>Ga0315281_10010977_pt1 | contig 12429 bp, 19 predicted proteins | sample YL17G07_0_MG_FD_204540 | JGI IMG/M metagenome (GOLD analysis project Ga0315281, IMG submission 204540) | Sediment microbial communities from Yellowstone Lake, YNP, Wyoming, USA - YL17G07_0 | ecosystem: Environmental > Aquatic > Freshwater > Lake > Sediment | place: USA: Wyoming | collected... | reverse complement strand
AGTGGTAAGCACGCGCTTTCCGTGCCAGTCAGTTTTCACTTAACGGATCTTTGAAGGTTAAGTGGAAGTTTTTCCATGAAAGTTTTTGCAGAGTTAAGAGTTCTTGGTCATGAGTGTAGATGATGGAAACTTTGTTTGCCAGGAAGTTAGCTATGATTAGGGCGTCTCTTCCGCCGAGTTTGTGTTGCACGGACAAGTCGAGCGCAATAACGGAGGTTTTCTTTGTTTGGCTGAAAAATTCAATGTAGGGATGCTTTAACAGCATTTTTAGCCTTCTTCTCGCTTCGTTGGGAACCCATTTTTGGCCGAAGACAAGGGTATGATAAGTTTCGTGTAGTGTTGTGGGGTTTATAGCCACGCTGTTTTCTTGAGACAAGGCGATCAGCAAGTTCTTCAGCTTTTCGTGTTCAGGGTATGCAGGGTCAAGCGCGTAGCATAGGATGTTGGTGTCTAGCCCAGTGAGCATGCTATTTTGTGCTCCATATTGATTTCATTTTTGATGGTGGCCAATTCTCAGGTTTGCCTGTTCTAGGAGGCTCGGAAGCTATGATTTTTCGAAACTCATCTAAGAAGTTTGTGGGCTGGCCGGGCATTAGTAGGAATCCTTCGGAGGTTTTCTTGAGTATAACGTTGTCGCCGATTTGTTCTCGTATTTCTGGCGGAATGCAGAGTCTTCCTTTTGAGTCTATTTTGAGGTGAACTTGCTCCAATTTCCCACCCATATAAAGTGGGATAAACGCTCATTTAAAACTTCCTATTGGAGAAATGAATGCTTCTCTCATGTCATCTGTATCTGGCTTGAATGCTAAGCCAAGAGGTAACTATTCTAGAACTTGCAAAGAAGATTAAGCAGTTGACCAAATGCAGCGCTCCTTTGACTTTTCATCCACTGCCGAAAGACGACCCGAAAAGAAGATGTCCAGACACGAGTAAACTGGAAAAATTGTTAGGGTGGAAGCAAAAAATAACCTTTGAAGAAGGGCTTAAAAGAACAATTACGTGGTTTTCACAAAAAAGAACAGCGTGAACCGAACAGATCTTTATGTTGATTCAATTTTTGGGCGTTTACATCAACTTTAGACCCAGCGGTTTCAATCTCTGAAAGTGTTCATCTTTTGTTTCTAGCGCCAAGTTGTAGGCTATTGCTGTTGCGGCGATGAGGAGGTCGGCGTCAGGTATCAGTATGCCTTCTTTTTTGAGTTTGTCGTATAGGGTGCAGTAGGTTTCTATGGTTTTGTTGTCTATGTTTAATAGGTTGAAGCTCTCTTCGAGCAGTTCCTTCACTTTAGGTCTCTTTTTTGTTTCGATTCCCCTTAGTATTTCGATGAGTGTTACAGGGGAGATGACTCCGGCTCCGTGTTTTTTCTCTTTGATCATTTCTATTATTATGCCTGTGTCGAGGAGATTCATCTGAACGCGAATCTCTCCCTGAACTCTTTGCTGGATTCTGTCATGGTTTTCAGATCTTCTTCGGTGAGGATTTCAGTCAGCTCCTTGAAGGCTTTTTTGCTCTTTAATCTCCGTGTCTCAGTGTATAAGTTTAGGATGAACTCGCCCCATTCCTCTTTGCCCTTAGCCTTTTCTAAGAGGCTTTTGACGTCAGCGGGAACCGATATTGTTGCATATTTTGTCAAGGTTAACACCACATAACTACATAATTACATAGTGATTTATAAGCTTTCCGCGGCCACCTTCTGGAGCACATATTCAAAACCGGCTTCTGAAGACGTTTCAGGGGCAACTCTCTCATTAAAGGGGAAATGAAAACGGATTAGACGTTGTTGACGTTAAGGCTGTAGGTTTGAGGGAGCACCGCATGGGTATTAGTTGTCCGAAGTGTAGGCGGGTTTTTGGGAAGCCTTTGATTATGTTAGATTTTGGTGATAGGAAGGCTAGGCTTGTTAATGTTTGTCCTTATTGTAATCATGTTTTGGTAGGGTTTGGTGTCTGAGGAAGTGTGATGCGGGTTACACTTCGCCGTGTGGGTTTGGAAGCCCATATGTTTCTAGGCGTTGTGAAAAATGTGAGTGTTTTAGGGGGAAATGCATGTACCCTGTGTTGAGGGGTTTACTCGAAAATTTAGTTGAGTTGGTTAAGGTTAGAATGCGGGTCTTAACCAGACGGTTGAAGTAAGTGTTGTTCACCAACAAGTGCGTCACTGTGGTGTTATTGGGCTCAAAACCTCGTTAAGGTCTTCAAAGGCATCACTGTTCTAAGACTCTTCAAAAAGTTCCAGAACTACGAAACAAGTATTGGAAGGAAAACTGTGAAGTCCAAGCTACTAGGAGCAGCAGGACATGTCTCAGCCGAAACAATCCAACGCTACATCGCAGAACAAAGCTGCAATTTATCCACTCTGCAGTAGGGTAGTCTTCTTGCACAGAGATTTATAAACGGGAGTGTTATATTTTATGTATGGCTGGTAAGTATGGCAGATGCAAGCTATACAAAAAATGTAAGAGCTGGACTGACTAGAAACGAGAGTCTACTACTGTCTTCTCTATCTGAAAAGGGCAAGGCTATCTTCAAAATAGAAGATGTTGCAACTGAACTGAAGTGTTCTTATAACTATGCGAAAGTGCTTGCTAACAACCTAACGAAGAAGAAATGGGTAATTATCCTGAGAAGAGGGGTCTACCTCATCGTTCCATTAAGTGCAGGAGTAAGATCACACTATACTGAGCATGAGTTTGTGATCGCTTCGCACCTTGTTTCACCCTACTACATAGCATATTGGAGTGCCCTTAATTTCCATGGATTTACTGAGCAAACACCTTTCACAGTCTTTGTGGCAACAACGAGAAGAGCGAAGAACAGAGAGGTTCTAAACGTCAAATACAACTTCGTAACATTAAGCAAAAGAAAATTCTTCGGGTTTGAACCAGCAGCAGTTAGCACATACAAGATCGATATTTCAGATCGTGAGAAGACGCTAGTGGATGCGTTAGACCATCCTGAGTACTGTGGAGGCATACCTGAAGTAGCAAAGTCTCTGTTGAATGCTAAGGAAAAGGTATCGATGGAAAAGATTGTCAATTATGCAGAAAGAATGGGAAACACTGCAATAGTCAAGAGACTTGGACATCTAGTAGAGAGTTTAAACATAAATGTAGATCCAGAAATTCTTTCAAAGATGCGGGGAATGATTTCACCGGGAATGTCTGCTCTTGACCCTACATGTTCCAAAAAAGGCACGTACAACACGAGATGGAACCTTTTATTAAATATCTCCAAGGAAACTCTTGAAGAATTGAGGCGGAGCTTTTGATATTAGCAGAGCAGATAAGGAGAATCGCAAGAGAAGAAAAGCTCACGGCTGGCGTTGTGGAGAAAGATTACGCAATCACATGGTTACTGAGAGGATTCTATCTAGTAAACAGCGGTTTGGATAATATTTTTGTTCTGAAGGGAGGTACTGCTATTAGAAAGGTGTATTTTCCTCAGACTTGGAGATTTTCAGAGGATCTAGACTTCACTGTTGCCAATGCTGTGGAATCCGGAAGCATAAAAGAATTTATGCAACAGGTATTCGAAACACTTCTCCTAGAAAGCGGAATTAACTATTCGTTTGAATCGTTCCACCCGACAGAAGGGTCAATAATAGCTAACGTCCAGTTCCTTGGCCCATTGAATTTCACAAATAGAATCAGACACGACATTAGTTTGAAAGAAAAAATGGTACAGGAACCGGAACGCCGACCTATCAGGACCAACTATTCGGATTTACCCAAGTTCGAAGTACTAGTCTATCCTCTGAGTGAGATCCTTGCAGAGAAGATTAGGAGTATTATGCAAAGAGGTTACTCGCGCGATTACTATGACGTTTGGAGATTATTGAAGGAAAACCAATTCAAGGATTCTGAAATCAAAAAACTTCTGAAAAGGAAATGCGAATTGAATAGGATAAAGTACGAGCCAAGTTTACTGTTTGATGAGAGAAGATTAAGCGAGGCGCAATCATTTTGGGAAAAAGGATTGCTGCATCTGACCAAGGAACTACCTGAGTTCGAGACAATCATTTCCGAGATAAAAGAGAGGCTAAGTTTTCTACAAGAATAACAGATCCTAACCGATTCTTGTCTGAGCCTAACTTTCAGATACCCCTACCCCCTACGTTTTTTCTGGGCATTCTTCTTTGTTTGTGGTCGGGCTTATGGTTGTTTTGTCGCTTGCCTCGGTGTGAAAAAGTGTCTTTAAGCTGATTATGGACTACATTGTTTCGGACGCTCAAAGCAACAATTCAGTTACCAGATGTTTGGTGGCTTTTTTATGGCTTGTTGGGTGTTGTGTTTGGGTTTCCATCCTAGAATTTAAGCTTGCTAATGTCAAGTTGCATTTTTAGCAGTTTTTATGGGAGCGGTTTAAATAGGGATGTTATGTTATCTATTGTGTGGGGTATTTTCTTGACTGAGGTTGACGAAGATGTTCGGTTTGAGAGGGATTCAGAGTGGCTTTCTAAACATTATAGGGATCTTCAGGTGGATTATCCCAATAAGTATGTGGCTGTCTTAGATGAGCGTGTTGTGGGTGTTGGGGATGATGGTGAAAAGCTTTACGTTGAGGTTGTAGGGAAGCATGGTCGGGATCCGGTTATTGATTTCATTAAGGATACAAAGACTATTCAGGTTGGCAGGCTTAGAGCGAGAGTTCTTGTATGAGCTTTAAGGAATGGAAGATTTCCTCCACGGTTATAGAGCCTGTGGAGCTTGTTGGGGAAGTATTTGATTTAAAAGCTGTTGCAATATTTTTTGATAAGTTTGAGAAAAAGTATAGGAAAAGGATGCATGTCGACACCAAAAGCGACGTAACCATTATACCGTTATCATTTGCCGAGCTGCTTGGGCTGAAGTTTGAAGTGAAAGCAATAGTCAACGGTTCAGAGGTTATTTGTCGAGGGTTAAAATGAAGATGGGTGAAAAAGAATTCGTTACAACCGTATTTTGCGAGAGTAAAGGTAAATCCTATATTTTGGGCGTAAAGACTCTTCAGGAGTTTTCCAGAATCGAAATCGACTTCAAAAACAAACTATTGAGATTCCATTATTAAACACTCTCAAAGGGAAATGTTATGTCCCGATATGGTTCGCCTTCTGGGTTTGAGAGCCCATAGAACTGGAATCTGGATAGAAACAGTATGCATATGGTGAGGGTTGTTATTGATATTGTGGAGCGTGTGTAGAAGAGTTTTTGGGCCAGAATTCTGATGTGTCAAAATTTTTGCGAGGTATCTTTCTTTTTGTTCTTTCAAGGCTTTTTCAAAGGGGTCTACTGTATCCCATCCGTGAGTTTTGGCCCAGTTGGTGAGTTCGGTTAGTCCTTCTTCTAAGTGATTGTTTACGTGGATGAAATCGCGTGTTTGGTTTCCGTCTTCGAAAATGTAGGGTGGTTTGTTGTTGAGTATGCGACTTGTGAATATGGCGGCGTATCCTGTGTACGGATTTGATAGGGCTTGTCTTAAGCGTGTGCTAGGGGATGGGGTCTATTACTTCTATGCCCTCGATTTTTTTGAAGCCTTCGTCGTGGCTGGCTATTCTTTTAGTGCCCGTTGCTTTCATTGTTGCAAGGATTATGCCGTCTCTGCCGCCGATTCCAATTTTAGCGTATTTTATGAGTTGTTCAAATGCAAGTTCGGCTAGATTTAAGTCTAGGTTAATGAATGTTAATGTGGCCAAATTTTGTATTGTATGGAGTTTTCTTCGGAAGTTTTCTTTTGGTAAATGGCGAAAATAGTGTGCAACTTCCATGAGTGTTACAACATTTAAGACGATGCCTTCATGGATGGCAGTCCTCATAGGTTTTAGGACATGTTTATGCTCGGGTAAACGTTGGTCAAACCAGTAGATCCAATAGTTGGCGTCCACATAAATCATAGTTTTTCCCAGATTTTCTTGAGCTCTAAAGGATTTATCTTGGGGACTGGAGAGTCTTCTTTGATGCAACCCTCCATTTCGTGAATGAATTTTTCAGGGGTTATTGGTTTCGTTATGAGTATTTTTTCCTCTTCTAGTGTCAACCTAACTTTGGCTCCTTCGTGTAATCCGAGTCCTTCACGTAAATGTCTTGGGATGACGATCCTACCTTTCTTATCTATTAATGCCTCTTCAACCATAGTCCCACCAAGTATCCCACTACATTTTGAAATACTTAAACGTTGTTATTGATATTGTGGAGCGTGTGTAGAAGAGTTTTTGTAGCCAGAATTTCAGGGTGATGGTGTACGTGCCTGTTTTCATCCTTGCCAAAAGATGACCCAAAAAGACGGTACCCCGAGACAAGCAAAATGGAGAAATTGTTAAGATGGAAGACGAAGGTTGGTCTGGAACGGGGTTGAAAAGGACTATTGAATGGTTTGGGAAAAGGCCATGTTTAGATTAAGTTAGAGTTTGGTTACTTTTAGTTATTTTTTGTTGTTTGTGGTTGGGGTGAGTTGATTATGTGGGGACAACTTTAATGTTTGTCTAGGGTATTTGGTTGCTTTAGTTTGTTTAGAAGTAGAAGGCGGAAACGCCTTTAGGACTTCTTCTTCTGGTTTGTGTCCGTGGAAGTTGTTGGTTGAGCGCCTCTGGTAACAACAACTTCTTGTGTGAGTAATATTAGGATATGCCTATACCTCCGAGACCTGCCCGCTCTAGGTTTTTGGGGGTTGAAGGTAGGAGACTTTTTTTTGGAGTAGGCGCTTCTCTTGGTTCGATCAGTAGCACATGAACTCTTCTTAGGTTAGCGCGCATGGTTGTTCCTAAATTCGTTCGTGTTGTGAGTTTTTATTCTTATTTGGCTTCGTGTGCGGATGGAGGCGTGGCTTGACGTACAATCCTCTGTTAAGAAGGGGCGGCTCCTGTCGCGGTTGAGAAGGAAATGCATGGTGGCCCGTCAGAATTTCTCGCGTTGTCGGTGTGCGTGTGCTCTGACAGCCCTCCCCCTCGGGTCTAGTATATGATCCAAATATGATTCAGCAAAGAGCGTACACCTTATAAGGCCCTATTTTCATCGTATGTAGAAAAAAGAATTTAGGAACACGCATGCGCGCTAGCTTCTAGAAACTTTTCTGTGTGCGTGTGTTGATAGATATGCTACGGCTATCATGAAAATTATTGTTGTGGCTATGAAGACATATGTTAGGCTTCGGATATTTTGTCAACTTTTTTCCTTGGAGTGAAGTTGCTGGTCAACATTAGTTTTTGCCGTGGCTTTTCGAGATGACTTCCTCCATAAACTCTCAAGGTTCTACGTGGAAAACTACGACCTAATAGCTACTGAAAACCTGAACATAAAGGGCATGGTCAGAAACCACAACTTGGCTGGAAGGATCCTAGACGCCTCCTGGGGCAAATTCCTTCAAATGCTATCCTACAAAGCTGAAAACGCTGGTGGGATGGTGGTGAAGGTAAATCCAAGGGGAACATCGAAAGAATACAAGTTTGGAAATTTGGACAGAGACTATAATGCGTCTCTAAACATCTTGATGCGGGGATGGGATAGCCCTAAGACGCCTGTGGAGATGGGGCCTCTACGGGAACTCACCCAAGTTCCCGTAAGCTCTGTCGTTGAAGCAGGAAGCCCTCACCCTTCAGGGTAGGGTAGTTCACATACTTATATAACGTTTATAAACTATCGAATAATAATGCATAAATGCATGCATGCAATAATGTATAAATGGAAGTGAGAGGAAAATGGAAGATTCCCAGATTTTAGAAATTCTCAAGAAATCTGAAGAAAACGCAAGATGGTTTAGTGTAAATTATTCTGAAATTCTAGAGAAATATGAAGGCAAAACTGTTGTCGTTAAAGACCAAAAAATAGTAATGGTTAAGGCGAGCTTAGATGAAGTTTTAAAAGAATTTGAATTAAGAAAAGAAGATATAGGGTCAATCTACATTGAAACCATCCCAGAAAAGGCAATAGCTTTTATATTGTAATAATCGTATATTGTTTTTTCATGAAAATTCCTTTGAGGATACGTAAACAATTTGATGAATTAATGACTGTTGTTAATGCAACCATTAGAGCCCCTCACATACGACGATCAATTCCTATAGAGTTTTGGGTGGATACCGGGAGCCCTTGGATAGCAATAGCCCCGAGAGATGTGAAGAAGTTAAACATCTCAATTCCAGCTTTAAAGAAGCCTGAAAAGTTTGTCACCATACTTTTTGCTGGGTCGAAGTTCTGGAGATATTTATTGGGAAATGCTTCCATGTATATGTTTGACGAAACAGGCAAAATAGTGAAGGTAGATTTGCCTACTGTTAGCGTTTTATGGCCGACGAAGGGCAAACCTGGAGAGTTTGACTCTATACCAAGCGTTTTAGGATGCGACTTCTTGACTATCGGAAATTTTCAGCTACATTTTAATCCAAGAAAAATGATAGGCTTCCTAGAGAGCAATACTTAACCTTTAAAGTTCAATAAATTTATAATATTAAACCTCATTTTGCAGCAACTCAGAGAAGCCTAAACCTTAATTTGCAACACAAACCTCATCTACGCAACAGAACCTTAGATTCTAATATTCGCTGCTAAAAAGGGTTGAACAGCTAACGGGTGGTACATCTCCTATTACGTTTTATCTCTTGCGGAAGATGGTTCCGAAGCGTGCGCACATGAATCTCGAGTATTGTAGCCAAATCTTTTTCATCACGTGTGCCCTAAGATTTCTTAGCTTTTAGAAGCTTTTCTGTGTGCGTGTGTTGATAGGTAGGCTGCGGCTATTATGAAAATTGTTGTTGTGGCTTTCAGCGACCATTCGGACTTTGACGGTTTAATCCTATTTCATGGGTGATTTGGGCTATTTCAGTTACGGAGATTTAGTCTCCGGAGCCTACGTTGTAGATTTCTACTTGTTCTGTGGTTTTTGGAGTATTAGGGGCATGGCTTGGATGCAGTCGGTTATGTGGAGTCTAATCTTCTTTTTGTTTGGGTATCGATTTTTCGGAAATCCTTTTTCATGAGCAGGACTCTGCTGAGGCGTTGGGGGATCGGCGGGGCACGAAAGGTTTATGTATTCGAAATGTATACAATTTAGTGATGGTCTTTATGGAAGAGATAATAACATCTCGATTTTCAGAGGAGCTGGTGAAAAAGGTGGATCAAGCAGTTTCTAGGGGTCACTTTAAAAGTAGGAGTGAAGCTTTGAGGGTAATTATTGAGGAGTATTTAAAAGAGCATCCTGAATTATTTTTAGGCGACGGGGTTCAAGAGCTGATGACGAAGGCACCTGTCTTGCGGGATGAGGAGTTGGAACAGATTGGGTCTAAGCTCTTTAAAGGTATAAGTGTGGCTAAACTTGTTGCTGAAGGCCGAGGTTAATGTTGCTTTATCTTGACACAAACATCATCCTCGCAAGGTATGCACCAGACGAACCCCAGCACGACGAGGCGAAAGATCTCCTAAGTAAAATAGAAGAAGGAGAGCTGTCTGCAGTGACTTCTACACTGACCTTAGTTGAGGTGGTGTGTGCTGCGAGTAGGGCTTACGAAAGGTTCGCGGATAAAGTTGGATCGTTGGGGCGAGAAGAGGTCGCGGGGGCCTTCCTTCGAAGAGTCGTAAACATCAGGAATTTGGGTTTTATTTCGATGGGTGGCGAGGTCTCGGTTAACGTTATGGAACGACGGGTGAAGCTTCCAGCGTTATTTGCAATGGCTCTTGAGATGGGTTCAAAGACCGGCGTCAAAACCTTGGATATCCTTCATCTGGCATCCGCCTCTATAGCGTCACGGATTTACGGACATAAAATTGATTGTTTCGTAACTTTAGATGAGGACATTTTAAAGCGCCGTGAAGAATTAAGTGGCTTAATAGAAAGCAGGGTTCTTACCCCAGCTGAAATGGTCTGATGAAGAATCTATCTTTGTAGGATTTAAGAAACAGTTTTGGAAAGCATTTGAAGCCTAGGGAGAAAGAGCGAGATGGTGATGTTGAAGTTGTGGATTTACAGGAAACTGGTTGAAGGCGGTGAAGCGGGTTTTTAATTGATAGGGGCTCCCCTGTTCCGATGTTTATGGTTTGGTAGTCTACGTTGTTGTGTTCTAGTGAGCTTAGGTTGGCTTTGGCTGCGTCTTTTATGTGGATGAAGTCGCGTGTTTGGTTGCTGTCTTCGAAAATGTAGGGTGGTTTGTTGTTGAGTATGTGGTTTATATAGGGTGTTTGTGTGCAAGATTTGATAGCCCCTATATTTGTCTTCAAATAGTATGGTCAGAGCGATATTTGTTTTGAATTACTAGGTAGGAAACTTGTATGCTTTAGATAACTTTGTATTTGTCTCTTTCTTCAGTTTGTCGCCGATTTCTCCTATCTCTCCAAGTATTAGGTCCTTGGATATTGTCGCTACTTTGTCAAGCCTTATTACTGATGATGTTTTAAGCCCAGTTAATTTGGATTCGGATGCGTCTCATTGATTATTATCTCTGTTGGTTCAGTTCTCTGCGGTATTCTTGAAGAGATGAATGCCACTACTACATCTCTTTGTCCTTCAAATAATACTAGAGCAGGCCTTAGTTTTGTTGTTGTCAAATCTGTAAATGGAAACGGTATGAGAACGATCTTACCTTTCACCGGTATCTGACCTTTATATCATCGATTGAGTAAATCTCAGGCTCTTTGGAAAGGAATTCCTTGAGAGATTTTTCAGCTAGTATCATTAGTGATAGGGTTTCTCTAGTCTCAATTAACGTGTCTAGTTTTTTATTCAAGGCGGAGAGCAGCTCCTTGATTTCTTTGACGTCGACTTCAATGGTCATATCTATCCAAAATTGTTTTTGGTAAACTGCTTATTTAACTCTGTCGGCGGGAAGTCCCCTTGCGAAAGCTGGTGGTAGTTCACTTGTATGTGATAGACCTTATTTTTCTATATATCCCTCCTAGGTTTTTTACTTAGCTTTTGTTTAAATAGTGGGGGTTGTGGCTGTTATATTTTTACGAGTTTTATTTTTCTTTTGTAAAAGTGGGCTTTTTCTGGTGATTGTACATGAATTTCGAATGGTTCTTTTATTCCAGCTTTCCAGAGTTCAGCGTGTATTTTTGCTGGTTTTAATTTTGTGATTATGAGAATGTCTATGTCACTTGAGTAGTTGTGTTCTTTCTCTGCAACTGACCCGAATAGGTAGGCTTCTGCGTTTACATCGAGTTTTTTGATTGTTTCTTTGATGGTTTGTAGATGTTTCTTTAGGTTTCTGAAAGCCTCCTGTCTTTTTAGAGCAGTTTTTATTAAGATTTCATGTGACATTTTTCATTATTTCCTTCACTGCAGTTGTTAGTTTTTCTGCTTCTTGTTTGGTGAATTCTCTCATCACGTATCTAGATGTTATATAGGCGTCTTCTAGCATGCCCAGTTCCAATAGATAATTTTTCAGTATGCTTTTTATAATAGGTTTTTTATTTTCGGGAACTAGATCTGACAGTATTTCTAGGAGACCTCTGACACTGTGTGTTCGGGGGTAGTTAATGCCTTCTGCTAGCACTTTCGACTTTAAAAACAGTTGTAGGGCTTGTTCGAGGCTGAAAACTGCCAAGTCATAAAAGTCTTTGCTTGTTTGATATTCAGCAGTTTCCAGAAATTCTTTCGATCTTTTAATTAGGTGTCTTTCCTCCTCTTTTCGGGTCACAGTATACCCTTCTTTCTTTGACATAAAACTATTGATTATAAATATTTAAGTATGTGACTTTTTTGTTTGGCTTATTTGGATGCTTGTATTAGTTTTAATGCTTGGTAACCAACTCCTAATTAAAGGCGTGGGATTCTGATGGTCAAGACACTTTGCTTCGGTATGGTGTGGGAGATAAATGTTAAAAGCTGAATGGGCGAGATTATTGAAGTTAAGTGATGGTGAATGAATGTTTTGGTGACTGGTGGGGCGGGTTATATTGGTTCAGCAGTCGTTGAAAGGCTGGTGAGTGAGGGATACGGGGTTGTTTCTATTGACAACTTGTCGCAGGGAGACTATAAGTATTTGGTGAAATGTAGGGAGAGCCCCCGAGTGAAGCTTGTGGTTGGGGACATTTGTGATTTGGAAAAATTGGAGGGGGTTTTGAGAGAAGGTGAAGGTGTGAGTGCTGTTGTTCATTTGGCTGCTGTTTCGGGGATAGAGATGTGTCAAAGAAATCCTAGGGAAGCCGTATTGACGAACGTTTATGGGACACATAATGTTCTTGAGGTCGCTAGAAAATATGACATCGATAAGGTTGTGTTCGCGTCTAGCGCGGCTGTGTATGGGAACCCTGTTAAAACTCCAGTAGGTGAGGATCATCCTCTGAGTCCTACGAACTTGTATGGTGTGACTAAGTTGGCTGCTGAGGGGCTTTTGGAGTCTTATCATGCGAGTTATGGAATGGGCACGGTTGTTCTTCGTTTTGGAAATGTGTATGGTGTTGGAGTGTATACGCATTGGGAGACTGTTATTCCGAAGTTTGTGAGGCAGGCATTAAGTGGAGAGGC
>Ga0315281_10010975_pt1 | contig 12430 bp, 7 predicted proteins | sample YL17G07_0_MG_FD_204540 | JGI IMG/M metagenome (GOLD analysis project Ga0315281, IMG submission 204540) | Sediment microbial communities from Yellowstone Lake, YNP, Wyoming, USA - YL17G07_0 | ecosystem: Environmental > Aquatic > Freshwater > Lake > Sediment | place: USA: Wyoming | collected... | reverse complement strand
CGGAAACTCCCCAAACTGACCACGATCAGCCCGGAATCAGTGATTACCATCCCCCGGAATCCTGATCACGATCACCCCGGAATCGCGATCACCATGCCCCGGAATCCCCACCATCTTTTCCTCAGTCGATTAAACAAATACTCCCGCCCGCAGGGTAGTCCCACCCGGGCGGTTTCGTACCCTTAGGTTATTTAAAGATAAACTTTTTCAGTATTCCGGCCGTGTTTCATCGGATCAAAAACCAACTTTACCCAGACCCACGAAGAGCTGGCCTGAAAAAAATCGCGCTAGCAATCGTCATACATCCATTTTGCGGGAGCCGCAGCCTCTTGGTGAATATGAATCGGCGTGGCCCGTAACTAACCTCTTTGCACCATTGTGATGCGAAAAAGTATTCAATAGGCCATAACTCTGATACCGTTAGCCCCATGCTTTACGTTAATAACAATATAGAACATTTCCCGACCGCCACTACTATTTTGATTTCGGTAGGAGCCGGACTGATCAGCCCAATCATCACCCTCCTTCACTGGATTGAAGAAAAATCCATCAATCGTCGCTTCTATGATGAAATGCGGCGTTGCGGCGAGCTACTCGATTTTATCCATCGCTGCCCCGAACTCATATCCACGGCAGGCTCCGCCGATTCTGCGTTATTGGATAAAGCAACAACAGAGTTGGCGCAGTCACTCATTATGATTTCTCATTTATTGGAAGTGAAATCCAAAAAGAAAGCACCCCCACCTGAGATAGCCTGGCCTCGCAGATTACTATTACTATATTCCCCAAGAACATGGACTGCAGCAGGGCTCCATTTTCTGTGCCATATAGCAACGATATTTCTTTTATTAATACTAGTAAGCGTGGGATATGACGAACAAACTGACATGCTTCAATGGAGTGAGTATTCCCGATGGTTTTTCCATAACCCCATTTTTGCAGCGGGTTTGGTCAGTTGGGGAATTCGGTTTTGGGCGCTCTGGTATGCAACTACAGTAAAAGACCGTTGGGACAATACATTGCCGATCTTGCCGAAACGACTATCGGTTTTCTTCTTGGCACAGACACCAATGTCTGTTGGTGATGTATTGGCGCGCATATCGTTAGTATGGTCGATATACTTTGGTATTGTGGGGCCTTTAGTGTTGGGTGGCCCAGTTGAGCGCTTTTTAAAAGCAAATCCGTCTTTTACTTCAATGCTGAACGCACTACCCGTGACTCCTACGTGGGAGCGTGTACTGTTCTGGGTTGTCTCCATCCTGTCTCCGGCATTGGCTTATCTTTGGGCAAAGGTGGAATTTGAGGCATCCGGTAGCAAGTCTTGGCTCCCGTTTCCACATAATCTTAGGTTCTTCTATCCGGCATCGGGGTGGCAAGAAGTCCTCTCCCGATGCGTCATAATTCTCCTTTTCATACAAGTTATCATTCAACTATTTAGCATTCCCAAAACACTTTCCATAGTCTATCGCTTGATACCCACAGAATATGAAGATTCGATTGCTATAGGGGTGCTCTCCATTCTGCTCATGGAATTTATTTCGGTCGCGTTAATCCTCTATGGCTCGTATCGACTTGGACTTCTAAGCTATCTAAAATCGCAGGACATAAAACTGCCCCCTCCACCAATAGCCTCTATTTGAGGGGGCGGTCCGGGTGCCTCACGGTCGGGTCCGCACGTGGGGTTTTTCTCTTTCCCTCGCTCTATCTCCGAGCCACTCATTCTCCGCCCAAGATATCCGGTCTTATCGTTCTAGAGACACTCAATTCCTCCTCCTCCACATCTCCATCGCCCAATCACGCTCCCGCACAAGTCCCCCAAAAAGCGCCCGGCACTTCGAGCAGTCCGCCTCCTTGATGTGCCGGATGAAAACATGGATCGAAGCGCGAGCGTACTCCTCGCATGTCTTTGGTTTCTTGTCCACGCCGGAATCCTACCACCGCATCAGATTGATTTTCCAGCAATTACCGAGGGCGAAGAATCTCAACGTTCCCTATAACTGGCCCGTTCAATTGCCCACCACCCCCGTCCCAGTTTCGAAACTAGTACCCCCTTGCGCCCCATGCTAAAATAGTACTTTGTCCCCAGCCGCCAGCCTCACCCGCTCCGGCCTCAAGAGGTCTTCCCGATGCCCCCAGCCACCCACCCGCCGCAACCCTCTCGCCACTCCCCACCCGTCTCTCGCCACTTCCCCCTAACTCCTTTATTTGCCACTCTTACAGACACCCCGCATGAGTATCAAAACAAACCACTTCAACCCCCTGTATTTGCCACTCTTACACAATCGTGCCCTGTAACCACCTTTATTTGCCACTCTTACGAAAACAACCGGGGTGTACCCCTTTTCTTCCCAAAATGGAACTCCTCCTCACCGCCTCATCTCATTACCTCTTTACCTCCCCACCTCATTATCTCTTCCTCACTCGTCACGCGCCCTCTACCGCCCCGCCTGCTCCGCAATCCACGCATTCACGTGCTGCTCCAGCAAATTCAGCGGCACCGGCCCCTGTTCGAGAACGGCGTCGTGGAATTTGCGCACATCGAACTTCGCGCCCAGTTCTTTTTCCGCTTTGCTGCGCAGCCCGCGGATTTTCAGTTGCCCAAGTTTGTACGCCAGCGCCTGGCCGGGCCAGACGATGTAGCGATCAATCTCCACGGCGATGTCCTGATCGGTCTTGCTGGTGTTTTCCCGGAAAAAGGCGATGGCCTCCTCCCGGCTCCAGCCCATCGAGTGCATCCCGGTATCCACCACCAGGCGCACCGCGCGCCACATTTCATACGTCAGCTGGCCGAACTTCGAATACGGGTCGGCGTAAAAATCCATCTCCTCGCCCAAGCTTTCGGCATACAGACCCCAGCCTTCGGTAAACGCCGAATAGCCCAGATTTTTGCGGAATTCCGGAACGTCCTCCATCTCCTGCCCCAGCGCGATCTGCAGATGATGCCCGGGAACGGATTCGTGCATCGAGAGCGCTTCCATCTCCCATTTGGGCCGCGCCTCCAGCTTGTAGGTGTTCACAAAAAACTGTCCGGGCCGCCCGGCTTCGGGCGCGCCGGGCTGGTAGTAAGCGGTGGTCTGCGACGGCGCTTTGAAATCGGGAATGGGCGTGACGCCATACGTCAGCCGGGGCAATTTCCCAAAAAGCCGCGGAAGCTGCGGATCGATCTTCTTCACGATGATGCGGTAGCCGTTTTCCAGGTCTTCTGCGCGGGTGTAGTAAAAGCGCGGGTCGCTGCGCAGGAACGCAGTGAATTCCGCAAAGCTTCCCTTAAATCCGGACGCGGCGATGACCTGATCCATTTCAGCGCGGATACGTTTCACTTCCGCAAGCCCGATCTCGTGAATCTGCGCCGGCGTAAGGTCCGTGGTGGTCTGCCAGCGCACGCGGAATTCGTAACCGGCCTTGCCGTTGGGCAGCGATTGCGTGGAAATCTCCGTGGGACAGGCCGGCAGATAGGTTTGCGCGAGATAGTCGTGCAGCTTGCCGAAAACCGGCGTCAGGCTTTCCGCATAAATCGCCCTGGCGCGGGCAGTGAGGCGGCCGCGTTCCGCATCCGGGAATCCCGCCGGGAACTTTTTGAACGGCGCGAGCAGCGCGCTGGACAGCGGCTCGGCGGGAATCAGGTCGGCCACCTGCTTGGGCAGATCGCGCAGGGGCACGCGCGGCGGAGCGTAGCCGCGCTTCAGTCCCTCCTGCACGAGCGCCAGATTCTGCTCGACAAGGCGGGGGAGCGCTTCCAGCCGCGCAAGAATGTCCTCGTAGTCGGCCACGGTCTGATGCGGCATCAGCGCCAGCGTGCTGGCGGCCTGCGAGCCGACGTTGGCCATTTGATTCATGGGCATCAGCAGATTGCGCTGCGCCACGGAAGGAATCGGGAACGGGTCGTCGCCGAAACTCATCCCCGTTTTGGCGTTTTCCAGCGTCTGCAGGTAAAGATCGAAATTGACGCGCTCGGATTCGGGCAGCGCGGCGCGGGAAAAAGTCTTCAGCTTCGCCAGGCTGGCATCGAGCATTTGCGCGCGCCGCGCGATGCCTTCGGGCGAGTCGTCGGTCCAGCGGCGGTTCTGCCCGGGAAAGCCGGTCTCCGTGGCCATCTCCGGATTTTCCGTCATCCAGCGGCGCCAGTCCTCGTCGAGATAGGCGCGGAAAGCGCGCGCAGTCTCCCTCGATGTTTTTTCGGCACTGGCGGAAGCGGCAGCAGGCTGCTGCGCGCGAGCCGGAGCAAGCGCGCAGCACGCGCTAAGAACGGAAAACAGACTGAACGGAACAACGAGGCGGGCCATGCAATGACTCACGATACGGTTCATGATTCCCTTCCCTCCAGTAATCAGGCGAACTCTTTTTCGCGCTCGCGAGCCAGCGCTACAATCAAGCGCGCGGTCTCCTCCGCGTCCATCGCGGAATTGTCCACGAGCACGGCGTCGGCTGCGCGAACCAGCGGCGAAACTTTTCGCTCGCGGTCGCGCTGGTCGCGCTCGCGCACTTCCTCGACCACCTGCGCCAGCGTGAACGATTCGCCCTTCTCCTGGTGTTCCTTCCAGCGGCGCTCGGCGCGGATTTCCGGGGAAGCTTCAAGAAAAATCTTCAGTTCGGCGCTCGGAAAAACCACGGTGCCGATGTCCCGCCCTTCCATGACCACGCCGCCGCCCGCACCGGCCCGCTGCTGCTCGGCCACCAGCACCTGGCGCACGGCGGAGAGGACGGCGATGCGCGAAGCGGCTTCGGCGACGCGTTCGGTGCGGATTTCTCCGGTGACTTCGCGCGCGTCGAGAAACACGCGGTTTTTGACGCCGGCGGCAGCCTGTTCGGGCGAGGGAGGTTTCAATTCGATGTGCGTTTCGCCGGCCAGAGTGGCCAGCGCGGATTCGTTATCGAGCGCGATGCCGCGCTCCAGCGCCTTGAGCCCCAGCGCGCGGTACATCGCGCCGCTGTCGAGATAGAGGTAGCCGAGCAACCCGGCCACCTGGCGGGCCACGGTGCTCTTGCCGGAACCGGCGGGACCGTCAATCGCGATGGTGAGTTTGCGCATGCGCGGTTTTTCGAATGCGCCGCTAGACCGCCATGATGTTCGAGCCGCAGTCCACGTACAGCGTCTCGCCGGTGATTCCCGAGCCGCCCTCGGAAAGCAGGAAGCTGGCGGTGGCGCCGACTTCGGCGGGATCGACGTTGCGCTTGAGCGGGGCGCGTTCGGCGTGCACGCGCAGCATTTCCACAAAGCCGGCAACGCCGCGCGAAGCCAGCGTCTTGATGGGCCCGGCGGAAACCGCGTTGACGCGAATGCCCTTGGAGCCGAGATCGTTGGCCAGGTAGCGCACGGTGGCTTCCAGAGCGGCTTTGGCCACGCCCATGACGTTGTATTTGGGCACGACTTTTTGCGCGCCGTGATACGTCATGGTGATGATGGCCCCGCCGGAAGTCATCAGCGGAGCGGCGGCGCGGGAAACGGCGATGAGCGTATAGACGCTGACGTCTTGGGCAATTCGAAAACCCTCGCGGGAGGTGTTGACGAAATCGCCCTTGAGATCGGCTTCCGGAGCGTAGGCCACGCTGTGCACGACGCCGTGGAGAACGCCGTAGCGCGCGCGAAGAGTTTCGAACAGCGTGGCGATCTGCTCGTCGCTCGAAAGATCGCACAGGAAGCCGGCGGCGCCGGGAAGTTCAGCGATGAGGTCGCGGGCTTCGAGCTCCAGGCGTTCGTTCTGGCAGGTGATGGCCAGCTGCCAGCCGTCGGCGTGAAGCTTTTGCGCGATGGCCCAGGCGATGCTGCGCTTATTGGCCAGACCGAAAATCACCGCTGTCTTCTTCGTGTCCGTCATTCTTGCTCTCCGTGGGCAGGCTTTTGCTGCCCGCTCTCAACATGGCTGCTTGCTTCAAATCCGGTGGAACGCGCGTTCGATTTCTTTTACCGAATAACGCAGAACAACGGGCCGGCCATGCGGGCAACTCATGGGCGCGTCGGTTCTGGCCAGCTCGGCGAGCAGCCAATCCATCTTGGCCTGGTCGAGCGGCATGTTTACTTTAATGGCTGCGTGGCAGGCTGTCGAGGCGGCAATTTTGGCCTGGAGGGTGTCGATGGAGATGGCCGCGTTTTCGCGGTCGATGCCGTCGAGAATTTCGGTGAGGAGTTGTTCGGCGTCGGAGGTGGCCACGCCGGCGGGAACGGCCTGGATGGCCACGGTGCGGGGACCCATGAGAGAGGATTCGAAACCGTTGGCGGCGAGTTCCTCGGAGATTTTTTCGAAAACGGCGAGCTGGCGCGGGGAAAGTTCGGCCATGAGGGGCATGAGCATGCGCTGGGATTCGACTTTGCCGGCGCGGCGGGCGGCGAGGTGCTGTTCGAAAAGGATGCGCTCGTGGGCCACGTGCTGGTCGATGATCCACAGGCCCTGGGCGTTGACGGCGACGATGAAGCTGGAGCTGACCTGGCCGAGCGGTTTGAGATCGGTGATTTCGTCGGGGCGCGGAAGCGTGGCGGGAGCGTCGGCGTAGGAGCCGGTGTGCGAGCCGGGCCAGTCCATGACGGGATAAACGCGCGGAGCGGCGGGGCTGCCGAAGGTCGAGCCGGATTCGAAAGCGAAGCGCTGCTCCTGCGGAGGGAGCGGCGCGGCGGTGAGATCGAAGGCGCCGTAGCCGCCGTCGGAGCCGGTGGAGGAAGGGAGATTTTCGGAGCCGATGCCGGTGGATAGTTCGCCGATGGGCATGGGAGGAATCATGGCGGGCGGCGGGCCGGAGAGAGAGCCGTCGGCGGAGGAGGACGCGGCGGCGGCAAAACTGGCGATGGGGCGGACTTTGATGAGTGCCTGGCGGATGGAGTCGCGCACGAAATCGTGGACGAATTGAGGATGGCGGAAACGGACTTCGACTTTGGCGGGATGGACGTTGACGTCCACTTCATCGTAGGGCATTTCGAGGAAGAGGAGCACGGCGGGAAAGACGGCGTGCGGAAGGATATTGCGATAGGCCTCGTGGATGGCGTGGAGGATGAGACGGTCGCGGACGAGGCGGCGATTGACGAAGACGTAGATGCCGTTGCGGTTGGGGCGCTGCACTTCGGGGCGGGAGGCGAAGCCGGTGACGGTGAGCAGGGCGGCTTCCTCGCCGGATTCGAGCGAAGGCTCGGTGATGGCGGCGCGGAAGGGCGCGGAGGAGGCGGGGAGTTCGACGAGTTCGTCGAGGGACTGGCGGCCGAAGAGTTGATAGACGCGGTCGGAGAGTTTTTCCACCGGGGGGCAATCGACGATGACCTGCGTGGGCGTTTTGAGGACGAACTGGCGGGCTGGATTGGCCAGAGCGTAGTGGGTAACGAGGGAGGCGATGTGGCCGAGTTCGGTGGAATCGGATTTGAGGAATTTGCGGCGCGCGGGGATGCAGTAGAACAGATCGGCGACGCTGAGGGTTGTTCCCGGAGGAAGGCCGGCGGGTTTTACGCCGAGGAGTTTGCCTCCGGCGAATTCGATGCGCGTGCCTTCGGATTCGGATTCGTCGCGGGTTTCGAGAAGCAAGCGGGAGACGGAAGCGATGGAGGGGAGGGCTTCGCCGCGAAAGCCGAGGGTGGAGATGGAGACGAGGTCGTCGGAGGTGCGCAGTTTGCTGGTGGCGTGGCGTTCGAAAGCGAGGAGGGCGTCGTCGTGGATCATGCCGTGGCCGTCGTCAATGACGCGGATCATGCGCTTGCCGCCGGATTCGACTTCGATGCGGATGGTCTTGGCGCCGGCGTCGAGAGCGTTTTCGAGCAGCTCCTTGACGACGGACGCGGGGCGCTCGACCACTTCGCCCGCGGCGATTTTATTGGCCACTGCCTCCGGTAATATGCGTATGCGGCTCATGCGATCTTTTGACTTCCTCGCCGATTATACCGACGTATTGACCGAAAGATTTGGCAACCTCGGTATCCAAACCACAAAACTAGCATGGCAGGCAGAAACGCAAGGTTCCATGCATCCTTAACAGATACCGCATAGCCAGCCCGAGCTGCATAGGCAAATAATCCAAAAAGAACCAAGGTTCCTGCGAGCCATCCTGCCACGCTTACAGGCAAGAGGAAGTCCTGCTGCTCATCACCCGTCATTTCGGGCCATTCATTCGATCCATCCCAAAATATCTGCCTACAATGCCAACAGGCTCTATCTCCCGAACCAAGCAAGCTGTTTGAAGATCCCCAAGCAATTTTGAAAGGCCACCGGCAATAGGGGCATCGGTAAAATGTACACCGAACGATGGGAAGAATCCCTATTGCTCCGATTCCTGGTATTAGCCATCCGAACGGATCGAATTCAGTCTTGAGTGCCCAAAGACGGTCCATTCTTAACTCTATTCCGCAGCTTTCTTGGAACTGGGTTTGATGGCAATGCCCAACTGGTCGAGCTGGTCGCTGTCGACTTCGCTGGGGGATTCGGCCATGAGGTCGACGGCGGCGGTGGTTTTGGCGAAGGCCACGACTTCGCGGATGGATTTTTCGCCGGCGAGGAGCATGACGACGCGGTCCATGCCGAGAGCAATACCGCCGTGGGGCGGGGTGCCGTAGGTGAGGGCGTCGAGGAAGAAGCCGAAGCGGCGGCGGAGAAGTTCTTCCGAGAGGCCCAGGGCTTTGAAGAGGCGCTCCTGAACGTCCTGGCGGTGGATTCGAATGCTGCCGGAGCCGAGTTCGACGCCGTTGAGGACGAGGTCGTAACCCTTGGAGCGGACTTCCCAGGGAGCGGATTCGAGTTTTTCGAGGTCTTCGTCGACGATGCCGGTGAAGGGATGCTGGGCGCTGGCCCAGGTTTTTTCCGATTCGCTCCATTCGAACAGGGGAAAGCCGGTGAGCCAGAGGAATTTCCATTGCGAGCGGTCGATGACGCCCAGGGCTTCGCCGAGTTGCAGGCGCAAGTGGCCGGCGACGAGCGCGGCGGCTTCGGTGCCCTTGATTTCCTGTTTGGCGGAGACGGCGACGACGAGGTCGCCGGTTTTCGCGCCGCAGGCTTCGGCGAGTTTTTTGACGTTTTCGGCGCCGATGAGTTTTTCGACGGTGGAGGTGGTTCCCTCGGGCGCGAGCTTGACGAAATAAGCGCCGCGGGCGCCGGCGGACTTGGCTTTTTCGGTCAGGTCGTCGAGTTGCTTGCGGGAGTAGGAGGCCGCGCCGGGAGCGGCAAGGGCAAAGACGCTTCCCGTGATTTGCAGCTTGTCTTTGGCTTCCTGCGGAAAGCAGTCGGTGACTTCGTGGAGTTCCATGCCGAAGCGCATGTCCGGCTTGTCGCTGCCGTATTTGCGGATGGCGTCTTTATAAAGCATGTGCGGAAAGGGGGCCGAGGCGGTGATGCCGGCGACGGAGCAGGCGCGGACCATGACGCTTTCGATGACATGAAAAATGTCTTCCTGGCGGGGGAAGGACATTTCGACGTCGAGCTGGGTGAATTCGGGCTGGCGGTCGGCGCGGAGGTCTTCGTCGCGGAAGCATTTGACGATCTGGAAATAGCGGTCGAGGCCGCCGATCATGAGGATTTGCTTGAAGATCTGGGGCGATTGCGGAAGGGCGTAGAATTTTCCGTGATGGACGCGGCTGGGAACGAGGTAGTCGCGCGCGCCTTCGGGAGTGGAGCGGGTGAGCATGGGGGTTTCGATTTCGAGGAAGCCCATTTCGTCCATGGCCTTGCGGATTTCGAAAATGATTTTATGGCGCAGAGCGAGATTGGCGTGGGCTTTGGGGCGGCGCAGGTCGAGATAGCGGTAACGCAGGCGGGTTTCCTCGGCGGCGTTGGTGTCGTCCTCGATCTGAAAGGGCGGGGTTTTGGCGTTGTTGAGGATGTGGAGTTTGAGGGCGATGACTTCGACTTCGCCGGTGGCCAGTTCGGGATTGGATTTCTGGCGCTTGATGATTTTGCCTTCGATGGCGACGACGAATTCGGAGCGGAGCTGTTCGGCTTTGCCGTGGGCTTCGGGCTGGGTCTCCTTGTTGAAAACGACCTGAACGATGCCGGTGCGGTCGCGAAGGTCGAGGAAGAGGAGGTTGCCGAGGTCGCGGCGGCGGGCCACCCAGCCCATGAGGATGACGTCGCGGGAGTCGTCGGAGGAGCGGAGAGCGCCGCAGTAGTGGGTGCGTTGGAGATTGCCGAGGAAGTCGAGCACGTTTGTTTCACCTTTTGGCCCGGGCGGATGGTTGGCCGGGAATATTGTTTATTTTAGCAGGCCGGGCGCCCCTACAAATGACTCTGTCATGCTGAGCGTAGCGAAGCATCTCAGCTTGGGCAAGTCAGTGGCTCCGCGACAGATCCTGCCTGCATTGGCAGTTGATATCCTTCGCTTCGCTCAGGATGACAACCTGCTATTTTAGCGCGCTGCCGGATGCCTGCCAAAGAGCAAGCGCCCCTAAAGGGGCGCCCCTACAACTTCAAATGCGCGAGCAGTTGCGGCTCGGTGAATTTGGATTGCGAGCCGTCGGACAGGGTTTTCAGGGTCCACTGGCCGGAGGCGACTTCGTCCTCGCCGAGGATGAGGGCGTAGCGCGCGCCGAGTTTATCGGCGTGGCCGAGGGCTTTGCCGAATTTTTGGGCGGTGGCGGGGAGTTCGACGGCGAAGCCAGCGCCGCGGAGGGCGCGGGCGGCGCGGACGGCGGTGTCGTAGGTCTTTTCGCCCATCCAGGCGACGTAGACATCGAGGCGGCGCGGGGCGGGGGATTTTCCCGCTTCCTGCAAAGAGAGGATGAGGCGGTCCTCGCCGATGGCGAAGCCGATGCCTTTGGTGGGGAGGCCGCCCAAGATTTCGATGAGGCCGTCGTAGCGGCCGCCGCCGCAGACGGCGTTTTGCGAGCCGAGGCCGGGGGCGGTGATTTCGAAGGTGGTGCGCATGTAATAGTCGAGGCCGCGAACGAGACGCCAGTTTTCGTGATAAGCGACGTTGCGCAGGACGAGATTGTGTTTTACGGAGGCGTAGTGCGCGGCGCAGGCGGGGCAGAGATGCTCGGCGATGCGCGGGAGTTTTTCGATGACGGGCTGCTCGGATTCGAGTTTGGAATCGAGGACGCGGAGAGGATTGGTTTCGATGCGGCGCTGGCTGTCGGCGCCGAGCTTGTCTTTGATTTCCGGCTTGGAGAGTTCAGCCTTCAGCAGCTTCACGTATTCAGGCCGGCATTCGCGGCAGCCGATGGAATTGAGGTCGAGCTTAGCGCCTTCGAGGCCCAGGCGGGCGAAGAAGGTCACGACCATTTCGATGACTTCGGCGTCGATGGCGGGGGCGTCGGTGCCGCCGAGAACTTCCGCGCCGATCTGGTAGAACTGGCGGTATCTCCCCTTCTGCGGGCGCTCGCGGCGGAACATGGGGCCGAGGTAGTAGAGCTTGACGGGCTGCGGGAGGGAGTGCATGCCGTGCTGGATGTAGGCGCGGCAGACGCTCGCTGTCGCCTCCGGGCGAAGGGTAATGGTTTCGCCGAGGGGACAATCCCAGCATCCGAAAAACAACTCATGCCGCAAAATCTCGAGTTCGGGTTCGCCTTTCAAGTTCGGATCTTCTAGAGCTTGCTCATAACGTCGGAACGTACTGGTCAGGCTCTGCAAAGCGGCCTCTGTACCCGCGGTCAAACCAATTTCACCACCTTTTAGGGACGCTTCGAGCCCGTCGATGAACTTGCGTGCGGGTGTCAAAAACAGATTCTCATCGCCGGACCGAATTGAATCGTCGTAGGCTTCTTCGATCTCGGAGTAGAGCTCTTCTTGGTATTTAGAGGAATGTGCAACAAACGTGTACATCTCCTTGGAGACGACGTCAGTGTCGGCGCCGATGGAGCGGGCGAAGAGTTCAGTAACCTCGAAGATAGGAAGGCGGATTTCGCCGAAGCCGAAGGTGGCGAAGACATCATGGGCGGTCTGCTCGACACGGTTCCACAGCGCGGTTTCCGGCGGGAGAAGATCGCGGACGCCTCTGATTGCCTGGAATTTTTGTTTTTCGGCCATGGACCGTTAGCTCGCTCTCTCTCGTACACGGTACGCAGAGCAGGACATTGAGTTGAGATCCTTCGTTCCGGAAACCCACCCGGAACGCAAAAAACGCGCTGCGCTCAGGATGACAGACTTAGATTTTTTTGTCATTCGCCGCTCGCTTGTTCCGCGAGATAGATGCGGCTGTATTCGACGTAGCGGCGGGCGTATTCGGCGATGGAGGCGGATTCGTCCGGGGTGAGCGGGCGTTTCACTTTGCCGGGGGAGCCCATGACGAGGCTGCCTGCGGGGATGACGGTGCGTTCGGGGATGAGGGCGCCCGCGGCGATGATGCTGCCCGTGCCGATGCGCGCGCCGTTGAGGATGATGGCGCCCATGCCGATGAGGCAGCGGGATTCGACGGTGCAGCCGTGAAGGGTGACGCTGTGGCCGACGGTGACTTCGTCGCCGACGTGGAGTTCGTGTTCGTCGCGCATGACGTGGCAGATGGAGCCGTCCTGAATGCTGGAGCGGGCGCCGAT
>Ga0315281_10010974_pt1 | contig 12432 bp, 10 predicted proteins | sample YL17G07_0_MG_FD_204540 | JGI IMG/M metagenome (GOLD analysis project Ga0315281, IMG submission 204540) | Sediment microbial communities from Yellowstone Lake, YNP, Wyoming, USA - YL17G07_0 | ecosystem: Environmental > Aquatic > Freshwater > Lake > Sediment | place: USA: Wyoming | collected... | reverse complement strand
TGTGCCGGCCCTCGGTATCGTCGTCTGCGAACGGCAGGTTCGCGGCTTCGGCGAATGCCTGCTTGTTGCGCGCGCTGTACGCCCACCACACGACGCCGACGAACATCGCGAACGCGACCACCGTCAGAATCGAACGAATCGTATTGAGGTCCATGGCCTACCTCACATTCTTCAGGGCGGTGCCCAGGTTCTGCAGATAGGCGATCAGGGCATCGAGTTCGGTCTTTCCCTTGACCTCCGCCTTCGCCTTGTCGATCTCCTCGTCGGTGTACGGCACGCCGACGCGGCGCAACGCGCGCATCTTCGCCTCGATGTCCTCGCCGTCGATCACGTTTTTCGCCAGCCACGGATAGCCGGGCATGTTCGACTCCGGCACCACGTCGCGCGGATTGTTGAAATGCGTGCGATGCCAGTCATCGCCATAGCGGCCGCCGACGCGCGCGAGGTCCGGTCCGGTGCGCTTGCTCCCCCACTGGAACGGATGGTCGTAGACGAATTCGCCGGCGACCGAGTAATGCCCGTAGCGCTCGGTCTCGGCGCGGAACGGGCGGATCATCTGCGAGTGGCAGTTGTAGCATCCTTCGCGCAGATAAATATCGCGCCCGAGCAGCTGGATCGGCGGATACGGCTTCACGCCGGCGACCGGTTCGGTCGTCGATTTCTGGAAGTAAAGCGGAACGATCTCGACCAGTCCGCCGACGCTCACCGTGATGACCATCAGCACCGCCATCAATGTGACGTTGCGTTCGAGCAGGTCGTGACTGAATTTCATGGCTTGGATTCCTTGAGCGATATTGTTTCGGGCATGCCGGTCAAACGTGAGCTGCGGCAAGCAGCGGGATCGGACCCTCGACGCTGCGGCCGCCGGCGACGGTCTTGATCACGTTGTAAGCCATGATCAGCATGCCTGCCAGGAACAGCACGCCGCCGAGCAGGCGGATCACGTAGAACGGATAGGTCGCTTTCACCGACTCGACGAAGGTGTAGGTGAGCGTGCCGTCGTCGGACACCGCGCGCCACATCAGTCCCTGCATCACGCCGGCGATCCACATCGCGGCGATGTACAGCACGACGCCGATGGTGGCGACCCAGAAGTGCAGCGTGATGAGCCTGACGCTCCACATCTCGGTCTTGCCGAACATGCGCGGGATCAGGTAGTACATGCAGCCGATCGAGATGAAGGCGACCCAGCCCAACGCGCCCGAGTGGACGTGGCCGATGGTCCAGTCGGTGTAATGCGACAGCGCGTTGACGGTCTTGATCGACATCATCGGCCCTTCGAAGGTCGACATGCCGTAGAACGACAGCGACACGATCATGAACTTGAGGATCGGGTCGTCGCGCAGTTTGTGCCACGCGCCGGACAGGGTCATCATGCCGTTGATCATGCCGCCCCAGGACGGCGCCAGCAGGATCAGCGAGAACACCATGCCGAGCGACTGCGCCCAGTCGGGGAGCGCCGTGTAGTGAAGGTGGTGCGGGCCCGCCCACATGTAGGTGAAGATCAGCGCCCAGAAGTGCACCACGGAAAGCCGGTACGAATAGATCGGACGGCCCGCCTGCTTCGGCACGAAGTAGTACATCATGCCGAGGAAGCCCGCGGTGAGGAAGAATCCGACCGCATTGTGGCCGTACCACCACTGCACCATCGCGTCCTGCACGCCGGCGTAGGCCGAATACGATTTCCAGAAACTGGCGGGCGACTCCGCGCTGTTGACGATGTGCAGCAGCGCGACCGTCAGGATGAAGCCGCCGAAGAACCAGTTGGCAACATAGATGTGCGGCACCTTGCGTTTGGCGAGCGTGCCGAAGAACACGATCGCGTAGGCCACCCACACCACTGCGATCGCGATATCGATCGGCCACTCGAGCTCCGCGTATTCCTTGCCGGTCGTGATGCCGAGCGGCAGCGTGATCGCCGCGCTGACGATGATGAGCTGCCAGCCCCAGAAGGTAAACGCGGCGAGGCCATCGGAGAACAGCCGCACCTGCGAGGTGCGCTGCACCGCGTAGTAAGAGCAGGCAAACAGGGCCGAGCCGCCAAACGCAAAAATCACGGCGTTCGTGTGCAACGGCCGCAACCGGCCGTAGGTCAGCCAGGGAATGTCAAAATTGAGTTCGGGCCAGGCGAGCTGCGCGGCAATGATCACGCCGACCAGCATGCCGACGATGCCCCAGACCACGGTCATCAGGGCGAACTGCCTGACGACCTTGTAGTTGTAGGTTGCCGCGGTGTTCATCGGTGGGTGTCCTTTCGAGTGCGAGATGATTGAAGGCGCGCGCACCGGCGTTCTCCAGACGGCACCGGTGATCCAAAACCGCTTGATCGAATTCTAGGGGAGGGGGGTCTCGGTCATTTGATATAGATCAAACGTCACGGTTTGGCGCGGCAAAGGCAACCGGATTTGTAACCGCATAATCAATCGGTTAATCCGGACACAAAAGACGCACGGGTCGCCAAACATATCGCAGGCGTGACAGTCCTGAACCAACGAGCCGGGGCGGGAAGTCGGCCGGATTGGCTCGCCCCTTTGCGATCGCTGCAATGTTTACTGTGCCAGGGTCTCCGCAGGTCCCTGGGGGCCGGCCGCAATTTCTGCAAGGCGTCCGCAGTCGCGAAGGACAACCTGCCTGCGCCTGTTCTCGATGAACCGCGATTGCCGCGGTGCGCGACGTGCAGGCTTTCTTTCGGATCAACCGATGTCAGGCGTCCGCTGCCCCCGGCGAGGGCGCCACCCGCCGGCGCGCTGCCATGCTGGTTCCCAGCGACGCGCGCTGAGCGGCGACCAGCACCGAGGCCGCATAAGGCAGCAACGCATTTTCTTCGCGCGCGATGTGCTGGCGGTACAGACCCGCAAATGCATCGGGCGCCAGCGGGGCGCGCTCGCCGCGCGCGATTCGGACCAGCACTTTGCGCAAGGCCTGCCAGCGCCGCTCCATCTCGCGATGCTCGACGCGCAGTTCGTCGATCAGCAACATGATGTCGACTTCGCGCTCCTCGGCGGCGATGCGCGCGAGAACCGGGAACAGATCTGTCTCTTCATCCTGATGATGATTGACGCCTGCGGTATCGAAATAGCGCATCACGTTGGCTGCCGCCTGCTGCGCCTGCGTGTCCGCGCCGTGAACAGGAAGATGCTCTGCGAGCTTGGTCAGCGTCGCGAGCTGCGCCTCGATACGCCCGTGACACGCCGACAGCATCTCGAGCGGCTCGTCGAATCCCGGCGCGACGGCGCCGAGCAGATCGCGCGACTGCATGCTTTTTATCCAGTGCAAAGAAACGTGTCCGTAAACTGCCGGTGAGGTTGCGCCCGGCGCGGCTTCCGCGATCCGGTTCCGGCATCACCCAAGATACCGTCCTGCCCATCCGGCAGGATCCTTGGTAAGCGCCACCGAAACAATGTAGCCGAATACCAGAAGCGCGGCGATCAACGCGGCCACACGCCGGCCGCGCGTTCGGCCATGCTTCAGCGCCAGCGAACCCAGCACGATGTAGACGATCAGGGCCAGCACCTTTGCCGTGACCCAGGCATGCACGAAAGGGTACTGCCCGATCGTCCACGCCAGCAGCAACGCGCTGGCCAGCAGCACGGTATCGATCACATGCGGCACCACTCTGACCCATGTCCGGGCGAGCCATTTTTTGCCGAACTTCGGGGGAGACCGCAACATCCATGCGGCGCGCAGCGAAAACAACGCGAGACTCGCGCACACTGCCGCGAGGTGAACCGCCTTCAGAATCGCATAGGCCATCGTGGCGTCGTTGCCCGGTGCGCGGAGCGCGAGCAGGCTGTTAGCCCGGCTTGCCGTCGACGCGGGTACTGAAATACATCGGCAGATAGCGAATCGTCCACGCCGCGAAGCTCGCGAGCCACAGCAGGCCCGCAATGACCGTGAGTACCGGCGCCGCGCCCGAGGTTCCAGCGGCGGAAAACTCGGCGATCACCCGCATCACGGCTGCGGCGAGCACGCCGATGAAGCAAGACCAGGTGAGGGTGTCGGCGAACAGCGCGCGACCGGAGTGTCCGAGCGATACGCGCGACACCATGGCGAGCGTCATCGCCGAAAAGTAGCCGATGGTAAGCGCGTGCAGCGGCGCGGCGCCCAGGACGTATTCGCCGCGCGAGAGCTGTCCGGAGCTTTGCAGCATCGAGAGCAGCAACGCAACCAGCAGGCCGAGCAGTGAAAGGTGGAGCACCGCCAGCAGTCGCGCGGCAAAGCAGTGGCTGATGCCCCAGATCACCGCGAGATAGCCGACGATGACGAGCGCCGGCAGGTCGGCAAGCCAGAGCCACGCATGGAAACCTGCGAGATCGATCGCGCCGTGCAGCCAGAACAGGCCAAGCATCAGGGGCAAGGACCAGCGCGGCCGCGTGATCACATAGTCCGGGATCACGCGGCTCGAAAAGAACGGGAGCATACGGTGCGTCACCGAGAAAAAAACCGGAACCAGGAACCACCACAGGCCGATCGTGCGCGAAGCCGCGGCGAAGCCGGCGTCGGCGCCGGCGAGCCAGAAAACGAAGCCTGACGCGGCGATCCAGCCGACGATCAGGGAAAAAACGATGAATCGCGGATAGGCATTGTCCAGATTGCGGCTCGCTGCGTTGAGCCGCACCAGTTCAGCGATGCCGACGCCGAATCCGGCAAGGTGCAGGAAGGCGCCGGCAAGCATGGTGCCGCGCCCGATCCACAATCCGGCAAGCAGAAAAAGAACGCCGGCGAACTGCGCGGCACCCGCCGCAAGATACGCGCTGCGCTTTACCGAGACGTCGCCGAGCCAGTTCGGCATCGCCGTCATCAGAAAGCCGAACATGAAAAACGGGAAGAAGCAGAAGATAAAAAAATGCGCGTGCGTCCACCCGGCGACGACCGGCCACACCGGCAAAGGGTATAGGCCCAGATAGCGCCCACCGAGATCGGCAAGCCACCACAGCATTGCGGCGAGGCCGGTCAGCATGCCGCCGGCGAACATCACGCGATGCGGCGCGGCGGCAAGCGTGCGCAGCAGCACCCGCATCGGGATCACGCAGTCTGCACGCCAGGTCCGTTCAGCAGATACTCGAGCAACTCGCGCACCGGACGGATCTCGGTGCCAAAGGGCAGGCTCTCGGAACCGCGGAAGAACAGGCCGCGCTTGACGTCGCCGGCGAGCGCATACGCGAGCTGGCGGTCGATGCAGAACTGCCCGATCTTGGCGATGCCGTCGCGAAGGCCGCACTGGATGAGACAGTCGAAGTCGAGCGTACAGCGCAGTTTCTTTTTCGCCGCCGCCTGCATCGCCCCGAGATGCTTGAGGTAGTTCTGCAGCCAGGGAGTGAGCACGGCGCGCGCCGGCAGGCCGGCGACGCTCATGAAAGTTACAATGTCGTCGGGCTTGGCCTCGGCGAGCACTTTCTTGAAATTCGGATGCGCGTCGCCCTCCTCGGTCACCGCGAACGGCGTGCCGATCTGCACCGCGGCGGCGCCCAGCGCGAGAAGTTCGCGCAGCTTCTCATGCGTGTTGATGCCGCCCGCGGGAATCAGCGGAATGCGGGTGCGCTCGATGCCCATCTCGTCGAACGCCGCGAAGACCTCCTGCAGCACACGCGGAAAATCGAAGCGCGGATCGGCGACGTCCTCGACCCGCGACGCGCCGAGATGCCCGCCGGCGTAGCGCGGGTGTTCGATGACGATCGCGTCCGGCAGCCGGTTCTTGCGCTGCCATTTCCTGATGGTCAGAACAATGCCGCGCGTGTCCGACAGAATCGGAATCAGCGCAACGTCCGGGTATTCTGCAGCGAGATCCGGCAAATCCAGCGGCAGCCCCGCTCCCATCACCACGGCACCGGCGCCGCTCAGGCAAGCCTGGCGCACGTAATTCGCGTAATCGGACACCGCGCGCATGACGTTGACCGCGATCATGCCGCGGCCACCCGCGAGTTTTTTCGCCATGCGGATCTCGCGGTCGAGCGCGATGAGGTTCGACCGGTCGATATCGGATTTGCTCCGCGAGTTCCTGGTTGCCTTCATCAGGTCCGGGTGATGGCGGCGCAGATCGACGCTCGCGATCGTGCCCACCGCACCGTAACCGGCGACAGTGCCGGCGAGGCGATGGGCGGAAACGCCGACCCCCATGCCGCCCTGAACGATCGGGAGCAACGCCTTGCCGCGGATCACCAGCGCAGGCAATGCCGAAGCGACGGAAACGGTAGACGGAGATGGATGTGTCATTACGTGGGATACCTGCTCGCCGGCTTGCGGTGCCTGGTTCGGACCTCGTTGGCGCTCCGGTTCGCGCTTTGGATCGAATTTGAAGCGCAATCCGGGAAATCGCCATTGATCCAAATCAATTGTGGTGACCTTGGCCGGACGTAGAGTGCTCCGTAGGTGAGGAACCCGGGTACGGGGTAAAATTTCATTTGGCGCAGTGACCGAGGAGCGATAATCATGAACAACGGGGCGCGTGTCGAGGGACATGTAGCATTAAAGGGGGTGTCGGTGCAACAGGTCGCGATGCTCATCGCTCTTGCAACGGCGATCGCTCCGCTCAGCGCGCAGGCGCAGGGTGGCGAGAAGACCGGCAGGGAGGTGGTCGCCACGGTTTGCGGCCACTGCCATGCCACGGGCGCCAAAGGTGCGCCGAAAATCGGCGACAAGAATGCGTGGAGCACACTCGCCGCGCAGGGGCTTACCAGCCTGACCGAAGTGGCGCTCAAAGGAATCCGGCAGATGCCCTCGCACGGCGGCAACCCGAATCTCACGGACACGGAAATCGCGCGCGCGATCACCCACATGGTCAACAAGTCGGGCGGCAACTGGATCGAACCCACCAGCAAGACCAAGCCGTCCGGCCCGCGCACCGGCGAGCAGATCGTGCAGATGCAGTGCTCAAAATGCCACCAGAAGGGCGTCGGCGGCGCGCCAAAAATCGGCGACCGCGAGGCATGGATTCCGCGGCTGAAGAACGGTCTGGACGCAACGGTCCGTTCCGCGGCGAACGGGCATGGCGGCATGCCAGCGCGCGGCGGCATGGCCAATCTCAGCGATGCCGAGTTGCGCAATGCGATTTCCTACATGTTCAACAAGGCGGAGCCACCGGTCAAGAAACGCTGAGCGCTGACTGCAGTCGATGATTGCTGCGCAAATCGCGGCGCGCTGGTCGGGCAGCGCCGTCAAATTGTCGATTCGCTGTCGCATCGCGAGCGACCGTCGCAAAACATAGGCCGTGAACCGTAGTTTCGATGCCGATGCCATTGTCGTCGGCGGCGGCATCTCCGGTCTTGCGTGCGCATGGGGGCTGCAGAAAAGCGGCCGGAAGGTGCTGCTGCTCGAAGCAGCGGGCCGCGCCGGCGGAACCATCGGCACGGTGCGCGAGCACGGCTGCCTCCTCGAATCCGGACCGAACAGCACACTGGATACGACCCCGCTGATCGGGCGGCTTCTCGACGAACTTGGCATTGCCGGCGAGCGCATCGACGCCGCGCCGGCGGCGCGCAATCGCTACATCCTGCGCCAGGGCAAACTGCTCGCGCTGCCGCTCTCGCCTGCCGCGTTCCTGTCGACGCCGCTGTTCTCAACGCTGGCCAAGCTGCGTCTTCTGCGCGAGCCGTTCATCGGACGCAGTCCGGAAAATATCGAAGAATCGGTCGCCGATTTCGTGCGCCGGCGTCTCGGCACCGAGTTTCTCGACCACGCGATCAATCCCTTTGTCGCAGGCGTGTACGCGGGCGACCCGGAACAACTCAGCGTCAGCGCGGCATTCCCGAAGCTGCACGAGCTCGAACAGGCGCACGGCAGCCTGATCCTCGGCCGCCTGCTCGGCGCGGGTGCCCGCGCCCGCAATCCCGAAACATCGAAACAGTCCGCAGCCATGTTTGCGTTCCGCGACGGGATGCAGACCCTGACCGATGCGATCGCGCGGCGGCTCGAACACATCGAACTTGGCACCGAGGTCATTGGCGTGGAGCCCGCGCAGGACAGCCACGGCGGCGGCCACTGCGGCGGCCACCTGGTCAGAACCGGTGGTGCCAACGGGCACAGAGAATTTCACGCGCGTGTCGTGCTGCTCTCGTTACCGGCTTACGCGGCGGCGAATCTGGCGGCGCCTTTTGCGCCGCGGGCAGCGGCTGCGCTAGAAGCCATTCTCTATCCGCCGGTTGCGGTGGCAGTAAGCGCGTACCGGAGAGGCTCGATTGCACACGCGCTGGACGGATTCGGATTTCTGGTGCCGCAATGCGAGGGGCGGCAGATTCTCGGAACGATTTTTTCGAGCACGCTGTTCGATAATCGCGCGCCGCGCGAACTCGATCTGCTCACCACGTTTGTCGGCGGCATGCGCCAGCCCGCGCTCGCGCAACTCGATGAATCGGAAATTGCCGAACTGGTGCAGGCGGAACACGCGAGCATTCTCGGCGCCGCGCCGCGCGCCGAATTCGTAAAGGTCAGGCGCTGGCCGCGCGCCATTCCGCAGTACACATTGGGCCACTTTGCGCGGATCGCGCAGATCGAGGAAGCCGAACGCACTATTCCGGGATTGTTTTTCTGCGCGAACTACCGCGGCGGAGTCTCGATCGGCGACTGCATCCGGTCCGCCGACGGCACCGCCGCGCGGGTGGCGTCGTTCCTGCGGATCGAATGATCGCGTAAGCCGCGGTTCGCCAGCGGGCCGGGGCAATGTGTTGGCGCGTCGCCACGGGCGACATTGTTACGCCGTCAGACTGCCCACGAAGCCGACCAGCACCAGCACCAGCAGCGTCAGGCCGAAGGCGATCAGGGTCAATCCCAGAATCCTCGAACCCAAGGTCATGGGTCCTGACGGCGCATCCACCAGATACTTCGCAAGTTCCCCCGATTCGGCCAACCGCCTGTATTCCAGCGTGTGCTCGCGTCTGAATTCTTCCAGCGACACGGCACCGGTGAACATTACGATATCGGGCGGAGGCAACTTGTCCGGCCTCAAGTGGTTATTGAAGAAGTGCACCGTAAACAGGAATACCGCCGCGAGGAACGCCTCTTCGCCGTGAACAATGGTGGCGACGTTGAACACCCACCCGGGCAGCAGCGTGCCGGCCATGCCCGGGAATGCCAATAGCATGCCGCTCCCGCCGATGATCGCCATGCCCCAGAACACCGCCCAGTAGTCGAATTTCTCCCAGTAGGTCCAGCGGTCGAACACCGGCCGCGGCCCCTTGCCGAAGAACCACATGAACATGGCGATCGCATCCTTGAGGTCCTGCCAGCGCGGCACCAGCGAAATCGGTCCGAACCAGTCGAACGTCTTCCAGTTGCGCGCAAGCCGCACCGCGACATAGACCAGGTGCCCGAAGAAAATTCCCAACATGATGGCTGCACTGATCCTGTGGACGATGCCCGCGGCCCGCGGGCTGCCGAACGCATTCACGAGGTTTTTCGCCCAGGACGTCTCGGCGTAAAACGCCGCCATGCCGGTCAGGACCAGCATCATCACGCTCAGCGCAAACGCCAGATGGGCAATCCGCCACAGCGGCTTGAAGCGCCGGTAATGCCTGCCCTCGAGTCCCGGCAATTCCTTCATCAGCACGTGTTGCAGGTGCTTGCCCTCCTTGCGATCCCGGTATTCCCGGTAGAACCACAGCGCGGAATGCGTCCAGAAGAAGAGGAATACCCCCGCCAGCAGTGCGATCATGAATTTCGAAGTAAGCCACATCATCGGGTAATTCTTGTAGTCGTGGGTATTGCCGTGCGGACTGAAGGTGACAAATCCCGCGCTCGCATCCTTGTGACACTTCTGGCAGGTCTGCAGCCGGTTGTCCGGATGCACCATCGACTTGGGATCCTCTACCCGTTTGATGGCGTGGCTGCCGTGACAGTCGAAACATTTGGCCGTATAGGCATAGCCCAGGGTGTTGACCTGGCCATGATAGGTTCCGGTATAGGTCTTGAGGTTGTCCGAGTGGCAGGTTCCGCAGTTCTTGGTAATGACGAGCCGCGTCGAATCCTTTCCCGGATCCTGCACCTCGTGCGTGGTGTGACAATCCGAGCAGATCGCGGCATACGCATTGCCTTCTTCCAGGACCGCCTTGCCGTGCACCGAGCTTGCATATTGCTCGCGTTCCTTTGCATGACACTTCCCGCATGCATTGGGAACCGTCAGGCGCCACGCCGTGCGCCCTTCACTGCCGGCGGCATAGACGTAGTGGGCATCGTGGCAGTTGTAGCAGGTGGCGTTGGTGCGCGACTGATCTTCCTTGCTGGGCCGCGCATGAATGGATTTCATGTATTTGTCGATCTGCTCGACCACCACGCCCAGGCGCGCATTCTCCGCGGTCTTGTTCTCCTTCTGGGCGGTTTCCCACAAACTTTCGTGGCACTGCACGCAACTGACTTTGTGCGTAATGCCCGACTTGTGGGGAATTTCGGTAATGTCCTTGTGGCATTCGACGCAATGCCTTTTGCCATGCACGCTCTGCGCGAACTTGTCTTTCTTCACGAAGAGCTTGCGCATTTTGCCGTCCGCGCCGGGCATCGCAAATCCCTTGTTGCCGTGGCAGCCCAGGCATGTTTCGTTGTCGGGCATTTCGGCCGGCGCGTTGGCCGACGCATCGGCGGTCCTCTTTGCGGCGACTTCGGCGGCGGCCCAGGCGTCGCCCAGCCAAAGCGTTGGCGCTCCTGTCAGACAAACGATGCCTGCCGCGATCCACGTGGCAAGTCTCCGGATACGCGCGGCGTTCGAATTCCTCATGGATTTCACGGCAACTGTTTCCTCAATTGGGCAGGACGAATTCATCGGCTCAAGAACTGGTTCGCTGAGGAGCGACGCATTTCCAATCGCGTTGCATGGCCGCAAACGGTGGCCGGCGCATTATCAACGTGCGTGGAAGCATCCTATTTGACTTGAGTCAATTGTCAACTGAACTCCGTGAACCCGGTTCACCGGTCAGTTCCGGCACCCACGGCGCCTGCCGGCGAAATGAAACAGGCCGGTTGAGGCCGGCCTGTTTCCATGCACGGATGCGGCTCACTTACATTCCAAGAATCCACTGCACCAGCGTCTTGACCTCGGCTTCACTTGCCTTGACCTTGGGATGTCCCTTGGCACCGCCCACTTTGGCGACGAGCGCCGCCTCCGCATCGGCTTTGCCCTTTTGCTTCGCGGCAACGTCCTTGAAACCCGGGCCTACCTTCTTGGTCGCGTCCAACGCGTGGCACGTCAGGCAGCCGCTGCTCTTGGCAAGCGCTTCAGAAGCGTTCGCCGTCCCGGCGGCAGCAACACCAACGGCCATGACGGCCGCAATCATGATCGATTTCATACAAGCTCCTTGATTAATAGGTTGTGGCATCCCGCCATTGCAACGATGTCGATGGAAAAGCACCTGCGACGGCAATAGTAGAGCGTATTGCACAATCAACGTTGATCGAAGTCAAATCGTCTCTTCACTTCCTATGCTTCCATGTGGCATGGTATTAGAATATCAATGGGTTACACGGCATCGATCCCGAGACCGGGGCCAAGTGAACGTTAACCTACCCACTAATCTTAGAGATTTCCAATGAAAAATATCATCCTGGGTATTTTGTTGTCGGTGGCGCTGATTGGGTGCACGGAGAAAAAGGAACCTGCCGCCGCTGCGACACCCGAGAAGCGGTCTGCCGCAGATGTCAGCGCAGGAAAAACCATCGCGGAGCAGGCCTGCAAGGGGTGTCATGGCCTGGATGGCAGGGGCACCGCCCCGGGTATTCCACACCTGGCGGCGCAGCGCGAGGCCTACATGCTTGCGTCGATCAGAGAGTACAAGGACGGCAAACGTACACATGCCGCGCTCAGGGACATGACAGGAAACATGAGCGACGGCAACATCCGCAGCGCAGTCATGTACTACGCCAGTTTGCCGCCGATCGCGAACCCCTCGGCAAAGGACATTCAGCTGTCGTCCCTCTATCAGGAAGGCAAGGTGCTGGCGACAGCCTGTACAAAGTGTCATGGCGAGGACGGCAACAGCAAGATTCCCGGCACGCCCAGTTTGGCGGGACAGCAGCCCCACTATCTTGTTGCCGCCATCCAGGAATATCACCAGGGAGAGCGCAAAGCGGCGACGATGAAATCGATGCTGCGCAGTTCGAACATGCCGGAACTGGAAAAGTTGGCGCTGTATTTCGCAACCCAGACCCCTGCTGAACGCTCCACGCCGCCGCGCGGCGATCCGGCGGCGGGCGAACCGGCAACCGCCATGTGCGGCGGGTGTCATGGTTCACGCGGCGTGAGCACCGACGGCGCCACGCCAAGCCTGGCAGGCCAGGATCCTGTGTACCTCGTCAACTCGATCAAGGCCTACCGGAAAAATCGCGAGAACTGGGGAATGCAGCGGTATGTCGCCGGTCTCAGCGACAAAGACATAGAGAACATCTCCGCGTTCTATGCGATCCAGAAGTCCAGGGCCGCCGGCGAGGCGCCGAGTTCCGCCAAGGAGCTGG
>Ga0315281_10010972_pt1 | contig 12433 bp, 10 predicted proteins | sample YL17G07_0_MG_FD_204540 | JGI IMG/M metagenome (GOLD analysis project Ga0315281, IMG submission 204540) | Sediment microbial communities from Yellowstone Lake, YNP, Wyoming, USA - YL17G07_0 | ecosystem: Environmental > Aquatic > Freshwater > Lake > Sediment | place: USA: Wyoming | collected... | reverse complement strand
CCACGGAGAGTGCAATGACACGTCCAGGAGAGCAGAAGCTCGCGCACCTGTTCAAGCCGGGGAAGCTCGGGAAGTTTTCCACCCCGAACCTGATCAAGTACGGCGCCTGCTGCGTGTCGAACTACAACACCCGCGACGGCTACATCACGCCGCGGGAGCTGGCGCGCACGCGGATCATCGCCAACACCGGCTGCGGAATGATCACCAATCAGGGCGCGTATCCCGATCCCCTGGGCGAAGGCAAGGCCTACTTCCGCCAGGTTGCGCTCTTCGACGACAAGTTCCTGCCCCAGTTCGAAACCATCGCCCGCTACATACACGACGCGGGTGCGGTCGCGATCCAGCAGATTCTGCACGCCGGGCGTTACGGCGGCATCGATCTGGGCTACTGCCTGCAGCCTTCGGTGGTGCCGCAGACCCTGCCGCATTTCCGCCCGCCGCGCGAAATCACCAAGGCGCAGATCCGCGACACGATCAAGCAGCACGCGGATGCGGCCCGGCGTTCCATCCGCGCAGGGTTCGACGGCACGGAGATCACCAGCTTCATGGGCTACCTGCTGGCGAATTTCAACTCGAGTTTCACCAACCAGCGCAGCGACGAATACGGCGGCTCGGTCGAAAACCGCGGCCGGTTCATGCGCGAACTGATCGACGGCATCAAGCAGGCCACGCCGGACAATCCGCTGGTCATCCGCCTGAATGGCGCGGAGCTGATGGACCAGTGGGGCGGGAACACCGAGGAAGAGTGTTTCGAGCTGATGCAGCAGGCGGTCGACTGCAACGTGGACATGATCAGCATCACGGTGGGCTGGCAGGAGGCGCCCGAGTCCTCGATCGGCCGCGACATCGCGCCCGGCCACTGGAACTACCTCTCCGCGAAGGCAAAGAAGATGTTCCCGAATACCCTGATCGCTTTCGGCAACCGGCTGCCGGACCCGGTGATGGCCAACGAATGCATCAGAAACGGCGAGTTCGACTTCTGGGAAGTCTGCCGCCCCCTGCTCGCCGACCCGGATCTCGTGCACAAGGCCGCGGAAGGCAGATTGCACGAGGTGAGACGCTGCATCGGCTCGCTCAACTGCCTCTCGCGCCTGTTTCGCGACCTGCCCTACACCTGCACCATGAACCCGGCGCTCGGCCACGAAGTGGAGCCCGAGTACCAGATTACGCCCGCTGCGGTGAAAAAGAACGTGATGGTGATCGGCGCCGGTCCGGCAGGCATGGAATGCGCGATCACTGCCGCCAGGCGCGGACACGCGGTGACGGTGTTCGAGCGGACCGACCGCATCGGCGGCGGGCTGCTCGGCTACGCCACCCACGACCTCGCGCGCCCCGACGACCTGCTCTCGGTGATCCGTCACTACGAAGTCATGGCGGACAAACTGGGCATCGAGCTGAAATTCAATACGGAGGCAAACGCGAAATTCATGCGCAGCATGCTGCATCAGTACGACGTGTGCGTGGTCGCCTCGGGCGCGCGCATCGACATGGCCGCGCACAAGCACCTCGAGGGCGCAGAGCGTCTGGTCGACGCACAGGAAGTCGCGGGGGGCCGCGTGCAGCCCGGCCGCCGCGTCGTCGTGCTGGGCGCCGGGAAAATCGGCCTGGTTCTCGCCGAATCGCTGGCCAAACGCGGCGCACAGATCACGCTCGTCGAGGAGGAAAAGCGCATCGCGGGCGACGTCATGCCCTCGTTCAAGTGGCGTCATTCGGCCTGGGTCGAGGAACTCAACATCAAGACGCTCACATCGTCGCGGCCCACGCGCATCACCGCCGAAGGCGTGGGCGTGGTGAACGCCAAGGGCGAGGAGAGATTCGTCGCGGCCGACACGGTGATCGCCGCAGGACCACGCAAGTCGAATCAGGAACTCTTCCGCGAGTTCGAGTGGATGATCGACGAACTGCACGGCTGCGGCGACGCGCTGATCCCCCGCGGCATGGACGCCGCGATTGCCGAGGGCTACCGGCTGGGCGTGCGGATCTGATCGCCGCAGGCGGAGCAATGTCCATGAGCCCGGGCGCGCAGAGCATGTTCGCCGACCTGCCGGCCTGGCAGGCGATGCTCGATCGCTACCAGGAGTTGTTCTCCGACATGCTGCCCGGCTCGCGCATCGGCATCCTGCCGCGCTCCGGCACCCATCTCATGCCCGGCAAGCATCTCGCGGGCCTCTCGAATTGCGAGTTCAGCCTGCCGGACGGCAAGATGCTCGCCTGGGAAGTGAACGGCGAGGGGCTGGGAATGCGCGCGGATTATCGCCCCTGCCGGAAGTTCGAGGAAGCCCGGGCCGACCTGCTGCTGGTTCCAGACGACGCGGCGTTCGAGGAGATCCGGCGCAGCCTCGGCCCGCATGGCGATCCGCTCTCCACCATCAAAAAAATGATACGCTGCGGCAACATCCTGTTCTTCGTGATGAAGACCAAATACCAGCTGCAGGACGCGGGCTACGAGGACTTCCTCGACACGCTGGGCCTGGCCTTCCTGGGAGCATGCAGATGATTTTTTTCAACCCGAGCGGCGCGCCGGAACTGGCCTGCGACGAGTGCGGGTGCCGCTGGTTTGATCGCATGACCGACACCTGTTACGAATGCAGCGCAGCGGTGTTGCCGGAGGCCCTTGCCGAATATCATCGCGCGCTGGAAGCGTTCCAGGCGCAGCGCGCGGCGGCTGCCGCCGGCGGCCGCGGTGCGAGTTGATCCGGGAACGCAGGACTGCGTAACCGCATGGCCCTACGAGCCCGTTTCAAAAAGAATCCGGCAGCATTTGTCATCCTGGAATCCGGCAGCATTTGTCATCCTGGAATCCGGCAGCATTTGTCATCCTGGAATCCGGCAGCATTTGTCATCCTGAGCGAAGCGAAGGATCTTACCCTCGTGAATCCCGCCATTGACCAGGATGAGATTCTTCGGCCTGCGGCCTCAAGAATGACGTCTCATTCTGCAATGGACTCTATGACTGTATGACCGAGGCCACCATAGCCCCTGCCACCAAGCCGGCCCGCGCCGACGCCCGCACGCCGATACTCGCCGCCGAAGGCGTTCACACCTACTACGGCGCAAGCCACGTCCTGCAGGGCGTGGATTTCAGCATCCGCCCCGGCGAGACCGTTGGCCTCATGGGCCGCAACGGCATGGGCAAGACGACGCTGCTTCGAACCATGCTTGGATTCATCCGGCCCCTCAACGGCACGGTGAGAGTGTACGGCGTAGACATGACGCACGCCGCCCCGCATGCGATCGCGCGCCGCGGCATTGCCTACGTGCCCGAAGGCCGGGGCATCTTTCCGAACCTGTCGGTGCGCGAGAACCTGGTGATGGCCGCGCGCGCCGGGTTGAGCGGACGTCGCGACTGGACTACCAAGCGGGTGCTGCAGACCTTCCCCCGCCTCGCCGAGCGCCTCAACCACGGCGGCGGACAGCTCTCCGGCGGCGAGCAGCAGATGCTCACCATCGGGCGCGCCCTAATGACCAACCCTGACTTGCTGATTCTGGACGAGGCCACCGAGGGGCTTGCGCCCAAGATCGCGCGCGACATCTGGGCCATCATCGGCACCATACGCGCAAGCGGCATCGCCACCATCATCGTTGACAAGAACTTCAAGGCGGTATCGAAGCACTCCGACCGCAGTGTGATCCTGGTCAAGGGGCGCGTGGTGTTCGACGATTCCAGCGAATCGCTGCGCCACCAGGAAGAGTTGCACCTGAAGTACCTCGGCGTCTGATTGTCGCTTCTTCACCCCCGCTTCACCGGGGAGAGACGCCTTTTCTCCCCGCCGTCGAAGCGAGTGTCCGCCGGTGATCAGCGCGACTACGGAGCCGACACCATGATTGGCTTGACACGCTCGCCATCATGCACGCGCTCGCCAGGATAGACGATCACCTCATCGTTCTCCGCCAAGCCCTCCAGGACCTGCGTTTCCGGCCCGGAACTGGGACCCACGGAAACGGCTTTCAAGCGTGCGCGGCCGTCGTCAATGACGAACGTGGACCAGCCTGCCCCGCGCCGGAACAATGCGCCCGACGGAACCTTGAGCGTTCGCGCCGTTTGCCAGGTAATGATGCGGCCCTCCACACGAAAATTGTCGCCGAGGCTCAGACGCTGGTCGGCGGGCGCAAGGACATCGGCGATGACATTCACGCGCTGTTCCTCGACACCAAGCGCTGAAATTTTTGTGAACGCGGCGGGCTCGACGAAGCGCACGCGTGCTGCCAGCGGCTTTCCGCCGCCCCATTGTTCCAGTTCCACCGGCGTCCCCGGGGCAATCACGGCACCATCGCGCGAAAGAACGGTGATCACCGCTTCAATTTCCGCGGGATTGCCAATTTCAATCAGAGGCGTGCCGGCGGTGACCACACGTGTGCTCTCCTCGATGACGCGCAACACGCGACCCGTTGTCGGTGCGATGATTTGCGTGAGTGTGCCCCCCGCCTTGCCCGCCGGTTGAGCGCCAGGCGCGAACTCGGCGAGCTCCGCCTCGGCTTGACGGAGAGCGCCTTCTGCCGCCACCTTCTCCTTCGCCGCAGACGATTCGCTGAGCCGGGCCGATTCGATATCCCGCAAGGCGATCATTTTGCCCGCGAACAGTTTCTCAAAGCGTTTCAGATCAGCCTCTGAAAACGCATGCGCGGCACGCGCTTTTTCGAGATTCGCGGCCGCCGCGTCCCGTCGCGCGGCGGCCGTTGCGCGACCGCGGGCATCAAGCATGGCGGACGAGATGGGATCGACGACCGCGACAACGGTACGGCCGGCTTCGACAGCATCGCCTGCCTTTAACAAGATGCGACGCAGATGGCCGGTCACCGGGGCGGACACCAGATAACGATGCTTGATGCGCGTCTTGCCTTCTTCAGTGATGGTTGTACGCAGCGGGCCCACGACGGCCCGCGCCGTTTCGACCGGCGTGGGTTTCGGCCATAAACCGGCGAGGATCAGCGCGATGAGCAGCACCGCGCCGGCGTACGGCAGCCAGCGGCGGGGCCGGGGCCGGGGCCGGTAGTTTCCGGTGGCGGGTTGGCCCGCAACCGCTTGGGATTTTTGCGTTTCGGTGGGTATCATGTGATTCGCTTCATAGGGCTATTCCGGGGCGCGCAGCGCGCCGATGAGGTTGAGTTGATTCAGTTTGCGCAGCACGAATAGCGTGGATGCGGTCGATGCAACGGTCACGATGAGCGCGGCAATCGCGTAATTCTGCGCCGTGAATATGATCGGCAGCCGCACCGTCTCGGTGTTCACCTGCTGCAGAATACCGATGGAAAAGCCGGTGCCGAGCAACAGACCGAGCGGCACGGCGATCACGGCGAGCGTAACCAGCTCGGTGATCAGCACCGCGCCGACTTTGCGACGCGAAAAGCCGATCACGCGCAACGTCGCCAGTTCGCGCGCGCGCTCCGCGAGCGAGATTTGCGCGTTGTTGTAAACCACGCCGAACGCGACCACCGTTGCCAGCACCAGGTAAATGCTCTGCATCAGGTTGATGCTGGCAGCCGTGGTCTTCTTGAAACTGTCGCGCAACGACTCCTTGATCGATACCATACTCACGCGCGGCGTGTTTTTCAATGCCCGCAGAAAATCATTGCGCTGCGGACCATCGACCGCAAAGCTCGCACCGGTGATGACATCTCCTTCGCCGAGCAATTGATTCAAGGCATGCAATTCCATATAGGCCGACAAACCGGCAAAGTCCTCGGACATCCCGACAAGCGTCACCGGTCGCATAATCTTCTTTCCTTCGAGCGATTCGATCAGCAACTCGTCCCCCATCTTCGCGCCGAGGATATCGGCGAGCTTGGCCGACACCACCAGGCCGCCGGATTTGAGCCCGATTTGTCGAATTCCCGCGCCGATGATGCGATTATGCAGGCCGTCCGCCGGCAAGCCCTGGATGCCGAGTTGCCGGTGACGTTGCCCGAAATGGACTTTGACGAAAGCGTTGCGAAACGACTCGGCCGCAACCACCCCGGGAAGCTGGCGCAAGTGGTGCAAGGCCTCGGCGCTCGCCGGCTCGATCAGGCCGACGCTGATATCCTGCCGCTGCACGACATCCCATTGGAATTCGAGGATTTCCGCGACACTATCGCGAAGACAACTCGGCACAATCAAAATGCCGGTGGCCAGCGCAAGGCCGGCGACGGTGAGCACGGCCTGCAGCGGTTTGCGCTCGAGATTGCGCATGGCAATTCGAAATGAGTGCGTGAGGAAACGTCCAATACCGGTACGCTCAATCAGCGCCGGCCGGTAGCTTGCGGGAGGCTCCGGGCGCATGGCTTCTGCCGGCGGCAGCCGCGCCGCACGTCTTACCGCACTGAACACGCCTGCCGCTGCCGCACCGGTGCTGACCAGGAACGCCAGCAACAATGCCGATTCGTCGAGCTTGAACTCCAGCCTGGGGAAGCGGTAAAAAACATGGTACAACTCGACCAGGCGATGGCCGAGAGCGATGCCGCCTATCGTGCCGAGAATCGTACCCGCTGCCACCATCGCAAATGCAAACTTGAGGTAGTGGACGACGATCTGTCGATTGCTGAAGCCAAACGCCTTCAGGATGGCGATCTGCTCGCGTTGCAGGGACAGCAAACGCGATAACACCGCGTTCGTCATGAATGCCGCGACGCTGAGAAAAACCAGCGGAAAACCGATGGCAAGTGTGGTGAGAACGCGAATTTCATCCGACACGCGAATGTGCGACGGATGCGTAGCGCGGCCATAGGCGCCGCGCCCGCCGTATTGATCGAGCAACTGATCCAGCGCAGCGACGACGGCCGCTTCCGCCGCCCCGGGGGCCAGCGTGAGCGCGACATCGTTGAATGCGCCGTAAAGATCGAACGCCGACGCCAACTCCTGATACGGCATCCAGAAAATGCCGTAGGAACGATTGTCCGGCAGCCCCGCGCCGGGCCGCGACTCGAAGATGTACTCCGGCGAGAGCACGATTCCGGCGATGCGAAACGGCGCGCGACGGCCATTCAGCAACAGCGAGAGCGTATCGCCCGGATGCAAGTCGTTTGCCTCGGCAAAGGGCTCGCTGACCAGCAGCTCGCCGTGACTGCGTGGTGTAAGCCACCGGCCCGCACGCAGGAACAGGCGGTTCAACGCCGGCGTGCCGACATCCGGAAGTGACCGGACGGTGCCGCTGGCCGGCTCGTCCCGGCCGGCGAGGTCGAGGGTAACACGTGCGGTGGCGCCGGTCTGAACCGTGGCGACGCCGGGAATTTCGTGGATGCGCGCGGCGATGGATTGCGGCGCCCGCTTCAACTGCGCGAACACTTCGGCAAAGTGATTCGCTTCGTAGTATTCACGCTGCGTGGAGTCGAGCGAGTAAATGAGGCTGCGCGCCATGATCATCATGGCCAGGCCGCATGCAATGACCATCGCCACGGCAATGGCCTGGCCCAGCATGCGCTTGAGATCGCGCACCACTTTTCGATCCAGGCAGGAGCGCATCACCATTTCAGGCTGCTGGGCAGCGCGCGCTGCGTATTCTGGTGAATGCTCTGCACCCGGCCATCGGAGAAACGGATGACCCGATCCGCCATGTCCGCCATGACGGCGTTATGCGTAATGATCACCGTCAGCGTGCCGAGCTCCCGATTCACGCGTTCGATGGCTTCGAGAACGACGATGCCGGTATGCACATCCAACGCGCCGGTCGGTTCATCGCATAACAGTACTTCGGGGCGTTTGGCGATCGCCCGCGCGATGGCGACGCGCTGCTGTTCGCCGCCGGACAACTGGGCCGGAAAGTGATCCAGGCGCGCACCGAGGTTCACCATCTCGAGCGCCTCTTCGGCTGCCATCGCGTTGCGCGAGATCTCGGTGATCAGCGCGACATTTTCCTGCGCCGTAAGGCTCGGGATCAAATTGTAGAACTGAAACACAAACCCGACCGAGATGCGCCGGTATCGCGTGAGCCGGTCTTCGTCGGCTGCCGCGAGGTCAAGTCCGCGATATTGCAGCTCACCCGAGGTGGGTACGTCGAGACCACCGATATTGTTGAGAAAAGTCGTTTTGCCGCTGCCCGATGGCCCGAGCAGCACGATCAGCTCGCCTTCGTAGAGATCGAGATCCACCCCGGCCAGTGCGCGCACTTCCGTCAAGCCGCTGCCGTACGTTTTCGTCAATCCGCGGATTCGAAAAACCGCATCGCCGCCGGCGTGCAAGGCGCTTTCTTCAGCGCCCTTCGCGGCACGACGTTCGTCACGGGATCGGCCAAATATCGCTGGGATTCGCATAACGCAAGCCTCGCCAACCCCCACGGCCAGCAGGTCGCCTTCCGAGAAGATTTCGCGCGATAATCGACTCTGCGCGATGTGTCACGGCGCTCAAGTCACCGCGCCCGGCATTTCTTGATCGTTCATATTAGCGCAGCAGTGCGTCAAACGATAGGAAATTCAATCCTGCTTTATTCGCGCGGCTGGCCGATGGCGACGGTTTGGCGCTGATTCAGCGCTGCCGAAGCTGGTGGGTACGCTGCGCTGCACGTTCCGCGTCGAACCGCGCGAGATAGGAGCAACCGCCATGGCCACCATCGCCGCGCCCGCGGCGAATTTGTCTGGCGCCGCGGCCCGGGGCAGCACGGATTGCGCGGCGGCAGGCGCCGCCGGTTGCCCGGCGAGGAGCAATGCCGGCATCGAGGCCAATGCGAGAAACAGCAGTAAACTGCGGGCGACTTTTTTCATTTTGAAATCCACCTTGGAATTGCGCAGCGACACCTTGCCATAATACGGGGCGGCGCATCAGAGTCGCAGACGGTTTGATATGCCGGCCGCATCGGGGCGATGACCGGGCCGGACTGGAAGCCCGCAACACGAAACCTCCGTGTAACTTTTCCGTGCATTGCGTGCAATGGGACTCTTTTGACGCCTCACCACCAGAGGAGGCACACTGCGAAAGGGTACCGATCACGCGCGACGCCCTGGGGCCGGTCGATGTGCCGACGCACGGCGAGTACGGGAGGATTGAAATGAGACGTGGATTCGTAAACGGCCTGGGCATCGTGTTGTTGTCTTTTCCGCTAGTCGCCTTTGCGGCGTTCTTTTTTCGAGCTGAAGCCACGTTTCCCGTGCTGGAGGAGGAAATCAGCTACCGCGATGACACCACCAACGCATCCAGTTTCGAAAAGGTATTGGCGGATAGCGAAGGCTGGGTGTCGCAGCGGGAGAAACCGTTTCGCGGCACCGGAGTATCCATCCGCATCTGGGCCAGATTTGATGTTCCGCCCGCAAACGAGGCGCGGCGCGTGTTGCTCCGTACCGGCGCGTGGGAAAGCGCGGAATATTTTGTCGTTCGCGATGGCCGGCTGGTAGATCGTCAAAAGGTGGGGACGCTCGTGCCCTGGGGGGAGCGCACAACGCACGTCACGATGACGCCCGCACTTTTCCATGCAGGTTTCGTTGCGGTCGATTTACCACCCCAGGCGCATATAACGGTCGTTGCCCGGCTGGCGACGGAGAATCGCTTTTTAACCATCACGCGGCTTCGGTTCTCGTTGTGGGATGCGAACCAGGTCGTGGAAGGCGAGTTGCGCGACCGTTTTTTTCAAGGTGCGTTTTTTGGAGTGATGTTGGTCCTCCTGTTGTATAACCTCACTCAATTTTGTCTGGACATTCGCGAGTTGAGCTACCTCTACTATGTAATCGTGCTGGTGATGACTACCATTATGTGGGGCATGTTTTATGGCCTGACGTTGGAATTCCTGTGGCCGCACCGGCCCGCGTGGGATTTTTACTGTATGTGGATTGCGCTTCCACTTGTATATTGGTCATCGGCTCAGTTCGTGCGTCATTATCTGGATACGGGCAAGCACTTTCCCCGATCAGATGTGCTCCTGAAGTGGGGCGGGTATGCCGGCTTGATGCTTCTGCCGATGTATTGGCTGCCTTTTGCGACCAATCATCCGCTCAGCCTCTATTTAACATTGTTGGGGTCGGTGCTAGTGTCAGTCATCTGTCTTCCGCTTATGTTTGGCGTGACCATATTGGCGATCATGAAGCGGCATCCTCTGGCACGACTGTACTTTGCCGCGATGTTTTGCTCCGGCGTTGGTGGCTTCATTACTTTCGGCTCATGGCTGGGCTTCCTTCCCGAGGTCGAATGGGCTCTTAACGCGAGCCAGATCGGTACCGCGCTCACAGGAATCCTGCTGTCCATGGGCCTGGGTTTTCGCATGCGGCAGTTGCACCAGGAGCTTGCCGACAAGCAGATCGAGGACGCGCGCCTTCATACCGAGCATGAACGTGAAAAGCGCGAGTTGATCGAAGAGCAGAGCCGCGGGCTGGAGGCGAAGGTGCTTGAGCGGACCGCTGAACTGGTGGCCACACAAGAGAAGTCGGACGCGCTGCTCGCGAATATTCTTCCCCAGGCCATTATCGAGGAGCTGAAAGCCAAGGGGCAGAGCGAGCCCCGGCGCCACGAAGAGGCGTCGATCCTCTTTACGGACTTCTCCGGCTTCACGCAGGCGGTATCGACGATTCCGCCGAAGCGCCTGGTGCAGGAACTGGACGAAATCTTTCGCGGCTTCGATGACATCATCGTTGCGAACGGCCTGGAGAAGATCAAAACCATCGGCGACGCGTACATGGCGGCCGGGGGGCTGCCGGTTTCGGCCGCAAACCACGCTCTTCGCTGCGTCCGGGCGGGTATGGCGTTGACGCATTTCATCGAGACACGGAACAAGACTGCGGCGATGAAATGGGGCCTGCGCGTGGGAGTGCACTCGGGTGCGGTGGTCGCAGGCATAGTCGGCAAGAACAAGTATGCCTACGACGTCTGGGGAGATACGGTGAATATCGCCAGCAGGCTGGAAAGTGCCGGCGAGGTAAACAGGGTGAATATCTCTGCGTATACGTTCGAGTTGGTGCGGGAGTTTTTCGATTGTGAATATCGCGGGAAACTCGCCGCCAAAGGGAAGGGAGAAATAGACATGTATTTTGTCGTGCGCGAGCTTGCCGACATGGAAGCCACGACGTGATTTGATGCATTTCCACGCGTTGTCACCTGATACAGCGCACCTTAAATCTCAAGTCGTAAAGGACGAGACCACTACGCAAACGACAGGCAAAAGACAAGGCATGGCCAAACAAATCTTGTCCCGGCGCCTGCCATACCGCGTCGCGCCCGTCTGGATGATGACCGGCTGTCGTTGCTTTAGACAAAGAAAACGTGGTCTGTCCCCTATTATTCCTCAATCGTTGAATTGAAACCGCGTTCTCGTCACCACCTTTCCATCGTGCTCGATCTCGCACACGTAACGCCCCCAAACCGCAGAACTGGTTGCGAGCGCATGAAATCGGCCATTCACGTCGGCGGTACTTGGAGAATAAAGGCGCAACCCAACAGCGAGGGCTCTTGCTCTTTCATCAGCAATGACCGAGCCTGCCCGGGTTTCGGAGCAATAGTTTTCGATGTCCCGCTTCGTGGTAACCCATGCGAAAACAATGTACCCGAGGTATGCAATCATCCCGAGTCCCACGACTTTTCCAAGCAGGGACCAAATTCGTTTTTTCGGCCTCGCCTCGGACTGGGCAGCCATCTGGCGCCACGCTTACCGGCGCGTGGCCGGCTGGCCGCGCATCTGGTGCAGCGACAAGTTGGCACGCAGCAAGCCAAGCATGGCTGCATTCGATCGGGCCGCCCGCGCGCCCATACGCCGCGCCAGCAGCAGCATCGTCGCCGCCACCAGGGCATCGAGCGCACTGTAGAACGCGCCGGAGGCGCCCGGCGGGTTGGTTGTCACCAACGCCATTCCGGGGACTTCGCGCGGCCAGGTCCAGTTCCCCATCCAGGTACCGTAGAGCTCGAGCGCGAGGGCCAGCACGAAGGTGCTCGCGTACAGGCGTCGCTGGCCTGGCATGGCGAGCGACGCTACGGCAAGCATCAGGAACAGGGCAACACCGAGGGTATCAACGCCTGCCGCTGCTGCGGCGAGCGTGTAGGCAGCCGCGCAGAGAATGATGGCCACTGCGGCCGCCTCCGGCATCCGGCGAGAGAGGGAAATCCCGAGCATCAGCATCAGCGCGTGCCCGGGCGGCACGAATAGCGGGATGTTGCCCAGGCGATAGACGTACAGGCCCCAGACGAGTGACAGGAACATCTCGCCCGCGGTGGAGATGGCCAGGCACGCCATCAGCGCGCGCCGCTCATCGCGGTCCACGCAGCCAAGAAGATAAAACAGCACCCCCCAGAAACCCGCGCTTAGCGCAACCTGGCCGGCGAAGCCGGTATTCCCGTCCGCGGCAAGGCCGCCCGCCAGCGTCGCGACGATCAGCAGGATCTGATTGCGGGAAATTCCGGGTGGAGACATTTTTCCTGCGCGCTGAATTAATCTGTACCCGTGGCGGCAAGGGAGCTAAAGACTACTCGCCATCCCAGTAGTCCACCTTGAGGTCTTCGCGTCCGATGAAGCGAAATATCTGCGGCTTGCCTTCTGCATTCGCGGGA
>Ga0315281_10010971_pt1 | contig 12434 bp, 18 predicted proteins | sample YL17G07_0_MG_FD_204540 | JGI IMG/M metagenome (GOLD analysis project Ga0315281, IMG submission 204540) | Sediment microbial communities from Yellowstone Lake, YNP, Wyoming, USA - YL17G07_0 | ecosystem: Environmental > Aquatic > Freshwater > Lake > Sediment | place: USA: Wyoming | collected... | reverse complement strand
GTCGCCTTTTCTTCCGGCAACCATGCGCAGGCAGTGGCGCTCGCGGGCAAGCTCCTCGGCGTTCCGGCCGTCATCGTGATGCCCGAGGATGCGCCGAGGGTGAAGCTGGAGGCGACCAGGGGCTACGAGGCTGAAGTCGTTCTTTATGAAAAAAACCAGGATAGAGAAAAACTCGCTAATCGCATTTCATCCGAGCGCGGCCTTGCGCTGATCCCGCCCTTCGACCACCCGCACATCGTGGCCGGCCAGGGCACCGCGGCGAAAGAACTGATCGAGGATGCCGGCGCGCTGGATGTGCTGCTGGTGCCCTGCGGCGGCGGCGGCCTGCTCTCGGGCTGCGCGGTGGCCGCCAAGCATCTGAATCCGGATTGCCGCGTCATCGGCGTCGAGCCCGCCGCGGGCGACGATGCGACCCGCTCGTTCAAAACCGGAACTCTGCAGACTATTGCGGTCCCGGACACCATCGCCGACGGCGCGCGTACGACTTCGCTCGGCAAGATCACCTACCCGCTGGTCATGAAATACGTGGACGACATGCTCACCGTCACCGACGCCGAGCTGCTGAAATCGATGTTCTTCCTCTGGGAACGCATGAAAATCATCGTCGAGCCCACGGGCTCGCTTGCCGCCTGCGCGCTGCTGGAAAAAAAAATCGATGCGAAGGGCAAACGCGTCGGCGTGATCCTCTCCGGCGGCAATGTGGATGTGAAGGCCATCAGCGCCTTGCGCTGATCCTGCCGGCCGCTTTGCTATGATGCGAGCCCCCTAAGAGACCGAATCCCTCATGCGTTGCATTGAAATCAGCAAGCCCGGCGGTCCCGAAGTCCTGGTGCCTGCCGAACGCCCCACCCCGTCGCCGAAAGCGAACGAAATCCTGGTGAAAGTCGCGGCCGCGGGCGTGAACCGCCCCGACATCCTGCAGCGCATGGGCAAATACCCGGTGCCGCCAGACGCCTCCGATCTGCCGGGCCTGGAGATTGCCGGTGAGGTTTTTGCTTTGGGTAGTTCAGTAAAAACATACAAAGTAGGGGACAAGGTGTGCGCGCTGGTGCACGGCGGCGGCTACGCCGAATATTGCGTGACGCCGGAAGTGCAGGCGCTGCCGATGCCCAAGGGGCTCTCGGCGCTGGAAGCGGCTTCGCTGCCGGAAACCTTCTTCACCGTCTGGTCGAACGTCTACGACCGCGCGCGCCTGGCGCCCGGCGAATCGCTGCTGGTGCAGGGCGGCAGCTCCGGCATCGGCGTCACCGCGATCCAGATGGCCGTGGCCATGGGCAACCGCGTCTTCGCCACCGCGGGCAGCGACGAGAAATGCGCCGCCTGCGTCAAGCTGGGCGCGGAGAAAGCGATCAACTACAAGACCGGCGACTTCGGCGCCGAGGTCATGGCCGCCACCGGCGGCAAAGGCGTCGACGTGATCCTCGACATGGTCGGCGGAAGTTATGTGCCGCGCGAGCTGAAATGCCTCGCCGACGAAGGCCGGCTCGTCTTCATTGCCTCACTGGGTGGCGCGAAAGCCGAGATCGATATCTTCGAAATACAGCGCCGCCGCCTGGTCATCACCGGCTCCACCCTCCGGCCGCGGCCTGTCGAGTTCAAGGGCGCGATTGCGCGCAGCCTGCGCGAGAAAATCTGGCCACTGATCGAGGCCGGAAAAATAAAACCGGTGATCTACAAAACCTTCCCGCTCGCCCAGGCGAGCGAAGCGCACCGGCTGATGGAGTCGTCGCAGCACATCGGCAAGATCGTGCTCGCTGTCGAGTGAACAATCGTCGCAAACTGATGGTTGCACTTGGCGCAAGCGCACTCGCAGCGCCTTTCAGTTCCTTCGCGCAACAGCAGGGCAAGGTCTGGCGCGTCGGTTTCCTGTCACAGCGGCGCGTGGAAATTTCCGACTCCGATTTTGCATACGGTTCATTCCGCCAGGGAATGCGCGAACTCGGCTATGTCGAGGGCAAGAACCTCGTCATCGAATGGCGCTCTGGCGAGGGGAAAACCGAGCGGCTGCCGGCCCTGGCGGCGGAATTGGTGCGGTTGAAAGTGGATCTCATCGTAGCAGCGAGCACGCCTGGCGTTGCCGCGGCGCAAAAAGCAACCACCACGATACCCATCGTAATGGCAAGCATTTTGGACCCCGTCGGCAGCGGCTTCGTCGCGAGCCTCGCGCACCCCGGCGGCAACATCACGGGGCGTAAAAACTTTTTTGGCGATCTCGGCCCCAAACACCTGGAGATGCTGCGCGGCGTGGTGCCCAAACTCACCCGCGTGGCGATGCTGGTGAACCCCAACAACGCGGGGATGGCCGCAGTGCGAAAAACGTGCCAGCTGCAGCGCAGAAGATTGGCGTAACGGTTCTGTCCTTTGACGCAGCATCTCCCCGGGAAATCGAGAGCGCGTTTTCTAAAATGGCACAGGAAAAAGCCGGCGCAGTTATCGTGGTCGCTGATGCAGTTTTCAACACCCAAGTGAGCCAGATCGCGGACCTGGCAGCGAAAAATCGACTGCCATCCATATATGCAATTCGGGAATATGCAGAGGCCGGGGGTCTAATGAGCTACGGCAACAGCCTCGGCGAAGACTATCGCCGTGCCGCGACTTACGTGGACAAGATCTTCAAAGGCGCGAAGCCCGGCGACATCCCCGTCGAACAGCCGACCACGCTCGAACTGGTCATCAACATGAAAACCGCCAAGGCCCTCGGCATCAAGATTCCGCAGTCAATTCTGCTGCAGGCGACCAAGGCGATCGACTGAACAATCGCCGCAAACTTCTGGTCGTGCTTTGCGCTTGCGCGCTCGCTGCGCCGCTCGCGTCTTCTGCCCAGCAGCCGGCGAAGATCGGGCGAATCGGGTTCCTTACGACGTTTCCGTCGGATAACGATCGGCGATTCGAGGTGTTCAAGCAGCAGCTCCGCGATCTTGGCCACGTGGAAGGCAAGACCATCAGCATCGATTATCTATCGGCGGAAGGGAAGTATGATCGGCTGCCGGCCCTCGCGGCCGATCTGGTCCGGCGCAACGTGGACGTCATCATGGCGGATGGCGGGACCCCGGCGGCCACCGCCGCCAGGAATGCGACGAAGACGATTCCGATCGTCTTTGTGGCACTCTCGGATCCGGTGGGTCAAGGCATCGTGGCGAGCCTCGCGCGGCCCGGCGGCAATATCACGGGCATTTCCAACCAGAATCCGGAAACGACAACCAAGTCACTTGCGCTCCTCAAGGAGACCGTTCCATCTGCCAGGCGCATCGCCATCCTGTCGAACCCGACGAATTCATCGCTTCCCCCAGTGGTCAGCGAACTACAAGCTGCGGCAAGGACGCTGCGCCTGGACATCACCGTCGTCAATGCGGGAACGTCTGCCGAGTTCGAAAAAGCCTTTGCCGAGATTGCGCGTGCTCGCCCGGCCGGCTTGGTCATCCTCGCCGATCCCCTGTTCAACAGTGAGGCCGGACGACTCACGACGCTGGCCGCGAAGTACCGACTGCCCACGATGGGCGGGATCAACGTTGTTCCTGAAAGCGGGGGCCTGATGAGCTACGGGGCGAATCGGCCAGACCTGATCCGCCGCGGCGCCGTCCTGGTGGACAAGATCCTCAAGGGCGCGAAACCTGCCGACCTGCCGGTCGAGCAACCGACAAAATTCGAACTGATCGTGAACAAGAGAACGGCAAGGGACCTCGGCATCAAGATTCCCGACTCGATTCTGCTACGCGCCGACAAGGTGATCGAGTAGGCGCGTCGACGGAACTGAACCTCCGAGGAGGGGGCATACAAGTCTCGGATCCTGCTGGTTCAGTACGAACGTGGTGCGCAAGCGTTTCAGGTGTTGCTCGCGTTGACAACATATGGATGTGTTGCTATCGTAAGCAACATGAACGCGGTCTTGTTGTTGGAAGAACGCCGTGACCTTGCCGAGGGCCGCTTCATCGAATTGGTGGTGTGGCAGGTGCCGAGTCCGGTAAGAGCTTCGAGGCACCGGTACAAATACCGGCTGGCGTTCGTGGTCAACGGCGTGTGTGTGCTGCGTTATGACAACGAGGCGGGCAGGGGCGATCACCGGCACGTCGGCGCAGTTGAGTCGCCCTACGCATTTACAACGCCGGAGCAGCTTTATGCCGATTTCATGGCAGACGTGACGAACTGGAGAGCCTGAAATGAAAACAGTGACAATCTCGGTGTCCCCGATGGACAAAACAAGGCAGCGGTTTCTGGCGGCTTTCAAAGGCAAGCCACAGGGCACGCATATCTCGTTTCCGACGGTGGAACTGCTATGGAAAGTGCTGGCGCCCAACCGCATGGCGCTGGTGCGCGCTTTGACCGGCGCCGGGGTGGTATCCATCCGCGAGGCTGCGCGGCGCGTAAACCGCGACGTGCGCGCAGTGCATTCCGATGTAACTGCGCTGATCAAAGCTGGCTTGATCAATCGCGCCGAGGACGGCATTGAGTTTCCCTATGAGGCGGTGCATGTGGATTTTGTGCTGAAGGCAGCGTAGTGAGGCGCGGTGGCGTCTGCGCCGCATGCCACAGACTGTTGACGTTGAACAACAGGCCGATCGAGGCCGAATCAAGCTAGGGTCCGGAGCAAAAATGAATAATCGCCGCAAACTAGTCATCGCATTTGGCGCAGCCGCCCTCGCCGCGCCTCTCGGTTCTTTCGCCCAGCAGCCGGCGAAGATCGGGCGGATCGATCCTAGGTAAGACGACTACCCGCTACCAGGGCGCCCGCCAAGCAAGGCCCTCGAAGCGCGCGTAGTCACGGTCGGTGCTGATCCACTCGCAACCGGCTTCGATCGCCAGCGCCGCAAACCAGGCGTCTTGCACCAGGTTTCCGTTCGCCGCTGCCTGACGGCAAAGGGCTTCGAAGATTCCCCAGTGCCGCTCGCCCGGATTCACCAGCGTCGCGTTCGGCTGGGACAGCAAGGTGCGGTTGAAGGCGAATGCGTCCCCCAGGCGGCTCGGGCGGGAAAATATCTTCGGATGCGTCGTCACGCGCACCAGCGCTGCAAGCACTTGCGGCGAAACGCCATAGGCCTCGGGTCCGTTGAGAACCGACTCGAGCCACGCGCGATAGCGTCCGTGATCCGCGGAATCGGTGCGAAAGGCGTAAATGAGGACGTTGACGTCGGGCAGGATCACCCGCGTGCGTCCATCCGGTCGGCGAGCCCCGCGGAATCGTCGAGATCGACGCCGGGAAGAACGCCGCCGCCGCGGCGGCACACCGGCAAAGCCACGCGTTCTGCGCGGCGCAGTTGCGCCGGACGCGCGATGGCGAGCCGCAGCCCTTGTTCGATCAGCGCGGTAAGCGTGACGCCGCGCCGGGCCGCTTCGCGCTTGGCGCGGCCGAGCAGCGTTTCTTCCAGCCGGACAGTGGTTCTCATCATGCACAGACTACCATCGTATGTCAGTATGTCAAGCAGACGCCAACTGGATCAAAACACCTAGCGCGGCTCCTTCTTCGCTTCTTCTTTCAGCCAGGCGACAAAGTCGGCCACCTCCGGCCGGCCGGCGGCATTCTTCGAGACAATGGCGTAATAGGCGCGCGCGGGATCGGTGCTGCGCTTGAAGGGCGCCGCCAGTTCACCGGACGCGATCAGCTTGCGCACCAGCGGGCTGCGGCCGAGCGCCACGCCGTGGCCGGCGATGGCGGCCGGAATGATCTGGTCGTAGCCGGAGAACGACAGGCTGCCGGCCGGCCGCAGGTCGGCGAGGCGCTCGGTCTCGAGCCAGGTCTTCCAGTGCATCCAGGGATGGCGGCCGTCCGGATCGTCGTATTGCAGCAGCACGTGGTGGCGCAGATCCGCCGGCTCGCGCAGCGGCCGCTTCGGGTCTTTCAGCAGCTTCGGGCTGCAGACCGGAAACACGCGCTCGCCAAACAGGCGCAGCGCATGCGGGCCGACCATCGTCGCGGGTCCGTGCCGGATCGCAAGATCAAGGCCGTCGCGCTCCAGGTCGAGCACCCGCGTCTCGGCGCTGATGCGCACGTCAAGTTCCGGGTGCGTGCGCGTGAAGCCGGCAAGGTGCGGGATCAGCCAGAGAGACGCGAAGGCCTGCGTGGTGGTAACCGCCAGCGTGCGGCGACTGCGCGTGGCGCGCAGCCGGTCGGTGACGCTGCGCATCGTCGCCAGCACCTGCGCCGAAGCGGCATAGAGCGCCTGGCCGGCCTCGGTCAGCTCGAGCGCACGGTGGCGGCGCTCGAACAGGCGCACCCCGAGCTGGTCCTCCAGCTCCTGGATCTGACGGCTGACAGCCGATTGCGACAGGTACAACTCCGTCCCCGCCTTGGTGAAGGACAGCAGCCGCGCGGCCGCCTCGAAGCCCTTGAGGAGGTCGAGCGAAGGCAGACGCGGCTGCGACACGGATGCAGCAGGGGCGGCAGGGTTCATTTTTCGCATTCCCATATTGCATCCATGTCCTGCGTTTATACCGTTTGAGCTCGGTTCTTCTAGGATGCACCATGCGCATGTCAAACACAAGGAGCAAGCGATGAATCCGATAACCCTGGAAGAATTCCACGACAACCCCGAACTGCGCCTTCAACTGCACAGGGCGGCGCGCCGCGAGCGCGCGCGGCTGGTCCACGCCGGTTTCGTGTGGCTGCGCGACAGACTCACGCCGCGCATCCATCTCCGACCGGCGCGCTGGATCGCGCGCCTGGGCTGATGGTATCGGCAAGCAACCTTAAAGGAGAACGTCATGAAACTCGAAATTGCATCCGCCGCGCTGCGGCTCGCCCGCGGGCAGACCCTGAAAATCCGGGACGCGGTCGGCAGCACCATCTGCGCCCGCGAAGGCACGGTGTGGATCACCGAAGAGAACAGCCGCAAAGACGTGGTGCTCGAGCCCGGCTACTGCTTCCGCGTCGCCCGGCCCGGCCTCACCATCGTGCAGGCCTTCGCCGATGCTTCCGTCTCTCTGGCGTAGGCTCGCGGCCCTCGGCCCGAGTTCATCGGACGAGCTGGCCCTCGCCCGCTACTACCGGGATGAGGGCCTGCAGGTCGAACTCGAATCCCTGCGTTACCGCGGCGCGAGGGCCATCCCGGTGGAACATGAAAGGATGCTCTATGCCGCTCGTTCGTATTTCGCTGCCTGAGCGCTAACCGACCGTAAAATAGGCGTTCTTCGCGAAGAGGAACGCCATGTTCAAGGACGGCCTGCTCAAGGGAAAACGAATCCTTGTCACCGGCGGCGGCACCGGGCTCGGCAAGGAAATTGCCACCAAGTATCTCCAGCTCGGTGCCGAGATCTGGATTGCCGGGCGGCGTGGGGCTGTTCTGGATTCTTGTGCCAAAGAACTTGCAGACAAGTACGGCGGAACGGTCAGGACCCACGCGGTGGACATCCGCGACGCGCAGGCAGTGGACGCGATGGTGCAGCGAATCTGGGACGAAGCGGGCCCGCTGACGGGTCTGGTCAACAACGCCGCCGGCAACTTCATCAGCCCGACCAAGGACCTCACGCCGAATGGCTTCAACGCCATCGCCAACATCGTCTTCCACGGCAGCTTCTACGTGACGCACGCCGTGGGTAAGCGCTGGATCGCGGGCGGCCACAAGGGCTCGGTAATCTCCATCCTGGTGACCTGGGTGCATACCGGTTCGCCGTACGTGGTGCCCTCGGCGATGTCCAAGGCCGGCCTGCATATCATGACCAAATCACTCGCGGTCGAATGGGGCCGCTACGGCATCCGGCTGAACGCCATCGCGCCGGGCCCCTTCCCCACCGAAGGCGCATCCAAGCGCCTGCGCCCCGGCGGCAGCTTCGAGGATTCGAACGACACCAACCCGATGCGCCGCATCGGGCAGATGCCGGAACTGCAGAACCTCGCCACCTTCCTGATGGCCGACGGCTGCGAATGGCTTACCGGCGAGACCATCGCGGTGGACGGCGCCGGTTATCTCGCCAATGGCGCGGGTTTCACGGGTCTCGACAAGCTCAGCGACGCTGATTGGGAAAACGCCCGCGCAATGATCAAGGCCCAGAACGACAAGGACCGCGCAGGGCGCAGCGCCTGATGACGGAGAAGAAACTGACGCCGCGCCCTGCAGCAACGCTGCTTCTTCTGCGCGAAGCACCCGCGGCGCCAGAGGTGTTCATGCTCCAGCGCACGAGCAAGGCGGCGTTCCTGCCCGGCGCGTTCGTGTTTCCCGGCGGCGCGCTCGATCCAGATGATGCGAGCGAGCGCGCGGCGCAACGCGTGCGCGGCCTGGATGACGCGCAGGCCAGCACGCGCATGGGACTCGCCTCGGGCGGCCTTGCCTACTGGGTCGCCGCGGCGCGCGAATGCTTCGAGGAATCCGGGATTCTTCTGGTTTTTGATTCGAAAGATCTTCCGATAGATCCCCGGCGCGCCGAGAACCTGGAACCCCTCAGGACTGAATTGAATGCCGGCAGCCTGCAGTTCAGCGATTTTCTGGAGAAGGAAGATCTGTATATCCACGCGCACGAAATCGCCTACTACAGCCACTGGATCACGGCGCCGGGCCGGCCGCGGCGCTTCAGCACACGCTTCTTCGTCGCCTGCGCGCCCGAAGGGCAGCATGGCGCGCACGACCGGTCCGAGACGGTGCACAGCGTCTGGGTCAGCCCGCGCGACGCGATCGAGCGCGGCAAGCGCGGCGAGATCGAACTTATTTTCCCGACCCGCAGCACGCTGTCGGACCTCGCTGCGATGCAGACCCCGCGCGCGGTTCTCGAGCATGCCAAGAGCCTCGGCGACATTGAAGTCAATGCCGCCTGCTGGGCGCTGGACCACGAAGGCTCGCAGCGCCTGTTCCGGCGCGCCGACCCGCCCTACTTCGAGATCCACTGGAGCGACCCCGAGGAAAAAGGCGATACCTGCTTCGTCATCCAGCCCGGCATCGCGAAACGCCTCGACCGGTACGTTACGCGCTTGACCGCGCCCAACCCCGGCGCGATGACCGGGCCCGGCACCAACACCTACCTGGTCGGCCGCATTGACAACGGCGGCGAGATCGCGGTGATCGATCCGGGCCCGGCGCTCGAGCCGCACATCGCGAAAATTCTCGAGGCCGGCGCCGGGCGCATCCGCTGGATCCTCACCACCCACACCCACATGGACCATTCCCCGGCGGCCGCCGCGCTCAAGGCCGCGACCGGCGCGCAGGTGCTCGGGCGCCCCGCGCCTGCCGGGGCCAGCCAGGACCAGGGCTATTGCGCGGACCGGGTTCTGTCCGACGGCGAAACAATGACGCTGGGAAATCTCCGGCTGCGCGCGATCCACACGCCGGGCCACGCCTCCAACCATCTTTGCTACCTGCTGGAAGACACCCGGATGCTGTTCACGGGCGACCATGTGATGCAGGGTTCCACCGTGGTCATCAATCCGCCCGACGGCGACATGCGCGCCTACCTCGCTTCGCTCGACAAGCTGCTCGCCGAGGACATCGCCATCTTCGCCCCGGGACACGGCTACCTGATCGGCGCACCGCACAGGGAAGTGAAGCGGCTGCTGGCGCACCGCGCGGCGCGGGAGGCAAAAGTCACCGCGGCGCTCGGGCGCCGCGGCGCGGCCACGCTGGAAGAACTGCTGGCGGACGTTTATGACGATGTTTCACCAAAGCTTTATGCCGTCGCGGCGCGCTCGCTCACCGCGCACCTCGACAAATTGGTGGCCGAAGGACGCGCCCGGCAGGCAGCCGGCCGCTATATACTATCGGCCGAATAGGAGCGCGCCATGAGCAATGAGCCAACCATGAAGCTGGTGACCAATCTCGACCGCGCCGCGATCGAGGCCAAGCTCCGCGAAGTCGGCGGCGACGCCGTGGCCGCAGGACTGACCGATCTTGCCAAGATGTTCATCGGCATCGAGGGCATGCCGGCGGCGCAGATCGAGCAGCGCGTCAACAACGCCATCAAGTGGCTGGCCGACAAGCCGCAGCACATGAGGCTCGCGGCCACCCTCGACCTGATCGGGATGAATCTCAAGAACCTGAAATAGTTTTTTTGAAGTACGACTTCGATCTCTTTACCATCGGCGGAGGTTCCGGCGGCGTTCGCGCCAGCCGCGTCTGCGCCGCCCTCGGGGCGCGCGTCGCCGTTGCCGAGTCCGGCCGCTTCGGCGGCACCTGCGTCAACGTCGGCTGCATCCCCAAGAAGCTTTTTTCCTACGCCGCGCATTTCCGCGACGAACTGAAGGACGCGGCGGACTTCGGCTGGAGCGTCGCCGAGCCGACGTTCGACTGGGAGAAGCTGCTCGAAAACAAGGAACGCGAGATCACGCGCCTGAACGGCGTCTACGAGCGCGTCCTCGCCAGCGCGGGAGTGGCTATTTTCCGGGGCCGTGCAGTCATCATGGATCCTCATGCCGTTTCCCTGGATGGAAAATCCTATTCGGCAAGACATATCCTGGTCGCAACAGGGTCGTGGCCGCAGAAGCCGGATATTCCCGGGGCCAATCTCGCGATTACCTCGAACGAGGCATTCTTCCTCGAGAAGCTGCCGCGGCGCGCATTGATCGTCGGCGGCGGTTACATCGCCGTCGAGTTCGCCTCCATCTTCAACGGCCTCGGCGTGAAGACGACGCTCGCCTACCGCGGCGCGCAGCTGCTGCGCGGCTTCGATGCGGATCTCGGGACAAGGCTCGCGGATGAGATGAGCAGGAAGGGGGTTTCGGTTTTACTGAAAAAAAATCCGTCGAAAATTGAAAAAGGCCTGCACGTTACGTTCGAAGACGGCTCTACAGAAAAATTCGATCTCGTCATGTTCGCCACCGGCCGCAAGCCGAACACCGCCGGCCTGGGCCTCGAGGCCGCGGGAGTGAAGCTGGGCGCCGACGGCGCGGTGATGGTAAACGAATATTCGACGAGCACGGTGGATTCGATTCACGCGATCGGCGACGTCACCAACCGCCTCAACCTGACTCCGGTTGCTACCGCCGAAGGGATGGCGCTCGCGAAGACGTTGTTCGGTGGCAAGCCGACGCCCGTCGACCACGAAAATGTACCCACCGCCGTGTTCGCCAACCCCAACCTTGCCACCGTGGGCCTGTCGGAGGCAAAAGCGCGCGAGCGCTTCGGCAAGGTGGATATCTACAAGACCGCCTTCCGCTCGCTCAAGCACACCATGGGCGCGAGCGAAGAAAAGATCTTCATGAAGCTGGTGGTGGATGCCGCCAGCCAGCGCGTCGTCGGCGCGCATATGCTCGGCCCCGACGCGGGCGAACTCATCCAGGGCATCGCCATCGCGGTGAAACTCGGTGCCACCAAGGCGCAGTTCGACGCCACCATCGGCATCCACCCGACCGCGGCCGAGGAGTTCGTAACCATGCGCGAAAAGTCGGCCTAGGTCGTGAAATCGAAATTCGCCCGCCTAGCCGCGGCCGCCCTATTGCTGCTCGCCGGGTCGGTCCCCGCTCAGGCACAGCAGGCCGAAAAAATCTACCGCATCGGATTCATCAGCTCGGACTCGCGTAGTACCGTACCCGTCGATGCGTTTCGGCAGGGGCTCAAGGAAGCAGGCTACGTCGAGGGAAAGAATTTCATCATCGAGGCGCGATACTGGGAGGGGCGCGCCGAACGCGCTCCAGATCTCGTCGCGGATCTGCTCCGGCTGAAGGTCGATGTGCTCGTGGTCGGGACGGCACAGAGTACGCTTGCCGCCAAGCGGGCAACGACGACGGTCCCGATCGTGTTCGCAAGCGTGATCGATCCGGTCGCCACGGGCATCGTCGCGAGCCTCGCGCGACCCGGAGGCAATATCACCGGCACCACGTTCGGCGTTGCCGGCGGAGGCTTTTCCGGAAAATGGCTGGAGTTGCTCAAGGAGGCGGATCCCCGCATTTCCCATCTCGCGCTTCTAACGAACCTGGCAAATCCAGCTGCGGCTCCCGTCGTGAAGGAGATGCAGTCCGCGGCGAAGATCATGAAGGTAAAGCTCGATCTGTTCGACGCCGGAACGGACGCAAAGCTCGAAGCTACGCTTGCCGCCATTGACAAAAGCAAGGCGCAAGCGATCGTTTTCGCGCCCGACCCGTTCTTCAGCGTCAACACCCCCCGTTTCGTGCAGTTCGCCCTGCGCAAGCGCCTGCCAACCATGTACTACAACAAGGCATTCGTCGAAGCCGGAGGCCTCATGTCCTACGGCGCGAGCAGCGCGGACTCTTACCGAAGAGCGGCCAGGCACGTGGACAGGATTCTCAAGGGCGCGAAGCCTGCCGATCTGCCTGTCGAGCAGCCGACGACGTTCGAGCTCGTGATCAATCTCAAGACCGCGAAATCACTCGGCTTGACGATCAAGCCGTCGCTGCGGATGCGCGCGGATCAGGTCATTGAGTGATAGGGCTGCTGTCCCAGTGCTTGGCGCCGGTTACTATCGCTTTCTCGGTTTCCGGAACAACTCGCGATGCGTTCCCGTTCGGTGAAGCACAATTCGATTGCGCGTGACGGGGGAGTTCTCTTTTCAGGCGGAGGAAA
>Ga0315281_10010970_pt1 | contig 12435 bp, 11 predicted proteins | sample YL17G07_0_MG_FD_204540 | JGI IMG/M metagenome (GOLD analysis project Ga0315281, IMG submission 204540) | Sediment microbial communities from Yellowstone Lake, YNP, Wyoming, USA - YL17G07_0 | ecosystem: Environmental > Aquatic > Freshwater > Lake > Sediment | place: USA: Wyoming | collected... | reverse complement strand
TTACGGGGAAGCAGATAGAATTTTGTCTGTTTTTAGTAAAAAAAACGGGAGGATGTCCTATTTGGCTAAGGGTGTAAGAAGGCCATCAAGTAAAAAACGTGGTCACATTGAAGTGTTTGGTCATATAATCTTTCAAGCTGTAAAAACAAGGGGAATTGATTTAATAACGGAAGTTGAAACCGTTGACGGTTTCCAGGCAATAAGAAAAAACCTGAAAAAAGCCTCTCTTGCATATTATTTTATGGAAGCGGTTGGAAGAAGCACACAGGAGGGCGAAGGGAAGTCGGAACTTTTCAAAATACTTTCGGATTATTTAGAAAAGTTGAAAGAAAAAAAACAGCTGAAAGCACTTAAGAGAGATTTCGTTTATGCTCTTATAACCAGTCTTGGTTTTTGGCCAAAGGGTAAGCCGTTGGTAAATCCTGAAAATAAATTAGAGGAGATTATTGAGCGACAACTTTCTTCTGCTAGAGTCGGGAAACGTATGTTTGAATAGTATGGTTTTTTGTAAGACATGGAGAATCACCAGTAAAAAAAAGAGCAGCGTCAAGAATAATAGACTCCTTTAAATAAAGATGAAAAAAAGTGGGTATGGATTATTGCGGAAAAGCTAAAAGAACACAAAATTATTACTTGGCGATTTGTGATATAATAACTTATTGAACACTGATTCCTCTTTGAATAAATTGATAGAGACTTTTATCAAGAAAGGTGGGCGGATTGATAAGTATTACCTTCGTGATATAAATAGAAGCAAGCGGTCTTTGGTATATTTAAAAGGCTGGTTTAGTGGTCAAAATGTTAAGACGGCCATACAAAAAGCATTTGCGAGGGAATAGTTAATTAATTTAAGTTGCGAGTATGACGATAGTCGAGATATATTTACCCCTCGAAAGGAGTAAAACTCCTCTTCAAGAAACAAAAAGCAAATAGAAAGGGTGTGGGTTATTTGTTATTTGACCTTTGGGAATTTATTAGGTAATATTGTGGACAATGAGATACGTCGTAGGTGTTCTTTTGGGGATTGCTTTAACCTTAATCGCTGTTTTGATCCTTTTTAAAGATGTAATATTGCAGAAGCTTGTTTCCACTTCTTCTCCGGTTTCCACTCCCGCATCAATACCCACCCTTACGCCGCAAGCAACAAAGAAAGTATTGGGAGGAGGAATTTTAAGTTTCCCCAGATATGAATTAACCGTACCGTTTGACTGGACGGAACAGAGGGAGGGGGGTACGGATATGGAAAAATTAACCATCAAAAAGGGTGAATACCAGATTTCAATTAGCCAAGGCGGGTTTGGTGGTGCCGTTTGCCTTTTTCCGGGAGATGCTGATATCGAGGGTCCGAGTGCAAGATATGAAGCCTATACTGATTTAACGGGAAAAACTGGAAATGTATTTAGAAGGGTTGGGCAAGGCGGGGGATCCTCTTTATGTGAAAAAACTCAATATGGGTGGGGAACTCCGTCAAGTTTTGGACATGTCAGTATTAAAAATCCAATTCCGCTTGATGTTTCCATGAACAATGAAATAAATACTATTCTCTCGTCTCTCGGTAAAATATGACCCCGTAAATTAACACTTTGTAAAAAAGTGGGGGGAATTAAAAAGTCGAGAAAAGGGTGTAAGTAATGAAAAAAGAAAAAGGTGTAAATGGAAAGGTAGGTTCCGATATTAATGGGGCACAGCCTTCTATAAGTGGTGAAACTTTGCCCGCCGGCTCCTCGGAGGTTAAACAGATTTTTAAATCTCCCTTAAGAGGACTAGTAAAAGCTGTATTTATTCTTGTTTTCTTGCTTTTTGCGGTTGGTATAGCTCTGCTTTTATTTAATAAATTAGCTATACCAATCCCCGGAACTTCGATGCAGTCAGTAAAGCTTAAGAAATTTGAATCTGAAAAAGGATTTAAAGACTATATTCAAGAAGGTAAGGAGGTAAGCGGGTTGGGAGGAAGTTTTGCTGTTGGTATTGAGGATCGGGCGGGCGGGCTAAAGAATGTTGGACAGGCACCTTCTGCGGGATTGGGGACGGAGGGCCCGGTTACGGCACAAAGGATTTCCGAAACTAATGTACAAGTTGCTGGAGTTGATGAGCCGGATATAGTAAAAACCGACGGAACTTCAATATATTTTTCATCAAATTTTAATAAATATTATCCAATGACATCTGATACATTTGAGCAGCCGGTGTCCTCCGAACTAAAAGTAACTGATATAATGCCAAGTCCACGATATTTTCAATCCGAGACGAAAATAATAAAAGCGTTTCCTGTCAAGGAGTTGGAGGAGACGGCGAAGATTGAGGATGGAGGAAACCTGCTTATTTCGGGTAAGATGCTGGTCGTTTTCTCCAATAATAATATTTTTGGTTACGATGTTTCAAATCCCGGAAGCCCTTTAAAGAAATGGACTTATCAAATTACGGACGGGAATGAAATTATTACATCGCGTTTATACAACAGTACATTATATATAGTTATGCGAACTGATATAAATAACGAGACTCCTTGTCCATTGAAAATTAGTGGAGGCGGTATACCACTGGAAATTGCCTGTACGGAAATATACCACCCCGCAGTCTCAATACCAGTTGATTCAACCTATACGCTAATTACCTTAAACCCCGAAAACGGAAGCGTTGGTAAAAATATTTCATTTGTCGGCTCACAAGGTACTTCAATTGTTTATATGTCCAATAATTCAATTTACGTAACTTACACTTATTATGGTGACATGACTGATTTTATATTTGGTTTTTACAATCAGGTGGGGAAGGGGTTAATTTCCCAAACGGCATTGGATAAGTTGGACAGGTTGCGCAAGTTGGACATAAGCGACCAGGCAAAAATGACCGAATATCAGGTGATTATTCAAAATTATTATAATTCCTTATCGGATGATGAGCGACTTAGGGTTGAAAATGAGGTATCAAATAAAATGCAGGGCTATGTAAAGGAGCATATAAGGGATTTGGAAAAATCGGGTATTGTAAAAATTGAGGTTGAAGGATTGAAAATGGCGGCGGTGGGTGGAGTTCCCGGTCGTCCTTTAAATCAGTTTTCTATGGATGAATATGACAATCATTTAAGGATTGCAACTACCGTTGGGGACAATATTTTTGCTACGGGTGAAAGTGCCAACGATATTTACACACTGGATAAAAACTTGAATATGGTGGGAAAGATTATTGACTTAGGGCTTGGGGAAAGAATTTATTCTACTAGGTTTATCGAGGATAAAGGTTATATTGTAACCTTCAGGCAAACTGACCCTTTTTACATTGTGGATCTTTCAAATCCCGCAAAACCTCAATTAAAGGGAGAACTTAAAATCCCAGGCTTTTCTTCCTACCTCCACCCTATAAATAAAAAGACAATTTTGGGTGTGGGAGAGGAAAACGGAAAGGTAAAATTATCCCTTTTTGATGTGTCATCTTCCGATAATCCTAAGGAAGTCGCGAAGTATTCCCTGGATGAATACTGGACTGAAGCCGCGAATAACCACCACGCTTTCTTAATGGACGCAAAACACGAAATCTTTTTTCTTCCTGGAGGAGAAGGGGGATATATTTTCTCCTATAAAGGAAGCCAATTGGATTTAACAAGAGCGGTAAGTGATCTATCCGCCAAAAGAGCGCTTTATCTAAACGACTATTTGTATATTATTGGTGAGAATAAATTAGTTGTTTTGGATGAAGGTAGTTGGCAGGAAGTAAAAAGTCTCAGTTTTTAGTTGGTCTCTTTGGTGATAAAATCTTTTATCCCCGAGTAATTCCCGAGTCCAGCTTTGGGGTTAAGAATGTACTGCCCCCCGGTTGCCTTGGCTGCGACCAAAACGTTTTGGTCGGTAAGATAAATATGGTTAGTTTTGTACTGTGTAATATTTCCCAGAGGTTCGACAATTCTCGGCAAAATATTCATATCTAAATCAGATTTGACGGAGCCCGATAGTGTTTTAAAAAGAGGGTTGGCCGAATGTAATATATTTAAGTTTAATACTTTATTTCCGATTGCTTCCAGGACTGCGTGTTGTCTTTGGCTACGGCCAAAATCACTATCTCCGTGCCTTGAACGCACAAATTTTAAAGCGGTTTCCCCGTTTAATTTCACTATTCCCTTATCAAAATGGAGACGTTCATAACGGCAGGTAAACTGCTTTTCCAGTTCGAAATCCGAATATTTTTTATGAAAGTTGGCAATTTCCTTTTCGGAAAAACCACAAGTTTCATTTTCCATGCCCTTTAGAGGATAGAAATTATCATCGTATGTTTGCGGAACATTGACTTCAATTCCTCCGATCAAATCAATAATTTCGGAAAACCTGTCAAAATCAACGGAAATAAAGTAGTCGATATTAAAGCCGGTTATTTTACCAACTGCATATTTTGCCAAAGATCCTCCACCATTTTCTCCTCTAAATTCCGGCTTTTTATTCGGATATTTTGTTTGGTCAAGGCCTATTGCATATGCGGAATTAATTTTTCCATAGGTTGTGTTGTCCCAGTCGGTTGGGATTGGGACCCAAAGATCACGTGGAATTGAAATTAGGTTAAACTTTTTACTTTCGGGGTTGATATTAACCAATGTTATGGAATCGGTTAGTGACCCTCCGTCATGTTCGTTTCCGCCGTAACCCAACAGAAGAACATTTAAAGACTTATCTGTTTTGGGCTCCGAGGAGGGAATTATACTTTCCCCCTGAAGTGCTGAAGATGAATTACTTTTTATTTTTTGGACGTACTTAAGGTATAAGGTTGTAGAAATGGTTGCCAGTACAAAGGCAACGATAAATAAAGATAGCAGAAAATAAGTGTTATTTAGGTATCGTTTGAGCATCTCACAAGTTTACTTCAAATATTTATTTAAGAAAAGTCGTACATTATAATATAATAAATGCAGTTATGTTTAAACTTTCTCCGTCCGATTTCAGATATCTCTACGAAGACTGTAAACACTGTTACTGGCAAAAGGTAAAACAGGGAATATCTCTTCCCTCAATCGGAATGCCTGGTGTTTTTTCCAAGATGAATTCCCTTTTGCAGAATGCAATTATTGGAATGGATTTGCGAGACATTAACTCAAAACTACCCAAAGGTAAAGTTCAGGTAAAGGAGGGCTTTCTAAAATCAAAACCTATTCCTCCTGCAAAAGATTGTTATATATCGGGGAGATTTGACATCGCTTCGGAGTTGGATGACGGGAGCTATGCCGTGATAGATTTTAAAATAACCGATCCAACGGAAGACAAGATTCAAAAGTTTTTTCCCCAGCTTCATGCGTACAAATTTGCATTGGAAAACCCTGATTTTGGGCAAGCAAAAAAGGTTTCTACCATGGGGGTAATTGCCATTAACCCTGAGGAGATAGTATTTCCCGGAGAAAATGTAATATTTAAGGCAAAGCCGCAATATTTTGAGATTAAAGAAGATATGGAGAGGTTTTACAATTTCATTAGCGAAGTTTCTAAATTGTTAAAGGGCCCAGTACCTTCCGAAAATGAAAACTGTCAGTGGTGTAAGTATAGGATTTGTTTTAAGGAGCCGAATGAAAAGCAGCAGGACATGCCTTTTTAAGTAGGTAAGTTAAGAAGGACAATAAATAAGCTGTGATAATGCTACAATTTTACTTATGTTAGATAAGAAAGTCCTTCTTTCAGTTTCAAATTTAAAAGTGAGGTTTGATCAGCATGTCATTCTTGATAATATCAGCTTTGATGTTAAAGATGATGAAACTCTAGCGGTTATTGGCCCGAACGGTGCAGGTAAAAGCGTTCTTTTTAAGGCCCTTCTTGGCCTTGTTCCGTTTGAAGGAGAAATTAAGTGGCAGCAGGGGCTTAAAATTGGCTACGTTCCGCAAAAGCTGTTTATTCCTAAAGACCTTCCGCTAACGACTCTGGAATTTTTGAAGTTAAAAGAGCGTAGCGAAAAAGAAATTTACAGAGCTCTTTCTCAAGTCGGTTTTAGAGAAAATAAACCACATAAAGGCCATCTAAAAGAGCATGTTCTTAAAAGTAAGTTGGGTGTTCTTTCTGGTGGGGAGGTGCAGAGAGTTTTGATTGCTTTTGCCCTTTTGGGTCATCCCGATGTGCTTTTGTTTGATGAGCCAACGTCCGGAGTTGATATTTCTGCAGAAGAGACAATTTATAGCCTTCTTCATGAACTACAGGAAAAAGAAAATCTGACGATTATTCTTATTTCCCATGAACTTCAGATTGTCTTTAAGTACGCGACAAATGTTATTTGTTTAAATAAGGAGAAAGTTTGTTTTGGTCCGCCGAAACAAGTTCTGGATAAGGAAAGTTTGGAAAAATTATATGGTGGGGACGTGAGTCTATATCCGCATCAGCATTAGTATGACTAACTTATTGTTTTTAATTATTGTCGGAGTATTTGTTGCGGCAGCAGCTGGATATTTGGGATCTTTCATGGTTGTTAAACGTATGTCCTTGGTTGGTGACGCTTTAACCCACGTTGCGCTTCCCGGTATGGCGATTGCCCTGACTTTGGGTATTTCGCCGGTTTTGGGCGCATTAATTTTCTTAACTTTGGCTATTATCGCAGTTTGGTATCTTCAAGAGCATTCGGAAGTATATCCGGAGGCTTTGGTTGGGGTCATCTTTACAGCAAGCCTTGCTTTGGGTGTACTCATCACACCGGAGCCTGATTTATTGGAAGCTTTATTTGGAAATATTGAAAGAATAAACATAACCGAAGGAACTATCGCAATTGTCATTTCTCTTTTGATAGTTGTTGTTACAAGGTTAATTTCCAAAAAAATGATTTTGGGAATAATTTCGGAAGAATTGGCTAAATCCGGCGGAATCCTGATTTCGAAATTGAATCTGATTTATCTTTTGTTGGTTGGAGTAGTTGTTGCCTTGGGTGTTAAATTTGTGGGGACCCTTCTTATGGGGGCTTTGGTTATAGTTCCCGCGGTAAGCGCCAAAAACATTGCAAGAAGTCTAAAAGATTATTATCTATTTTCAATATTATTTGGGATTTTATCAGCAGCGGTTGGGGTTACGGTAGCCGCAACTTTCCATATTACTCCCGGTCCGGCTGTTGTTTTGACTGGTATATCAATTTTTATAATAACTTACCTTGTAAGGAATAGTGCTAAGGCACCCTGCTAGTGAAACATCGAGGTATGCAGGACGGCTGAAAGGGGATTTCTGGTATATTTGTGTGTCTTTGGATTGGGTATTTGCGGTTATTTAGAACAACCTCCACAAAGAGAAGTAATATTGATATAATCTCTTTATATGGACTTGATGGAAAAAGTGGTTTCCTTGGCCAAGCGAAGGGGTTTTGTCTTTCCCTCATCAGAAATTTACGGAGGTTTGGCGAATGTTTTGGATTTCGGGCCTGCAGGAGTACTTCTTAAAAATAATATTAGAGATTTTTGGTGGAAAAGGTTTGTTTTGGATAGAGATGACATGGTGGGAATTGATGCTTCAACAATATTAAAACCGGAAGTGTGGAGTGCATCAGGTCATGTTTCCGGGTTTAATGATGCGTTGATTGATTGCAAGGAATGCAAAAACAGAGTTCGAGCTGACCACTTGATAGAAGATAATCTTCCCGATAAGAAGGTTGAAGGTTTGCCTCATGGGCAATTGGATAAAATTGTAAAAGACAATAAGCTAAAGTGTTCCAAGTGCGGAAAGAGTAACTGGACTCCTGTTAGGATATTTAGCCAGTTGGTTGAAGTTAAACTTGGTGTTTTAGAAGAAGGAAAGAATCTCGCTTACCTAAGGGGGGAAATTGCCCAAGGAATTTTTCTTAACTTTAAAAATGTTCTTGATAGTACAAGGGTAAGGATTCCTTTTGGTATAGCACAGCAGGGTAAAGCTTATAGAAATGAGATAACGATGGGCCCGTTTGTTCATCGTACTTTTGAATTTGACTTGATGGAGTTTGAATATTTTATTCACCCTTCTTGTTGGAAAGAAGTTTATGAGGATTTCAAAAATGAAATGTGGCAATGGGCTTTGAGTCTGGGGATAAAAGAGGAAAACTTGCGTTGGAGAGAACATAAAGAATTTGAAAGATCTTTTTATTCCAAAAAGACCATGGATATTGAGTATAAGTATCCTTTCGGTTGGAAAGAGATGTGGGGAATTGCTTACAGAGGAGAGTATGATCTTAAAAATCACTCTGAAAAATCCGGTAAGAATCTTGCCTACAAGGATCCCTTAACCGGCGAAGAATACATACCGCATGTCGTTGAGCCGACATTTGGTCTTTCAAGATTAGTGGGAATATTACTTTTTGACGCATATTGTGAGGATGGCGAAAGAATTGTGCTCAAGCTGGATCCTAAGATTGCACCTTATAAAGTTGCTGTTTTTCCCCTTCTTGCTAATAAAAAAGAGTTGGTTAAAAAAGCACATGAGATATTTGTTGAGCTTAGACTTGGACTGAATTCTGTTGCCTTTGATGACAGAGGAAATATCGGAAAGCGATATTTTGCCCAGGATGAAATCGGAACTCCCTGGTGTGTTACTATTGATTTTCAGACCCTGGAAGATGAAACGGTCACTGTCCGTGACAGGGACACTGCTAAGCAGGAGAGAATACAGGTTGACAAGTTATCTTCCTACATACAAAATAAATTATGAAGAAATTTCTTCCTTTGATAATTCTTTTATTTGGCGTTGGGATTTTTTTGGCAGTATATTTTCTGATTATTAAAAAGCCTGCGGTGGTTTCTGAAGAAGAGGCGAGTTCTCAAATTGAGGTTGCTTTGGAGGATAGACCGGTTGTGTCTTTAACTCCGTCGGCTGACGGGCATTGGTTGAAGCTTAAGATCGATAAAATAATAATTGATGCTCAGTCTCTGGATTATGAGCTTATTTATGATCTTCCGGATGGAAGAAGCCAGGGTGTTCCGGGAACGGTTGCAATTTCAGGACAAAAAAAGATTGAAAGAGATCTTCTTTTGGGATCGGAATCCTCGGGTAAATTCAGGTATGACGAGGGTGTTAAAGAAGGAACACTAACAATAAGGTTTAGGAACGATAAGGGGAAATTGTTAGTTAAATTTATGACTAAATTTCACTTGCAGTCTGGTACAAAAAGCTTGACGTCGATTGATCAGGCATTTACTTTTGATATGGGAAAGATAGCCTTAAAAACCTTTTTTGTAACCATGGAAACGTTTGGAATTCCCAGTTCTGCTCCTGGAGAGGTAGCCAAGGGGCCCTACGGCGTGTTTAGTTCATCGACCTCCTCTATTGCCGGGAGTGTGGATATTGGTTTAAGTGCTATATATAGAGCAACTTCGAGCGGTTGGGATAAGCTTGTAGATAGCAAGTCAACAGATGTAGGAATCTTTATAGGTTTGAAGTAGATTTGTGCTTAATCTCTTCCTTTCGAATCTTCACAATTCAGTTTCCTGATTCCACAAGATTTTCCTTTCGTATTTAATATGGTGTTTAACTCAGTACTTATAGCTGGTTGCTTCCAAATACTCCGTGTTTGCGTTGTAAGAATGGAAGTTTGGGGTTAGCTGTAGCCCACCCCTTGACACGCCTGTGAAATAGTGTGAAAATGGTATATAGTGGTGTTTGGTGGTGAGAACACAACCGTTGCAATTTAAAAATCTGCCCAATTAAAACTTATGTTAATTATTTAAGCTATGCTTATAGGTTCATATTTGGGCGCCTTGGGTGAAAAAAGAAGAGTTGCAGTACCTAAAAGATACATAGAGGAGCTGGGGGTAGAACTTATTTTGGCCAAGTGGTATGAGGACTGTCTGGTTTTGGTCAGTTTGAAATTTTGGGATGCACTTTTAGCAAGATTAACAGGTGGCTCTGGAGTTGTAAGCCTTGGTGTAAGGGATATTGAACGTTTTATTTTGGGGTCAGCGTTTGAAGTTAAGCCTGATGGTCAGGGAAGAATAGTAATCCCCGAAATTTTAGCTGAGTATGCGAATCTTGCTAAGCAGCTGGTGTTTTTGGGTTTGGGAGACAGGGTCGAAATTTGGGCAAAAGAGGTTTGGGATGAAAAAGGTAAGAAAGTGGGGGTAAGTACAAAAGAATATATAGAAAGCATATCAGAACGAAGTCTAAAACCACGTTTTGAGCGATAGCTGTCGAGTTTGTGATGCTCCCCGGCGAACGATTATAGACAATTTGATAAATGAAAAATGGAAATTATCACGAACCAGTTTTGGTTCATGAGGTCTTAGAAGGTTTTAATTTAACAGCACCTTTAAAGAAAAAAGTTCAAATAATAGATGCGACTTTGGGGACCGGAGGTCATACTTTGGCGATGTTGGAGGCGGGTTCATTAGTGTTAGGTATTGAAGCGGATAAGGACATGCTAGAAATCGCGGAAAGGCGATTAAGGAGGGCTTGTTTGCCTGCCGAAGTATCAGTAAAGGCGGGCTATAAATCCTTGATAATTGTTCAAGGCAATTTTAGAAACCTTGACATTATCGCTTCAGAAAACGGAATAAAGGAGGTTGATGGGGTTTTATATGACTTGGGGGTATCAAATTTACAATTGACTTCCGAATCGCGTGGTTTTTCGTTTTCAAATCCGCAGGCCAAATTGGATATGCGTATTGATCCCGTATCACAGGGGATAACCGGAGCCATTTTACTTAACGGTTTAAGAAAAGATCAATTGATTAAGCTCTTTACGAAACTTTTGGATTTATCGAGTTCAAAATGGCTTGCAAAAAGAGTACTTGAAAAAAGGAATGAAAAACCAATTGATACCGTAGGCGACATGCTTGAAATATGCAAAGGGTTAAGAAGTAAGCCATCATTGCATCAGGCGACATTGCCTTTTTTGACCGTTAGAATGGCAGTAAATTCCGAATTGGAAAATTTGCAGGATTCATTACCAAAAGCATTTAAACTGGTCAAAACCGGAGGGGTAATACAGGTTATTACCTTTCATTCCTGCGAAGAAAAAATAGTCTTGGACTTTTTTAAGGGTATGGAAAGAAAATCACTCGCCAATGTGTCGGGGCCTATCATACCCAGTAGGCAGGAAGTAATAGAAAATCCCAGGTCGCGCGGTTCTGAACTTTTTCTCTTATTTAAATTAAAAAATAAATAAATATGTTAAAGAAAGATAAAATTAATATTAAAGGAATCGGAAGATATTTTGGCTGGATGTTTATTGTGTTGCTGTTGACAGTTGATGTTTTTTATACAATATCCTCAGCCGTAAGCGGTGCTGAAATTTCTAACCTTGAAAATAAAGAAGTGCTTTTAAAAGATCAGAATAGGGTTTACAAAGAAGAGATGGTTGTAAAATCGTCGTTAACAAGTATTGAAAAAAAGGCCGTGGAGTTGAGATTTGTCAAACCCCAAGAGGTTGTATATATAGCCGAGAAAGAAACAGTAGCCAAACTTCCATAAATGTCTCTTAAGATAAAAATTGTTTCTTTAATTTTTCTTATTTTATTTGCTTTAGTAATTGTCAGACTTTTTACTTGGCAGATAATTAAAGGAGACGAGTTGTCTAATCAGGCAAGGAGTCAATATACGGTTGATAAATCAGTTTCCGCCCCACGAGGGAACATCCTAGCCTTAGATGGAAGCTTATTAAGTGCGCGGCGGCAATCGTGGTTACTCTATATTCAGATTCCCGATACAAAAAAAAGTCCTGAAGATATTGCTGATAAATTAGCTCCCCTTTTGGTTGAAGACTCAGGGGATAAAGGGTTGGTGTATGACGAGGCAGGAAGAATAAAGCAGCTTTTATCAAATAAAGGATCTGTTTGGATACCCATAAAACATAAGGTGTCGTCTGAAGTTAAAATAAATATTGAATCTCTAAAAATTGCTGGAATTGGTTTTGAGGGAGAAGAGGATAGATATTACCCTGAAGCTTCCTCGGCTGCCCATTTACTGGGTTTTGTGGGGAAAAATACGGAGGGAGAGGACACGGGTTATTTCGGTCTCGAGGGATATTACAATGTTCCTTTGTCGGGAAAATCAGGTTTTTATTCCGGCGAGAAGGACGCCAAGGGTGTACCGATATTATTGGGAAATTACCGTGAAACTTCGGCGATTGAAGGAGTTAATCTAGTTACAAACGTAGACAAAACTGTGCAGCTCATTTTGGAAAAGAAGCTTTTGGATGGAATTGAGAAATACGGTGCAAAGGGAGGGACTGCAATTATTGCTAATCCCAAAACGGGAGCGATTTTAGGTATGAGTTCTTATCCTTCGTTTGAGCCACAAAGCTATTTTAATTATGGGGACTCTTATTTTAAAAACCCCGCAATTTCGGATACCTTCGAACCAGGTTCGGTTTTTAAAATATTAGTGATGGCTGCTGCTTTAGATACCGGGGTAGTTGAACCGGATACAAAATGTGATATTTGCGGAGGGCCGCTTTATGTTGATAAATATACAATTGAAACCTGGAACAATAAATATTTTCCCGAATCGACAATGACTGATGTTATTGTGC
>Ga0315281_10010969_pt1 | contig 12435 bp, 15 predicted proteins | sample YL17G07_0_MG_FD_204540 | JGI IMG/M metagenome (GOLD analysis project Ga0315281, IMG submission 204540) | Sediment microbial communities from Yellowstone Lake, YNP, Wyoming, USA - YL17G07_0 | ecosystem: Environmental > Aquatic > Freshwater > Lake > Sediment | place: USA: Wyoming | collected... | reverse complement strand
AGTTGAGGGCTCCGTATGTGTTTCTTGGCTATATTGTGGTCACTACCCTTTTGTTCATGTCCATTTTCTATTGGCAAAATTTCCCCGTTTGCTATGTGAATGGGGTGGGGTTGACCCCGTTCAAGAAAATAAGCGAGTATGTCATTTCTTTCATCTTCCTGACATCAATCTTTCTTCTGTATCGCAAACGTAGAGATTTCGACACGAGCGTATTTCGATTTCTTGTTGCCTCTATGGGCGTGGCTATATGTTCAGAGCTGGCGTTCACGCTTTACACGGGACCGTATACCCTGCCCAATATGATCGGGCATCTCCTCAAGATTGTTTCGGTTTATCTCATATACAGGGCCATCATCTGGACGGGCCTGGCAAAGCCCTATAGTCTGCTATTTAGAAACTTGAAACAAAGCGAGGAGGCATTACGGGAGTCGGAGCAACATTACGCTGCACTGGTACGCAACCTCGCTGATGCGGTTTTCGAGATTAAGGAGGGGGTGATCACCTGGTGCAATGACAGGGTCGAGGGGATATACGGCTATGCGAAGGAAGAATTGATAGGCAAGGATGCAAGTTTTTTCTTCCCTACTGGCATCAGCCCCTCGGAATTTACGAAACTGGTTACACAGGCATTAAAGGAGAAAGGACTCTTTCAGGGTTCAACCAGGGTCAAAAGGAAAGATGGCAGCGTAATAGATGTCGAATACTCTATCACTCAGATACCCGATAAACATCCCTTCGAGGTGGTCGCGGTCGCCCGGGATATAACCGAGCGCAAACAGATTGAGGAGGCGTTGCGGCAATCGGAAGCAAGCTATCGTATGCTGGTGGAATCCTCACCTGACGGGGTTATCTCCGTGAATGATAAGGTGCGTATTATTGACTGCAATGAAGAGATATGTCGGTTGCTGGGCTATTCCAGAGAAGAGCTTAAAGGGAAGGACTTCCGAGAGCTGCTGGCAAGTGCGCTGCCAGACAAGCTTTCGTTCTACTATGATCAGCTCACCCAAAAGGGACTCGTTGAGACCGAATTTGAGTTTCTGGGTCATGGTGGCCGGACAATCCCGGTATGGGCCAAGATTGTAGGGGCTTATGATACAAATGGCAGGTTAAATCAAGCCCTAGTCTATATTCGGGATATCGCTGAGCGCAAGAAACTCGACCAGTTAAAAGATGAGTTCATTGGCCTTGTATCTCACGAAATTCGCAGCCCGCTGACGGTTATCATGGGGGCTGTAAATACCGCTTTGACCGAAGAAGGGCGTCTGTCTCGAGACGAGATGCGCCAACTGCTGCAGGATGCAGCCTGGGAAACGGAATCGTTATCTCATTTATTGGGCAATCTCCTCGAGCTTTCCAGGGCGCGGGCTGACCGTCTCTTTCTCAGCAGAGAGCCAGTCAATGTCAAGGACATTGTTAAAGACGCAGTCGAGAAGATAAAGCGGGAGTCTTCAAATCACAGCTTTGAGACAGACTTGCCCAAGGTTCTACCGCCGGTTCATGCTGACCAATTGAGGCTGGAACGAATCTTGCACAACCTTCTGGAGAATGCAGTTAAGTATTCGCCCGATGGAGGAAAAATAAAGGTCTCCGCTCGTTTGGAGAATGACCACATGGTTATGGGGGTCAGTGATGAGGGAATAGGCATTTCTCTTCATGACCAGGCCAAGCTGTTTAGTCCTTTCGAGCGTCTGGCTGCCCAGAGTCTTGGTGGAGTTAAGGGTATCGGGCTGGGGCTAGTGGTGTGTCGCAGGCTTGTAGAAGCTCATGGCGGCCGGATCTGGGTAGAGTCGGAACCCGGCCGGGGTTCTACCTTTTACTTCACTCTGCCCTTGAAGGACGGGGAGCACCCCGTCGAAGCAAATCCAAAATCCTGAACGAAGAGGCTGTTTGCTAACGGGGAGTTCAGAGGGGCAAAGCCCCTCTGACAGGGGATTGGGGGTGTCCCTCAACCTTAAATTCCCCCAAGAGTGGGGGAAACAAGGGGGTTGAAAAGAGTCTTTGGACAATCTGATGTGCTATTATTTGTTCGTGCTGATGTATTTGATGTAAATATATTTGCGAAAAGGTATATTGATTTGCGAAACACCGGCAAGGCTGAGGTTGTAAAACAATCGTTTATTTTCTCCGGATTGGGTGATGATGAGCTCGCTGAGCTGGCTAATCTTGCCATAGAGCGCAGCTTCACAGCGGGCGAGTTTATCTTTTGGGAAGGTGATGCCCCTGGCTGGTTCTACATCGTTGCTGAAGGGCAGGTAAAGGCTCTGAAGCATTCCTCATCGGGTAAAGAGTTTATCATAGCCTTCTTCGGCCCCGGCGAGATTTTCGGCGAGGTCGCTGTTTTCGAAAACAAGCCTTATCCTGCCTCGGCCCAAGCTGTAACTGTGACCAAAGTTTTAGGAATCAAGGGGGAGAACTTCCTGTCTTTTCTCGCCAGCCATCCTCAGGTAGCCCTGAGGATTATCAATATCCTGGGAGGGCGGCTCAGGGAGGCTCAGAGCCGACTGAGAGACTTTGCAGGCGAGAGGGTAGAGCAGCGCCTGGCCCGGACGCTGCTTATGCTTTCCTCGAAGCTTGGCCCCACGCTCCCCTTCACCCGCCAGGAGATTGCTGATATGGCAGGAACCACTACCGAGACAGCTATTAGGTTTATGAGCCGTCTCAGGGACGGAGGCATCATCCGCTCCGTTCGTGGCAAGACAGTCATCCTCGACGAGGCCAAGCTCAGGCTATTGAGCGAAGGACCACCCGAGGTTTAGACTCGTCAAAATCTCCTCCTTTATATGATTTAAATCATGGTGTATCTTCTAACTTGGTTTATTATAGTATCGAAAGGTGAAAGTGCCGATAGAGGAGGTGTTGAGATGACAGTCAGATGTCCCGGTCAAGACTTCAGATGGCTGAGAGTGGAACTCTACAAGTGCCCTAATTGCGGCGCTGAGGAGGAGATTTTCTCCAATGAGACCAGGGTGAAGTGCCATGAGTGTGGCGAGTGGATTTACAAGGAGAAATTGCCCTCCTGCATAGACTGGTGCGCCTCAGCCAGGCAGTGCCTGGGCGAGGAAAGATGGAAGCAGATGAAGGGCTGCGAGCAATCCGAAAAGTGAGGAGGTAACGACTATGGCTGGCTCAACAAGTGGGTCTCGAGATGACATTGCGAAAATTATCGAAGATGAAATGCGGGCGTCTCTGGTTAACGGCAAGCTTCCTTGTGCCGTAGCGTTCGGGATAGCCAAAAAACTTAAGGTCAGCCCCAGGCAAGTCGGCGATGCCGCGAACAGGCTGAGTATAAAGATCGCTAACTGCCAATTAGGGTGCTTCCCTTGACATCGACTGTGACAACTTGATCGGAGAGGGAAATAGACGATGCCTGACTTATTCGAAAGGTTAAATGACAAGAAAAGGAAAGAAATAAAGGTCTTAAGTCAATTCATAGCTATCTATTGCCGGGAACATCACCGAACGGAAGTCAGGGATGCATTTCCCATCAAGGATGAGAGATTGCGCAGTAGCCTGGGACCCAAAGACCTGATCTTATGTAAGGACTGCAGCAAGCTGTTGAACCATGGTATAGCAAAGTTGCTCCTTTGTCCTTATGACCCTAAGCCGACATGTAAAAAGTGTAAGACGCACTGTTATGCGCCGGGGTATAGAGAGAGGATTCGGGAGGTCATGAGATTCTCTGGATTGTATCTGGTCAAACGGGGCCGACTGGATTTAATGGTTCATTACCTGTTATGAGGTTGGGGGCGAAAATGAACACCACTAAAGCAGCACTGATAAAAGCGATGGAAGCCTATTTCGACGGTGACACTAGAAGAATCAACCATGCCATCAGAGTTACGCAATACGCTGAAGAGCTGTTGAAATCCGAGGCAGGGGATTATGCGGTGGTTATCGGAGCAGCCGTGCTTCACGATATAGGGATCCACCAGGCTGAAAAGAAGTACGGCAGCACTTCCGGCAAATATCAGGAGATAGAGGGGCCGCCTATTGCGCGGCGAATCCTGACAGAGTTGGGGTTCGAGCAAAAGCAGATCGAGGAAACCTGTGAGATTATTGCGCATCATCACAGCCCCGGAAAAATGAGCAGCAAAAATTTCGCCATAGTCTGCGATGCTGATTGGCTGGTGAATTTGAAGGATGAGTGTGATATTCGGGACAGGAGCAAACTGAGCAGAATCATTGAGAAGGTATTCCTCACCCCTGGCGGAAAAGCCAGGGCCAGGGAGGTCTATTTGCAGGGGGAAAGCGGGGCAGGCGGCGATATGATTTAAATCATGGTAAGACTTGGCGCTGAGCTTTATTATCGTCTTGAGAGATAATAAGAATCTTTGGTCTACTAAACAGGGAGGTGCAAGATGCAAACAAGAGTATTGAGGAAGATTGTGAAAATCGACGAGGAGAAGTGCAACGGTTGCGGCGCTTGCGTTCCAGCCTGCGCCGAGGGAGCGCTTCAGATTATCGACGGCAAAGCAAGGCTAATCAGGGATATTTACTGCGATGGACTGGGCGCTTGTCTGGGTGAATGCCCTCAGGGAGCTATCACCATCGAGGAAAGGGAAGCGGAGGGGTTCAACGATGAGGAGGTGAAGTACCACCTGCACGAATGTGAGCACGCCGGGGAGAAGATACCTTGCGGTTGTCCCTCGGCTACAGCCACCCAATTTGACAAAGCTGAGGAGAAACTGCCCTGTGGATGCTCTTCGGCTACAGTTACGCAGTTTGAGAGGCCGAAGGCAGCAGAGGTTGCTCACGAAGAATCATGCAAACACTCGATGCTGCGGCACTGGCCGGTGCAGCTTACACTCGTACCGCCAGCTGCGCCTTTCCTTCAGGGAGCTGACGTGGTGCTGGCTGCGGACTGTGTCCCCTTCGCCTATGCAGGCTTCCACCATGACTTCCTCAAGGAACATGCTTTGCTGGTGGCCTGCCCCAAGCTGGATGACTTTCAGTCTCATCTGAGCAAGCTGACCGAAATCTTGCGTCGTTCCGATGTGAAGAGCCTGACAGTAGTGCATATGGAAGTGCCCTGCTGCTCCGGCTTGACGCACATGGCGAAGCAGGCGATACGCTTAAGTGGCAAGGAACTTCCCCTTGAGGAAGTGACCATCGGAATCAAAGGAGACAGGAAGTCCTGAAATTCATCGTTAATCGGAAGTATAATAAGATAAGATGGTTATTTGCAAGTTCTGCAGTGCTGAAGCCAAGAAGTTGTGTGTTTTGGCGATGCTCAAGAGGATTCGGGCAAATTGCGTAGGACGGGCGATGTCATCTGCAAGTCTTGCCTGGACGATATGCTAGCTAAGTTGCCCTGTGTTAGCACAGCGGCCCTTTTGAGAAGTTTGTGCCCGATAATTCGGGAGAGTATTCCGACGATTAGGCAATATTATTGCGAAGCTTTCACAGAATGTGTTAAAAGTTAGAAAGGAAGCAAAAAAGATGAAACCGATTGGTCCCTTGATGAGAGAGCATAGGCTCATTGAGCGTATGTTGGCTTTACTCAAAGAGGAGTTGCCCAGAATAGAAGAGAGAAAGCAAGTGGATCCAAGTCTCATTGATGCTGCCGTGGATTTCTTCAGGACCTACGCTGACAGAACTCACCATGGGAAAGAGGAAGACATTCTTTTCAGGGATCTCGCCCCAAAAGGACTTTCTCAGGAGCATAAACGGATTATGGATGAACTGACAGAAGAGCATATTCGTGCGAGGGAAATCGTTGGCAGTATAGCTAAGGCGAAAGAAAAATATATGAGGGGGGAGAGTGATGCTTTACATGAAATCAAGGCAAGCCTTAATGACTTGGTTAAGTTGTATCCTGGGCATATCGAAAAGGAAGATCAACACTTTTTCTATCCTATACTGGAATACTTTAGCAAGAAAGAGCAGGATGACATGCTAGAAGAATTTTGGGAATTTGATAGAAATATGATACATGAGAAATACAAACTGACAGTAGAGCAGTTGGGAAAAACTAAATAGTGACTACAAGATGGGAAAAGAAGAGGATCCCTAAGCGGAAAGTGGTCTTCCCAAAATCAGCGCGCCGAGGTGGTACGGGTAAAGGAAAGGAAGTCTTGAAGTGGCGAGATCCGGGTGCGAAATTTGTTCTTGTGCCCCTCATGCGGGGTGCACAAGAACAAATTTATACAACTGCCCTGGTATTTAATCATGGACTATTGACACTGTAGGATGAATAATATAGGCTTCATACTCAAAAGGAGGCAAAAATGTTCAAGTACGACGAACGGGTAAAGCGTGCTACCCAGATCATGAAGGAAGCTGGCATCGACGTTCTGCTGCTTACCAAGCCATCCAACATGTTCTATCTCACGGGAGATGGGCGCCTATGCGCTTACGCCATGGTCACTAAGGATGGTAAGGTTGCCCTGGGCGTCCCTCAGACGGATGTGGAGGACGTCAAGCAACTGGCTCGTTTTGATCATGTCGCTGGTTTTGAGGACGAGGTGGGCATGATTCACTCCATCGCCCATGATTTTGCTCGCTTTGACATCGAAGAAGGCGTAATGGGAGTTGAGTACACCTTCCTCACTCAGTCCATGATGAGTATGGTTACCCACCCCCATGGCAAACCGAAAGGTGTGACGGTTAAGGATTGTACACATGTTATGTCTGAGCTTCGGGTAGTAAAAGAAGCTGAAGAGATAGAACTAATCATAGAAGCAGCCAAAGTGGCTGATAAAGGGATGGAAGCTGCTGTAAAAGGCATAAAGCCAGGTATTTCTGAAAGCCAGGTGGCGGCTGAAGCTGAGTATGCTATGCGCCAGGCCGGTGCTGAGGATTTCTGGCGCAGTTATGTTTCATCCGGTCCTCGTACCAATATCGCTCATGGACTTCCGTCATCTCGCAAACTGCAAAATGGTGACCTGGTGATGATCGATATTCATCCAATCGTTAACAGCTATAGTGCTGATATATGCCGCACTATATGCGTGGGTAAGCCAACAGCAGAGCAGCTTGCCGCCTATAACCTCTACCTTAAAGCCCAGCAGGCCACAATTGCAAAGGCTAAGGCTGGAGTCGCAATGGATGAATTAGAAAAAGCTCTACACACAATTATACAGGAAGCGGGTCACGGTGAGCATCTATTTGGGCCTCTCATACACGGCATAGGTATCGATTTTGAGGAGTCGCCTCTGCCGGCAGGCCATGCCTTCTTCCATGGTGAAAAGGTGCCGCCGCCTTTGCAGGCCAACACAGTTATCGCTGTTGGTAACTGCGGTCTCTACACCGGCCCCTGGGGCGTGAGAGTGGAAGACACGGTGGTGGTGGGGAAAGGGGCGCCTCAAGTGTTGACCAGCTATCCCCGGAGGCTGATAGCATAGGCTCAATATCTGACCGCATCGATGAAAGTGGACGAGCAAATACGTAGGTTGTGAAGCGTGGGCATTGTGCTATTTCACGTAAACGTAGGAGAATCAGGATTATGCGACACACATAATGACTATGGAGGCTTTGCATGAAGCTGGAACTAGGGACGGATGAGGTAAAGACAATCATCGAGATTCTCAGGTACTCCGTGAACAACTGTCCTGTTGAAAGCATAACCAACGAAGTAGAGATTTCAGTTGACGGGGTCGAAGATTTAGTACAAAAACTAAGGAATGCCTTGCAGTCTAACACAACACCATGAAGGAGGGACATGGCCGAGCGAAAAAGGATTGCACAACGTCTTTATCTTTAGCAGCCTGTTTTTTTGTCATTCTGGCTGGCATGACTGTTAACTTGCTCTAGTTGTCCTTCTGAGAAGATAAAAATGTCGCTATCCCAACTATTTCTGCTTGGAGCTATAGCTGGTTACACGATATTTCTGGGCTTGCCTGTTGCTCGTCTCCGACGGGTTTCAGAAAGATGGAGTATCGGAGCGGGGGCGGCGTCCGCTGGGATTCTGCTCTTCCTCGTGGTCGATATTACGAAGCACATGACTGAGCCGATAGAAGAAGCCGCTAAGAACTTGGCACAGCATGGCGCAGGCGACTTGGCATTGTTGAGTGTTGCCGCATTGGCTGGCATGGCTGTCGGGTTTCTCGGGCTCGTTTATTTGTCGTCCTACATGGCTCGGCGGTCCAAGACATCTAGTAAACCGGACGGTGCAGCGGTAGCAATGTTGGATGACCCGCTACGCCTTGCTTTGACGATAGCTATTGGAATTGGACTGCACAACTTCGCTGAAGGGCTGGCGATTGGTCAGGCTGCCGCAACAGGGGCCGTGAGTCTGGCTCTTGTGCTCATCATAGGCTTTGGCTTGCACAATGCTACGGAGGGATTCGGCATCACTGGTCCGCTAGTTGGACGTGTTCGACCTTCTTGGAGGTTCCTCTTGCTGGTAGGTTTTATCGGTGGCAGTCCGACCTTTGTTGGGACGTTATTGGGGCGCGCTTATAGCAATGCAGCTGTCTCAACGCTTTTTCTGGCTCTTGCTGCCGGATCTATCATTTATGTAGTTCAAACTCTGATCTACAACGGGCTGCGCTCACAAAGATCCGAGGTTTTCTCGATTGGACTGCTGGTTGGGTTAGTTGTCGGCATAGCCACCGACCTCGTTATAGCGGTCGCCGGGGTCTAGAGCGTCATCCCCGTTAATGACCTGTGGTCTTTTACAGGCTCCCCAGCGTAAAGGTAGAGGACAAGTGCAGCGGGTGACAGCAAATCACTAATATTGACCGACCATCCGCGACAACTATGGAAATAGTAGTTCCTTCTAAAAGGGATACGAGAGTGGCAAGACGTGCTGAAACGCGTGGCCTGAAAATAGCTCTTTCAAGCTATGTAGCTCTTTTTGCATTGCAACTGACAGCCTACTTCATGACTGGCATTCTTGTCTTGTTCGCTCAGGCGTTGGAAGTATTGAGCGATGTCATGGTTTCCGCTTTTCTTTTGCTTTCGGTCTACTGGTCTCAAAAACCGGCTGACGAATTCCACATGTTCGGTCATGGCAGAGCCCAGAATGTCGCAGCGCTGGTCTCAGCTACAATTCTCATCTCTTTTATGAGCCTTGAGGTTTTCCGTGAGGCTATCCCCAGGTTCTTTCAAACCCCGGAAGCCGGTGAAATTCGGAACACAAATCTTGCCTGGATAATAATTTTTGTATCTATGATTGTATTGGCTGTCCCACTTGTCGAAATACTGAGGGCTAAGGCAAAGGGTGCTTCGGCGAAAGCCCAACTGATCCAGATCGTCAAGGATGAGGTCACTTACGTGCCCGCACTTATAAGCGTAATCTTGGTAGCGCAAGGATATCATCTTGCCGATCCAATAGCGTCCACAATAATAGGCGTGATTATCGTCTTGAGCGGTTTGTACCTGTTTAAGGACAACGTACACTACCTTGTCGGCAGAGCACCTGGTAAAGAATTTGCTGACAAAGTGGAACTGGGTGCTAAGTCCGTGAAAGGTGTCTTGGGCATTCATGATTTTAAGGCTGAGTACGTTGGCCCCAACGTTGTTCACACGGGTTTTCACATTGAGGTGGCTCGAGGAACGCCAATAGAAGAGGCTGACAGAATCGCGCATGAAGTTGAGGAAAGAGTTAGCCGGGAGACAGGCTGTCAACATTGTGTAATTCACGTCGACCCCGCAAGTAGCCAAAATGACTAAAATGGAGGTAAAATTGTGTTTGCAAATATAATCGAGTTCCCACCTATCAAGAAGGGAAAAGAAGACGAGTTCAAGAAGTGGTGTGAATGGTCAAACAGCATCTACACGAGGTGTACCCAAAAGGTTAGGATTTGCATGAGGGCTTCATGTTCTTAATCTTTGCAGCAGGAGCGTTAATGTGATAAAAATAAAAAGGGTCCATGAAAGTAAAGAGGCTGGCGATGGGGTAAGGATACTCGTCGACAGGCTGTGGCCCCGCGGTTTGCGCTCAGAACAGGCTGCTGTTGATGAGTGGATGAAGGATGTAGCTCCCAGCGATGAACTGCGCAAGTGGTTTGCCCACGACCCGGAGAAGTGGCTTGAGTTCAAGCGAAAGTATACTGAAGAGTTAGCTGCTCCTGAGAAGGCTGCGCTCTTGAAACGAATCGCTAAATCGGCTGCGAGTGGCAATGTTACTTTGGTTTATGCAGCTAAAGATACCGAGCACAACAACGCCAGGGTGCTGGAAGAGCTCATCTCCAAGGCTGCAAAAGACGCATAATGGAGGTAAAAGTCAATGTACCGGAAGATACTGGTTCCTCTGGATGGTTCGGAGTTGGCGGAGTGCGTTCTGCCTCACGTGGAAACAGTTGCCAGAGGTTGTAGCGCGGTGGAGATCGTTCTGCTTCGTGTTTGTGATGCGCCGAGCATTCTTGCTGACTATCCCGAAGGCAAGGGTAAAAGCTGGGAAAGACATGTGGAACGCATGACGACCAATGCAGAACAACAGTGCAATATCTATCTGGGAGACGTGGAGAAGCAATTACGGGACCAGGGGTTTAACGTTAGGATAGAGTCCCGCCTCGGTAAGCCTGCCGAGGAGATTATAAATTACGCCAATGAAAGCAATGCTGACCTTATAATTATGGCCAGCCATGGCCGTTCAGGGGTCAGCAGATGGGCGTACGGAAGTGTGGCTGATAAGGTCTTGCGCTCTACCTGTGTACCGGTATTGCTGGTTAAAGTGCCGGGATGCGTAACCGGGTTTTAAGTACAACACAATGTCATTGCGAGGAGTCCGCCTTGGCGGACGACGAAGCAATCTCAGCATGACACTATGTATGGTGGGTGGAATGAAATGGAACCAACCATCCTGACAAATGCTCTACTACTCAAGATGTTCCTGTTGTTCCCTTATGACACTGAAAGTGTAAGTCTGACCTATCTTCCAGCAATTATTTAATGCTACGATGAATCCTTCAAGACAAGCGTTTTGTTCATCTTCATCTTCTAAGTCAATAATCCAATCTGTCCAGTAACGTATCAAACCTCCAGATTCCTCTATCTCTTGTCTCAGCCTTTCAAGAGCTTTTTCAGACACGCCCTCTCTGTCGAGATATTCAAAATACAGAAGGATTTCCATTATAGATTCTGGATTCTGAAGAGTAGGCGTGCCCTCTTCAAAACTCAAATTGGTGCGATCCAAGAGCCTATCAGCAATAGCATCAAATAAGTCCTGTTCAAATTTGTCTTCGCCGAAAAAGTCCAGATGTATAGATGGAAGGTCAGAGGGGACTTCCTCATCTGATGATCGAGGAGCAAGTGTCTGGGGATAAAAGGGGATGGTCCAAAGAAAAGGCCGGACCTCACTCTCAAGGCGCATGACCCCGCGCCCTTCGGCAATCACAAACCGCTTGCCACCTGTCGCTAACATGAGCCACGGTGGGGCAGAACTTTGAGTAGTTAGAGTCGCTTCTACGACGACCGCCTTCTGTTTCATGTTACTCAGTATTTCCTCAATAGCCTGTTCCCAGTCTAATGGCTTGGTTCTTGCAGTATCTTCCTTTATTCCTGCTATTGGGAACCCAGTACACAAATGACAGGGAACCCCCTGCATTTGGATTGCATTGAAGAGGTTCAATTCCCCCGTTATTAAGATTACCGGGGTATTGATGAATAGCTGGTGACATTCTCTAGTAAGTAGCAACAACTTGGTGTCAGAACGTTTAAATGCTTTCACCATGTCTTCGAGTTGATCGAGTTCGGGATCGAGTACATCTTTCCTCGGGGAAGGAACACCTATGACCCAACCGGCCTTTATAGGTATCCCATCTGTAATAATGCCTTGCGTAAACAAACTTGCTAAACTCTTTATAGATAGCTCGGCCTTATTGCGAGATTCTGATTTTTCCTTGGACCCTTCTTTTCTTCGAACGAATTCCAGTTCCTGAATTAATGTATCTGAAAGCACAAAGAGATTTGGGCCAGCGGCTGTTACGCTCCAATTTTGGGGGTCTGGCTCGTTCATCAATATATTAGTATCTATCACTAGTATCCGCGCGGGATGCTGGCTCGCAACTATACGAGAAATTTTGGAAAAATCGAATATATTTTGCATATTTCACCCCCGCAGAAATACACTCCGCAACATTTTAGCACATCAGTAATTTTATGTCTTTATTAGTATTACTGATATATTTCGAAGCCACATAAAACCCTCTCGCTAATAATAGCCCCTACATGGTTTTTGACTATGGCTACGCTTCGACAGGCTCAGGACGAACGGGCTAACCTGCCCCAGGGATTTTGTAGTTGCCTGATTTATCAGGCAAGAATCGCCCAATGAATTGGGCAACTACAGGGGTGGCGATGAGATTGCTTCGTCGTCCTTCTAATGAAGGACTCCTTGCAAAGACATGGGGAACGAAAGGGGGCGTTCAATTGAACGCCCCTACGAACTCAGATGTACGGTTCTGTGACCTTTTCCTGCTCTCCTGCCTTTTTCTTGGAGAGCCTCTGCTCTTTGAGCACCTTCTTGGTGTGCTCTATCTCCTCCGGCGT
>Ga0315281_10010968_pt1 | contig 12436 bp, 8 predicted proteins | sample YL17G07_0_MG_FD_204540 | JGI IMG/M metagenome (GOLD analysis project Ga0315281, IMG submission 204540) | Sediment microbial communities from Yellowstone Lake, YNP, Wyoming, USA - YL17G07_0 | ecosystem: Environmental > Aquatic > Freshwater > Lake > Sediment | place: USA: Wyoming | collected... | reverse complement strand
GACGGTTCCCTCCTTTACGAGCTCGCCAAGCGCCAAACCCCGTAGGGCCCGCATAAGTCGAAGCGCCTTTTTGTAGAATCCGGACATGGATGAAGCCCCGCGCCGGCTGCGGATCATGGTCCTTGAGGACGACGTAGCGTCCCGGGACATGGTCAAGTTCGCCATGGAACGCGAAGGGCTGGAATTCCGCGGCGCCGGGCGCACGGAAGGCTTCATCGCCGGGGCGAAAGAGTTTCAGCCGGACATCATCCTCCTCGACGTCAATCTTCCCGACGGCGACGGCTACGACGTGTGCCGCGCCCTCCGCAAAGAGCCCGCCCTGGCCGAGATTCCCGTGGTGTTCCTGACCTCCCACGGGGACATCGACAGCCGCCTCAAGGGCTTCGACGCGGGCGGCCAGGACTACCTGTCCAAGCCGTTCTCCCTGGAGGAACTGGTGGCCCGGGTCCGGGCCCACCTGGCGGTCCGGCGCCGCGCCGACCAGCTGGCTCGGGAGCGGGACACCGCGGTCCTGCGCGACCGGGTGCGCCAGGACATGCTGGACACGATCGTCCACGATCTGCGCTCCCCGCTGGGCACCATCCTCATCACGCTGGAGCTGGTGCGCGAGAGCGGGCTGGTGACCAACACCGAGTACGCCAGGATACTGAGCAACGCGGAGCGCGCCGCCGAGCTGACCGTGCTGCTGGTCAACGACATCCTGGACCTGGGCTCCGGGGTGCTGCACCCTTCCCCCAGCAAGTTCGTGGTCGCCTCCCTGCTCGACCGGGTGCAGGTATTGCTCGCGATACAGGCCCGGCGCAAGTCGCTCGCGCTGGTCTTCGAGGTCGGGGACCCGGCCGCGGAAGCCGTGACCGACCAGACGCTGGTGCTGCGCCTGCTGCTGAACCTGGTCGCCAACGCCATCAACCATTCGCCCAAGGAAAGCACGGTGCGCGTGCGGCTGCTCACGGCCGAGGGGCGGCTGCGCATGGAAGTGCTGGACCAGGGTCCCGGGGTCCCCGAGGCGGAACGGGAGCGCATCTTCGAGAAGTACTACCGCAGCAAGGGCCCCGAGGGCGGCCACGGGATCGGACTGGCCTTCTGCCGGATGGCCGCGGCCGCACTGGGCGGCAAGGTCTGGGCGGAAGCCGGCAAGGACGGCCCCGGCGCCCATTTCGTGGCGGAGCTGCCCCTCCGCCTCCCGGCCCTCTGACCCCGCCGCCGCGAGGGGATCGCCCTTTCAATAGACCTCCGCGACCTCGGCCGCCATAACGGTTCCCTCCCGTCCTCAATAACCGCTGCGGCTCAACGCCGTGACACAAAAAGAGAACGCCCTCCAGTGGAGGGCGTTTCTTCTTACGGAGAGGCGTTCGGCTAATTCTTCTTCTGGACCGGAGCCAGCGCGTCTTTCTGGTCGGTCTTGGGGGTCGCGGGCGCTTCGGCTTTCTTCGTGGTGAGGTCCACGCCGAGGGCGGCGTCGTCCTTGGGCATGAAGGTCTGGATGGTCGCCGCGGCGCGTAGCTCCTTCACCTTGGCTTCCAGCTTGCGCTGGAGGCGCTGGCCGAAAAGGAACTGGCCGAGGTCGTCTTTCACGTCGTCGAAGTTGAGCTTGCGGGCCGCGCGCTTCTCGTCCACCCGGATCAGGTGGTAGCCGAAGGGGGTCTCGACCACGTTGGAGATGTCGCCGACATTGAGCGCGAAGGCCGCCTTCTCGAACTCGGGCACGGTCATGCCGGCCACCACGTAGCCCAGGTCGCCGCCGCGCACCGCGCTGTCGGGGTCCTGCGAGTTCTTCTTGGCCAGGTCCTCGAAATCGGCGCCGCCGTCGATCTGCTTCTTCAGGCCCTGGATCTTCTTCAGAGCCTCGGCCCGTTCCGACGGCTTGGCGTCGCGGGCCACGCGGATCAGGATGTGGCGGGCGTGCACCCGGGCGCTGAGCAGCTCGTGCAGCTGGCGCGCCAGCGTCACCATCTCGCCGGCCTCCTGCTCGCCCATGCCCTTCAGCGGCGTGGAGTCCCCTTCCACCACGAACTTCACCTTGTCGAAGAATTCCTGGACGTCCTTGAGCTCCGGGGCCTTGAGCGTGGGGCGCAGGGTCTCGTTCACGAACTTGCGGATGGAGAGGTCGCGCTTGATGCGCTCCTCGAACTGCGAGTAGGAGAGGCCCTGCTTCTTGAGCTCCCCGAGGAACATCGCGTCCAGCTCCTCGTCGGTCAGCTTCTTGCCCTCGTCGTCGGTGCGGAAGCGCTCCTTCACTTCCTTCACGCCGGCCTCCAGCTCGCGCGAGAACACCTTGACCTTCTTCTTCTCGGCTTCCTGCTGCAGCAGGGCCTTGTCCACCATGTCGTCGAGGACCTGGGTCTTGATCCGGGACACCTTGTCGGCGTCCTCCAGGAGCGCCGGCGCGTTGTGCTTGTACTGGTCGACGACGTTGCCGAACTCCTTCTTGAATTCGGACAGCATGATTGCCTTGCCGTTGACGGTGGCCACGGTATCCTCCACCTGCGCCGCCCGGACGGGCGCCGCCAGCAAGGTCACGATCGAGAGCAGCGGGAGTATCTTCATGGAGGATTTCCTCTGTTATTGGAACTGCGGGTCGAGTATCCGGACCGGATAGCGCGGCCGGAGGGCTTCCAGGTGCTGGTCCAGCTTCTTCTTCTCCAGCAGGCGCCGGATGCGGTCCCGGGCCTGCTCCTTCGGAAGCGTCTTCTCCGACTCCTTCTTGACGATATGGTACCCGAAGCGGCTGGCCACCGGGCCCGCGATCTCGCCCACCTTCATCTGGAACGCCACGTCGCCCAGCTCGGACAGCAGCTCGCCGTAGATGAACGGCTTCACCTCGCCGCCTTCGGCCGCGGTCTCGACGTCCATGGACTTGGTCTTGGCCAGGGCCTTGAAGTTGGCGCCGGCCCGCAGCTGCTTGACCATGACCTTGGCTTCTTCGGGGCCGGCGAGCAGGATATGGCGCACCGAGACTTCCTTCGGATGCTTCTCGTAGTACGCGTCGACTTCCGCGTCGGAGCTGGTGATGACGCCGTCCTTGCGAAGCTGGTCAATCCACATCTTGGTCAGCACGTACTCGCGGTGCTCCTTCTGCCGCCGTTCCTGCTCCGCGTCGAAGCGGTCCATCTCGGTGCGGAACTCCGCCGACCGGACTACGGCGCTGTCGGAGGCCGCCGCGAGCATCAGCTTCTCGCGTACCAGGATGTCGAAGAACTGGCGCCGGCCTGCCGGCGTCATGAGATACGACTGGTACTCCTGCGCGACGTCGGTCAGCTTGCGCTCGAACTCGGCCCGCGTCACGTCCGCCGACCCCACCGAGGCCAGCACCTTGCCGCCTCTATTGCAGCCCAGGACAAGGAGCAACGGCAGAGCGAACAGTGCCCAGCGGACAGGGGAGGATTGCTTCTTCATGAAAGGGAGTTGACCGCCACTGTTCGCTGACCGCTGATCGCTGCCCCTGAATGTATCATTTTACGACGAGGGAGGCCAAGAATCCGTCCAGCCACTCCAGCGCGTCGATACGGCCCAGCGTGACCCGGAACCCGTCGCCCTCGGGCGTGGAGAAGAAACGGATGCGGCCCTGGTACTCGCGGTTGATGGCCTGGAACTGGGCCGGGTCCAACGCGGTCTTGGGCTGGAACGCCACCTCCATGACGCCGCCGCCGCGCTCCGCGACCGAGCGGACGCCGGCGCGGGCGGCCCGCAGCTTGAGCTTGAGCATGCGCAGGAGCGTCCGGGCCGGGCGCGGCATCGGCCCGCTCAGATCCTCCAACTCGGCGACGATGGCGTCCAGGTCGGCGTCCTTCTTGGCGCCCAGCATCCTCTTATAGAACTCGATGCGGTCCAACTCGCTGGGCAGGTAGTCGGCCGGGATGCCGGCGGGCGCCAGCAAATCGAGGGTCACCGGCTCCTCCGCCGCCGCGGCGCTGCCCTTGAGGCGCTCGATCTCGGCGTTCAGAAGGTTGCAGTAATATTCGAGCCCCACGGAGTTGAGGAAGCCGTGCTGCTTGGGGCCGAGCAGGTCGCCGGCGCCGCGGATCTCCAGGTCGCGCAGGGCCAGGCGGAACCCCGAGCCCAAAGAGGAGAATTCGCGCAGGGCGGACAGCCGGCGCTTGGCGTCCTCGCTCAAGGCCTCGAAATCGCCGAACTCGGACGGATAGAACAGGTGGCAGTAGGCCTTCACGCGCTCGCGGCCGACGCGGCCGCGGATCTGGTAGAGCTGGGCCAGGCCGAACTCGTGCGCGTCCTCGACGATCAAGGTGTTCACGGTCGGGATGTCCAGGCCGGATTCGATGATGGTGGAGGCGACCATGACGTCGTATTTGCGGTGCAAAAAATCCCACATCGCCTTCTCGAGCTGGCCGGCCGGCATCTGGCCGTGCGCCGCCAGGAACTTCACGCCGGGACAGGACTTCTGGAGCTCGGCCACGCGCTCGGGCAGGCTCTTGACGTGGTTGTACACGTAGAACACCTGGCCGCCGCGGTCGAGCTCGCGGTGCAGGGCCCGCACCACGGCCTCTTCGCTGAAGGCCGCCACCACCGTGTTCACCGGCTGGCGGCCCTGCGGCGGCGTCTCGATCAGCGAGATGGAGCGCAGGCCCGACATCGCCGAGTACAGCGTTCTAGGGATGGGCGTGGCCGACAGCGCCAGCGCGTCCGCGTGGGCGCGCAGGGCCTTGAGCCGCTCCTTGTCCTTGACCCCGAAGCGGTGCTCCTCGTCGACCACGATCAGCCCCAGGTCCTTGAACTTCACGTCGCGCTGCAGCAGCCGGTGGGTGCCGACCACGATGTCGCAGCGGCCCGCGGCGGCCTCGCGCAGGGTCGCCTTCTGCTCCTTGGGGGTCAAGAAGCGCGAGAGCAGGCGCACGCGCACGGGATAATCCGCGAAGCGCGCCGAGAACGTGCGGAAGTGCTGGTCGGCGAGCACGGTGGTGGGCACCAGCACCGCGACCTGGCGCGCGGCCAGCACGACCTTGAGCGCCGCGCGCATCGCGACCTCGGTCTTGCCGAAGCCCACGTCCCCGACCACGACGCGGTCCATGGGATGCGGCGCCATCAGGTCGCGCAAAGTGGCTTCGATGGCCTTCTTCTGGTCCGGCGTCTCCTCATAAGGGAAGGATTCCCCGAACTCCTTCTCCAGGTGGGAGTCGCCGGGGAAGGCATGTCCGCCCTGGGCCTTGCGCTGGGCCTCGCGGCGCAGGATCTCGCGCGCCAGCTCGGCGACGCCGGCCGCCGCCTTGGCCTGCACGGCCTCCCAGGTCGCGGTGTCCAGCGCGGACAGGCGCGGCCGCTTGCCTTCGGCCCCGATGTACTTCTGCACCGCGGCGAAATCGTAGAGCGGGACGTACAGCTTGTCCTCGTTGCGGTACTCGAGCAGGAGGCAGTCCAGCCCCTCACTTGAGCCGCTATTAAGGTGACCTTCAACCGATTGCGGCTCAAGTGAGGGGCCGATCTCGGCGGCCGGCGTCAGCCCGAGGTAGCGCGCGATGCCGTAGCGGCGGTGCACGACGTAGTCGCCCTTCTTGAGCTCCGACCAGCCGTAGCGGCCGGTCTGCTTCGGGGTCTTCCAGGGCGCCAGCGTGCGCACGCGGTAGGAGCGCGCGAATATCTCGCTGGAGGTGAGCACCGCCAGGCCGCCGGGGCGGTCCAAAAATCCGCTGGGCAGCGGCCCGACCAGGAACTCCGCGGAGCCCTCAGGGATCTTCGGCTCCAGCAGCTCGCGCAGCCGGTCCTCTTCGCCGCGGTTCAACCCGAACAGCAGGACCCGCATCCCGGCTTCCTTCCAGTACTTGATCTCGCCGGCGACGAAATCCAGGTTGCCCTGATGCTTGGCATGCGCGCGCAAGCCGGCGTCCCAACTGTCGGGCGTGCCCGCGTCGACCAGTTCCGCCCGCGCGATCCCGCCGGTCTCTATCTCGACGCCAGCCGCCGACAGCACCCAGTCGCCCTTCTTCAACCACGACAGAACGCCACTCTCCTCCCCCACCCTCCTCCCATGAATGGGAGGAGGGAGCACGAGCCGGTCTCCCTCCTCTCGTTTATCGAGAGGAGGGTCGGGGTAGAGAGTCGCCGTGATCGGAAGGACGATGATGGAGTCGATGAACGCTTCGGTCTTCTGCGTGTCCGGGTCGTACTTGCGTATGGATTCAACCGAGTCGCCGCTGAATAATAGGCGGACCGCTTCGGCGGGTTCCGGGAGATAGATGTCCACTACCTGGCCGCGCACGGCGTACTCGCCCGCGGCCTCGGCGTACTCGACGCGCTGGTAGCCCATGGCCTCCAGCCGCGCCAGAAGCTCCGCGCGCTTGATGGATTGCCCGTAGGCGATGGTCCAGCGCTTCTCTTCGTAGCTTTCCGGTCCGGGGAAGGGGAGCCGGAGCGCCTCAGGCGTGGCCAGCACCACGCGCGCATCCGCGCGCAGGCGCTCCAGCGCGGCCGGCCAGGACAGCGGCGCCTCCGCGATGAGCGCGGCATCCACCGCCCACCGCTCACCGCCCACCGTCGTGCCGAGCGCCTTCAGAGCGTCGGCCAGGTCTTCGAGCTCGGATTCTTCGGGGAGGACGACCAGGATGCGGCCGGGATGGCGTGGCAGTGCGGGCGGGAGAGGAGTCTCTCCGCCTGCGAGTATCCTTAATAGGAAGTGGGCCTGCGCGCCTGCCCCTGGCAGGCCCCCTAGCTTCGTCACCCGGCTCCTACCGCTTCTTCATCCGCATCGCGAGTTCTTGCGCGAGCGCCGCGCCTTCCCCGGCCGCCCGGTTCGCGCTCATGTGCCGGCCCGGGTCGGCGCCGCCCGGCGAGTAAAAGACGTCCATCTCGATCTTCTTGTCTTTGAGGCGCGCGTGCGCGCCCAGCGGCATGCGGCAGCCGCCGCCCATCGCGGCCATGAACAGGCGTTCGCATTCCACCGCGGCCCGCGTCGGCGCGTCGTCGAGCAGGGCCAGCGCCTTAAGGACGTCCGCCCGGTCGGCCCGGGCCTCGATCGCGAGCGCGCCCTGGCCCGGCGAGGGCACGACCTTCGCGGGGTCCAGGAATTCGGTGACCACCTCGGCCCGGCCGAGCCGGTTCAAGCCCGCGGCGGCCAGGACCAGCGCGGCGCATTCGCCCTCGGTGAGCTTGCGCAGCCGCGTGTCCACGTTGCCGCGGATCGCGATGTACTCCAGGTCGGGCCGCAGAAGGACGAGCTGCATCTGGCGGCGCAGCGAGGCGCTGCCGACTTTCGAATGCGCCGGCAGCGAGGCCAGCTTCACGCCGCTGCTGATCAAGGCGTCGCGCGGGTCCTGGCGCTTGGGGAAGGCCCCGATGATGAGCCCCTTCGGGAGCACGGCGGGAAGGTCCTTGCAGGAGTGCACCGCGAACTCCGCCTGGCCCGCGAGCAGGGCTTCCTCGATCTCCTTGGCGAACAGGCCCTTGTTGCCTTCCGTCCCCCACTTCTCGACCGGCAAGGTGTCGCCGGTGGTCGTGATGGTGACCAGCTCGACTTCGGCGCCCGGGAGCGCCTCGCGCAGTCGTTCCGCGACCCACTTCGACTGGGTCTGCGCGAGCAGCGAGCCTCTTGTGGCCAATCGCAGTTTCATGGAGGATTCCTCATCTCGATTCCCGATTCTCGATTCCCGATTCTCGATTCTCGATTCTTCCCTTGTGCCATGCTTCAAGCCGACCTGCCGCCCCTCGCGGTGCGCGTCCAGCCAGGCCGCGAACTCCTTGGCCTTGTCCCGGACCAACGCCGCGGCCGAGTCGATCTCGCCGCGGCGGCGCGACAACGTCTCTTCCACGATGGCGCGCAGGTCGTCGAGCGAGTAGACGTATGCGTGCTCCAAAGTATGGATGCCCTCTTCGATGTCCCGGGGCATCGCGATGTCGATGAAGAACAGCGAGCGGCCGCGGCGCTGGCGCATCGCGGCTTCCACCATCGCCTTGGTGACGACCGGTCGCTCGGAGCCGGTCGACCCGATCACGATGTCGACGCTCGCGAGCAGCTCCGGGAACTTCTCCCAGGCCACCGGCTCCCCTTGGAAGCGCTGGGCGAGCTCCACCGCCTTCTGCGCGGTGCGGTTGGCAATATAGAGCTTGCTCACCTTGGAGCCGAGCAGGTAGCGCGACGAGAGCTCCGCCATCTTGCCCGCGCCCAGGACCAGCACCGCGCTCTGCGAGAGTTCGCCGAAGATGCGCTCGGCCAGCGTCACCGCCACGCTCGCGACCGAGGTGCGCCCGGCCGACACCAGCGTCGTGGTGCGCACGGACTTGCCGACGTTGAAGGCGCGCTGGAACAGGACGTTGACGGTCTTGTCGGCGGCGCCGTGGGTGCGCGCGGCCTCGTAGGCCGCCTTCACCTGCCCGAGGATCTCGGCTTCGCCGATGACCAGCGACTCCAGGCCGCTGGCCACGCGGAACAGGTGCTCCACCGCGGCGCCGTCTTCGTGCGTGTACAGCCAGGGCGTGACGGCCGCGCCGGTGAGCTCGGCCAGGAAGTCCGCGAGCCAGCGCCGCATCTCCTCGGCCGGCTTCTGTGTGTCGCTGAGCAGCAGCTCGAAGCGGTTGCAGGTCGAGAGCACGACCGCCCCGCCCCAGCCCGCGGCCTTGAGCCGAGCATAGAGCGACGAGGCCGGGAGCGCGGCCAGCCGCTCCCGCGCCTCCATGGGCGCGGTCTTATGGCTCAACCCGACGAGGACCAGTCTCACTTACTTGATGCCGCCTCCGCCGGAAAGGTAGCCGTGCAGCTCCGAGAGGTAGTTCACGCCGATGAAGGTGAAGACCACGCTGGCGAAGCCCAGCATGGACACGTACATCGTCTTCTTGCCGCGCATCCCCGAGAGCATGCGCATGTGCAGGTACACCACGTAGATGAACCAGGTCACCAGCGCCCAGGTCTCCTTGGCGTCCCAGCCCCAGAAGCGGCCCCAGGCGTTGTAGGCCCACATGCCGCCCATGAAGATGCCGACCGAGAGCACCGGGAAGAAGGCGACGATGATCCGGTAATTCAGCTCGTCGAGCTCCTCGATGGAAGGCAGGCGGTAACAGAGCTCCGAGGGCTTCTTGGACTTCACCTGACGCTCCTGCACCAGCAGGGCCAGCGCCACGCCGAAGGCGTTGGCGAACGCGGCGTAGGAGGTCATCAGCACCATCGGATGGATGTTGATCCAGTAGCTCTGGAGCGCGGGCACCAGGCCCGCGATCTCGGTGCCGCCCATGACCTGCGCGCGCCACACCGCCCCGGCCGCGGCGATCCAGGCGAACGGCAGGACGAACGCGCCGAGGATGTTCAGGCGGTGGCGGCCTTCGACCACCCAGAACACGCCGGCCATCGCCAGCGCGAGATACGAGAGCGCGCCGTAGAAGGAGTTGATGGGCAGGAACCAGTGGTTCTCGGGGATCTGCCAGAACGAATGCAGGCGCACGCCGAAGCTGGCCAGATGCAGGGCGAGCGCGCCGCCCAGTATCCGCCACATCCAGGCGGTCAGCGACTCGTTGCGGGTCGCGACGTAGGCGAGCGCGAGCGCCGTCGCCGCCGTGTAGCCCAGGAACGCCAGTTGGTACAGTCGAAGCTCCATGATTATCCCCTTAGGCTACCCCAGCTCGGCGCGCAGGGCGCCGACCAACTCGGTGAACTCACCGTGAAAAGCGTCCCGGCGCGAACTCCAGCCGCCGACCACCAGCCGCGGCGGAGCGCCCTCCACGACCCACACCCACACCTTGCGCCGGTGCATGTAGAACAGCGCGCACAGCCCGGCCATGAACATCGCGAAACCGCCGTAGAGCACCGGGATGCCCGGGTCGTAGGCGATCTGCAGTCCCGAGAACAGCATCGGGTCCACGGCGGCCAGGCGGAACGGCGGCCGCGGCCCCTGATGGAGGATGCCTTTCTCGTCCTCCACGAACACGGCCTCCGGGAAATTCTGCACCAGCCACAGCGGCGCCGTCGGCTGGCCGTCCTTGTAGAACGTGACCTTCACGGCCGGGTTCACGGGCTCCAGCGAGAGCGTCTCGGCGCGGTTTTCTGCGCTCACCGTGAAATCCGGCATCATCACGTCGGCCGAGACCTCGATGGCCGTGCCCGGCAGGCGCACCTTGGCGCCCATCGGGATCTCGAGCGTCTTGTCGCCCACCGCCAGCGTCGCGGACCGGACCATCCCGGTCGCGCCCCAGGACGCCTGGTACAGCCGGACCATCCCCAACCCGTGCGCTCCCGGAAGGCTCACCGGCTCGTTGACCAGGATACGCTTCTCGGCGAGCAGCTCGCCTTCCTCTAAAGCGTTGGTGGTGCCGGTCTTGTCGTAGACCCGTATGTCGGAAGAGAAGCGCTTGGGCGTGGCCGTGCCCGCGTAATACTGGACGTCGAACTTGTCCACATGCACTTCCCAGGGCCGGTGCTTCATGACCTTGGAGCCGCCTTCCATCACCGGCAGCATCTCCTCGAAGCCGAACAGGGCCTTGAGCAGCGTGCCGGCCAGCAGCACGACCAGGCCGATATGCGCGAAATAGGAACCCCAGCGCTGCAGCCGCTGGCGCGAACCCAGCACGTGCGGCGCCGCGCCCGGGAGCACGGCCGCGCTGTAGCCCCGGCCCCGCAGGATGCGCGCTGCTCCATCAAGCAAATCCTCTGCGCCTGTGGTGAGCGAAGTCGAACCACGCGCGGCGAAGGTCGCGCGGTAGGGCTTTCCGGACAGGGCCTCGACCCGGTCCTCCTCGTTCTCGACCATCTCCCGCGGCAGGCCCAGGTCCGCGTCGGGAGGGGCGTTGTAGAGCTTGCAGGCCGCCACGTCGAAGGCCATGAGGGCCAGGAGCGCGATGAACCAGGGCGCGTGGTACAGGTCGAACAGCCCCAGCCATTCGAAGGCCCGCGCCCAGAACGGATGCGACGCGGCGAACGCGTCCACCTTCTGCGGCGCCTCCCCCAGTTGCGGCACGAAAGTCCCCAGCGCCGAGGCGCTCAGGATGAGCGCGAACAGCAGGAGGTTGAACCGGATCGACCGGAAGAGAGCGAGCGACATCAGGGAGGCACTACCATTTGATTATATACAATACTGGCCCCTGGCCCCAAAGCCCGGAGCCCAAAGCCCAATCCCCGATGTTAAAATGGATCGAGATCGACCTGGGCGCCATCGGCGACAACTGCCGGGCCGCGCGCCGCCTGCTCAAGCCCGGCGTGCGCTTCCAGGCCGTGGTGAAAGCCGACGGCTACGGCCACGGCGCGGCCGAGGTGGCGCGCACCGCCCAGCAGGCCGGCGCCGACAGCTTCGGGGTGCTCACGGTGGAGGAGGCCGCGGCGCTGCGCGAGGCCGGGCTCATGGGCCCCATCCACCTGCTCGCCCCGCCCCTGCCCGATGAGGCCGCGGAAGTCGCGGCCCTGGGTCTGATCCCGACGGTCGATTCCGGGGAACTGCTTTCGGCGCTGGACCGGGTGGCCAAGAAACCTATTTCGGTTACCGTGGACCTGGACTTCGGTCTCGGCCGCTGGGGCATCCCGCGGCGGGACCTCGCGAAGTTCCTGGGGGAACTGGGCCGGCGGAAACACCTCAAGCTCGCGGGCATCTCCACGCACCTGGACTACGTCGCCGGTAAGAATCAGATCGAGGCCGAAGAGAAGCTCAAGCAGTTCGCCTCCTCGGTCCGTTCCGTGAAAGCCAAATATCCGAAGGCGGCCGGGCACGCGGCAAACAGCTCCATCCTTCTGGACTTTCCCCACTGGCAATTGGACGGCGTGCGGGTGGGCAACCTGCTCTACGGCGTCAACCGCACCTCGAAGCCGATCTCACTGGAGAACCCGTGGCGCTTCTTCGCACGCATCATCTCCCTGCAAAAGGTCCGCAAGGGCCAGGCCCTGGGTTATGGGAGCGAATACTTCGCGCCCAGTCCGATGACGGTGGCAGCCCTGCCGGCGGGTTATGCGGACGGACTCACGATGGAACCTGCGGAACGATTGATCGGTCTCGGCAGAGCGTATCGCTACTGGGGCATCCTGAAAGGCCGCGAGGTCCCCTTCATCGGCCGCTGCGGCATCGCCCATGTGTTGGTCGACGTCAGTTCCGTCCCCTCCGCCCGAGTCGGCGACCCCGTCCTGTTGCCCGTCCGCCGCACCGCCGCCTCCGCCCGCATCCCCCGCATCTACAAACGCTAACTCGACGATTATATCGGCTAGATTTGGCTGGTATTGCAGTTTTTCTGCAAATATGTTACTATCTGTATAAGTAAACCAACAAGATAATGATAATCGAATTCGCTATAGAGAATTTCCGATCCATAAAGGATCGCCAAACCCTCTCCTTGGTAGCTACCAAGGACCGCTCTCTACTCTCTGAGAATACCTTCTCGAGCGATGAGTTACCGAAGCTTAGACTGCTCACCAGTGCCATAATCTACGGCGCTAATGCCTCCGGGAAAAGCAACCTCATAAGGGGCCTTGCCCGCATGAGGCGATTCATTTATGGCTCGGCCAAAGAGAGCCAGGCGAATG
>Ga0315281_10010966_pt1 | contig 12436 bp, 7 predicted proteins | sample YL17G07_0_MG_FD_204540 | JGI IMG/M metagenome (GOLD analysis project Ga0315281, IMG submission 204540) | Sediment microbial communities from Yellowstone Lake, YNP, Wyoming, USA - YL17G07_0 | ecosystem: Environmental > Aquatic > Freshwater > Lake > Sediment | place: USA: Wyoming | collected... | reverse complement strand
TCCATCCATCATCAGTTCCGGCTCGTTCGATTTATGGCTGAAGAAGCCAGATTCAGTTCGCGTGGACGTCAAAGGCCCATTCGGGATACGAATCGCCTCGGCGTTGTTTGCGCAGGATCATTACATCTTTTATAACAGTTTCAAGAATGAAGTTATGGAGGGCGATATTAACAAAGGAGAAATGCCATCATTCATGGATATTCAGATTAATCCCAAAGACATCATTGATACGTTTTGCGGGGCGAGGGGATTTTTCCGGGAAAAGGCTGCACCCGACAGCTTTTCGCTGGGCGATGGGTCGTATATCCTCCAATTTCGTCATGATCAAGGAACGACGCGCTACGCCGTCGACGAAAAGACGTTCTTCATTACGGCTATTGAGCATATCGACTCCGCTGGCACGGTGTGGAGTGAAGAGCGGTTCGATTTTGGACGGCGGGATGATGGTGCGGTTATTCCGCAGTCGATACGCTTGATTCATGACAAGTTTGAGTCTTCGGTATCTTTGATGTACGAAACCGTTCATCTAAACCTGCCCATTAGTGAAATGGGGCTGAGAGTTCCGTCCGATGCACGGCGTGTGACGAAAAAATGAATTCGAGACTTCTGAAAAACTATTTCTCGATTGTCATTCTAATCCCGACTTGTCGGTCGAAGACTCCCCACGGGTCTACCGACCCGTAGGGTCGTAGACGACTCGTTGAGGAGAAGAATGACACTTCATAGGGATTTTTCAGAAATCTCAATTCCGCGATCTGTTTTTTTCCCACAGAAACGCCGTTGGCAGCAAGACGCACACTAAGAGCCATAGAATATGTACCGCCTGATTGTACTCATACTGCTAGTCTTCACGGTGTCGATTGGGTCAATGAACGCCAGCGAACAGGATATCAAAAAGAAAGAGAGAGCGCTGGAAAAACTTCGGCAAGAGATCGACGCGTACGAACAGCGGATCCGTGAGAGTGAAAAGAAGGAGAAGGTAACGCTGGACCGGCTCGACAATTATGAAAAACAGAGCAACCTCGTCCGCTCGCTGCTCTCCGAACTGATCGACGAAGAGGAACAGCTTCAGGCATCCATCGCCCTGACTGCAGACAATATTACCTTCCTCGGAAAACAACTCTCGTTTCTCAAACTCCATTATGCAAAGTACGTTACGTCGGTCTACAAATTCGGACGAATCTACGATCTGGAGACCCTGTTATCATCAAAGTCTATCAACCAGCTCTATATCCGTATAGAATATCTGAAACGGTTCTCCGACCAGCGGAAAAAGGATTTGGAAAAAATACAAGAGAAGCACCGCCTGCTCGAAATCGAGAAAGCGGATTTGCAGGTAAAGCTGCAAGAGCAAGAAGATCTTATCATGGATAAGCAGAAGGAAGAAAATTTCCTTCAACAAAAAAAGCAAAAGCGTTCGCTAGCTCTGAAGGAAATCCGAAAAGACAAAGCGGTGATGAAGAAGGAGCTGGTGCGGAAAACTCAGGCAGCCCAAGAACTCGAAAACCTGATCACCGATCTCGTTGAGAAAGAACGCGTTCGGAAAGAGCGCGAAGCGGAACGTGCGCGAGAACGGGCGGCAGAACGAGAACGCTTGAAATTGAAGAAGATAGAAGAACCGCCTGCCGAAACGGGGACACCGTTCGATTCCCGAAAAGGGAGACTCCCATGGCCCGTTTCGGCCGGAACGGTCGTTGCGCATTTCGGCAACCATGTACATCCCGTGCTGAAGACAGTAACCCAAAATACAGGCATCGATATCTCGATCAAAAGCGGCGCGCCGGTCAAGTCCGTCGCCGACGGCGAAGTCGCGATGATTCACTGGCTGCCGTCGTACGGTAACCTCGTTATTCTCCGTCACCCTGGCGGATACCATACCGTCTATGCTCACCTCTCCGATATCTCTGTGACGGAGGGACAGAAAGTTAAAGATGGCGCCGTAATTGCCAAAAGTGGCGATTCAGTTTCGGGGAGCGTTCTTCATTTTGAAGTTTGGAAAGAGAAAGACAAGCAAAATCCGGAACTTTGGCTTTCAAAGCGCCGTCGTTGATTCCCCCCTCCCGCATTTTCTAAAATTCCCGTTGAATAGCAAACTGGATGCAACTTTTCCAACCTCAGTCCGTTAATAATGACCGTTGGTCATTAATTTTAAGAGGATTGATTTTTTGCTTGACATCCAAAAAGAACTTTTGTATACTTATATATAATAAATGACCAATAGTCAATTAATGAAATGGAGTTAAATAATGGGAATTCCTGAGAGAAAAGAGAGAGAAAAGGAGCATCGAAGGGAAGAGATAATCGACGCAGCTCAAAAGATATTCTTTCAGAAGGGCCTGGTTACCACAACAATGGACGAAATCGCGGAAGCAGCCGAATTAAGCAAAGGGACTCTCTACCTTTATTACAGCAGCAAAGAAGACTTGTACTTGGCGGTCATGATGCGGGGAATGGATATTCTTTATGAGATGTTCAACAAAGTGATTTCTTCAGGAGAACCGACGCTCAAGACGATCGCTGGCCTTGGTGAATCATTCTATGAGTATTTCAAGCAACACAGGAACTACTACCGCATGTCTCACCTTTTCGAAAATCCGCAATTCCATAAACAAGTATCTCCTGAAATGCTTCAATGCTGTTCGGCAGAAAATCAGAAAGTGTGGCGGCTCATTATCGATCTCATCAAACGCGGAATCGATGAGGGTGTCATTCAAAAGAATATCGATCCGAAACACGCTGCGGTCATTCTCTGGTCTACCTGCAATGGCCTTATGCGACAAATGGATCGGGAGGATAATTATTGGAAGGATGTCATGGGAGTTGACTTGGAATCTGCGCTTCATCAATCCAATGCGATGATGATAGAGGGAATGATGACAGAGGAAGCAAAGAAAAAGTATCATGAGATGGTTGTGTAAGTAATATTTTTAGATCCCCGAAGTCTTTGAGACCTCGGGGATCTAAAAGCTAAACAAAACCTCGCGCCATTGTTGCCGCGACGGCACGAGCATCGGTTAGTCGAAAAATTCATTCATCAAGATCGATCACAATATTGTTCTTCACAAAACGTCTTTTTAATAAAACGTGACGATGAAATATTTCTTTCAAGGAGGAAGTTTAGCATGAAATCACTTTTGGCCGTTTTGATTGCGCTTGTCTCGCTTATCGCCCCTTTGTCCGCGCAGCAGACGGCATTGCTTACACTTGACCAAGCCATCCAGATCGGATTGGAAAAGAGCAGAGGGCTTCATTCTTCGCTGATGAAAGTCCAATATGCCGATTCGAAATCGAGCGAGGCCGATGCACTGTTGTTGCCGTCAGTGAAATTCAACGGGGCGTATGCTCGGTTAAGCGATGTGCCGCCTTCTCAGGTTTCACTCCCGTTTCTTACACAGCCGATTACGCTATCGCCATCAGTACTTAACAACTACAATCTGAAAGTGACGGTTCAGCAGCCGCTCTTCACCGGCTTCAAGTTGCAGCGCAATGCCGACATCGCCGAGTACACGGCAAACGCAACTCAAAAAGATTTTGAAAAAGATAGAAGCGACCTCATCTTTAACATCAAGAATGCGTACTGGAATCTTTCTCAAGCAACCGAACTGCAAAAAGTCGTCGACGAAAACGTTGAGCAGATGAAGGGACACTTGAAAGATGTTCAAAGCTGGCAAGGGCAAGGGATGATTACAACGAATGAGGTGCTAAAGGTGCAAGTGCAGTTATCAGACGCGAAGTTGCGGCAAATCGACATGCGGAACAATGTGCAATTGGCGCGAATCAGCTTCAACAGCTTGCTAGGTCTGTCCCTGGATACGGAGATTCAACTCGCGACAAACATCAAGCACGAACCGCGGAGGTTTGACGGCTTGAGCGTCTTACTGCAACAGGCAATGGAACGGCGCCCCGAATTGAGGTCGATGGAATACAAAGTTAAAGCGGGAGATGCGGCCGTTTCGATCGCCCGGTCCAACTGGTTCCCTCAAATCTACCTGACCGGGAATTATTACTCATCGCGCCCGAATCAGCGATTTTTCCCCACACAGGATGCCTTCAAAGACACTTGGGATCTTGGTCTTGGGATGTCCTTCGACGTATGGAACTGGGGGACGACCGTCCATCAAACCGACGAGGCCAAGGCCCAGCTATCGCAGGCGGAAGATGGTCTCGCGCAGTTGAAAGACGGTGTCACGCTGGATGTCACCCGCAACTACTTGAACCTTCTTCGCGCAAAGGAACGGATAGCAGTGGCCGGGCAGGGAGTCACCCAGGCGGAAGAAAATTATCGGGTGACGAACGCAAAGTTCAAGCAGGGATTGTCTCTCAATACCGATTTGCTTGATGCAGAGGTCGCGTTGTTGCAGTCAAAAACGAACTATACACAATCGCTGGTCGACTACGAGCTCGCAGAAGCGGGTCTTGAGCGCGCGATCGGCGAATAGGAATTTGTTAGAACACACGAATTACTTATGGCGTAGTTATACGCGTTAGCGGTAAGCCTAAGAACGATCACTCTTAGACAATCATAACTAAAAGGCATTTAAATATGCAAACAATTTTGGGAGCGAACGGAACAATAGGTTCTGTATTAGCAAAGGAATTAAAGAATTACACCAATCACATACGAGTAGTAAGTCGCAATCCCAAAAAAGTGAATGAAACAGATGAATTATTCCCAGCCGATTTATCAGATGCGACTCAGGTAGAAAAAGCTATCGAAGGCTCTGAAGTTGTATATCTATTAGTTGGATTTGATTACAACATTAAAGTTTGGCAAAATAAATGGCCGAAACTTATGCGTGCCACAATAGATGCTTGTGTCAAGCACAAAGCGAAATTGGTATTTTTTGATAATGTCTACATGTATGATATAAATGCTATCCCGCACATGACTGAAAATTCAGTCATAAATCCACCAAGTAAAAAAGGGGCGGTTAGAAAAGAAGTTGCTGGCATGCTTTTAAGTGAAGTAAAATCCGGAAAATTGACAGCACTAATTGCTCGTTCTGCTGATTTTTATGGCCCTAATAATCATAAAAGTTTCTTAATTGAAGTAGTTTACAAAAACATGAAAAAAGGCAAGAAACCCAATTGGTTCATTGATGCAAATAAGAAACATTCCTTTACTTATACACCTGATGCAGCGAAAGCTACGGCACTATTGGGAAACACTGTTGACGCATACAACCAAGTGTGGCATTTGCCCACCGATAAAAGCACCTTAACAGGCAAAGAAATGATAGCATTGTTTGCCAAAGAAATGAATGTAGAAACCAAGGTTTTCATATTGCCGATGTGGTTATTGAAAATACTCGGTTTATTTATTCCAATAATGAAAGAAATGCCTGAAATGATGTATCAATACGACAGCGATTATGTTTTTGATTCAAGCAAATTTGATGAGCGATTTAACTTCAAAACCACAACTTATCAGGAAGGCGTAAAACTGACAACTGAGCCAACAAAACAGTAAATGACGGAGGCAGGCAAACCGCTAACACCATATTGGCGCTATTGCGGATTCAGTGGTCAATTAAATATTCTACCGCGTGTTTTTAACCACTCACGCCAGTCCGTTATTGTCATAATTTAAATTTATTTAAGAGGACGAACCATGAAAAAAATAAAAGTCGCAGCCGGAATCGTTATTGTCTTTGCAGTAATGGTTGCCGTGTTGTTAAACAACAAATCGAAGATGCAAGCCAAATCGAAAAATGATATTGCGAAATTTCTGCCCGTCACGCTTGTGCAAGTGCAGAAACAGATCCTCTCCGAGAATCTTTCGTTGACAGGCACTATCACTGCCAACAACGATGTCTCGGTTCTCTCTGAAACGGAGGGACGCGTCACCAAGGTGATGGTACAAATTGGCGATGAGGTGGAGGCCGGCACCGTGCTTATCCAGGTGGATGATGAGATGAAGCATGCCGCAAATGCCGCCGCCGAGGTGAATTACCAAAAAGCAAAAAAAGATCTGCAGCGATACGAAAAAATGTTTAAAGAAGGTTCGGTCGCGGACTCACAGGTCGAAGGAGCGCGGCTCGCGTTCAAATCCGCGGAAGCGCAGTATATTGTTGCCCGCCGGCAGTACAATGATACAAAAATCAAGACTCCGATCTCCGGCATTGTGACGGCACGCCAGGTCGATGTTGGCGCGACCCTGCAAAAAAATAACGTCGTTGCGAATGTCGTGGATATCTCAACGCTCAAAGTGAAACTCAATGTCGCAGAGCAAGATGCGTTCAAGCTGAAAGTCGGCGACAAGGTCGAAGTGACGACGGATGTTTACCCCGGCATCGCATTCCAAGGAAAAATCGAGACCATCAGCGCGAAGGCGGATGAGGCGCACACATATCCCATTGAAGTGAGGTTGGCGAATAACATTGCCCATCCGCTGAGGGCAGGAATGTTCGGGCGCGTCTCCTTTGTCTCTATCCAAGGGTCTGAAAAGCTTTCTATTCCGCGCCAGGCCCTTGTCGGAAGCACTAAGATGCCGCAAGTATTCGTGGTCGATCAGGGAATCGCTCATCTCCGCGTCATCGTGATCGGTTCGGGGTTCGGGACAAATCTTGAGGTATTCTCCGGCTTGAAGGACGGCGAAGAAGTTGTATTGAGCGGCCAGAATAATTTGAAAGACAATGTTGCCGTAACAGTTGTGAAATAAATGAATCTCGATCTTCCAGCCACACGCGGCGGAACCCTCGAAGAATTGTCCGGCAGCATGAAGAGAGCGAAACGACTTATAATGGAGAACAGAAATGACATTGACTGAGTTATCGATTAAGCGGCCGACGCTGATTGTGGTGATATTCACTGCACTCGCCGTGCTCGGAATATTTAGCTACAATCAGTTGAAGTACGAATTGCTGCCCAAAATGACGCCACCGTTTGTGACGATCTCCACGATCTATCCGGGAGCATCGCCGAACGAAGTGCAAACCTCCGTCACCAAGGTGATTGAAGACGCCGTCTCCGGACTTGACAAAGTATCTGCGGTCTACTCGACTTCGTCGGAGGGAGTCTCCTTTGTGAACATCGAGTTCCTTCAATCGGCAGACGTCAACCTTGCACTGCAAGACGCCCAACGGAAAGTGAATGAAATTGCGTTTAGGCTTCCCAACGGTGCAAAAACCCCGACTATCACGAAATTTGCCCTTGATGAACGTCCGGTCATTCGCATGGGAGTAACAAGCTCGATGCCGAGCCGTGACTTTTATCAAATATTAAAAGACAGAATTCAGCCGAGGCTCTCGAAGCTTGCCGGCGTTGCACAGGTAACTCTGGTCGGTGGCGACGAACGGGAAATCAGAATCAACGTCGACGCACAAAAGCTCCGCTCGTATGGGCTTTCCATTCTTCAAGTGATGCAGGCAGTAAAATCGTCCAACCTGGATTTTCCAACAGGCAAAGTGAAGGAAGGCGAGACACAGTACGTGGTGCGCATCGCAGGCAAATTCAATTCGGTGGAAGACCTTCGCAATCTGGTCATCGCCCAATCGAAACAGGGTGGAGATGTCAAGCTCTCGGATGTTGCTGAAGTGCAGGATGGGCAGAAGGAATACACGACGCTCAGCCGCATCAACGGTACAACCTCGATCGGCGTGTTGATCCAAAAACAGAACGATGCGAACTCAGTGGATGTGAGTGGTAGTATTCGTGCTGAACTCCCAAAGATAGAAAAGGATTTTAAGGATGCGAATCTTAAGTTTGACATCGCCCAGGATGGTTCCACCTTCACCAAAGATGCGGCAGACGCCGTAAAGCACGACCTGACACTTGCGGTGCTCCTCGTCGCTCTTGTAATGCTTGGATTTCTTCATAGTTTGCGCAATTCCATCATTGTGATGATTGCAATCCCAGCGTCGATGGTTTCCACTTTTATAGGAATGTATGCGTTCGGCATGACGTTGAACCTGATGACGTTGCTCGGCTTGTCGCTCGTTGTCGGAATTCTTGTCGACGATTCGATCGTGGTGCTCGAGAATATTTACCGTCATCTCGAGCATGGTGAAGAAAAAAAGAGCGCCGCACTAAAGGGCAGGAACGAAATCGGATTTGCTGCGCTTTCGATAACCCTTGTCGACGTGGTCGTGTTCTTGCCACTCTCGCTTGTTTCCGGCCTTGTGGGCAACATCATGCGTGAGTTTGCGTTGACCGTCGTTTTTTCAACGTTGATGTCACTTTTTGTTTCGTTCACAATTACCCCGTTGTTGGCATCGCGATTCGCAAAATTGGAACGGCTTACAAACAGAACACTTCTCGGAAAATTCGCGGTATGGTTTGAAGGGATGTACAAGAAACTTTCCGATGAGTACGCCATTATTCTCCGATGGAGTCTGAACAACCGCTGGAAGATAGTGGTGCTTGCGGTCGTCCTCTTCTTCAGCTCGTTCGCTCTCGTTCCGCTGGGCTTTATCGGATCGGAATTCATTGCAGTGGCAGATCGTGGTGAGTTTGCGGTCACAATAGAACTTCCTCCCGGATCGACATTCGAGAACACGAACTATGCAACTCAAAAAGTCGAAAAGATACTCTCCGAAATTCCCGAGGTGCAGAAAATGTTCGTTAACGTCGGAGCGACGAGCGAAGGCCTGATCGGACAAACGTCTAACAATACTTCGGAACTGAACGTCTCGCTCGTTCCTCGCAATGAGCGTTCGCGTTCAACCGACGACATTGCCGCACAGATCAAATTGAAGACAGCGGAAATTCCCGGCGTGAAAGTCCGCGTTAATCCGATCGGCATTTTCGGAACGGCGAATCAGACGCCGATTCAATTGCTTGTGAGCGGAACAAACTATGACGAAGTGAGGAAAGCGGCGGATAAGGTTGCGGACGTTGTCCGCACGATTCCCGGCACCGCGGATGTGCGGCTTTCGTCCGAAGAAGGAAAACCGGAAACGCGCGTTGAAATCGACCGGCAAAAAATGGCTTCGTTCGGTCTGACGCTTGCCGAAGTCGGCTCGACTCTTCGTGTTGCCCTCAACGGCGATGACGAATCGAAATACCGTGAAGGCGCCACCGAGTACGATATCCGCATCGTTATGGATGAGTTTGACCGCTCGAAAACATCGGATGTCGGAAGCATCACAGTGATGAATCGGAAAGGGCAGTTGATCGAGCTGAAGCAGTTCTCGAACATTTATCAAACAACCGGCCCGACAAAATTACAGCGGCAGGACAGAAATTATTCCGTCACAGTCTTCTCACAGGCGGTCGGACGCCCGAGCGGAAGCATCGGTGCCGACATTCAAAAGGCGATGGCAAAGGGAGTTGTGCCAACCGGAATTCAAATAAGCTATCTCGGCGACTTGAAGAATCAATCTGAGGGTTTCGGCAGCCTCGGTTTTGCCCTCATTGCGGCTATTCTGTTTACGTATTTGATTATGGTAGCGCTGTACGATTCATACGTCTATCCGTTTGTCGTCTTGTTCTCGATCCCGGTCGCGATGATCGGAGCCCTCCTGGCACTTGCATTGACAATGAAAGCGCTAAGCATCTTCTCCATTCTCGGCATCATCATGCTTGTTGGACTCGTCGGAAAGAACGCGATTCTTCTCGTCGATCGCACCAATCAAATGAAAGAAGAACGGAATTTTTCCACCTTCGACGCATTGATCGAAGCAGGCGAAACTCGGCTGCGTCCGATTCTTATGACCACCGTTGCAATGGTCTTCGGTATGTTGCCGATTGCGATGAGCACGGAAGCCGGCGCGGAATGGAAATCGGGTCTTGCCTGGGCGCTTGTCGGCGGACTCACAAGCTCGCTGCTTCTAACATTAGTGCTCGTTCCCGTTATGTATAGCTATGTTGATGGATTGAAAGTACGATTGCCGGCGCTCTTCAAGCGCGTCACATTTATTCCGAAGTTTCGCTCGAACGGAAAATCGGTTGAAGTACCGGCGGCGTTGCAGCCGGAATAATATGAACACCACCCCTGACGCTTCGCGTCTTCCCCTCCTCGTTTGAGGAGGGGACTAAGGGGTGGTCGTTTCGACTTTGCACTCAAGATGAAGTAGTTTTCTTTTTCACAGACCCTCAAGCACTTCAAGATTTTGAGAAGCTGCTTTTCGCAACCTTGACATCCCTTCAAATTATCAGTACCTTTTTAGCACAAACGAAACCAAGTATGAAGTTGTTAGACTAAGCGGATAATTTGATCCCGCTTTTTCTGTTTTTATTTACTCTCATGAGATGAATCGAAGTATTTAATGGCTACCGAAAAATTAAAAGAAAAAGAAAGTAAGATCGAAACCGTTGAGTCAATCCCCACAACGCTGCCGGTTCTTCCGCTCCGCGATGTCGTTATCTTTCCCTACATGATCTTTCCGGTGCTTGTCGGCCGCGAATCATCCTTACGGGCCGCGAACTTTGCGCTTGAAAGCGATAAGTACATTTTCCTTGCCGCCCAGCAAGATCCATCGATCGACGATCCCGGCGCTGACGACATCTATAAAGAAGGGGTCATTGCCAAGATCATTCAGATCCTGAAGCTTCCCAACGGGTTATTGAAAATTTTGGTGGACGGCACTGTGCAAGCAACGATTAAAAAATATGTGCCGAATGAAAAATTTCTCCAGGCCGAGATCGAAATTCACGCGGACGTTCCCGAGAAAAACACTGAAATGGAAGCAATTGTCCGACATGCGTCGACGTTATTTTCGGAGTATGTGCGCGCGAACCGTACGATCCCTCCTGAAGTACTATCTGCATACGAAAACATCAAAGACGCACAGCGGCAGCTCTATTATATTGCGGCAAATATTGTGCAGAGCGTGGAAGTGAAACAGAAGCTTCTGCGCATTCATAATGCCCGCGAACAATTTATGGAATTGATCCGCATTCTCAACTCCGAAATCAGCATGCTGAAAATCGAACGCGAGATCGATTCGAAAGTGCACGATAACATTCAAAAATCGCAGCGCAAGTTTTTCATTCAGGAACAAATAAAAATTTTGCAGGATGAGCTTGGCGATGATGAGGCGTCTCCGGAATTGGCGAAGATAAAGCAGAACATCGATAAAGCCAAAATGCCGAAAGAAATCCACGCGAAAGCAATGGAGGAATTCAACAAGCTGAAGAAAACCCCTGCGATGTCGCCCGAATTCACCGTAACGCGTAATTACCTCGATTGGCTCACCGACGTACCGTGGTATAAACGGACGAAAGATAACTTAAAAGTAGAGCATGTAAAGGGAATTCTCGATGAGGATCATTTTGCTCTGGAGAAACCGAAGGAGCGAATCCTCGAACATATTGCGGTGCTCAATCTCGTGAAAGAGATGAAGGGACAAATTCTCTGTTTCGTCGGCCCGCCCGGAGTCGGCAAAACTTCGCTTGCGAAATCAATTGCACGCGCCCTCGGAAGAAAATTTGTGCGTATTTCACTCGGTGGCATCCGCGATGAAGCGGAGATTCGGGGCCATCGGCGAACGTATATCGGCTCGATGCCTGGGAAAATAATCCAGTCGATGAAACGCGCTGGCGTAATTAATCCCGTCCTGTTGATGGATGAAGTTGATAAAATGAGCATGGATTTTCACGGCGATCCTGCTTCGGCACTGCTGGAAGTTCTCGACCCCGAACAAAATAGCACGTTTAGTGACCATTACCTCGATGTCGATTACGATCTCTCGCACGTCATGTTCATTACAACGGCAAATGTGCGGTACACAATCCCGCTTCCGCTTCAGGATAGAATGGAGATCATCGAGCTTTCGGGCTACCTCGATTTCGAAAAACGGGAAATCGCGAAACGCCACATCATTCCGAAACAATTGACCGAACATGGATTGAAAGAAAAGGACATTAACCTCCCGGATGACTCGATTACTAAAATCATTCAAGAATACACCCGCGAAGCGGGCGTTCGAAACCTCGAGCGAGAAATTGCGTCGGTATCCCGGAAAGCGGCGAAGGAGCTCGTGTTGGGGAAACAGAAGAACGGACACAAGCACTCAGGGGCCAAGAAAAAACACCCAGCAAAGATCATTGTTGATGTACCTCGTATCGAAAAATATTTAGGCGTTCCAAAATTCCGATCTCGCCCAGCGGAACGGAAGCCTCGCATTGGTTCTGTGACCGGTCTGGCATGGACGAGCGTTGGCGGAGAAATTCTCGAGGTGGACGTCACCATGATGCGGGGACCGGAAAAGCTGACACTCACTGGGCAGCTCGGCGATGTGATGAAAGAATCGGCGCATGCCGCACTCAGCTACATTCGGTCCAATGCGAAATCGTTGAATCTTAATCCGGACTTCTTTACCAAGAAAGAGATCCACATTCATCTTCCGGAAGGTGCAATTCCTAAGGACGGCCCTTCGGCTGGCATCACCATGGCAATGGCAATGATCTCGGCGATCAGCGGAAAAGCGGCGCGCAGCGATATCGCGATGACCGGTGAGATCACTCTTCGAGGCAACGTTCTTGCGATTGGCGG
>Ga0315281_10010965_pt1 | contig 12437 bp, 8 predicted proteins | sample YL17G07_0_MG_FD_204540 | JGI IMG/M metagenome (GOLD analysis project Ga0315281, IMG submission 204540) | Sediment microbial communities from Yellowstone Lake, YNP, Wyoming, USA - YL17G07_0 | ecosystem: Environmental > Aquatic > Freshwater > Lake > Sediment | place: USA: Wyoming | collected... | reverse complement strand
CCGCCGCGACCGGTCGCGAGGCGACACGGGATGTTTTGCGATGAGGTTCCGCGGCAAAGGATATTTAAAGTCCGAAAGTTTCATTGTGATCTGTTTCTTTCTGGGGAAACATTCCCTTTAATGGAACATGCGCTCTTACGGGAGCGGGTGAATTACTTTCAGTGATCAGTGTTCAGCAAACGGTAATCAGAATGAAAGGCATTTCCACGTCGAGTCACAACACTGATTACCGTCTACTGTTTACTGTTCACTGTTTACTGTCTACTTCTTCTTCGACTTCTTCGCCGCTTTCTTCGTTTTTGATGGCGGCGCGTCTTTCAAGGCAGCGCGTGCGGCAGCGAGCCGCGCGATCGGCACGCGGAACGGAGAGCAACTCACGTAGTTCTGGTTGATCTCATGGCAGAATTCGACGCTCGACGGATCGCCGCCGTGTTCGCCGCATATTCCAACTTTCAGGTCGGAACGAACGGAGCGGCCTTTTTCGACCGCGATCTTCATCAATGCACCGACCCCGCCTCGATCCAACACTTCGAACGGATCCTTCGGGTAGATTTCCTTTTCAACATACGGAACAAGGAACCGGGCGGCATCGTCGCGGCTTACGCCCAGCGTTGTCTGCGTCAGATCGTTCGTGCCGAAGCTGAAGAACTCCGCTACGGTGGCAATTTCATCTGCAGTAATAGCGCCGCGCGGAATCTCGATCATCGTGCCGACAAGATATCTGAACTTCACTCCTTTTTCTTTCATCACTTCGTCTGCGACGCGTCGAACGATCTTTTCCTGATGCTCCAGCTCTTTCACATTTCCGACAAGCGGAATCATCACTTCGGGTTCTACTTTGATTCCCTTCGCCTGAATATTTGCCGCGGCTTCAAAAATCGCGCGCGACTGCATCTCGGTGATCTCAGGAAAGATGATTCCGAGCCGGCATCCGCGGAACCCAAGCATCGGGTTGAATTCGTGGAGACTCTCCACTCGGTGATGGACTTTCTCATATGTGATGCCGATCTGTGCGGCGAGCTGACGCTGCGCTGCTTCTTCGTGCGGTACGAATTCATGAAGAGGCGGGTCGATGGTGCGGATCGTGACCGGCCGGCCGTTCATCGCCTCAAAGATACCCTCGAAGTCCGATCGCTGGAGCGGGAGGAGTTTTGCAAGCGCGGCTTTCCGCTCTTGTACAGTATCGGCCAGGATCATTTCACGCATCGGACCGATTTTTCCTTCACCAAAGAACATATGTTCTGTTCTGCAAAGCCCGATCCCCTCTGCGCCAAACGCAACAGCATTGAGCGCCTGGTCCGGTTGGTCGGCGTTGGTTCTGATCTTCAAGCGACGATACTTATCCGCCCATGCCATTATTTTGGCGTACTCTTGATAGATGGGTGCTTCCTTCGGAGCAAGAGACTTGTCCACCAATACCCGAAGGACTTCGGATGGCTTGGTCGGGACTTTTCCTTCAATTACTTCACCCGTGGTACCGTCGAGAGAAATCCAATCGCCTTCCTTGATCAGTTTTCCCTTCACTTTCATCGTGTGCGTCGAATAATCGATATCGAGCGCCGCGCATCCTGCCACGCATACTTTGCCCATTTGGCGGGCGACAAGTGCTGCGTGCGACGTCATGCCACCGCGTGCGGTGAGAATGCCTTCCGCGGCGTCCATGCCCTTGATGTCTTCGGGAGAAGTCTCAATGCGTGTGAGGATCACGAGTTCTCCCCGTTTCTTCCACGCTTCCGCATCCGGCGCGTTGAACACGACTCTCCCCGTTGCGGCGCCGGGACCGGCGTTCAATCCTTTGGTGAGCAGACGCCCGCTCTTCACGGCACTTTCCTTTTCTTTTAGATCGAACACAGGGCGAAGCAGTTGGTTTAGCTGCTCGGGGTCTATTCTCATCAGCGCTTCTTTGTCCGTAATGAGCTTCTCTTCGACCATATCAACTGCAATGCGGATTGCGGCAAACGCCGTCCGTTTTCCAGATCGGCATTGCAGCATGTACAATTTACCTTGTTGAATGGTGAACTCGATGTCGTTCATCTCGCGATAGTGTTTTTCGAGTTTCTTCCGGATCTTATCGAGTTGTGCGTAGATCGTCGGATTGTCTTTCGCGAGCTGGGACATTGGAAGCGGTGTGCGCGTCCCCGCAACGACATCTTCGCCTTGTGCATTCATCAAGTATTCGCCGTAAAAGACATTCTCTCCCGTCGCGGCATCGCGCGTGAACGCAACACCGGTCCCGGAATCATCACCCATGTTGCCGAACACCATTGATTGAATATTGACCGCTGTGCCCCACGATTCGGGGATATCGTACATTTTTCGGTATGCGATCGCCCGGTCGTTGCTCCATGAACCGAACACAGCGCCGACGGCGCCCCACAATTGAGTCATCGGATCCTGCGGAAAGTCGCTCCCTGTTTTCTCTTTGATCGCATTTTTGAACAGCGAGACGAGGTCTTTCAAATCGTCAGCGGTCAATTCCGTGTCAAGATGGACTCCTTTGGATTTCTTTTTTGCTTCGATGATCACTTCGAACGGATCGATCTCGTCCTTGTGCACCGGCTTCAACCCGAGCACAACGTCGCCGTACATCTGCACAAAGCGACGATACGAATCGTAGACGAACCGCCGATTGTTTGTTTTCTTCACCAGGCCTTCGGCCACTTCGTCGTTCAGACCGAGGTTTAAAATGGTATCCATCATTCCGGGCATGGAAGCACGTGCACCGGATCGGATGGAAACGAGGAGCGGGTTCTTCACATCTCCCACCTTCGCCCCCATCGCCTTTTCAATCTTCGCAATTGCTTTCTTCACTTCCGATTGGAGCGACTTTGGAAATGACTTCTTATTGGCATAATAGTACGTACAGACTTCTGTAGAAATTGTAAAACCTGCCGGCACTGGCAACCCGATATTCGTCATCTCCGCGAGGTTGGCACCTTTGCCGCCGAGAAGGTTTTTCATTTCCGCCTTGCCTTCGGCTTTTCCTTTGCCAAAGAAATAAACATATTTAGCCATCGTTATAATTCTTCCTTATTATTATAGAGTGGTTGTCTACGTGAGTATTGTTTTTGCTTGAATACGATAATTGATTCTCTGATGCTTTTTCACTTCTTCCAAGAAAATCCTCCCGACTTTTTCCGCGAGGGGATTATACGTGTCCTTCATTCGTTCGGGGTGCCACTGGACCAAAAGGAGGAATGGCTGCCCGTCCGGATCCGCCCGTTCCATCGCCTCAATCACGCCATCCTCCGAACGCGCGCCGACTCTGAGACCTTTTCCAATATTGTCAGCACCCTGATGATGGGATGAATTAACTTCGGCCGAATCAACTTCCACAATGCTCTTGAGAAATGATTGGGATTCGATTTTCACTTGATGACGATTTTCCTTCCCGTCCTTTTCGTTATGCCGCGCAAAACCGACGGATTCCAGATCAAGATGGAGGCTACCTCCGAGCTGGACATTCATGGATTGCATGCCGCGGCAAATTCCGAGGATAGGCAATTTGCGGGCGAATGCACGGTCCATGAGACTGAATTCAAATGTATCGCGGCGTTCATCGGTTTCCTTCGCCTGGGCACGCGCATCGCTGTCTCCGTAGGACTTCGGGTGGACATCGCCGCCTCCTGTCAGGAGCAATCCATTGCACTCGTCAATGTCTTCCAACTTACCCTGTTCGTACGATAACTCATGGAACTCAATCAATGGATTGAAGCGCAGCAGCCAGCTTTTGTATTTCCCGAATTTCTCCTCGTTCGATGTATTTTTCGTGAGAGCAATTTTCATTGTCCGTGTTTCTTTTTTATCGTCGAAAGCATCAATGTATCCCATTCTTTCTGTTGCTGAATTTCCGTCCTCATCTCGACATAGAAGACTGGATTCTTTTCCAGGAAATCTGACGATGCCGAGCCTGAAAGCCTGGCCATGTCTTTTTCCGTCGTAACGATGTACTCCGCAGACAGCTTCTCTTGTTCCGCTGCTACGCGCGAGAGATCGACAATCGAATACGAGTGATGGTCTTCAAACGGCATCAGCGAGACCACATGGACGCCGATCTCCTCGAGGCTTGCGCGAAAACCCTCGGGCTGACCGATGCCGCAAAATGCAACAGCCCTCTTCCCTTTCACGCTCTCGAGGTTCACACTGAATTTCGTCTTCGCTCTGCGAAACGCAGCAACGCTAAACGTGCTTGTGAAAATCTTCGCAGCAGAAAATTTTCTAATACTCTCCTCGATCCGGTCGACCGCAGTTGTTTGTTTTACCTTTGTGAGAAGAACGACGTCCGCTCGTTTCAAAGAACTGTACGTGTCGCGACGATAACCCGCCGGCAACATTCTCATCGAAAAGGGCAACTGCGACCCATCAATGACGACAATGTCCAGATCACGGTGGATCGCGCGGTGTTGGAATCCATCGTCGAGGATAATCGCCTGTACACCCAAGCTATTCACTGCATATCTCGCGCCCCCTACACGATCCTCATCGACGATGATAACTGTGTGCGGCAAATGCATCGCAAGTTGGTGCGGTTCGTCGCCCGACTCATCCGCCGTTACCTTCAGAGATTTCCCATCTGAAACCTCTACTAACCCACGAGTCGACCTTTTATAGCCTCTGCTTATGATTCCAGCGAGGATACCCCTCTCCGCAAGAGTCCTTGCTATCGATTCGACGACCGGAGTCTTTCCGGTGCCTCCGGCAGAAATATTGCCGACCGAGATGACCGGAACTCCGACATGCTCGGCATGAAACATCTCCCGGTCAAAAAAGAGATTTCTAAGAGCTACCCCGCATCCGTAGATCCACGATAAGGGTACTAATGCCGGAACTGGTTTCATCCTGCCATTCGATTTCCAGAGAGTCCTGTTTCGGCCGCGGCCATTGAATGCCCGGCTTTCGAATTCAACTCCTGCAATTGCGTTTGGGTTGAACGCAAGAAATTCACGAGCGCTTCGTCGCGCAATTCTTGAGGGACGGTGATCGGGTCACTGTACCAGACACTCACATTCGCGAACGGCATCGGTATCTCAAATCGATCCCAACTGTTCAAATTTGATTTCTGCTTCACCGCGATACCGACCAGAAACAACGGGACGTTTGCTCGTTGCGCTGCACGGACCGCCCCCATTTTCATCTCATGCCGCGGACCCGTCGGACCGTCGGGCGTGATGCAGAGGGAATTGCCTTCCGCAATTGCATCGACCATTAACTGCATAGCTTCTTTTCCGCCAACATGGCTCGAACCGCGAATCATTGTATAGCCCCAACGCTTCAATGTTGCAGAAAGTATTTCTCCGTCTTCACTCTGGCTCACTAATGCTGCAACTCGAAAATTCTTCCGTGGACGATGAAGAAACCATCCAAGGAGCATCGAGCCGTGCCAAAAGGCGATGATCGATGGTTTCTTATTGTGCTGGACATCTTCAAAGAACGAGGCGTTGTTTTTCTTTATCCGCAGCGAGGCGCACAATAACCATGCTGCAATCCAGAGGATATTTCTCGCGAGCCAATTGAGGATTCTCTTTGTCATGCGTGATCTTTTGTCACGCCGGGCTCATGGAGAGAATTGCGGTCGCTACGTTTGCCGACGCGCCTTTCGGCCCGAGCAAACCCCGCACCTCCGAAAGATCTCTTTTCATCCTGTCACGACGGTCCGCGTCGTGGAAGAGTTCCGATGCGATTGCTACGATCTTTGAAACCGTCACATCGCCCTGGACAAGCTCCGGCACAATTCTTTTTCCGGCGACAATATTCACCAATCCGATGTTTTTGATTCGAACAAGCGCGCGCGCAATCGCATAGGTAAGCCACGATGTTCGATAGACAACCACCATCGGCGTTTCAAAGCATGCCGTCTCGAGCGTCGCGGTCCCCGACGTCACAATTGCAAGATCGGCATACTTCATGGCCTCATGCGTCGCGTTCTCGACAAAATGAAGTGAGACGCCGGGAGGCAAAAACATCTCGAACAACTTTTGGTGGAGATGGGGGGCAACGGCGACGACAACGTCGCACTGTTCGTTGCGCTGGATCTGACCCGCAGCCCTCGCCATCACCGAAAATATGTTTTCGATCTCCTGGCGTCGGCTTCCCGGGATTAACGCCAGGATTTTCTTCTCCGGATCCACGCCGAATCGTCTGCAAAACTGATCGCGTGTGAACTCGACCGCCAGTTCCTCGATCAGCGGGTGTCCGACAAATTGTACAGCGATCCCGTTCTTGCGATAAATTTCCTCTTCGAAAGGAAACACAACGAGCATCGCATCTACGACCCCGCGCATTTTCCTCACCCGTCCCTTCTTCCACGCCCATACTTGAGGACTTATGTAGTAAACAATGTTCACGCCGTGTTTCTTCGCTTTCCGCGCAAATCTTATATTGAAACCCGGATAGTCGATCAACACCACAACATCGGGCTTCTTCAACACGATAAGTTGCTCCATCGTGCGTTCGACGGACCTGATGAGCGGCAGATGCTTCAGGACTTCGACGAATCCCATGAACGACAATTCCCGGACATGATACGTCAACACCATCCCGGCCTGCTTCATCTTCTCTCCGCCAATGCCGAAAATCTCGATTGACGGCTGCCTTTTTTTCAATTCCCTCACGACACCGGCGCCGTGTGCATCGCCGGAAGCTTCGCCCGCAATCATCATTACCCGCTGGACCATGCGCTCAACCTTGTCTCAAAAAATAGAGGACAACGTTGGCTATGGTCAGCGCCGCAAACGCTTGCAGCGTTCGCCGCTCCGACTCCAATCCGCGCGCGATATCCGGTTCCCGGTGAAACGAGTGTTGGCCGGCGTACGGCGTCAGCCGCGGAATAAACCGCGGCACATTTTGAACATAGCGCTCGTATTCGTCGCCAAATGCTCGCCGCAAATACTCTTCTTCTTTTGTTACGATCATCGAGTACTGGAGCACAAAAAATCCGTATGCAAGCACAACGAGGTATGGCATTAAGGCATTCGACATAATGCCGACGCCGATGTACATCATCATATTGCCGACGTACAGTGGATTGCGAACATAGGCGAAAGGTCCGTCAATAAATAAATGTGTCCCTCCGACAGGCCCCGTTGTGCGCGTTTCAGTTCCCGCAACTGCAACGCCCCAAAAACGGATCGCCTCACCGGCTAATGCAAGACAAAACCCGGCAACGAGAGAGAGCGGCGTCGGTCGAGCGTACACGAGCATGAGAACGATGAAGGGAATCGGCGTGTAGCCCCGTATTTCAAACACCTTTTGTCTGATATCCACGTCTTAGCCTTGCATAAAAATTTCTTTGCGCGCTAACTCTGCCGTGCGCCGCTTGCGAGGGCGTTCCCCTTCGACGATCGTCCGAAATTTCGCAAGGACATCGTGAAACGTCTCAAACCGATGATAGGTGATATTCTCGCGCTCGCAATACGAGAGCAATGCGGTCTTCGCAAAAACGATGTCGGCGTACCGCACCGGACATTGGTCTGAATGACCGTTGCCAATATAGACGATTACCTGATCATCACCCGATTTCGTCAGCAGATGATTGCGCTTGCAGTTTGCGCATTCAACGCACTCAGCATCGGTGTAGGGAAACCGCGGACGTATTTTCCCATCCGGTTCGAACACCAGTTGATTCGAGTGGAACTGAAGATAATTCAATTCTTCGCGACGCAGGATCTGATCGATGTACACATCAAAGCCATCGCTCAATATGTTTATCGGGATCGACGCCGCTGCACAATATTTTGCAAAACCATGGAATCCCGGATCGATCTTCTGCGGTGCGACAAATGAAGCAAAAGTAGTCGGCGAGAGCGACTTGACGGTCGCACAGGAACGACGCCAGCTTTCTTGCGCCGGAATTCTTCCTTCGAGGGAATCATGAAACGCTTCGGCGCACTTTTCTGCATCGCCAAACGTCTTGAACATCGCATCGCCGATATCGGCGCGTGTAATCGTTCCGTCGAAATCGGTGAAGACGATGTAGGAAAGCTGTTCTTTCATCAGTTCTGCGTTATGGCGTTTTCATTGAATCGGACAGACACAAGCTTGGAGACGCCTTCCTCTTCCATTGTTACGCCGTACATTGCGTTGGCTGCTTCCATCGTTCGCTTGTTATGCGTAACGACAATGAACTGCGTATTGTCGCTGAACTTTCTGAGAATGCGCGAGAACCGGTCAATATTGGAATCGTCGAGCGGCGCATCAACTTCGTCGAGAATGCAGAACGGACTCGGCTTCACGAGATAAATCGCAAAGAGTAGCGCGATCGCAGTAAGTGTTTTTTCTCCGCCGGAGAGCAAATCGATCGATGTCGGGCGCTTGCCGCGCGGCTTGGCAACGATTTCGATTCGCGCCTCCAACGGATCAACTCCGTCTTCAAGGCGCAGGTCGCAATCGTCCCCCTCATCGAACAGACTCTTGAATGTTGCGATGAAGTTGTCCCTGATTTTGTCGAACGTCTCCGAGAATGTTCTTTGAGCCGTGTTGTTGATTTCCTCGATCGTCGAAAGCAAGGTCTCCTCGGCTTCGACCAGGTCGTTACGCTGCGTTGAAATGAACTCCAGCCGTTCTTTTTCGCTCTTGAATTCATCGAACGCAGCAAAGTTCACCGGGCCGAGGGATGCAATTTTTTCCTTCAGTGCATGCGCCTCATCGCGCGTTGCCTCGATGTTGAATTCATGTGCATCGGGATATTCTTTCAACTCGAGGAGGAACCCGTACTCTTCGCGGGCGCGCGTCACAAGGTTTTCCGACTTCATTGTCAGTTCGGAGAGTCTGATTTCAAGTTCGTGCGTGACGCCGAGCGAATCGTCGTGCAACCGGCGTTCGTCCTTGATCTTGAGTTCAATCGCGTGAGTCTGATTGCGTTTGGCGTTGTACTCCGAGTCCACGCTTTTCTTCCGTTCGATCATCGTCTGCAACCCCGCGTTCAAGTGATGGAGCTCGGTTTCCGTTTCCAGAAGTTCTCCGGCGAGGCGTTCGATCTCGACCTTCGCCTCGGCGATATCGCGGTCCCGCTGCGTGAGCGTGGCAACGATATTCTCGACAGTCTCGCGTGTGTATTCGAGCTCGCGGGCGAGGTTCTTCTCTTCGTTCTCCAGCGTCAAAAGTGCGACATGCGCCTTGTTCGTTACGTCGGAATACTCGGTCCAGAGCACTTCCATTGTTTCCATCTCGCTTATCGCGGCGCCGGAACTCTGTTCTGTGGCTGACTTCTCCTTTTCGACCCGCTCGATCTCCGGAATCAGCACGTTCAGTTCTTTTTGGAGCTCGTCCGCTTCCGCAGAGAGTTTCACACTCTCCGAGGAATTACGCTGGATATTTTCATTGATGCGCTTTTTCTCAAACTCGATCTGTGCGATCCGCATTTCGACCCCCGTCATCTGCTGCTCGATGCGTTTCGCATTTCCTGCAAGAGTCTTCAGCTCGACCTTCGTCAGCGCCTGTTCTTTGGCGGCAACGTCCTTCCGGAGTTTCGCCAGCGAATCTTCGAGTGTCGTTGTTTCGGATTCAAGTTCCACGATCTGGCTTTTCTTACCGATCATTCCTCCATCGTCGGCGCGAACGCTCCCGCCCTTCAACACACCTTGACCCGTCACAATTTCGCCATCGATGGTCACGCACTTCAGCAGAGATTCGTCGTTGATATAGCGAGAGCCTGCGCTGACATCTTTCACCAGCAGCGTGTTGTCAAAAATATAATCGCACAAACTCGTATACGCCGGATCGCAAGTGATTACATCTCGCGCCCAGCCAAGTACTCCGTCGCCCGTAATCAACTGCCGCGTACTCCGGAGCGCTGGAATACGGTCAAGGCAAATGAACGTCGCTTTTCCCTTCTGATTTTTCTTAAGGACTTCGATGCCGCGGTACGCCTCGTCAATATTCTTCACGACGATGAAACTCGCCATCTCGCCGAGCGCTGATTCAATCGCAACGCGGTACTGTCCATCCGTCGACACGGCGTCGGCCACCGTTGTCTGGACATTCGCCTTCCACTCGTCGTTCATGATAAGATATTTCGCTCCCTCGGAGAATCCGTCGTAGCTTTCAACCAAACCTTTGAGAAATTCAAGACGGGCACGGCGGCGGTCGAGCACCCCGCGGACTTCAAACTCCTGATTGCGCAGCGATTCGATTTCCTTTTCCAGCGTCCCTTTGTACGATTCCATCTGATGGACCCGCACTTCTGCCTCGGCAAACTGGCGGCGTAGTTCGCGGTCTTCCGCACTCAGTTGATTCACTAATTCGGTATTTGTTTCAACCTCATTCTTGTAGATTGCATTCTCCTCGGTGGAGAAATCGATTCTGCCGTGAATGTTTTCGACCCGCGCTTTTGTTCGTTCATGATGTTGACGTTTCAACGAAATATCATTGAGCAATTCCATGATGCGGTCTTGAAGTCTCTTCACGTCGGCCTTTTTTCCATCGAGCTGAAGAGTGAACACATCGAGCTCTTCCTTCTTTTCAACATAAAACCGCTCGGCTGCTTCTACTTTCTCATGCGTCTGTTCTATCGAGGCGCGCAAGTCTGCCGAGCGCGTTTGTAGTTCTTCTTGCTGGCGATGCAGCTCGAGCTTTTCTTTTTCGTAGCGTTCGATTGCAGTTCCAAGTGATTTCTTCCGTTCGCTGGACGAAATGCGCCGTTGTTGTACACCGTTGATTCGCTGTTGCTGTTCGGCAACGTCGGTCTGCGCAGCTGTGAGGTTCGATTCCAGTTCTTCCAATTCTGCGTGGAGGAGATCAAGGAGCGTCTCTTTGTTTGAAAGCTCCGTGTCAATCCTCTCTTTTTCCGTCCGAGCTCCGGCAAGTTCGTGCTTGAGGGGCCCAATTTTCGCGGCGATGGCGGCGAAGTCCCGTTCTAAGAGATTCACTTCCAGTGCGCGCAGATGCTGGGACAAGTCGTTGTATTTTTCCGCCTTTTGAGCTTGTCGCTCCAACGAATTGACTGCTTTTTGAACTTCCTTCACGATGTCGTTAACCCTGACAAGGTCAAGCTGGACAGTCTCGAGTTTTCGGTACGCCTCTTTTCTGCGGTGCTTATATTTTGTGACGCCTGCGGCTTCCTCAAAAAGGCGTCGGCGTTCATCCGTGCGGTCGCTGAGAATTGTCTCGACCATCTTGAGTTCAATCACCGAGTACGCGTCCGATCCCATGCCGGTATCCATAAAAAGATCTTTTATGTCTTTCAGGCGGCAAAGCGTTTTGTTGAGATAGTATTCGCTCTCACCGGAGCGGTACACACGGCGCGTAATGGTCACTTCAGAGTATTCGGTGGGGAGAATTCCTTTGGTGTTTTCGATGGTGAGTGAGACGTCCGCCATACCGATGGGCTTTCGGTTTTTCGTCCCGTTGAAGATGACGTCTTCCATCTTATCGCTCCGCAAGGTGCTCGGACGCTGCTCTCCCAACGCCCAGCGTATCGCGTCCACGACGTTCGTCTTTCCGCAGCCGTTGGGGCCGACAATAGCCGTAATCCCCGCATCGAACTTCAAATCGACCTTGTTCGCAAACGATTTAAATCCAACAACTTCCAACTTCGACAAATACATGATTCCCTCAATTCGTTCAGTTCGCTGCTGGAATAACCGTGCTGATCATGAAACGAATATACGCTGTAGCGGAATGCGCGTAATCGAAGTACCCGTACGATACGATGCCCGCCATCGCAAGTGCGATGATCCCGAGTGAGTAAATCTTGACAGAAGAAATATCGTAGATGATTGAAACGCCCTTGAGAGTTCGGAAGAAGATCCAGATCATGACCCCGCCGAATATCACGAGAACGGGTATCACATACACGTCGCTTTCCATCACCCTGTATAAAATCATTCCCAATGGGATGAAGACAACCATCGGCAGCGTCGACCAGACCGCGACAGAGTACGAATGGAACAGGAACACTTTCGTACGCACGAAGAGCGAGAAAAATTGGACGAGCACCGTTACAACAAACATCCACGCAAAGCAGGCCAGGCCGCCGTAGGCAATGCATTCGATCGGATGCCAGATAAGCTCAATGATCGCGCTCTTGAATGAATCGGAAGAGATCAATTGCGTGAGCGCATAATCGAGCACCGTGCTGTAGCGAAAATGATAGGCAATGCTCGAGACGACAATCGCGAATGTGACGGCGACAACGGCCGAGAGCGACGCCGTATGAAAATTGGACAAGATTCGCTGGTCGCGGATGTCGGCGTAGAAATTGTACGGGCGCAATAAAGCGCGATTGACGCTTTCGCGGAAACGCCGGTTGCTGTTAAGGAACCATGCAAATATGATCAACAGAAACAATCCCAACAGAACGTACGCCACGGGTGACGACACTGCATGTGTTCCGATGGGAAGCGCCGCAATTTTTTCGCCGAGATACATCGAACGCACGACATCGTACGCGACCTTCTTCTCGCGATTGTATTCTACAATTCCGTACGAATAGAGATCGG
>Ga0315281_10010963_pt1 | contig 12441 bp, 11 predicted proteins | sample YL17G07_0_MG_FD_204540 | JGI IMG/M metagenome (GOLD analysis project Ga0315281, IMG submission 204540) | Sediment microbial communities from Yellowstone Lake, YNP, Wyoming, USA - YL17G07_0 | ecosystem: Environmental > Aquatic > Freshwater > Lake > Sediment | place: USA: Wyoming | collected... | reverse complement strand
GTACGTCGCGGACCTCGCCTCCCGGCCCGCCACGTTCGAATTCACGAGCGAGGCCATCGAGAACATTCCACCGGGATGGCGTGCCCGCGAAACGTATGTCGTCTTGGGACCTGATGAATTCGATGAGGTGTTCGAGCTCGCCGGACCAGGGAAGCCATTCGAGCGGTATTCACGCGCACACCTGAAGCGCGTTCACTGAAAAGACTGGTGCCTCCGGCTGTGATTGACCTGAACGTGGTTGGCGGGGTCGACGGGACTCGAACCCGCGGCCTCCGGCGTGACAGGCCGGCGTTCTAACCAACTGAACTACAACCCCTGGCTGACACTGACATCGCAGATTTCGAAAGCGGATTTCAGATTGGATTGTCAGTCCAACCGTTCATTTCAATCCGCAAATTCAATCTGCAATCTGAAATCAGCAATCTGAAATTCCATGACTGCTGAGTGGGCGGTACAGGACTCGAACCTGTGACAGCCGGCGTGTAAAGCCGGTGCTCTACCAACTGAGCTAACCGCCCTTACCATGGCGGATTGCGCATTGCGGATTGCGCCGCAATCCCCAACCCGAAGTCCGCAATGTCTATGTTCCGGCTGCCCGCCAAAACAAGCCATTATACGTTGCCTTCCAGATCAGCAGCAATATGACGACGCCGAGGCCGGCGACCGCGCGGTGCTCGCGGTTCGCGATGGCCTGCTGGAGGCTGAACCGGCGGTCCGAGGCAGTGCCTCGTTCGCGCCGTTTCGCCGCCACGCCGTTGCGATACAGATCATACTGATCGCCGAACGTCCGCCGCAGGAACGCTTCCTCGCTCCTGATCGCCGCCGTCAACGTCGCCGCCAGATAGATGGCAATCAGCCCCGCGACCGGCGCGCTGGCCGACGCGATCGCCAACCCGACGCCCATCACCGACGACCCGACATACAACGGGTGCGGACACCACCGATACGGGCCCGAGACGGTCACCTCTCGCGACTTGCGCAGATGGCCGGCCGCCCAGATGCGGATGGCCTCTCCACCCGCGGCGATCGACATGCCGGCCAGCAGCGACCGGCCCGTGGGCTGCGCCAGCACCAGAACGATTACTCCGAAGACGAATCCCAGAGCGACCCGCATCCGCGCGAGGCTCGCGATCAAGGCTGCGCCTCCACAGCCAGCCGACGCTCGACGGCGTCGACGACCTCGGCGACCTCGATGTCGAGCAGGCACATGCGGTCGAGCTTACAGCGCCGCAGATGATGACACTGGCACACGCTGTCTCTCGACACGGTGATGTCGAGCGGAGACATGGGACCGTTGCGCGCGGGACGCGTCGGCCCGTAAATGCCGACGATCGGCGTGCCGAGTGCGGCCGCGATGTGCGTCGGCCCGGTATCGCCCGACACCATCAGCGCCGCGCGGCGCGCGAGCGCCACAAGATCGGCGATGCTGGTTCTTGGCGACACCACGGCGGCGTCGTCGGCGCCCGCGACGACTTCCGCCGCCAGCGTTTCTTCGCCCGGTCCCCACAACACCACCGACATCAGCCCGTGCCGGGCGCGCAGGGCGATCGCGATCGCCGCCAGCCGTGCCGGCGGCCAGCGTTTGTTCGGCCACGCCGCGCCAGGATTCAACAGGGCGTAGCGGCCTCCGGTCTGCTGACGCACACTCCGCGCCGCGTCGGAATCGATGTCCTCGATTGGAAATTCGCGCGTCGTCGCCTTGATACCCAGCACGCTGAGCAACCCGAGGTTGATGTCGACGACGTGCCGCGTTTCGCGCGGATCGAACAAGCCGCCGCGGCCGGGATCGTACGCGTCCGTGTAGAACAGGCGCGCGGCGCGCTCGCGCGCGTAGCGCGACGAAAATCCCACCACGCGCGGCGCGCCGGACGATCGCGCCAGCACGGCCGACTTGATCAGCCCCTGGAGATCGATCGCGACGTCGTACCGTGACCGCCTCAGCTCGCCAATCGCGGCGACGATCGACGTGCCGCCGGACGCGCCGCCACGATCATTGATGACAAGGCGCCGATCGATGACGGGGACGAGGTCGAGGATCTCGCGATGCTTCGCGCTGACGAGCCAGTCGATGCGCGCGGCGGGAAACGCGTGTCGCAGCGCGGCCGCCACCGGAATCGCGTGCACAACATCACCGAGCGCGCCCAGCCGCACGATCAGGAAACGGGTCAAGAACCGGCGATCCTCTTCAGCAGCTCCCGCGTCGCGTGGCTCTTGGGGTCGCCCACAATCGCCGTCCGGCCGCCGTACGCGGCGACGACCGCGCGCTCGGGCACCGAGTCGACCGTGTAGTCCGTGCCTTTGCAGTGCACGTCGGGCTTCACCATCCGCAACAGCCGCTCGACGTTCGCCTCGCCGAACACGACGACGTAGTCCACTCCGCGAAGCGCGGCGACGAGTTCGGCGCGGTCCGACGCCGTCAGAATGGGACGCCCCTCGCCTTTCAGGCCGGCCACGGATCGATCGTCGTTGACGGCAACGATCAGACGGTCCGCTTCCGCCGCGGCGCCCTGCAGGTACCGCACGTGCCCGACGTGCAGGAGATCGAAACAGCCGTTGGCGAACGCGATCGTGCGTCCGGCGGCCCGATCGCGCGCCACCGCTTCGACGAGCTCCGACTCCGACAGCACCACGTTAACTTCTGATCCGCCGCCCTTGCGGCGGACCTTCCTGCGACCAGTTCTCGAGCGAGGTGTCGTGATCGCTCGTCACCGCGTCGGACAACTCCTGCGCGGCGATCGTGGCCGTTCCACGCTTCATGACGACGAGCCCGCCGGCGTAGTTCGCCAGCCGCGCCGCTTCGTAGAACGACGCACCCGCGGCGAGCGCGAGTCCGAACGTCGCCATCACCGTGTCGCCCGCGCCGGTGACGTCGGCGACTTCGTCCTCGCCGTAAATCGGCACGTGGATGGTGGCCTGTTTCGGCTGGAAGAGCGCCATGCCGCGGCTGCCTCGCGTGACGAGCACCGCCTGCATGCCGGTGCGGCGCAGGAGCCGTCGTCCCGCTTGCTCGAGCGCCTCAGGGTCATCGTCGATCTGGATACCGAGCGCCGCTTCCACTTCCGATTCGTTCGGCGTGCAGGCCGCCAACCCGCGGTAGTCGAGCAGACGGTAGCGCGAGTCGAGCAGCACCGGAATCGGGCGCCGCCGCGTGCGGCGCGCCACCAGGCGGCGAATCGCGTCGGCGAGCGCGGGGGTCACGAGGCCGGAACCGTAGTCGGACAGCAGGACCGCGTCGCAGCCGTCGAGCGCCGGTTCGATCGTCTTCGCCAGCGCGCGGCTCACCGATTCGTCGAGCGGCCATCCGGTTTCGCGGTCGATGCGGACGACCTGTTGCCGCGCCGCGTGCACGCCGCCTGCGAGGATGCGCGTCTTCACGGGCGTGCGGTACTCGCGCGCGTGGACGACGTGCGTCCTGTCGACGCCACGATGGAAACTGGCGAGGAGCCGCCGGCCTTCGGCATCGGCGCCGACGAGGCCGGACAGCCGCGCGCGGCCACCGAGCGCGGCGACGTTGTTCGCCGCGTTGCCCGCGCCGCCGGCGACCATCTGCGTCGCGTCGTATTTCAGGATGAGCACCGGCGCCTCGCGGGAGACGCGGGCGACCTCGCCGTAGATAAACTCGTCGGCGATCAGATCGCCGACCACGAGCACGCGGCGGCTCGAGAAGCCGTCGACGAGGGCGAGCAGCCGTTCTTTGCGCTCGGACTCGCCGGGAAGAGGGTGAACAGAACGTGCGATCAACATTTCAGATTTCAGACTTCAGACGTGAGATGATCCAACTTGCCGCAGCTGCCAGATTATCCACCACGACGTCGGCGGCGACACCATCCAGCGGCTGCATTTCCTCGGCGGCGCCCATGCCGGTGCGGACGAGAATCGCCCGCGCGCCGACGGCGCGACCGAGCTGCACATCGAGCCACTTGTCGCCCACCACAAACGATTGCGCCGGATCGAGACCTAAATCGCTCGCGGCTTTGTCGATCATGCCGCGCCCCGGCTTGCGGCACTCACAGCAGCGCGTGTACGGCGCCACACGTCCGCCCGGGTGGTGCGGGCAATAGTAATACGCGTCCACGCGCGCACCGGCGGCGGCCAGGCGCGCGTCGATGTAGCGATGCGTCTCGTTGACGAAGGCTTCGCTGAACAGCCCGCGCGCGACGCCCGCCTGATTCGTGACGACGACGACCGCCAGGCCGGCGCCGTTAAGCGCACGAATGACGTCCGCCGTCCACGGATAGAACGCGACGCGGCTCAGGCTGTCCAGATAGCCGACGTCTTCGATCATGGTGCCGTCGCGATCCAGAAACACCGCAGCTTTCATAGCGTCCGCCGCGCGGACGCGAGCACCGCCGCGACGCCGACGCCGCGCATGCACCGGTGATCGATCGGGCACTCACGCAGCATGCACGGCCGGCACCACACCGGATGCGTGAGGACCCTGTGCGCGTCGCCCAGCGGCCTGGTCGCCGTGTCGTCGGTCGGGCCGAACACCGCGGTCACGCTAACGCCGGCCGCGGCGCCCAGGTGCATGGCCCCGGAGTCGTTCGTCACGAGCGCGCGGCAGTGCGTCAGGACTCCGGCGAGCGCCGGCAAATCGGTGCGGCCGACCAAATCGTGCAAGGCGGCCCGTGCAGGGCCGCCCACGCGGGCCTGAAAGGCCCGCGCCACATTCTGATCGAAGGCCCGCGCCACATTCTGATCGAAGGCCCGCCCCACATTCTGATCGAAGGCTCGCCCCACATCTGCCGCCGTGGCCGCGTCGGCTGCGCTCCCTACGATCACGCTGCCGACGCCGTCAGCCGCGAGCGTCGCCGCGAGTTCCCCGAAGTACTCCGGCGGCCAGCGCTTCGCGCTGCCGTACGCAGCGCCAGGCGCGAGCGCGACGAGCGGTGTGCGCCCGTCCCAACCGTCGTCGATCAACAAGCGCGCTGCCGCGTCACGCGCGTCCTGCGCCACGTGCACGCGCGGCTCAACCGGGCCGTTCGGAAACCCGAGCGCGTGAACAAGCTGCTGATAGAACGCCACTTGATGCAGACCGGACGGGCGCTGAATGGCCCGCGTCAGCACGCTGCCGCGCCATCCGCTGCGGTACCCCCAACGTTCGGGAATGCCGGCGCGCGAGACCAGGAGCGCGGCGTGCATCGAGTTCGGCAACAGCAGCGCGGTGTCGAAGCCGCCACCGGCCAGTTCGGCGCCCAGCGCACGCCAGCGTCCGACGTCGTGGATCGCGGCGGGCTTCGACAGCACGATCGTGTCGTTCACGTCCGGCACGAGCCGAAACAGCGGCGCGATCGCCTGCCGGGCCGCGACCGTAATCCGTGCGTCCGGCGCCGCACGGCGCACGTCGGCGATCGCCGGCAGCGCCATGACGGCGTCGCCCAGCCAGTTCGGCGAGAGGATGACCAGACGCGTCATCGTGTGGTACGGTCGGGTTGCACGTGTCGCACGAGCGTACCACGATAGCCGACCGCCTCGGCCGCGCACCGGCTCTCCCCGTTGCTCTCCCCGAACACTGTCCATGAAGGTCGCGCTGCTGCAGGTGAATCCGACGGTCGGCGATCTCGCGGGCAACGCGCGGCTGATCCTCGACGCGCTCCGGATCGCGTCGGCGGCGGGCGCCGATCTCGCCGCCACGCCCGAGCTGGCGCTCGTCGGTTATCTCCCGCGCGATCTCCTGCTCAGCCCCGGCTTCGTCAGGCGGAGTTGGGACGCGCTCGAGTCGCTCGCGCGCGACGCCGACGGCCTCACGCCCGTGCTCGTCGGCCTGCCGGAGCCCAACCCGTCCGACGAAGGGCGGCCGCTCTTCAACAGCGCGGTGCTCCTGCGCGGCGGCCGCGTGGATCAGCGCTTTCGCAAGGCGCTCCTGCCGACGTACGACGTCTTCGACGAAGACCGCTATTTCGAGCCGTTTCACGGTCCACAACTCCTCGAGATCGCCGGGGCGCGCGTCGGGATCAGCATCTGCGAGGACATCTGGAACGATCGCGATTTCTGGAAGCGGCGGCGCTACCACCACGATCCGATCGACGAACTCGCCGCCGCCGGCGTCAGCCTCGTCGTCAACCTGTCGGCGTCGCCATTCACGGCCGGGAAGCACGGCCGGCGCGAGGAGATGCTGAGCGGCATGGCGCTGAAGCATCGTCTGCCGATCGCGTACGTGAATCAGTTCGGTGGCAACGACGACCTGGTCTTCGACGGACGCAGCAGTGTGTTCAGCGCGGAGGGCGCTCCGCTCGCGCGCGGGCGTTCGTTCGAGGCCGACGTCGTGGTCTGTGATCTGGCGGACGCTCGACCGATCCCGCCGGCCGGCGACCTCGGCGTTGAATCCGAGATCTGGCGGGCGCTGGTGCTCGGCACACGCGATTACGCCCGCAAATGCGGCTTCACGAGCGCGGTGCTCGGGCTGTCGGGCGGCATCGACTCGGCGCTGACCGCCGCGATTGCCGTCGATGCGCTCGGCGCCGATCGTGTCCTCGGCGTGCTCATGCCCTCGCCCTACTCCAGCCGCGGGAGCCTCGACGATGCGCGCTCGCTCGCGGCGAACGTGGGCATCGACACGATGATGTTACCGATCGAGCCGCTCATGCACGCGTTCGGCGACGCGCTGCGCGGCGCCCTCGGCAGCGAACCGCCGGACGTCGCAGCCGAGAACATCCAGGCCCGAATCCGCGGCAACCTGCTGATGGCCCTTTCCAACACGCGCGGCGCGCTGCTGCTCACCACCGGCAACAAGTCCGAACTGTCGGTCGGCTACTGCACGCTGTACGGCGACATGTCCGGCGGGCTCGCGGTGATCGCGGACGTCCCGAAAACGATGGTGTATCGCGTGGCGCGGTGGCGCAACGAGACGGCCGGGCGCCCGCAGATTCCCGAGGCCACGCTTTCGAAGCCCCCGTCCGCGGAACTGCGGCCGAATCAGACCGATCAGGACTCGCTGCCGCCCTACGACGTGCTCGACGACATCCTACAGCGGCACGTGGAGCGGCACCAACCGGATGAGGAGATCGTCGCGGCTGGCTTCGATCCGGAAACGGTGGCGCGAGTGCTGCGCCTCGTGAGGCTGGCCGAATTCAAACGCAAGCAGGCCGCGCCAGGATTGAAGGTGACCGATCGTGCATTCGGCACCGGCTGGCGGATGCCGATTGCCGCGCATCTCACCTGAAGCGTTTTCTATTAGCTCTCCTCGTCCGGCGCACTGTCATCGTCGCGCTCCGCCGAGGGGAACATCCCGGGCACGCCGTCGTTCGCCGGACCGTCATCGCGCCATCGCCGGTGCATCCACAGCCACAGCTCGGGATGTCGCCGGACGTACATCTCGAGCACATCGGTGCAACGCTGGGTGAACTCGCGAACGGCGTCGGGGGCATCGGCGCGAGGCGGCTCGATCGGATGCTCGTAGATCATGCGGTAGCGCCCGCGGCCGCGCGGCAGCGCGAACACAGGCACGACCGGCGCACCGGTGCGCAACGCGAGCGCGGCCACCGCTGAGGTCGTGGCTGCCGGCCGTTCGAAGAAATCCACGTAGATCGCGTCGCGGCCCATGATGTGCTGATCGATCAGCACGGCGACGCCGTGGCCCGCCTGCAGCGTCCGCATGACGCGCCGGAGCGTGCCGCGCCGGTAGACCGCGGTATTCCCGGTGCGCTGGCGGATCTGCTCGAGGAGGCGGTTGAGATGGGGGTTATCGAGCGCGCGCGCGAGGATGCTGATCGGCTCGATCTTCACCGCATGCACCATCGCATGAAGCTCCCAGAAACCGAAGTGGCCCGTGATGAACAGCACGCCCTTGCCCCGCGCGTAGGCGAGCCGCGCTCGGTCCTCGCCGTCGAACTCCACGCGCGCGAGCATCTGGTGAGGCGACAACGTCGAAAACTGCAATAGTTCGAACAGCAGCCGGCCGAAGTGCGCGAACGCGGCGCGGGCGATCGCGCGGCGCTCGGCCTCCGGGCGGGAAGGAAACGCCGTGGCCAGGTTGCGCTCGGCAATGCGCCGGTGCGGCCGGTCAATCGCGTAGAGGCCGAGCCCGAGCACCGTGCCCGCCGCGCGCACCACGACGCCCGGCGTGACGCGCACGATCGCGACCAGCGTGCGCACGATGAGGTACTCAAGGCGGTGTCTCATAGGTGCGAGGTGCGAGGTGCGACGTGCGGGGTGCGGATCCGTTCCATCAGCCACTGCCGGAACGCGTCCGCCGGCTCCACGCCGACGACGAGCGGCACCGACGCGATCGGCACGTCGCCGAGATCGCACGCCGACAGCCGCACCGCATCCTTCTCGGTCGTCAGCACAATCATCGACGCGGTCGCCTTCGCCTCGGCAGCGATGCGCTTCACGTCGCGCGCGGTGAACCGGTGATGATCGGCGAACTCGATGACGCCGGCGATGTCCCAGCTCACCGACAGGATGTCGGCGATGAACCGGTCCGGCCGGGCGATGCCGGTGACCACGAACACCCGCGACTCCGACGGCACCACGACCGAGTCGCGTGGGCCGGCCACGCTCCGCGGCGCGCCGATCGTACGCGTGACGCGAAAGACCGGCGAGATCCCGAATCCGCGCCCGATCCGCTCCGCCGCGGTGTCGTAACCTGCGGTGATCAGCGCCGCATCAGCCGCGGTCGCCGCGTCGAGCCTCTCGCGCAACCGCCCCGCGGGCAGCGGCCGATCCAGCAGATCCTCTTCGTCGACCAGGAGCAGATCGACGTCGCGCGCCAGCTCCAGATGTTGGAATCCGTCGTCGAGCAGGTGGACGGTGGCGCCGAGACGGCGCTCCGCGAGGCGGCCGGCGAGGTAACGATCGGCGGCAACCAGCACCGGCACACCCGGCAGCGCGCGCGCGAGCATCAACGGCTCATCGCCGGCTTCGTCGAGACCGGCGACGACGCAGGTGCCGTCCGAGACAATCGTCACGCCGTCGCGCGCCACGCGACGGCCGTAGCCGCGCGTCAGCACAGCCGGACGTTCGCCCTGGTCGACGAGGAGGCGGGCGATGTACTCGACGATCGGCGTCTTGCCGCTGCCGCCGACGCGGAGATTGCCGACACTGACGACCGGCCGCGCGAGACGGTGGCGCCGCGTCGGGTCGCGCGCGTACCACGCGCGGCGCCACGCCGCCGCCCCGCCGTACGCCTGGCTCAGTATCTGGATCAATGCACGAGGCGGAAAGGTCTGACGACTGAGCGGCCGTGACCGTGACCGTCTACGCCGAACGGCAGCAACTCGCCAATCACCGCGAGGGTCTTCGTCTTGGCGCCGCGGTTGGCTTCCACCAGCGCGCGCGCCGCAGCCCCAAGCCGCGCGCGGCGCACGGGGTCGGTCGCCAGGGCGAGCAGCGCAGTGTTGAGTTCGCGCTCCGTCTGCACCTGGATCGCGGCGTCGTTGCTGAGGAACGCGTCGGCAATCTCCTGAAAATTCTGCATGTGGGGGCCGAACACGATCGGCTTCCCGAAAACCGCCGGCTCGAGGATATTGTGGCCGCCGTGATCCTCGAGGCTCCCGCCGACGAACACCGCCGTGCTCACCTGATACAGCTGGGCGAGTTCGCCGATCGAGTCGAGGACGACGACGTCCGCTCGGGGCTCCGCGTCGATCGGCAGCTCCGATCGCTTCGTCGTGACGAAGCCCGCGTCGCGCGCGAGGCGCTCCACGTCCACGAAACGCTCAGGGTGCCGGGGCGCTAGCACCAGCAGCGCGCCCGGGCAGGTCGACTTGATGCGTGCGAACGCGCCGAGGACGGCGGCTTCCTCGCCTCGCAGCGTGCTGCCAGCGACGATGACCGTCCGGTTCGGCGAGAGACGGAAGAATCGCAGCACGCGTTCGCGCGGCTTGCCGTGCGCCGTGGCCGCCGGGAGCTCCAGCGCATCGAATTTCAGGCTGCCGGTCACCGTGACGTGCGCGGCGTCGGCGCCCAGGTCCACGAGACGGCGCACCGACTCCTCGCTCTGGACGCAGAATCGATCGACGTCGCCGAGGACACGGCGAAAGAACGGGCGCACCATCCGATATCGCGGATACGATCGCGACGAGATGCGGCCGTTGATCATCACCGTCTTCACGCCGCGCCGCCGGCATTCGCGCAGCAGGTTCGGCCAGATTTCGGTCTCCATCATGATGAAGAGTCGCGGCCGCACGAGCCGCAGCGTGCGGCGGACGATGAAGGTCCAGTCGAACGGGAAGTAGAAGACGGCGTCGACGTCCGAGAGGCTTTTCCGCGCCACCTGCTGCCCCGCAATGGTCGTCGTCGACAGAAAGAGGCGCAGGCGCGGGTAGCGCGCTTTCAGGTCCGCAGCCAGTGCGCGCGCGGTCAGCGCTTCGCCCACCGACACGGCGTGGATCCAGATGGACTCCTCCGCGTCGATGTTGAATGTGATCGGCAGAAAACCGAGCCGTTGCCGCAGCGTGCCGATGTACTTCTTGTACCGGACGGCCTGATACAGGAAATACGGCGACACGACCACGAAGACGGCCAGCGTCAGCAGGCTGTAGGCAAGATACATTGCGGTTGGCATATTGTAGAATGAAATGTTTGTCCCGGAGGACTTGGCATGCCTGTCAGAGTAGGTATTAACGGCTTTGGCCGTATCGGTCGCAATATCATGCGGGCGGCGCTCGGCGACACGAACATCGACTTCGTCGCCGTTAACGACCTCACCAGCGCGCACACGCTTGCCCATCTGCTGAAGTACGACTCGGTCCTCGGCAACCTCCACGCCAGAGTGGAAGCCAGGGACGAGGTGATTTCGGTCGACGGCGACGCCTTCAAGGTTCTGTCGTTCCGCGATCCGGCGCAACTGCCCTGGAAGGACCTCGGCGTGGACGTGGTGTTCGAGTCCACGGGCCTGTTCACGAACCGCGACGCCGCAGCCAAGCACCTCGCCGCTGGCGCCAAGAAGGTGGTCATCACGGCGCCGGCCAAGGGCCCGGACGTCTGCGTTGTCCTCGGCGTCAACGACGAGCAGTACGACCCGGCGAAGCACCACATCATCTCGAACGCCTCGTGCACCACGAACTGCCTGGCGCCCCTGGCCAAGGTGCTGCACCAGACGTTCGGCATCAAGAAAGGGTGGATGACGACGATCCACTCGTACACGAACGATCAGCAACTGCTCGACCTGCCGCACAAGGACCTGCGGCGCGCGCGCGCAGCGGCGCTCTCGATGATTCCCACGACGACAGGCGCGGCGGCGGCGGTGGGCGAAGTGCTGCCCGAGCTCAAGGGCAAGCTCGACGGCATCTCGATGCGCGTGCCGACGCCGAACGTCTCGTGCGTGGACCTGGCCGCGATCCTCGACCGGAAGGTCACGGCCGACGAGGTGAACGCCGCGCTGCAGGCGGCCGCCGACGGCCCGATGAAAGGCATCCTCGCCTGCTCGAACGAGGAACTGGTGTCGATCGACTTCAAAGGCAACCCGCACTCCTCGATCGTCGACATGCCCTATACGAAAGTGATGGACGGGGATTTCCTGAAGGTCCTGTCGTGGTACGACAACGAGTGGGGCTACTCGAACCGCTGCGTCGATCTGTTGCGGAAGCTGGTCAAGAAAGGCCTCTGAAGCAGGCCTGAAGGCCTGCACTACGACTGTCGTAGTGCGGACCTTCAGGTCCGCCCTTACCTATGCCGAAGCTGTCGATCAGAGACCTCGATCTCCAAGGCCAGCGGGTCTTCATCCGCGTGGATTTCAACGTCCCGTTGAAAGAGGGGCGCATCGGCGACGACACGCGAATTCGATCGTCGCTGCCGACGATCCAGTACGCGCTCGAACACGGCGCCAGCGTCGTGCTCGCGAGCCATCTGGGCCGGCCGAAGGGCACAGTCAACCCACAGATGAGCCTCCGGCCGATCGCGGATCGGCTGGCGGAGTTCCTCGGCAGGCCGGTCGTCTTCGCGACGGACTGTATCGGCGACGCGGCGCGGGCCGCCAAAGGCGACATCGTCCTGCTCGAGAACCTGCGGTTCCACCCGGAGGAAGAGAAGAACGACGCGGCGTTCGCCGGAGAGCTCGCCTCGCTGGCCACGCGCTACGTGAACGACGCGTTCGGCGCCGCGCACCGCGCGCACGCGTCGGTCGAAGGCATCACCCATGTCATCCCGCGGGCGGCGGCGGGACTGCTGATGGAGAAGGAGCTTCAGTACCTCGGGCACGCGCTCGAGGCGCCGGAGCGGCCGTTTGTGGCGATCCTCGGCGGCGCGAAAGTGTCGGACAAGATCGGCGTCATCCTCAACATGCTCGGCAAAGTCGACCGCCTGATCATCGGCGGCGCGATGGCGTACACGTTTTTCAAGTCACGCGGCATGCCGGTCGGACGCTCGCTCGTCGAAGACGACAAGCTCGGCGAGGCGAAGGCGATCGAGGCCGGCGCCAGGGCCCGCGGCGTGAGCCTGCTGCTGCCGACGGACCATGTGGTGACGGAGAAGATCGAAGCCGGTGCCGTCAGCGAGGTG
>Ga0315281_10010962_pt1 | contig 12442 bp, 9 predicted proteins | sample YL17G07_0_MG_FD_204540 | JGI IMG/M metagenome (GOLD analysis project Ga0315281, IMG submission 204540) | Sediment microbial communities from Yellowstone Lake, YNP, Wyoming, USA - YL17G07_0 | ecosystem: Environmental > Aquatic > Freshwater > Lake > Sediment | place: USA: Wyoming | collected... | reverse complement strand
CCAATAGATTCACAGGATGGCAAATATGTTCCTATACATCCTCTCAGTTCTCCATGTTTTTTAAGACTGACAAAGACACCTGCCTTTTCATACAATTCAGACAAAAGAGGTTCAGTGAGTTTTATAATTCTGCCTTCCCTGACATAAGTCTCTATACTCTTCTTTGCGAGTTCAACAAGGGGGTGCATTTATTTTCCTCTAAGGAGTGTATAGTCAGCAATTTTGGATAGTGCCTCCCTTGCAGGTGAATCAGGAAAAATTGCAAGCTCGTTCTTTGCATCAGCAATAAGGTCCTGCGCTTTTTTAAAAGATAATTCTATTGCATTATATTTCACAAAAAGCTTCAGTATCCTTTTTAAACCGCTCTTTTTGAACCCATTTTTAATTATATCCTTAACCTCTTCTATCTCTGTATCTGCGGCAGTTTTCAACAAGTATATAAGCGGGAGTGTTATCTTGCCTTCTTTAAGATCCTTGCCGAGGCGCTTGCCGAGTTCACCCTCGTTTGCCATATAATCAAGTATGTCATCTGTCATCTGAAATGCAATACCTATCTTCATTCCGAAACGTGCGAGTGCATTTTCCTTATCTTCAGGCAGAGAACCCAGGATAGCGCCTATTCTGCATGTAGCAGAGATTAAAACAGCTGTTTTTGCAGAAATAATATCAAGATATTCCTCTTCAGTTATATCAGGATCTGCTGTTTTTATAAGTTGAAGGAGCTCTCCTTCTGTCATCCTTGTTGTTGCCTCAGAGAGTGATTCCATTATCCTCTGGCTTTTCTGCATTACAGCAAGCCTCAAGGCATTGGAGTAAAGAAAATCACCGACAAGTATTACAACCTGGTTACCCCATATGGAATGAGCGGGCGATTTGCCTCTTCTTGTCTCAGCACCGTCAATAACATCATCATGCAGAAGGGATGCGGTATGTATTGATTCAATAATCCCTGCAAGGGTTAAATGCGCATCTCCCTTGTAACCTGCTAACTCTGCGCTCAGTATCAGAATCAACGGTCTGAGTCTCTTGCCGCCACCATCTAAAATGTGTTTCCCGATAAGCGGGATAGTAAAGACAGGGCTCTTGAAGAGGTCTCTGATCCTGTCTTCTATAATCCTTAGTTCCGGCTCATATAATCCAAAAACCTCTTCCAAATTCATCATTAATGGTAGGATAGCTTCTGTTTTAAAGTCAAGGGGCGTAAATTACTTATTCCTTAGAGAACTTAAGATAAAATTCAAAATATTCCGGGAAAGAATTTAAAAGCTGATGATGTTATCAATTGTCAAAGAGTAGAAGGTGATATAATAGTATTTATAACATATCATTTTGGACAAGAAATTTTAATCGCTAAACTGAAAAACAATAAACTAAAATTTGAACAGTGATTAACATGAAGGATGAATACAAGACAAAAAAGCAACTTTTAAATGAGCTGTTTGAAATGCGACAACAGATTGAAGGTTTTGTCACCAACATCACCGAACAAAAACAAATCGAGGAGAAATTAAAAACTGCATCATATGAATGGCGAGCTACCTTTGATTCAACAACCGATCTGATAATATTGCTTGACAGCGAAATGAAGGTTGTTAAAGCCAATCTTGCTACTACAAAATTTCTTAATAAACCCTTTAATGAAATACTCGATAAAAACTTCTCCCAACTATTTCGCGTTAACGGTATACCTCTTAATGTATACCCTTTTGAGAGAATGAACCAGGCAAAGAAACGCGAAGAGGCCGAGTTATATTTACCCGAGAGGAATATCTGGATAATAATTTCGGTTGATCCCATACTCGATGATAAGGGTAATATAATTAGGTATGTTTATATTATTAGAGACATCACCGGACATAAGCAGGCAGAGGAAGAACTGCGAGCCTATCAGGGGCAGCTCCAGTCCCTGGCATCTCAGTTATCATTGGTCGAGGAGCGGGAACGACGGCGCATCGCGATAGATCTGCACGACCATATCGGCCAGACCCTGGCTTTATGCAAGATCAAGTTAGGAGCGCTGCGAGAATCCACCCCAACTAACCTTATAGAATCCCTCGACGAGATCCGCGATCTTACCGAGCAGATTATCCGGTACACCCGTTCCTTGACATTTGAACTCAGTCCTCCGATCCTCTATGATCTTGGTTTTGAGGCAGCGGTGGAGTGGCTTGGAGAAGAAATCTTGAAGGAGCATGGTATCCTGTTTCACTTTAAAAATGACGAGCAAACTAAACCACTGAATGATGAGGCTCGCGTACTTTTGTTCCAAGCAGTGCGTGAGTTGCTGGTCAATATTGCTAAGCATGCACAGGCAAGAGAGGCAAAAGTATCCATACAGAAAGTTGGTGATAACATAAGAATCAATATTGAAGATGACGGTATTGGATTTGATACCTCTAAAATCGACTCCTATTTGAGAAGTGGCTGTTTTGGTCTCTTCAGCATTCGTGAACGTTTGAATCGTATGGGAGGCTACCTCGAAATCGAATCTGAGCCTGGTAAAGGAACGCGAATTTATATAATTGCACCATTAAGCCCGAAGAGTAAAAATGGGAGGGTAATATGAATATAAGGATTCTCCTGGCCGACGACCATAAGATTGTGCGAGAGGGTCTCAATGCCTTGATCGAGAAGCAACCTAACATGGAAGTGATTGCCGAGGCAGAAGACGGACGAACAACAATTAAACTTGCAGAAGAGTTAGCTCCTGATATTGTTATTATGGATGTTGGTATGCCTGATATGAACGGTATAGAGGCTACTCGAAGGATTATTGCTGAGTCGACAAAGATTAAGGTAATTGGCCTATCAATGCATTCAGACAGGCGGTTTGTAGTGGAAATGCTTAAGGCAGGCGCTTCAGGCTACCTGCTAAAGGATTGTGCCTTTGAAGAACTGGCTAATGCCATACGTGCCGTGGTTGCACATCGTACCTACTTGAGCCCCGAGATAGCTGACACTGTGATTAGAGACTATGCATATCTCTTATCGAAAGAAAACCTTTCGGTTTTTTCTATCCTGACTGCCAGAGAGCGCGAGGTTCTTCAGCTTATTGCTGAAGGAAAATCAACGAGGGAAGTTGCCTCCCACCTTAAAGTGAGTGTAAAAACCGTCGAGACGTACCGCAAGCAAATCATGGATAAACTAGATATTCACAGCGTAGCCGAGCTAACTAAATATGCCATCCGTGAAGGATTGACCTCTCTCGGAACCTGATCTTACATAGGTGAGAAGTTCGACAGCTACCGTTTATCTCAATCCAGGTATTTCGAAGCCAAAAATAAGGGATTTCCCGATTGAATATACATTTAATAATTATATAGGTTAGACAACGCAGATTTTTCGGGATTTTGTCAAAGAGTATAGGATTGTACGCCAGGGGGTGAAAGGTGCTACGAAAGAGTGAAGAAGTACTCTTTGAAGAGCTTGAGGAGTTTTATAATATGTCTTTCAGCAGGGAACTGAGGATGATAGAACTGAAGAAGGAAATAGAAGAGTTGAAGGCTGAGCTTACAAATTATAAGAAGGTTGGCGGTATTCAAAATGATTAAGTCCAAATCAGGGCGTTTAATGATTGTTGACGATGAAGTAGAATCGATAACCACTTTGCGTGACCTTCTTTCTGGGCATGGGTACATGGTGGCAGGTTATACATCGGGCAAGGACGCACTGGAAGCATTGAAGGAGCAGGATTTCGACCTTCTACTGACTGACCATATAATGCCTGAAATGGATGGGATTGAGCTGCTAAAGGCAGCGCTGGAGATAGCCCCGAATCTTGGTTGCATCATAATAACGGGGAAGGGGACGATTCAGTCTGCTGTTGAAGCAATGAAGGTCGGTGCGTTTGACTACGTGTTGAAACCGATCGAGTTGAAGGAACTGCTGATGACGCTGTCCCGTGCAATGGGAGTACACCGGCTGCAGATAGAAAACTTGCAGTTGCGCGAGACAGTGGCAATTTACGAACTGAGTCAAGCGATTGCTTTCACACTGGACTTGAACACCATTCTGAACAAAGTCGCCGACGCCGCAATTCAGCAGTTAGAAGCAGACGAGGCATCTATCATGTTGCCAACGCCCGAAGGAAACGAACTTTATATTGTTACTATACGCGGTAAGAACAGGGAAACCCTTCTGTGGAAACACGTGCCAATCGAGCAGGGCATAGCTGGCTGGGTTGCACGCCATTATGAACCGCTCACGCTAAATGGCATGGTCACTGACCATCGATTTAAGCCTATCAAATCTCGATCCAACATCCGTTCTGCTATTTCAATGCCGATGCTGGTGGGCGGCAAATTAGCGGGGGTATTGAACGTCAACTCCACGCAACAGCGCCGTCCCTTCACATTGGGGCAGGTGAAAGCGTTAAACATCTTAGCCAGCACCGCAGCCTCTGCGTTAGAAAGTGCACAGCTCTATGCACAGGTGCGTGAGGCGGAAGAGAAATATCGTTTATTGGTAAATACGGCCAATGAGACTATCGTTGTGATTCAGGATGGCATGCTTAAATTCGTCAATCCCAAGACTGTAGAACTTACAGGCTATTCGGAAGAAGAATTAACCTTAAGGCCCTTTGTGCATTTTATCCATCCAGATGATAGAGAAATGGTTTTAAACAATCATTTAAAAAGGCTCAGAGGTGAAACGATTCCTGATGTCTATCCTTTCAGAATCGTTGGTAAAGATGGCAGTACTAAGTGTGTGGAGATTAGCACTGTCTTGATCACCTGGGAAGGCAGACCCGCCATATTGAATTTTATTAGCGACGTCACGGAGCGCGAGAGGGCGGAGAAAGCGTTAAGGGGGAGCGAAGGAAAACTTAATGCCATGTTACAGTCTATTGGTGATCACATGAGCATACAGGATAAAGACTTAAATATTATCTGGGCCAATGAAACTGCCAAGAAAATCTTTGGTAATGATATTATTGGCAAAAAATGTTATGAAGCATACCATAAAAGAAAAGAACCCTGCGAACCATATCCCTGCTTTACGCTTAAGGCATTTCAGGATGGGAAGGTTCATGAGCATGATACCCAGGTGATAGATAAAGACGGGAAAATAATATATTTCTATTGTACTGCTAATGTAGCGTTAAGAGATAAAGAGGGAAAGCCCACAGCAGTGATAGAAATTTATAGAGATATCACCGAGAACAAGCAGGTAGAGGAGAGATTAAAAACTGCATCGAATGAATGGCGAATTACCTTTGACTCAACAACTGATCTAATTATGCTGCTTGACAGCGAAATGAAAATTATTAAAGCCAATCTTGCTACCGCAAAATTTCTCAACAGACCCTTTAACGAAATAGTTGGTAAAAACTACTACAAACTATTTCACGGGACAGATAAACCTCCTGCTGGATGTCCTCTGGAAAAAATGAAAATGACGAAAAAACACGAAGAAACAGAGTTATATTTACCTGAAAAAGATATCTGGATACGGATCTCAGTTGATCCCATATTCGATGATAAAGGCAATCTAATTAGGTCTGTTCATGTTATTAGAGACATCACCGAACGCAAGCGAATCGAGGAAAAGCTCCAAGCCTATCAAGAACAACTCCGGTCTCTGGCATCCCAGTTATCATTAGTCGAGGAGCGGGAACGACGGCGCATCGCGATAGATCTGCACGACCATATCGGCCAGACCCTGGCTTTATGCAAGATCAAGTTAGGAGCGCTGCGAGAATCCACTCCAACTAACCTTATAGAATCCCTCGACGAGATCCGCGATCTTACCGAGCAGATCATCCGGTACACACGTTCATTGACATTTGAACTCAGCCCTCCAATCCTTTATGATCTGGGTTTTGAAGCAGCAGTGGAGTGGCTTGGAGAAAAAATTATAAAACAGCATGGTATCCAGTTCTGCTTTGAGGATGATAAGCAGTCCAAGCCGTTGGACGACGAAGCTCGTATTCTTCTTTTTCAGGCAGTTCGTGAGTTGTTGATTAATATAGTCAAGCACGCACAGGCACATAACGCAAAGGTATCAATTCGAAGAGATAATGATAACATACGAATCAATATTGAAGATGACGGGGTTGGATTCGATACCTCTAAAATCGACTCCTCTTTAAGAACCGGTTGTTTTGGCATCTTTAGCATTCGTGAACGATTGAAGCATTTGGGCGGGCTCTTCGAAATTGAATCCGAGCCCGGCCGCCGAACCCGCGTTACAATTGTAGCACCATTGAAGGCTCGCAATATCATTAGTAGTTAACAAAAATTATATGGACATTGTTCGAAAATTTATTTAACTGACTTATTTGGATTAAGGTATTTCGAAGCCCAGAATCAGGATTTCCCCGATTGTATACATTCGAATGCTTATATAATTTAGATATTAGATATATGTATAAATGAAAGACGTTGTGGTGAATAGCGTTAACCCAAATAATGCAATTAAAAAAGGCATACCTTTAGAATCAATGTCATCAAGGCACTATCGAGTTTAAGGGAGGATTGGCAGGAATTGTGACGGCTTATGACATTACCTAGCGCAGAAAGGCGGAGGGGTGTGTTGTGATTCTTAATATTACAGGAGGGTAAGGGGAGCACTTAATTCAAGAAGGGGTATTTTTTGTCAAAGCAGAGCATATTGAATGTAAAGGTGAGGTATTGTTAGGGATAGGGTAAGAAATGAGGAATTTTATTAAAGAAATAGGTCTTGCCCTTATATCACTCCTTTTGACCTCCTGCTCAATTCCTATCATCTCGGAACAAGATGAGGCGCTCGTCTGGGAAGGAGTGAAATGCGAATGTCCTGAGTGTCGTAATGTTGAAAAACCCTTACTTTTATTTTCCAAAGAGCCTCTCTATCAAAACATCAACGGTAAGAAGGTAGAGGTAATGGGTAAATATATACCCCTTTCTCACACTGTTATTCTCAGGGAATGGGCAGACATTCGAGATTACGAGCATGAATGCCGTCATGCTTGTGGGGATGATAAGTGGGATAAGTATTATCATAGCTGGTACAAAAGTGAACTGTTATTCCCATCGAAGAACTTGGTAATTTTCCGCATACGATAGAGGGTTTGGAAGGACAGTTCACCCCACAATTATTGATACGATTGCTAAAGAGATTGAGGAAGAATTTGATAAGTCAATGCGGTAATGTTCCAATTTCACTTTATTTTTTAATAGAATTGTTATCCAATCACCACTGTTTATTTTATTCTTTTCCCAATTTGATTCAGGTATTTCGATGCGAAAAATCAGGATTTCCCCGATTGTGCTTATATTCTGAACTTATAAAATAAAATTATGGATGTAATATATGTTTTAGCAATTTCTGTTTTACTTCAATTTACAGCAGCGTTTCTTGCTTTAAGGCTGATACAAATTACAAGAGGACGTATAGCCTGGATATTGATTGCGACAGCTATCTCCCTCATGGCCATCCGGCGCTCCATCACACTGATTCATTTAGTCTCTGGGGAAGTCCATCCACCTGACATGAAAGCAGAGGTGGTCGCACTTGTTACATCCGCACTATTAGTGATTGGAGTAGCATTGATTGCTCCCATCTTTCAGGTTATCAAACACTCTGAAACGACACTTCGTAAAATCAACCGAGATCTCAAAGTGCTCACTATGACAAATCAGGTTATAATCCGTGCCACCGAGGAAGCAGCATTACTAAAGGATGTCTGCCGGACTATTGCAGAAGTTGGAGGATATCGTCTTGTATGGGTTGGCTTTGCTGAACAGGACGAGGAAAAGACCGTGCGCCCCATAGCGTATGCGGGACACGAGGAAGGATATCTCGATACAGTGAACATAACATGGGCAGATACTGAAAGGGGTCGCGGTCCCACTGGCAAGGCTATTCTTACAGGCAAACCCTGTGTAGTAAAAGACATTCGTACTGATCCTGATTACGGGCACTATCGGGATGAAGCGGTCAAGCGCGGCTACGCATCACTGATTTCACTTCCCCTGATTGCTAACAATAAAACTCTTGGAGCTTTAAATATCTATGCTATGGAGACAGATGCCTTTGACATAGAAGAAGTAAATCTTCTGACTGAACTGGCAAATGATATGGCATTTGGTATTATGTCACTGTGCGCCCGATCCGATCAGAAGTTTATGAAAGAAGAATTAGACCTAAAGGCAAAACTTTTAGATATTACAACTGATTCCATCTTTCTCCATGACTTGGAGGGTAATTTTATTTACGTTAATGAAGCTGCTTATAAGACTCGTGGCTACACTAAAGATGAATTTTTGAAGATAAACCTGCGTGATCTTGATACTCCGGAATACGCCAAACATATCAAGCCTCGGATAAAAGAACTTACGGAAAAAGGCAAACTCATATTTGAATCAGCTCACTTCCGAAAGGATAAGTCTATAATGCCTATTGAAGTAAATGCATGCTTGATTGAACATGGCGGTAAGAAATGCATCCTTAGCGCTGCCCGTGACATAACTGAATACAAACGTGCAGAGTCAGCACTTCATAAGAGTGAAGAAGAACTCAAGAAAAAATTTAAGGAACTTGAGGAGTTTTACAATATGGCAGTTGGCAGGGAGCTGAGGATGATAGAGCTGAAGGAGGAGATAGAAAATTTGAGGGAAGAATTAGAGAGATATAAAAATCTATGAAATCTAAACTCGCTATTGCTGTCACCCTTTCAGGATGGGTTCTTCTTATATTCTTTCTCTTTTACGAGAATTTAGAACATGGACATCAAATGTTCAGATACATTTTTCAACCGCCTTATAAACACGAACTTATTCTTCACATGTCAATTATTATTCTACCTTTCATATCAACAGCCATAGGTTTTTTTATCAACGAAAGGAAAAAGCTCTTTGAGATTGTTAAGGGATCTGAGGAGAAATATCGTGACCTATATGAAAACGCCCCTGATGGGTATCATTCAATTGGCCCTGATGGAACGATTCTCGAAGTGAATAATACATGGCTCAAAATGCTTGGATATGAAAGAGATGAATTTACAGGAAAAATGAAACTAACAGACCTACTTACAGATGATGGCCTGAGAACCTTTCAGGATACCTTCTCTGATTTTAAGAAAAAAGGTTTTATAGAAAATGTTGAATATTATCTAAAAAGAAAGGATGGCATACTGTTGCCTGTTTTGATAAATGCTACAGCTATCTATGATGAAAAGGGGGATTTCCTGAAAAGCAGAAGCATTGTCAGGGACATCAGCGCAAGGATAAGCTATAGGAAAAAGCTCGAGCATTCAATAGAAGAATGGAGGGCAACATTTGATTCGATGCCCTATGGCGTCATGCTCATAGATCCAATTTTTAATATAATAAAAGCAAATGAATATATAGCCAGACTCTCAGGTTTTACAGTTAAAGACGTAATAGGACATAAATGTTATGAATTAATCCATGGTAGTGATAAGCCGATAGAATGCTGTCCATTGCTCAAGTCAAGTGAAGTCAGCGGCACAGAGACCTACGAGTATTATGAGGCAAGATTTAACAAATACTTTATGGGGCATCTAACACCTATCCTTGATAAAGAAGGCTTACCTCAAAGATATATAATTTCACTTATTGATATCACGGAGATTAAGGATAAGGAAGAAAGACTAATTCAGAGTCGTGATGCATTTTTAAATATGCTCAAGGATCTTGATGTTTCTCACAGAGAGCTACAAAAACTCCATGAGGGTCTTATCTATTCTTTTATCAATGCAATAGACACAAAAAGCCCATGGACAAAAGGACATTCAGTACGGGTCACAAATTATGCCCTGGCTATAGCTAAAGAGATGGGGCTAAAGGATAAGGAAATCGAAACCCTCAGGACAGCAGCTATCCTTCATGACATAGGAAAAATAGGAACCTATGATGTTATCCTTGATAAACCTGGAAAACTTACTGCTGAGGAATTTACCCTTGTAAAGATGCACACTGTAAAAGGTGAGGAGATTCTTATGCCTATAAGGCAGCTACAAAACATTCTTCCAACAATCAGGGCACACCATGAAAGAATGGATGGGAAGGGTTATCCTGATGGGCTTAAAGGTGATGAGATACCTTTTCTGGCAAGAATTATATGTATTGCAGACTCATTTGACTCTATGACGTCTGAGCGGCCATACAGACCGACACCAGGCAAAGAATACGCTATATCAGAATTAAAAAGTTGTATTGGCACTCAGTTTGATCCTGAGGTGGCTGAGGCATTTCTAAGGGTTCTCGAGAATTTGCAGGTATAAGTTAGGGGTTCGGGCATTATGTTTGATGTTTAATCCTCAATTTTTCAAGATTGATATTATTCTTCATCAGCTTCTTTATATCCTTAGGCCTGAATGCACCCTTTTCTGTAATTATTGCTGTAACATATTTATAAGGAGTTACATCAAATGCAATATTTCTTACCTTTACACCATCCGGTGCTATCTGGCATTTGCCGAATATATGGGTAACTTCTTCAGGCCCTCTCTCTTCAATTGGTATGTAATCTCCGGAGGTGATAGAAAAATCTATACTGCTGAGAGGTGCGGCCACGTAAAAAGGTATTTTATGTTCCTTGCAGAGAACTGCTAATGAATAAGTTCCTATCTTGTTTGCTACGTCACCGTTTCGTGCTGTCCTGTCAGTTCCAACGATAACAAGGTCTATTTCCCCCATCTTCATAAGGGCACCAGCTGTGCTGTCAGTAATAAGGGTAACAGGTACTCCTTCCTGCATAAGCTCCCAGGCTGTTAGCCTTGCCCCCTGAAGCACAGGCCTTGTTTCATCCGCTATAACCTGAATCTTCTTGCCCTGTTCGACTGCAATGAATATTGGTGCTGTTGCTGTACCGTATCCGCCAGTCGCAAGTGCTCCTGCATTACAGTGGGTGAGGATTGTATCACCATCCTTAATAAATTCCGAACCCCATCTGCCGATTGCTTTATTAACCTCAATGTCCTCATCGAGAATCTTCTTTGCTTCCTCTATAAGGATTTCTTTTAATCTATCCACAGATTCTTCTCTTCTTCTTATTAAGACACTTCTTATCCTGTCTACAGCCCATTTTATATTTACTGCTGTAGGTCTTGTTAAGAGCATTTCATTAAAAATGGGTTCGAGGGCTTTCATGAATTCCTCAAAATTCCCTGCCCCTATATCCTGTGCTCCGAGGGCAATGCCCATTGACGCTGCAATACCTATGGCAGGCGCTCCCCGTATCCAGAGCTTTTTAATCCCCTCTGCGACTTTCTGATAATCTGTACATTCAATATATCTCACTTCAAGGGGCAGTCTGCTCTGGTCGAGCATGACTACCTTTCCATCAACCCATTCTATTGTCTTAACCATTTAAGTTTTTCCCTCTTTTATGGACAGGTTGTCCTGACAAATGATTTGAAGATCACTCAACTTACCTAAAATATTGATGTAACTACCCAAGATATAGTGAGACAGATCACCGCGACAACTGTTCCCCATGCTATATAGTTGTACATTTTAGAATTGGTGAACTCTCCCATAAGCTTCTTATTGTTTATCAGAAATATGGCAAACACAAGGACAAATGGTAACAATAGACCGTTAATAACTGCAGAGAGTACCATTAAAAAAACAAGTGGTGCACCTGGAATTAAAACAAGCAACGAAGCCAATGCTATTGTTAATGTATAAATCCACATAAACTGAGGTGCATCCTTAAAGGTTTTATTCACACCTCTTTCCCAGCCCATTGCCTCGCATATATAATATGCTGTTGCAAGGGGGACAATTATTGCGCCGAGTAATGAGGCATTCGCAAGAGAAATAGCGAATATCAGAGATGCGTAGTCTCCTGCAAGAGGCCTTAGCGCTAATGCAGCTTCTGAAGCCTCATTGATCCTGATTCCATAAGGGAACAAAAGTGTGCCACAGGTCACAATGATAAAAAAGCTTATAATGTCGGTTATGGAGCATCCGATGACTACATCCAGCCGTGAGGCTTTGTAATGTTCCTTTGTGATTCCCTTTTCTGCTATAGATGACTGGAGGTAGAACTGCATCCAGGGGGTAATCGTTGTTCCGATGATTGCTATGCTCATCATTATGTATTCAGAATTCCATTGTAATTTTGGGAGAAATGTTTGTTTTGCTACGGTATTCCAGTCGGGTTTTGCCATGACTCCAGATATGATATACCCGACGAATATAATACAGGCATAGAGCAGTATGAACTCCACAACTCTATAGCTTCCTTTTGTGACAAGAATCCATATGGTGATAGCTCCCAGAGGTACCATTATGTATTTTGTAAATCCAAGAATTTCCATACTCGCAGCCCAACCCGCAAAGTTAGCCACAGTATTTCCGAAGTTTGCAATAAGGAGACCTAACATCATAAAGAATGTTGCCTTAACTCCATAGTTTTCACGAATGAGGTCGGAAAGCCCCTTACCAGTAATAACGCCCATGCGACCTACCATCTCCTGTATTACAACAAG
>Ga0315281_10010961_pt1 | contig 12442 bp, 14 predicted proteins | sample YL17G07_0_MG_FD_204540 | JGI IMG/M metagenome (GOLD analysis project Ga0315281, IMG submission 204540) | Sediment microbial communities from Yellowstone Lake, YNP, Wyoming, USA - YL17G07_0 | ecosystem: Environmental > Aquatic > Freshwater > Lake > Sediment | place: USA: Wyoming | collected... | reverse complement strand
AAAACATTCGAGCTTCCTTAAAAATTTTCTCAGCATGGTCTTTCAAAAAATACTGCACAGAGTTTTGGAGATCCCCGACTCGGTTTTCCTGTCACCATTTGCAATTTACCGGATCTCTGTAATTAAAAATGTCATAAAATTAAAAACATCATTTGTATTTATTTATGGACTGGTCATAAAATCCACGTCAACGAAAACGATTGGCGACGTTGATGTTTCCCACCATGAACGAAAAACAGGAGAGTCCAATTATAATCTTGTAAAATATTTTGGATATCTCCTGGACCTCATCATTAATTACTCATCGTTGCCATTGTATTTAATTTCGTTAATAGGAATCATTATTAGTATTTTTAGTATCTTCTTTGCATTTTGGATTGTAATTCACCGTCTCATCGATCCTACGTATGGGATAATAGGCTGGAATTCCCTGATGGGAGCGATCAGTTTTCTCGGAGGTATGATATTATTGTCAATCGGCATTATTGGGGAATACTTACGGCGAATTCTTGTTGAAACCTCCTTCGGACAGCAATATGTAATTGATGAGATGAAAAACTGAAATGAGACCGTACCACGCGTTTTCTTTCATCATTTTATCCATTATATTTCAATCGGCCGGAGGCATTTTTGCAAAATATGCTGCTCAATCGCTACTATCTGGGACCACCTTCATTGGAATCATCACCAATTCTTTCTATATTATCTCTCTTGGGTGCCTTATTCTTCAGGCAATTGTGTGGCAGCAGGCCCTTCGTTATTATCCATTATCCGTCGCATATCCTTGTGTCAGTATCACCAATTTTCTTGTGTTGTTCGCTGCAGCAATCCTGTTCGGGGAGAACATTACTTATGGGAACATAATTGGATTGTTTTTAATAACTGCAGGGATTATTGTGCTCTTTCATTCGTATGAGGAATTGCAATGAATGATTATTCGGTAATTATTGCAATATTCTTAATTATTTTAATGGCAGTTAGCCAGCTTTTACTTAAAACCGGTGCAAAATTCCAGGAAGGGTTTCGATGGATCCCGAATTCACTTAAACCTTACATCAATCGATATACCATTTCTGCATATTGCATATTGTTCATAGTCACGATACTGATGATTTACATTCTTGCAGACATACCTCTGAAGTTGTTATTCCCATTTTTCATATCGGGTAATCTGGTGGTAATTACTTTCTTGTCCTATGTAGTTCTTCATGAATCACTCACAAAAAATCAGATCATGGCAATCTTCCTGATATTATCAGGAATTCTTATTTTCTATTTTTGAGGGAAAAACTGGAAACATTCCAAATAAGAATTTTTTTTATTTTTTACAGACCATTATCAGGAGGTCATAGGGTAACCATATCCAGTCAGAACGGTTGGTCACCTGGATATCAGTGAATTGCGTTCTGGCAATTTTCAGGTATTGATCCTCGGTTCTGACAAAATTTCCCCGATCAAGAAATAAAAGAACACGTGCTATATATGATTGGTTTGGGACAAACATACCATCATACGTAATAAAGCGCCCGCCGGGTTTTAAGAGGGTATTTGCCAATTCAAACATCTCAACCGCTTCTTCGTCAGAGAGATGATGAAAAATCCCGCAGGCTAATATAATATCAAAGATTTTTTCTCCGGGTATTGCATCCCTGCTCACTTTTTTGCAGAAAAATTTTTCACTGTTTGAGAATCGTTCACGCGCCGAAGTGATATAGTGTTCATTGAGATCAAAACCCCAATACTCAACACTTGGCAGGAATTCAAGGATGTCCGCCGGACCACAGCCGATATCAAGAATTTTATCGCCGGGTTTTGACTGAACATACACTTCGACAAACGTTTTTGAAAATTTTATTCCACCAATAGCAGATTTCATGCGACTATACACATGAGGGTTTGATAGTATCCAATTAATTCCTGGAAATGACATGTCTATATATCATTATTGCATCTCTTGATGAATTCATTGTCTGGTACAATAATCGACCTCACGAAAGCCTTGATTTCGATAATCTTGAATCTCCGGAACTTGCATTCTGGAGAAGATAACCCCAAGAGGCTATCCTTGGTATCGGCATCAGAGTTTTCGGTTGGTGAATTGATGAAACATTCAAGTTATCTTAAGCTAAAATCTATGAGAAATAGTTTCAGGACTCGACAACAGAGCTTGATATTCGCTCTTTTTTAATACAATCCAGTCTTCGTTTTGGTACAACGTCGAATTATAATTATTAATAATATAATCATAAAGTTCTGGCTGATACCTATCAAAGCGTAAATTCGTATAGCCATCGCTGAAATTATTCTTAACGATAATTAATTTTGGAGGGTCAGCGAGAATATTTTCAAAATTTTTATGCCGCCAATATTCATTATCAAAAATGGCAGGTCCATACCAGAGAGTCATGCCACTCATCGGCCGATTAATGAAATAATAGAGTTGGTGTTGGGAAGGGATAATAAGAATTTTATCTGAAATTGTGGTATTATTTTGAACGGTTTTTATTAACCTATTCAAAGTACTATCCTCCCCCGTATTTATTCCCGCATGAAGTTGTTGTAATCGAGGTATTGGATTAAATTCAGATTTTACTAAATCATATCCTCCAAGATTAAGGGGTTGAAATTGAGAGATCCCCAGACCAATCAATGGGATAATTAGCAAAAATGAAATAAGTAAGAGTCCTAAAAATGTTTTTTTCAAACTCTTTTTAGAATTGGATAGGCTATTGAAAAAATCTGATGAGAAGATACTGACAGCAATAATTACTGGGGGAAGGCCTTGCAGCAGATGAGGGTATGAAGAACGAAAAGCTGTTGATGGGTATAACAATAATGCTAATATGCTGACCATTATTAAAAAAATATACTTATTGTTTTCTAAATCATCCTGCTTGGAAAAATTCAAAAAACAATAAAAAATAATAAAAATCAATAAAACGGGAACTAACAGAAACGCAAGTGCGGTACAAGAAACTACGGAGAACGGATTTTTTGTATCAAATGATGGTATGGGAATTGACCATTGTTGCGTAAGACCTATTCCCCCACTAACGCTCATAAAAATATACTCAAGAACAGATCCGCCATTAATTAGTAAAAATATGAACCACACAATAAAGGGAATGATAAAAAAAACCGAGTATCTCATTAAATTTGAGAGAAACAATTTGAAAGATGATACATTACATTCAATTTTTTTGAATGAAGTAAAAAAAACCAGAATTATAAAAATTGCGAATAACGCCAGACCCACATCAAATCTATATAAACCCCCAATTCCACAGAGAAATCCACCACAATATAACCATTTTGAACGCAGTTCAGATTTAGAATTTAAATAATAATATATGCAAAGTAATGCTAACAGAGGAAACAAAACGTAATACCATTTATAAAATCTGCTAATTAATAAAAACCCGACAATTGAAGATACAAAACCGATAGTTTTGGCTGAATGTTTGGAAACGATGAAATAAATTAAAAATAGTGACAACGCATGGCCAATACAACAAATTATTGTTTCACCAATTAATGAATTAGTAACCCATTCCCCAAAAGCACTTGTGTAAGGGACTAATGGTCCGTAAATAAATAAAATATCTCGAAATGGGATATATCCAAAAAAAACCATTTTTCCTGCGGATATTTGAGCCCCATGGTCAGGACTCATTAGATAAAATGACAGATTGGGAGAAAACCAAACCAAAAGAAAAAAATAAAGAAAAAAAATTAAAAAATTTAAACAACTATTTTTTGATAATTGAAAGTTCATCGATATTTGTATGTACCTTAATCTTATATTTAGGTGATTGCATAGTAACGACGGTAGGATACTCGAAGCACTATAAAAATACCCGGTTAACGGCATTTTCCAATGTCATTTTTTTAAAGCTCGCATCACAATGGCTTTCCAACAGCCAATCGTCTCTAAAACCGATCTGCACTACCCCCTTATTTCGTGGCTGTTAAAACCCAGCTAAAGAGCAAATTTATCTCTGAATAAAATCAGTATTTTTTGAAAATAACGATTATTAAGAGCTTTTTTGTGGGTGCGGACATTTAACCCCATTGAACCCTGAATCATGATCGGGATGTGGGAAATCGGGGACTTATTCGAGCCCGGATTTGTCATGATGGTTGTATTTATCACTCTGCTCTTTTTGTGACTGCACTGTGTCCTCAGGTAAAAAAGCCTGATGAGGGTCCGTTTATCCTGTTTTGAGGATCGTTTATGCCATGTTCGTGAAAATCACGTTGGTTTTTTTGGTAATTCCACGGTAATTGTTTTTGCCAATCCAATTTTAACCTCCCCCCATACATTCAAAATCAGTCTCCCCATGTGTATGAACTACCCGGGCCGTTGGCACATATTTACCCGGTTATGGAAATACGAAATCCCCCGCCGACAGTGCCTCATCAACCAGAAAATATTTCGGGTCCACATGAATCCCAATAGAGAGTACGGAGGCGGTATTATCATGCCGGAGGAATAGATCCTGATGGGCTCGTTGAAACCCTCATGTCGGAGAAATCGATGATCGTCTGTTTCTTCTGGTCGATCTCATCCTTTATCATCCCGATGAGTGTCCCGTTCATGTAAATATTCTCAAGGCCGGTCATCTCTTTTGTTGAACCCGGTGCCAAGCTCAAGAAGTCCCGTGACCTTCCCGTCAATCCGGATGGTACCGCTGTCCGGGATCACGATACCGGAGAGTATTTTTAACAGAGTGGATTTCCCGGCACCGTTCTGCCCGATGATCCCGATCATCTGACCGGCACCAATCTCAAAAGAGATGTTGCCGGGCACGACGAAATCCTTGGGGTGTAGTTACCGGGAAAGGCTCAGCATATCTGCACCCCCCGTTATTCATCATTTTTCGAGGAGTAGTCCCTTTAAAAATGCCCCACCATCACGTTCTGTTGCACGATCACCCCTAAACAGGGAAGAACATATCCTGAAAAATGCGCTTTTTTAAACACCGATAAAGGGGAATTAAAACTCCTCGATACCGGCCCTATTTTTGATTCCAGCAGATTATTTTGGATATTTTCCCCGCGGTGAACACGGAGAGTTCCGTACGCTGTTCACCGTACCATCGCAAAAGGAAACGGGTGCTGCTACGGGCCCGGATTTGGGTGTGTATGCCAGAGAGGTGGTGCCGGGGGGTCAGGGATCAGAACGGGATCAGGTTTTTGGAACACGGCTCCATGTTTGTATCCATTTTTCAATTGTTCTGCTCTGAACATTTTTGTTTATGCATCGTCGTTTACCGATCATGAGGGGAAAACCTTTTATTGCATCGATTTTTGCCCTTATTATCGTCAGAAATTTACCCGATAAAAAATAATACGTGATTACTGCACAATTTCTTCCGAGAATCCAGGGAAGTGATAGTGCGAAAATGCGGGTGGGAAAATTTTTTACAACATACCAGATAGTATTCCGGTTTCCATAATAGACAGCAGAATCTGATCCTGGATTTGCCGTCCCCCCACGAATATGCACTACCCGGGCCGTTGGCACATACATACATTTCCAGCCGGCAAGACGTGCACGGAACGCGAGATCAACATCTTCAAAAAAAAGAAAAAAATCTTCATCAAAGAGCCCGATTTCGTCCAGCATCGGGCGACGGTAGAGGGCTGCCCCGGCAGACGGACCAAATATTTCTTCAGCCACATCATACTGCCCGTGATCCGGCTCTCCCATGCCCCTGTCCCATGCAGCTCCACTGCGGGAGATACAGAGTGCAGTGGAGTTGATCCTGCCATCCGGTAATACCATCTTGGACCCGCACATGCCCATCCGGGGATCCTGGAGAAATGGTTTCTGGAGCTCTTCAAGAAAATGGGGATCAACGATCGTATCGTTGTTGAGCGTAAGAATGAATTCACCCTGTGCAATGCGGATACCTGCATTGATCCCCCCGGCAAAACCGAGGTTCTTTCCCGTTTTTACAATCTTTACCGATGGATAGTGTTCCCGGACAAAACCCGCACTGTCGTCAGATGATCCGTTCTCCACAAAAACAATTTCAAATTTTTTAAACGTCTGGTTTAAGATAGAAGAGAGACAGGGTTCAAGAAAGTGCAACCCGTTATAATTTACAATAATGATACTGATCAAGGGAGTATCCAGACGTTCCTGCATTTCGTACCTGAATCTTTTTTATATATTTTGTTTGTTCAGAGGGATAATTATATTATTTATCCATGGTTTTAACAGATGTATTTTTTTTGGCATTCCCTGTACTCTGACCCGGTTAGCTTTCACTTTTTTCTGTCATTCTGCTGCACCAGCATACCCGCCCGCAATAAACTGTCAAAGGTTCCCGCATCGCTCCAGTAACCTTGTAAGACCGAATAGTGCATGCAACCTTTCCGGAGATAGGCATTATTGACATCGGTAATCTCAAGTTCTCCCCTTCCCGAGGGTTTGAGATTTTTAATAACGGAGAACACCTCCGGGTCATAGAGATAGAGACCCGTCACCGCACAGGAGGATTTCGGATGGGACGGCTTCTCCTCGATGGAGATCACGCGATCCCCGTTGAGTTCGGCCACGCCAAACCGCCGGGCATCGGGTACTTCTTTTAAGAATATCTTTGCACCCTTCCCAAATGAGGCAACATCCTGTTTTATGTCATCCTGGAATATGTTGTCCCCGAGAATCACCGCAACATTTTCATCAGCCGCCCAGTTCCGGGCCAGGCCGAGCGCCTCTGCAATCCCGCCTGCTTTTTCCTGGATCTCGTAGGTCAGGCTGACCCCGAATTCGATTCCTGAACCGAGCAGTTCAAGGAAATGGCCGGCATGTCCGCGCCCGGAGACAATCATGATTTCTGTTATGCCGGCGCTGATAAGGGTCTGGAGCGGGTAATAGATCATCGGCTTGTCGTACACCGGCAGCAGGTGCTTGTTCGTCACTTTTGTCAGGGGAAATAACCGCGAGCCGGTTCCTCCGGCAAGAATAATGCCTTTCATGTCAGGTGGTCCCTTTCTGGTGAATATACTCCGTCAAGGCATCTCTCCAGTGCCTGAGTGGTTCCGTCTTGGTATTGACAAGGACTGAATATGCCGGCCGTTGTGCTTTCCTTGGAAATTCAGCCGATGAACAGGGTACCGCATTCGGGATAAATGCATTCGCAAATTCATACCAGCTGCACACGCCATCGTTTGTTATATGATAAATTCCCGGCTCACATGATAGTATTTCCGGCGTTTTTTGTGCCAGATCTACGGTATAGGTTGGTTTTCCTCTCTGGTCATCCACGACACGGACGTGCGGCACCTGCTTTGAAAGTGCAAGGATCGTATCGACAAAATTCCTGCCGTGGTTGCCATAGAGCCAGGATGTCCTGATGATCCGGTAATCGTCCGTATTTTTTTGTATCCCGGATTCCCCCATGAGTTTTGATTTCCCGTACACATTGATAGGATTCGGGCGGGCGTCTTCCCGGTATTCGATACTCTTCCCGTCAAAGATATAATCTGTGCTGTAATGAACGAGGGTTGCACCGGTTTCTGCGCACGCATCGGCGACTATCCCCGGGGCTTTGCCGTTCACGGCAAATGCATATTCCTGGTTATCCTCGCAGCCATCGACATCCGTATATCCCGCTGCATTGATGACCGTGGCGGGACGATGCCGTCTGATTATTTTCCTGACAGCATCCTTGTCAGTAATATCCACCTCCTTGTGGCCCAATAAGATTGCATGGGGAAAAATATCCCGGAGTGCATGTCCCAGCATACCGCTGGCACCAAAAAGAATGGTTTTTTGCCGGGTTATTTCTTCAATGGTCTCCACCACCATTCGTTCTGTACATACCAGTTGACGGTATCTTCCAGTCCTTCTTCAAATGGATGACACGGCTTCCAGCCGAGCGCGCGGAGCTTTGAACAATCGAGGGAATACCGGAAATCGTGTCCCGGCCGGTCCGTCACATACTCGATCATCGATTCATCTTTTCTTAAGAGTTCCAGGATCTTTTCCGTTATCTCCCGGTTGGTTCTCTCGCTCCCCCCTCCGATATTGTAAATCTCCCCGGAATTTCCCTTGTGGAGGAGGAAGTCAACAGCGCGGCAATGATCGTTCACATGGATCCAGTCACGGATATTTTTCCCGCTTCCATACACCGGCACTTTTTTCCCATCGATGAGATTGGTCACAAAAAGCGGGATCAGCTTTTCGGGATACTGGCAGGGGCCGAAATTGTTCGTGCACCGGGTGATGATGACCGGGAGGTTATACGTGGTAAAATACGAGTGGGCGAGGAGATCCGATCCGGCTTTGCTGGACGAGTACGGGCTTGACGGCGTGAGTATATCGGTCTCTTTGAACGATCCTTCCGGTATACTCCCGTACACTTCATCGGTAGAAATATGGATGAACTTCCGGATTGCATGACGCCGGGCAGCATCGAGAAGTGTGTGAGTACCGAGAACATTGGTTTTTACAAACGCGGATGCGTCCGCAATCGACCTGTCCACGTGGCTTTCTGCAGCGAAATGGACGATCGTGTCGATCTTGTGTCTCTCAAGAATCGTGTTGACCAGTTTGTTATCGCAGATATTACCCCTGGCAAACGTGTAACGGGGGTCGTTATTGATATCCTTCAGGTTATCCGGATTGCCGGCATAGGTGAGAGCATCAAGATTTACTATCTCATCATCCGGGTGGGTCTTCATCATATGCCGGATGAAGTTGCTCCCGATAAACCCTGCACCGCCCGTAACAAGAAGTTTCATGGATCACACCAAAAAAAAATCATCCGTGTTTTAACCCGGGAACAAGTCCCCAGTCATAGGGAATTTCTGTCGTATCCGGCGGGAGGCGGTACTCGTCCGGTTCCTGGTAGTTGTACGGCATAGTCGGAACACTGATGAAAAACGCCGTTTCCGTCCCGATTGCCTTGAAGCCGTGGTGGACGCCGGGAGGGACCGTTACGAGTGCCGGGTTTCTCTCCCCGATGAAGAGTTCCATGAGCTGCCGGTACGTTGGCGATTTTTCCCGCGCATCGTACAACACGACTTTCATCATTCCCTTCACGCAGGTGAAATTATCCGTCTGTATCTTGTGGTAATGCCATGCTTTCACAACATTCGGGTAAGCTGTAGAGAGGTAAACCTGGCCGAATTGTCTGAACTGGGGATCATCACACCGCAGGATTTCCATAAGCCATCCCCGCTCATCGGGAATAACCCTCAGGGTTTTTATGACGACTCCTTCGATAGACCTATCCATACCCTAGTTTGGCGCCGGGAATATAAAAAAAGATAAGCATAACAAACGGGTGGACTTTCCACCATCTTGACGGTTCGAGGCTGTTTACAATCACGGGAACGAATAATCGTCTGGGATATGTATGGTTTTATAGATTCTGGTTGCACACCCATAAGGGTATATTCTCTGAACGGTGTTTGTATCGATGGTGATTATGTCCGCATTAAGGATCTTTATCATTGAGATAACAAGACACTCAAAGTCACCATTAACACCAAAAAAATCGAAAAATAGCAATTCTCATGTAATCCCTCCAAAGCCAACGTCTCCCTTTGCCCAAGTATGAACGATTCTCATTTCAGAGGGATCAATCAAATATCATGATCTCCCGGTATTCATTCTCTTTTATTATGGTGCTTTGAATCATGGATCAGGCGCTTATTCCAGCAGTCATACATGGAATATAACGTCTGTTCGAACCTGACTGTAGGATGCCAGCCAAATTCCTTCTGCATCTTCTCGTTGCTCCCGGTAATCCTTGGGTTGTCGATAGGCCGGATCTGGGCCTGCTCCTGCCGGATCTCAACCGGAATTTTAAGAATTTCAGAAAGTTCCAGGACAATATCCCTGATCGCACGTCCAGTACCGCTGCAGATATTATACACGTCCCCACGTTTTCCCTCCGTGAGGAGGATGTTATATGCAGTCACGACATCATGGACATCGATAAAGTCCCGGATGATTGAACCATTCCCGATGTGGATAACAGGGTCCTGGATCCCATGGGTAATCCGGACAAATTGTTTTACAATTCCGCTCACGACAAATCGGTCACTTTGGCCGGGGCCGCAGTGGTTGAAGGACCGGGTGCAGCAGATATCAAGCCCGTATCCTTCGGCATAGATCCTTGCCAGCTGTTCCTGTGCTACCCGCGCTACCGCATAGGGATTTGCAGGACGCTGGGGACTGTCCTCTTTCAGCGGGAGATCTTTTTCTGAGACAATGCCGTATTGTTCCGATGAGCCAACTGAAAGAACTCTTGCGGCATTATCATTGAGCCGGACCGTGTCAATTATATTGAGAAAAATATTGGTATTGTTCATGAAGGAGACCACCGGGGAGTTCCAGCTTTCCGCCACAGAACTCTGTGCAGCAAGGTGAATGATATAATCCGGCTGGATTTTTTCGATAAGCGATGTGATACGGGGCATATCCATCAGGTCTGCCGGGTGATAGGTAAACGTGTCATTCAATGACACCAAGCCGGGAAAAAAATCCCAGGCCGGTTGCGTCCGGCTGATGGCATGAATTTGGAAATTGTGGGGATGAGCAGAAAGGAATCTGATAAAATGGCCGGCTACAAAACCGCTTGCGCCGGTAATGAGAATTTTTTTCATCTGGACCTGTCCTGTATAGTATACTTATTTTTCCTGATTAATAACGAATATGTTTCAGAATAATATGAAATGGGGCTCTGTTGAAATCCTAAAGAGAAACAAGCAATCGCTCTTGGGGGCTTCAGCACATCGTGCTTTAAGCCCCCGCCGCTCGGGCATCCCCCAATAGTGCGATATCCATCAGAAGGTTGATGAAAAACCCCGATAAAAGAGGGGGGCAAGGGGATGCTCCCCGCATGCTGCCTCCCCCTCCGGGGGAGAGAGGGGGTCACTCTCAAAAACTCCAGAAAGCATGAACGTAATATATGATAATAATAGGATTTCTACAGAGCAAATGTTTTGAAGTGAGGCCCGTTGCACCGCAGGATCTCCATGAGCCAGCCACGCTCATCGGGGATCAGCTGCAGGTTTTTTATGATGATACCCTCAATGGGTTTTCTTAGATCTTTCGATCGGAACCAGGTGCGTAAGTCCTATTATAATCAACTGGTGTATTTAGTATACAAAACAATTTCTTACATCTGCTACATAATGAAGGAACAGGTACTCATGAAAATTTCCATAATCCAGATGAATCCGGTCGTTGGTGATCTGGCAGGCAATGCCCGGAAGATCATGAGTGCTGCCGGGCAGATCTCTGACAAGGATACCGATCTCATTATCACGCCGGAACTATCCCTTCTGGGATATCCCCCAAGGGATCTTCTTCTCCAGAAAAGATTCATTGAAAAAAGCTGGGATGCCTTAAAAAAACTCGCACAGGATTGTGCGGCCCAGCCCCCTCTTCTCGTGGGGATCGCCGGAATAAATGTATCGGATACCGGGAGGCCCTTATTCAATATCGCAGCCCTTCTAAAGGATGGGAAGATTACCCACTGTTTTCACAAAACCCTCCTGCCAACCTACGATGTATTCGATGAAGACCGCTATTTTGAACCGGCACAAGGCCCCCAGATCCTGCACCTGGGTGGAAATATTCTCGGTATATCCATCTGTGAAGATATCTGGAATGATATCGATTTCTGGAACCGCAGGCGATATCATGCCGATCCCATTGAGGAACTTGTGCGATCCGGTGCCCGGGTTCTCATCAACATTTCAGCATCTCCTTTCTCGGTGGGGAAACAAAAAACCCGTGAAGCGATGCTGTCGAACCTCTCAAAGAAATACCACATTCCCCTGGTATACGTAAACCAGGTCGGGGGGAATGATGATCTGATCTTTGACGGGAGAAGCTGTGCTTTCGATAACCACGGTACCATTATCGCAAGGGCAGCTCCGTTTCTTGAAGATATCCTTACCGTCAACCTCTCTGATATCCGGAACAATTCCCTGCATGAGGATTACATGGCCCCCGAATCCGAACTCTGGCAGGCCCTTGTTCTGGGAACCCGGGATTACGTGAAAAAAACCGGGTTTTCAAAAGTCCTTGTTGGTCTTTCAGGTGGCATAGATTCAGCCCTTGTTGCGGCCATAGCAACTGAAGCACTGGGAAAGGAAAATGTTCTGGGAGTCCTTATGCCCTCACCCTATTCCAGTGAGGGAAGCATCTCCGATTCCCTTGTGCTTGCAAAAAATCTTGGGATTCATACCATCACGCTGCCCGTTCTCCCCGTCATGAAGGCCTGTGATGAGGTATTGAATACCGCATTTTCCGGGTATTCCAAAGATCTCACGGAAGAAAATCTCCAGGCGCGCATACGGGGAACACTGTTGATGGCGCTTTCCAACAAATACGGGGCGCTCCTCCTGACCACAGGAAACAAATCCGAAATATCTGTCGGGTATTGTACCCTCTATGGTGATATGTGCGGTG
>Ga0315281_10010960_pt1 | contig 12443 bp, 9 predicted proteins | sample YL17G07_0_MG_FD_204540 | JGI IMG/M metagenome (GOLD analysis project Ga0315281, IMG submission 204540) | Sediment microbial communities from Yellowstone Lake, YNP, Wyoming, USA - YL17G07_0 | ecosystem: Environmental > Aquatic > Freshwater > Lake > Sediment | place: USA: Wyoming | collected... | reverse complement strand
TTCAATATCCTGACGCATTCCAAGGACGATCCCGGCAAGATTCTCCTCTACAATACGTTTCGCGATCACCGGGTTCTCTTCGACGATCCCGAACTCAATCCCGAAATCTTCTTCGATAAGGTTGCGAAAGGGCTTCGGCTCACGGCGAAAGAAAGAGCGGCGATTCCGGATCTCAAGGAGATGGGGGTTCTCCTCGACGACGATGTCGACGAGCAGAAGCTTTTCGAAGAGTGGTATCACACCAAGATTCGCGAGCGGACCGACATCATGCAGGTGACGATCCTGCCCACCATGGCTTGCAATCTCGCCTGCGATTATTGTTTTGAAAACGACGTCCGCGAAAACGGAATCATGAAACCCGAGACGACCCTGCAGGTCATCTCGTATCTGAAGCGAAAGATCGGGAAGGTACGGCCCAAGAATTTGCAGGTCCATTTCTTCGGAGGCGAGCCGCTCCTGCATCCGGCGCCGATCAAGCAGATTACCAAGGCGCTTTGGGAGTTCACGCAGTCTTTGGATGTCCCCCTGTCCGTTGGAATGATCACGAACGGCGTCTTGCTGACGCCCGACTTCGTCGATGAAGTCGTCCCATACGGTTTTAAGTGGGTGAAGATCACCTTTGACGGGGACCGCGAGGCGCACGACAAGAAGAGAATCTTCCACAACCGCAAGGGCACGTTCGACACGATCTACGACAACCTCTGCGCCATTAAAGGCAAGCTCAAGATCGCCATCGGCGGAAACTTCGACAACGAGAACTACGACAGCATGTTCGGACTCATCGACCGCCTGAAGGCGAGTCCTTTCGCAAACGACATCACGGTCGCCCGGTTCAAACCCATCATGCCCGTCAATGCGGACGTGGCGTCCCAGCGCGAGGGGCGGATCAGTTCTTTCTGCGAAGTGTGTACGTTCAACCAAAAGCAGATCGACGGGATCATGGAGCTTGAAGACAAGCTGTGGGACGTCGGCCTGCCCTCCCAAAACCGGCCTGAGATGGGACCGTGCGAGTATCATTCGCGCCACTCGATTACGATCGGTCCCGACGGCAGCGTCTACAAGTGTCCGGCCTTCGTCGGGCTCCACAACCTGATCGGCGGTCATGTCAGCGACGATGAATTCAACGTCCAAGGCGAATGGCAGATCGCGACCAAGAAGTGGGACCACGACTGCGAGGAGTGCAAATTTCTGCCGAACTGCGTGGGAGGTTGCCGTTACAGCGCCTTGAATAAGACCGGCAGCCTGGAAGTGAAGAACTGCGACTATCAATTTCTGGAGGTTGCCACCGAGTCCTTTATGCAGCGGGAAATCACCGCACTGAGCCAGGAACCGTCCGAGGAGGAGGCTGCGACGCCGAAACCGGCGGTTGCGACTAACGCAGCCTAAGACATTCATCCGAAAGGGGGTGTTGTTATGAAGATCAAGAAAGGAACAAAGATCTCTGATCCGAAGCCGGCAGTTTGCCGTCCTGTGGCTTTTTAATTCATCAGGGCGCAACTTTTGAGCTTGTGGCGGGAATGCTCTTTGGCCCATGATTGAGAACTGTGCGGGTAAGGCGGCTTTTTCTGCTTTTCTGTTCGACATGGTTCTTGATCATGGGCTGCGGATCCCGTGCGTCAGGTCCTGCTCCGCAAAACGGCGGAAGCTTGCGCGTGGGCATCTTTTATAAGCCGACAGAAATAAACCCCATCACGACCGATTCGAGCATTTCCGCGAACATTCTCGACCTTGTCTTTAATACGTTGGTTCGATTTTCCGGGGAAAAGGATGTACGACCGGAAATTGCGGAGCGATGGGAGATTTCGGCCGATGGCTTGACCTGGACTTTTCATCTCAGGAACGACGTCTATTTTCACGACGGAACATTGCTCACTGCTGATGACGTTAAGTTCATTTTCGACAAGATCATCAAGCGCAAGAACGGCGGTTATGTCAATTCGCTTAAGTATGTCCAAGCCATCCGGATCTTAGATTCCAATACGATTCAATTTCAGCTCAAAAAATCCGACCAACTGCTTTGGGACGCTTTGGGGGTGGTTTCCATCGGGCCGCGGCATCTCTTGGAAGGTCGGAGCGACTTCAGGGAATATAATGCCCATCCCATCGGTAGCGGTCCTTATACTTTCGTCCGACAGACCGAGAGTGAAATCGTTCTTCAAGCCAACGAGCACTATTTCTCGGGAAGGCCTTATCTGGATTCCATTGAATTCAAGATCCTGCAAAACCAACCAGCATGTCTTAACCACCTCATTTCCGGTGATGTGGATATGGTATTCCTGTTGAATCCGGAAGATCATGGTGCGCTCTCCCAGATTCCCTATCTGACAATTTACGACAATTGGTACCCTCTACTGTATATGCTCACGCTCAATCTCAAAGACGAATTGTTTCGGAGCCCTTCTGTTCGCAAGGCGATTAGCCTGTCTGTTGAACGTCCATTGATCATTCAGCGTATTCTCAAGGGGAAGGGGAAGATTCCCGAAGGGACGATTATGCCCGAACGAATGACGGAGGCGACCAAGGGATTGGTGGATAATTATCAGCCGGCTTTGGCCTTAAAACTTCTTCAGGCCGATGGATGGCAGATCGATCCTTCAGATTATATTTTGCGTAAGGCAGGACGCAAGTTTGAGTTCACAGCGCTTACGTTGGAGGGACATGACTCTAACACCAGAACTCTGCAGATGATGCAGGAGCAATTGAGACAAATAGGCATCCAAATGGATATCAAAACTCTTCACTTTGAGGAATATGTTGATCTTATCTTTCGCCAGCGCAAATTTCAGGCAAATCTTGTTTATCAAATCTATCGTCCTTTCAGTGACAACGACAATAGCTTTTGGCACTCGAGTCAAGTTGAGGAGGGCTTGAATTATTCTTTTTACAGGAATGCGGTGGTTGATGGGTATCTGGATAAGATGAGGTTTCTATGGGAGCCCCATCAACGCGAAGACGCCTATTTAGGGTTTCAAACTGCCATGCACGACGACCCTCCCGCGATCTTCCTTTTTTGGCGTCGGATGCCGATCGCCATCCGCAAGCGTTTCCGCGGCGTTCCCGAGACGCGCATGGAGAGTTTGCGCGACCTGGTGAATGTCTGGGTGCCTAAAGAGGAACAATAGACCCTTGGCCGTTTATTCCACCACCGCCTTTTGAAACCTCACCAACCTCGCCAGCAATTGCCGGTAGGAGACATGGGGGACCTCTCTGACTTCGCGAATGAGAGGGAGAAAGATCAGCGATAATAAGACGCGGATCGTTCCCGAAACGACGAAGACGGACACGTAGACGTTCCGGCCGAGCAGGGCGGTGCGCAGAAGGAAGCCTCCGATGAGAGCGCCGGTGATGATCCCGAGTCCGGTGAGGACTTGGTAGTAGGCCGCGCTGCGGGTGCGGTGCTCGGGTGCGGTGCCGTCCAACATGAAGTTGAACGAGCACAATTCGAAACCGCCGATTCCCAGACCCGCTACCAATTGCACCGCCGCGAGATAGTAAAAATTCGGCGAGAGGGCGACGAGGAGAGGCGGCAGGCAGAAGAGACCGCAGGACAGCGCCAGGAGCTTACGGCTTCCATACCGGTCGGAGAGTTGCCCCCAAACGGGGAGGGTGAGGGATTTTGCGCCGACCATGACGGCGACCAAGATCATGAAGTGAACATAGCTTAAATGCAGTTCCTCCAAGACGTAAGGAATAAAGTAAGACCCGGAGATGTTGACCGCCAAGGCGAAAAGGGCCGTGTAGAGAACGAAGCGTCCGTAGTTGTGCCGATGGAGAGTCTTTAAAAAATCGCCGAAAGAGAAAACATTCGATTTTTTGGAGGAGTCAGGGATGTCCTTCTGAAGGCCGATGGAGAGCAGGGAAAGCAATCGCCCCAAGATGCCGAGTTTGATCAGGATCAAAAAACCCCGCGTGGACGCCTCGCCCGGAAAGGCATGAAGAATGACGCCCCCGCAGATCAAGGCCACGAACGTCACGCTTTGGACGATGCGGTTTCTCCGCGCGAAGAAGGCGCCTCGAGAGTCTTCCGGCACGAGAGCGCCCATCCAGCTCTGCCAGGCGGGCGTGATGACCATCCAGGCCACCCAATAGAGGATGCAAGCCACGAGAAGAAAAAAGACGCGAAAGGAGGGAAGGCGGGGGACGAACGTCATTCCAAACAGGGCGAACGCTTGCAGGCCGATGCCCATCGACACCAGTCTCTTGCGGGAACCGAGGACGGCGATCAGACGCATGGTGCCGAGTTGGGAGACATCGCCGATCACCTGAGGAAGCGTCGCGATCAGTCCCACGGTGACGTTCGCGGCCCCCAAGGCGATGGCGAAGGGCGAAAGAAAGAGTTCGCAGAAGCCGACGGTCACAGACCAAGCCGCTCCGTCCCAGAGAGAGGCCCGGAGACTACGTCGGCGTTGGAGATCGGAAATCACGTAAGATAATCATACCGGAATGACACGGAACTTTACAACGAGTTGTCTTGTGCGAAAATAGGCCGGCTCATGCGCATCGCCACCAAACTCGCTCTTTTGCTTCTCTTGGCCTCGCTCCTGCCTCTGATGCTTTTTGGTTTCGTTTCGCTGCGCCAGGTGCGAAGGGCGACGATCGTTTCCGTTACGGAAGGCAACCTCAACGTCAGTCGCCGCGCCGCCGAGCAGATCGATCAATACGTTCGGAACGGCCTGACCATCCTTGAATCCACGGCGGAAAACATCAGCCATGCGGACCTCCAAGACTGGCAGAAGGAAAGAATCCTTAAAAATTACATCAATCGCTTCGATGAATTCAACTCCCTCGCCATCCGGGATACGGACGGAAGACTCGTCGCCACGTCACAATTGGAAGTCAAGGACATGGGGCCCGAAGAGAAATACGTCTATGAAGAGGCCCTCAAGGGGCGGCAGATCTTGTCAAAGGTCTATATCAAGGATGATCTGACGCCCGCGATGGCGGTCGGCACGCCCATCCGAAGGTTCGCCGAGGTGTACGGGGTTCTCGTCGCGGATTTGAATCTCCTTCACATGTGGTACTTGGTCGACAGCATCAAGATCGGACGGAGCGGAATTCTTCATGTCCTCGATACGGATCATCGTCTGATCGCGACGGGCGACGGAGAGCGGAAAAAAGACGTCTTTCAACAACAGGTTTTTAGGCCTGCCGATCTTCTCCCGGAAATCTTGAACGCAACCGGCAAGGTCTTTCTCAATCCCTTCGGCGTGAAGGTCGTGGCGGTGGGAACGCGGCTCAAACCTCCTCTCGATTGGACCGTCGTCGTCGAACAACCGACCGCGGAGGCCTACGCCCTGGCCTCGAAGATCAGCGGTCTTTTAGCCGCCGTCATGGGCGGCATGATCTTGGTGGCCCTCTTTTGGGGATATTACGGCGGACGGCGGCAGGTGGTCGATCCCATCCGCGAGTTGTCCCGTGCGACCGAAGAATTGGCGCGCGGCAATCTGGCTTACCGCGTGTCGCTGAAGACGGGCGACGAGTTCGCCTCTCTGGGAGAGGCTTTCAATCTGATGGCCGTCCGTCTCAAGGACGTCCAAGACAAACTCGTTTTGGAGGAGCGCCACGCACTATTCGGCCGGATCGCCTCCGGACTCGCTCATGATCTGAAGCATCCTTTTCAGGCGATCCAAAATGTCAGCCGTCTGATGGAAACCATGCACGACGACGTCGAGTTCCAGAAAACGTTCCGGCGCACGGTCGAACGCGAGTTTGCTAAAATTTCCGTCTTTCTCCAGAATCTGCACAATCTGACGCACGAGGTTCCTTACCAGCCCATGGCGCTTTCGCTCAAATCCATGATCAAAGACGTTTGGGAAACATTCAAGATCGAGGCGGAGCAGAATAAGGTCGAGGCCGTTCTCGACTTGCCGGCGGCCGACGTCCGCGTCCTGGCGGACCGGATTTCCTTGAACCGCGTCTTTTCCAATCTCATTTCGAACGCGATCCAGGCGATGCCGGATGGCGGTACGCTTCACGTGAAGGTCTCGAACGGGCATGAGGCGGTCGTGGAGGTCAAGGATTCCGGCGTGGGCATCCCCCCCGAAAGGATACCGACCCTCTTCGACGACTTCGTGACCACCAAGAGACGCGGGCTGGGGTTGGGATTGGCGATCGTACGTAAGATCGTTCAACAGCATGGCGGCCGCATCGCCGTCTCGAGCCGCATCGGAGAAGGGACCTCGTTCGTCATTCGCCTCCCCGTTGTCGTAAGATAATTCTTCTCTCCCTGGCTGGCGAAATCTTATCCGCTTTTTTTGAATCCTGAAAAGGGAAGGTTTCTAGGGCCTTGATATAAGGCCTGTTTTGTTTTGCCCAGTCGCCACAAAAGTTGGCACGGCATTTGTAATGGAATAGGGCATGGGCGACCTAGTCGAAATATCGGTCATGGGTCCGTACCGGGTCTACTTCGAGAGGAATCGGGACTCTCAGAGGCGTTCGTTTTTCAGCGCTTACGTCCAGCTTCCTACGTGCGGTCAGATCATCCTGGACGATCGCATCCTGCCGAGGTTGAAGCGGACGATCTCGCAGGTCCTGCGCTATCAGGAGTCGAGACTCGGCGGGAGTTAGCCGTTAGTACGAGGTGCGGTTGCCGAGGGCCTTCGAGAGGGTTTTCGGATCCGTGTATTCCAGCGTGCCGCCGACCGGGATGCCGGAGGCGAGACGCGTGAGAGAAATGCCGAGAGGGGAGACGACCCTCTTCAGGTAGAGGGCCGTCGCTTCTCCCTCCGGATTCGGATTCGTAGCAAGGATGAGCTCGGTGACGCCGCCGTCCTTTATTCTTTGAACGAGTCCATGCAGACGGATGTCGTCGGGGCCGATGCCGTCCAGAGGCGAAAGAGCCCCGTGGAGGACGTGATAGAGGCCCCGGTAATCCCCCGTTCTCTCCATCATCATCAGGTCCACCGGTTCCTGAACGACACAGATGACGTGGGCGTCGCGGTCGTGCTCGCGGCAGATGGCGCAAAGATCCGCTTCGGTGAGATTCTGGCATTGGCTGCAGAACTTCACTTTGTCGCGCACGAATTGAAGGGACTCGATCAGCTCGTTCACGAGGCCCTTCGTGTCGCGGATGATGTGAAGGGCCAGACGCGTCGCGGATTTTTCCCCGATCCCCGGCAGGCGGCTCAAGGCCTTGACGGCCCGGTCGATTGGATCTTTTGGCGGATTCTTAGAAAAGACTTCGCCGCTCACGTCGGCCCTCTCTTGGGCGAGACGACGGTCTTGGGCCCGAAGATGGAAATGGCGTCATCCAGAATATCGACCGAAGCGTTCCCCGAGGACGGTGCCGCCCCGGTCGCCTGGACTTCATACCGGACGGTCAGCGGACGCTTAAAAAAATCGTTCATGAGTTGTTTGAAGGCCTGATCGCGATCGGCTTCCTTGAGAAGCTCGAGATTCATGGACTTTTGGGGAAAGCGCAAAACCACGTCCGTGGGATTGAGAGAGACCAAAGATCCTTGCTCCACCAACGCGGCCAGACGCGGCGATTTTTCCCGAATCGTACGAAGAAACTCGTTCCATCCGGCCGCCGGTGGGGGCGGGGGCGTCCGGATAGGGGCGCTGGAAACCGCGGGGCGCGTTTCGGCCCCGCCGCCTTTGAGCGAGGCCAAGAGCTCTTCGAGCGGTTCGAGGGATTCCCAGTTCGTGAGCCGGAGCAAGAGAACGTCCAACAGAACCTTCGGAAGGGGCGATCGGATCAGATCCAGAATGCCTTTTTGAAGAATGCGGAAGAGGCGGTCCAAATCGGAGGCGCTGATCGTTTGGGACAGGGCTGCGAGTTCCTCGATCTCGTCTTGAGACAGATCGAAGAGCGACGGCTCGCGGCTCACCTGAGCGACCAGGAGATGGCGGAAGTTCTCCAAAAGGTCGAGGGCGAGCCTTTTCGTGTCCAGGCCCGATTGAAAGGCATCTTCGGAAATCTTAAGAACGGCCGGCCCGTTTTTTTTCAAAACGGCTTCGCTGAGGGATTTGACGAACCGCCGGGTGGAGACGCCCACGACGGCCTCGACCATGTCGAGAGTCACCGAAGCGTGTCCCGAACCCGTCAAAGCCGTGTGGCTGTAGGCGATGACCTGATCCAAGAGGCTCAAGGCGTCCCGCAGTCCCCCCTCGGCCTCGCGGGCGATCTGAAAGAGGGCGTCGTCCGAGGCCTGAATCTTTTCCGCGGCGATGATTTTTTTCAATTGCGTAACGATCGACGCCCGGAGGATGGGCCGCAGGTCGAATCGAATGACGCGCGAGAGGACGGTGGCCGGCACCTTTTGAGGATCCGTCGTCGCGAAGAGAAAGAGGACGTGCGGCGGCGGTTCTTCCAAGGTCTTAAGGAGGGCGTTGAAGGCCGCCGTCGAGAGCATATGGACTTCGTCGATGATATAGATCTTATAGCGCCCCCCCGGCGGCAGGTAGCGGATCTTTTCGCGGAGATCGCGCACGTCCTCGACGGAGGTGTTCGACGCGCCGTCGATCTCTTGGACGGAGAGAGAACGGCCTTCGGTGATTTCCTTACAAGAAGAACACTCATCGCACGGATTGGTTGCCGGACCTTCGCCTTTTTGACAATTTAACGCTTTGGCAAAGATACGCGCGAGAGTGGTTTTGCCGATGCCGCGTGGTCCCGTGAAAAGATAAGCGTGATGGAGGCGGTTCTGTGACAGGGCGTTCTTGAGGATCTGAACCGTCGTCTCCTGTCCGACGACGCCGTCAAACTCTTGGGGCCGGTATTTTCGAGCGAGCGCTTGTGAGGACACGATGAACTCCTCCAACTCATCCAACATTGAATCGCACCCGTAGGGTGTGGGGTATTCTTAATGCGCCCATTGGTCCTCGATCAAGGCGATAATTTCTTTACAGTCCGGGGGGACGGCTGTTAGACGGGCTCATGCGCTGGCTCAAGGTTCTGGCCCTCGTCCTGGGGATCTTTCTCCTCTTCTGGATCATTCGCAAGTTAGGCGTTCATGAACTCATGACCGGCTTCCGGACCCTCGGCTGGCGTCTGATCATTCCGGTCGTCATTATTTTTCCCTGCTATATCTTTTACACGATTTCCTGGGAGTTTTTTCTCAAGCGTTTCGACAAGCATTTCATTCCCTTTTGGCAGCTTTTCCGGTTCAAAGTCGCCGGCGAGGCGGCGAATACGCTCACGCCCCTGAACTTCGCCGGGGGCGATCCGGTGCGGGTGTGGCTTCTGAAGAGGCATTTCCCCGTCGAGATCGCGGGCGCTTCGGTCGTGGTGGACCGGACGCTCCAAATGCTGGCCACCGTCTCTCTGATTTTTTTGGGCAATGTGGCCGCCGTCTTCAAGCTCGATCTGCCCCTGTACGCGAAGGGACTCGTGGGAGGGACGGCGGGCTTCATTCTCCTATTCATTATCGTTTTCATCTTCTTCCAAACGAGGGGGTTGTTCCAGTCGGTAACGAGTCTTCTCGCCAAGCTTCGCATCAAACGATTTTCCGACAAGACCTTGGCGAAGCTGAAGGAGCTCGATCATCACATCGGCGATTTTTATCGGCAGGCGCGCGGTTTGTTTTTCGGCTGCTATCTCCTTCATTTCGCGGCGCGTCTTGTGGGCGTGTTGGAGCTCCTGATCTTGGGGCGGTTTCTCGGCGTGCCGATGGGACCTTGGGAGGCCCTCTTCTTCTCGGCGGTCATTCCGGTCACGAATATGGTGGGATGCATCGTTCCCGGTACGCTCGGTGTTCTCGAGGGCGTGGTGAGCACGCTCTTCTATGCGCTTCACTGGAATCCGGCGGACGGCGTCATCATTCAGATTGCGCGACGGATTCGCGCGTTTATTTGGATTTTGATCGGCCTGCTGTTCCTCGCGATCTTCAAGAAGGAAACGAAGGAAATAAAAGAAGTCCCTTCCTAGCTAGCGGAAAAAAACAATCGTCACGATCACGAACAGCGGAATCAGGATGCGGATGGCATAGCCCATGTAGCCGAAGAACGACGGCGTCTTGAAGCCGGCGTGGTCGGCGATGGCCTTCACCATGAAGTTCGGGCCGTTGCCGATGTAGGAGTTGGCCCCCATGCAGACGGCGCCGGCGCTGATGGCCAGAAGGATATTCGTCGGTACGCCGACGATGTCGGGCGAAAGATGAAGCCCTTGTCCTAGGGAGAGGAACGTCAGGTAGGTCGGCGCATTATCCAAGAACGACGACAGGCCGCCCGAGAGCCAGTAGAATTGCCACGGATGCGTGACGCCCAACTGCGCTCCCCGCTCTTCGAGGAGCATCAGGGCCGGGATCATCGTGACGAAGATTCCGGCGAAGAGAATGGCGACTTCCTTGATGGGGCCCCAGTGGAACTCATTGATTGCGCGCGCCGACTTGTTTCCGAAGATCAGAGAGAGGGCCGACATTCCCACCATCAAGGACTCTCGCCAAGGGGACGGGACGAAGACGGCTCCCAAGACGCCGGCCAAAAACAAGACATTGAGAGTTCCCCGGATGCGGATGGGCTCGACCTGGGCGGAATCCAAGGCCAGCGTCGTGCCGAGTTCCCGATCATAGGCCTTTTGATCCCAAAAGAAAAAAATCGCCAGGAGGGCGGCATTCATAAACGCCCAAATGGGGAAAAGTTTCAGCGTCCAGAAAAAAGGCACGCCCCGAAGATATCCCAAAAAGAGAGGGGGATCGCCGAGGGGGGTCAACAGTCCGCCGCAGTTGCTGACCACAAAGATGAAGAAAACGGGCAGGTGCGTGGTGACCTTTCGTTCGGAATTCGTGCGCAGAAAGGGCCGGATCAAGACCATGCTGGCGCCGGTGGTTCCGATGAGGTTGGCGAGGACGGCGCCGAGCGCCAAGAAAATCATATTCACCTTCGGAGTGCCTTTGAGGTCGCCCGTGACCGCGATGCCTCCCGAGATCACGAAGAGCGAGCCCAAAAGACAGATGAAGGAGACGTATTCGAGGGCCGTATGGTGGATGGCCTCCGGATGATGGGGTACGAGCCACGTCAAGACGGGGATGGAGAGGGCGATCGCGACGAGGCCCTTGTTGCGATTGGAATCCCAAAAATGGGGAGTCGCCAAGGGCAATACGGCGATGCAGAGCAGGAGAAGAACAAAGGGAAGTGCAGCCCATAGGGGTGTCATGAACGCTCCTTGAATCGTTGGCGAGTCGGGGGAAGTTATGTGGGGAATTTAAATTCGATTCAATAGAAAATGTGGGAGATTTTCATTTCTGATGTTTTAGGGTACAGACCTCGGAAGAAGAGGGCCCCCTATGCCGCAACCGCAACCCGGTATTCTTCCCGAACCCAATCAGAATGCGTTGTTTCTCATCTTGCGGGTCCGTGAGCCCGCTCGGCATGGTTCGGCCGTCGCCAAAGCGATCGCGGGCTTTCCGTCTCTTGCCAAAAAAGTGGGGGGCATCGACCCCCGGGCGAAGCTCGTCGGGACGGCAGCCTTCGGTTCGGAATTCTGGGACGCCGTTTCACCGGCCAAGCGCCCGCGCGGACTCCGGCCTTTTAAGGCCATTGAGGCGGAAGGCAGGAGCGCCCCCAATACCGGCGGCGATCTCCTGATCCACATCATTTCCAAGCGCCACGATCTCAACTTCGAGTTGGCGAAAAAGCTCAGAAGCCAACTCGGCGATGCGGTCGAGGTGATGGACGAGATTCACGGCTTTCGTTATCTCGACTCGCGCGATTTGACCGGCTTCATCGACGGGACCGAAAATCCGAAGGGCAAAGAACGCGCTCCCGCCGCGCTGATCGGCAAGAAAGAAGATCCGGACTTTGCCGGAGGCAGCTACGTCTTCACGCAGCGTTACGTCCACAATATGCAAAAATGGGCCGATGTCCCCGAGCGGGATCAGGAGGGCGCGATCGGCAGACGGAAGCGGGACAGCAAGGAACTCTCGCAAAAGATCAAGCCGCCCACCGCCCACATCAGCCGTGTCGTGATCGAAGAGAACGGCGAAGAGCTCCAGATCGTGCGTCACAGCTATCCTTACGGGACGGTCTCGGAGTCGGGGCTGTTCTTCATCGCGTATACGAAAACCCTCGATATTCCGGAGAAAATGCTGGCCCGCATGATGGGAGTGAGCGGCGACGGCCTGCACGATCAATTGATGGATTTTACCCGCGCGGTCTCGGGCGCGACGTTCTTTGCGCCGTCGTTGGAGATGTTGAGGTCGCTTGGAGGGAAGTAGTGGGCTGACGGACACGGGAAGTTAATCTCCCGTTTGTTGGGGCTGGCATCAAAGTGGAATGGGCCACAAGGGCTCCGATGATAGGAATCAAACCCTTGCTGCAAAGATTCCATCCAGGTTCGGCACTTCTCGGTCTCATCCTGATCGGTAGGTGGAGGGCACGTTATCGAAGAAGACGGCGTTACAACGCCATTCACAAGACGCCAGCCGGCCAGGAGAGGGATCTCATGTTGGGAGACATCAAAATATTTGTAGTGCAGCTCGTCGAGCAATTGACGAAGATTCCCA
>Ga0315281_10010959_pt1 | contig 12443 bp, 8 predicted proteins | sample YL17G07_0_MG_FD_204540 | JGI IMG/M metagenome (GOLD analysis project Ga0315281, IMG submission 204540) | Sediment microbial communities from Yellowstone Lake, YNP, Wyoming, USA - YL17G07_0 | ecosystem: Environmental > Aquatic > Freshwater > Lake > Sediment | place: USA: Wyoming | collected... | reverse complement strand
TACCCCAAAAGAGCTTTCTGCTACGCATACTTCAGCGGAAATGACCCCGATGAAGGCCTTGCCGGATGGAAATCTGGAACATTTTTGGCTTCGGAAAATCAAAAAACAGTTCTATCGCAAAAAGCTCGGGCGGGTTTCCAGGGCAATCGCATTAAATCTTGAGTAATCTGAGCGGTTTGACGGGAAAGTGTGGTATCAGGAGGGGGCAACAGCCACGAAGTTGTGCGGATGTGACGCGGGCCTATGATTCCACCGTCTGTATCCTCTTTATCCCTTTGGCTTTTCCTGTCTCGTCGTCCACTTCCAAAAGCACGGCGTTGAACTGGCCGGGGCCGGCGGCTTCTTCGAAGCGTTCGGGTAGTTTCGTCAAAAACCGTTTCATGATTATGTCCGGGCGCACGCCGATTATGGAATGCGCCGGCCCGGTCATCCCAACGTCGGTTATATACGCCGTGCCGCGTGTCAGCAGACGTTCGTCCGCTGTCTGGACATGTGTGTGTGTGCCGACTACGGCGCTGACCCTGCCGTCGAGCAGATGCCCTATCGCCTGTTTCTCCGATGTGGCTTCGGCGTGCATGTCCACCAGGATTATTTTCGCGTCGGCGGAAACTTTCGCAAGCTCCCGTTCGGCGGCTTTGAAAGGGCAGTCCAACGCATCCATGAACACGCGCCCCATCAGGTTTATAACGCCCACTTTCACGCCGGATTTGGACGTGTACACGCCCGAACCCCTGCCGGGCGCGCCGTCGGGATAATTGGCGGGGCGCAATACCCGCTGGTCGTTGGCGGTGATGTCTAACGCCTCTTTTTTGTCCCACACATGGTTGCCGGTGGTGACCATGTCAACGCCCGTGGCGAAAACCTCGTTGAGCGTCTCCCGCGTAAAGCCGAATCCGCCCGCGAGGTTCTCGCAGTTGGCGATGACAAAATCCGCCTTGAACATCTCCACCACGTTGCCGAGGCTGGTCTTTAACGCGCGCCTGCCGGTTTTCCCGAAGATGTCCCCGATGAACAGTATCTTCATCTTGCGGCCAACGTCACCGCGCCACGTCTGTCACGCGGGTCTCGCGGATAACGGTGACTTTTATCTCTCCGGGGTATGCCAGCTCCGCCTCCACCTTTTTTGCGATGTCTTTTGCGAGGAAGAAGGTCTCCGCGTCTTTGACCAGGTCGGACTTGACCACGACGCGTATCTCGCGCCCGGCCTGTATCGCGTAAGTTTTTTCCACGCCGGGGAAGGATGCGCCTATCTCTTCGAGTTTCTGCATCCGTTTGATGTAATTCTCCAGCATCTCCCGCCGCGCGCCGGGCCGTGACGCGGAAAGCGCGTCCGCCGCCGCCACCAGCACGGCGATCACAGATTCGGCCGGAACGTCTTCGTGATGGGACACGATGGAGTTGAGCACGACCTTTGGCTCGTTATGTTTGCGCGCAAGGTCGAAACCTATCTGCGTATGCGTGCCTTCCATGTTGTGGTCAACGGCCTTGCCGATGTCGTGCAGAAGCCCGGCTCTTTTGGCAAGCTTCACGTTCTGCCCAAGTTCTGCGGCCATCATGCCGGCCAGATACCCGACCTCCAGGGAGTGTTTAAGGACGTTCTGCGAATAGCTGGTGCGGAACATGAGCCGGCCCAATATCTTCACAAGCTCCGGGTGGATGCCGTCGAGCCCAAGCTCGAAACAGGCGCGTTCGCCCTCTTCTTTCATCCGGTTGGCGACCTCCTTGCCCATTTTCTCGACCGTGTCCTCGATCCTGCCGGGATGGATCCTGCCGTCTGTAATAAGCTTGGCCAACGTAAGCCGGGCGATCTCCCTTTTCACAGGGTCAAAGCTGGAGAGGATGACTGCGTTGGGCGTGTCGTCTATTATCAGGTCTACGCCGGTGGCCACTTCCAGCGCGCGGATGTTGCGCCCTTCCCTGCCGATTATCCTTCCCTTCATCTCGTCGTTGGGCAGGTCCACGACGGAGACGGTGTTTTCCGCGACATAATCGGAGGCGCACCGTTGCACGGCCTCGGCGATGATCCTTTGGCTTCTCTCGACGCTTTCGGCCTTCGCCAGGTCTTCTATTTTTTTGGCCATCATGCCGCCCTCGATACGGGCCTCGTCATAGAGCTTGTTCTTTAACTCTTCTTTGGCCTCATCCGCTGTCATCTGCGCTATTTCCTGGAGCTTGGCGGAGGCGTCTTGCAATATGCGGTCGCAGTCCTGGTTCTTTTTTTCCAGGGAACGCTCAAGCTCGGCCACACGAGTCTCTTTCTTGGACAACTCGCGCTCCTGCCGTTCCGTCTGCTCCAGCTTTTTGTCGAGAATCTTTTCCCTGCCGAGGAAACGCTTTTCCAGTTGTTCGATCTCGTTCCTGCGCTCGGTTATTTTGATATCGAAATCCGACTGCGCCTTTAAGGTGGCTTCTTTGGCGAAAAGCCGCGACTCTTTGATGATAGTTTCGCCCTCTTTTTTGGCCTGGGAGAGTATGTCCTGAGCTTTGGAGGTGGCCTGGGCGACTATATCCTCGGTTTTTTTGGAGCTGGTGAAGTTTAAAAAAACATAACCGCCAGCAAAACCCAGGACAAGTCCGGCCAAAGCCGTGACGAGCGCTAATTCCATATATATCCAGCCTTTCCAACATAATTGACGTTGACCCGCTGGGCGAGCCTATCAAAAAGCGGAAGCCGGACGTTTTTTAACGCAGGTAAGGGGGATAACCGTAAAAACCCAGGCGGGTTTTATTGGCCAATGGACGCGCCAGAACCCGCCAGACACCTTCCACTCTCGCAAAATGCGGGGCATGGACAAGATGTGGAATGGCGTGGCCAGACGCAAACACGCCGCTGAAGGCGAAGTCGAAGACCTCCGCCACAACGGACAATTTTCCCCTTAACCTGACAGCCGAAGCCTTTGACAAGACACGCGCTTTGGATGGCTCATGCGCCGTAAACGCATAAGCCATAAAAGCGGCGGTCAAGAGAACCCCGGCTGTAAAAAGATGCAAAAGCATGCAATATATCCCGTTAAAAACCGAACGGCTTCTAAAAAAAATGACTTCTAAAAAAATTCCCCCGCCAAGCGCCGTTCCAGTCGAATTTTTTGAACCTGGCTAACCAGGTGGGAGCTATCGGCATCCGCTTTCAGGCTCTCCGGCTCTTACACCGGATCTGCGCAACTCGCGGCTCAAGACAACCCCCGTTCGAAATTTATTGGTTCAAAAAAACTCAACCAGTGTCGAACGCGGCAGGGGAAAGCGTATGTACCTGCCCCTGTTCGGGAAATCAATAAGTCCCTACAATCAATTTTATAGCACATATTCAGGCCGTTGGACAGTAAAAAGGCTCTGCCGAGGCGGGCTTGTCCATAATTTTGTTATGGACGGCGTAACAGGCCAGGGCTCGTCCCAATCTCCCCCGCCGTTCCGGGAGCATGATTTGACAGTTTTTACAGGGGCGCATATTATCTCCATTCCATTGTGGGAAGGCGCTGGACAAAGCCGTATGAGAACTGTGGTTAAGATTGCGTCTTGGGCTTTCGCCGCCGTGTTGGCGTTGGCCGTTTTGAACATGACCGGCGGCGTGTATAATAAATTCGCATACTCGCCGGACGAGGCGATGAGGGGGGAGGGTTTCTGGAAGAACCGCAAGTCCGCCACCGCCCATAATAATAAACCGGTAATTCCCGCCCAACTCCCCGGCCCGCTCGATTCGTGGAGTGGTAGCGAATCGAAGTCAATAATCGTCATATCCCCGTTAGATGGCGATCAGACGGTAGTTCTAAAACTAATCGAAAGCCATGAATCGGAGCCGCCGCTGATCAGCCTTCGAGCCTGTGGCAACGTAATCGCCGAGTGGCAGGTTGAAAAGGGGCGCGGCTCCCCTGTCGAGTTATGGAGATCAACCGGCCACCCTTCGGTTTATAAAGCCGACATACCAGGCCGGAGCCTTGCGGCTTGCGGCGGAGAGATACAGATTCGCTCTGAGCAAGGCTCATGGGCCGCCATTGATCAACTCTTACTCTATCCAAAGCCCAAAACGTGGGAAGTGTGGACGTTCATTCCGTCAACGGCGGCTTACGTCATGTTATGGGGAGGTCTTTTTGGATTGTGGGCCAGTCTCGCCGCTGGCGCGTCATATGGCGCGGATGGTCTGGATTTCCGTAAGGCGGCGATGTACCTGGTCATGACGTTTTTCGCCTGTGCGCTGGCCATAACGCCGATAGGGCTGATAGCGGTTTACGTTGAACTGAAAACACCCTCGTTGGCGTACTCCAGCGGCAGGGTGCGCGCGCCGGATGACTTTTTCGTGCGGGACAGGGAGTTGGGCTGGAAAATGGTTCCAAGCTACGTCGCGCACATGAAAAATCCAGGCGATGCGGGATCGTATCCCTACTTTATATCGAACACATGGGGGTTCCGCTCCACCGGTAGCGAGACAGGCCCGCCGCAAAAAGGGGAGGCCATAATGGTTGGTGACTCCTACGTCCAGGGAATGTTCCTGGCTCAGCACGAAACCATCCATCGGAAACTTTTGGAAAAATTGGGCGGGCATGTTTTCGGCCTTGGCGCCTCTGGGTATTCCACGGACCAGGAATACACCCTGCTCAAAAGGGTGATCGGAAAGATAAACGCCAAATATGTGATAGTCATGTTCTCTCCAAACGATCTGCTCTTCCTGGATAAGAACCTTGCCTATGGGACTCCAAAGCCTGTATATGAAATAAAGGATGGCATCGTGAATTTCGAATTGTTACACCCCCTGCCGGATGATTTGCTCAAAGACCAGAACCGCGCCGGCGGGAAGGAGACGTTCTGTTGTTTCCCAAAGACCGACCATAACAGCCTTCTCCGCCGTTTCACGATGAGAACTCTTTCGTATTTGGCCGCGTTGTACGACCCTGTGCGCTTGGTTACGCAGATAAGAAACGACATCGCGCTGACAAAAGTCAGCTATGACCTTCGCACCTACCTGGTGCCGTATGGAAAATACGAAAAGCCGGACGCGCTGAATTATGAGTGGGGCCTTGCTTTCCAGTTCCTGGGAAAGATGAAGGAGCTGGCCGAATCGCGGGGGATGAAGTTCGCGGTGTTTTTCATCCCGGAAGTGGCGCAGGTAATGAACGCCAGCGGGCATGAGCGGTTCTATCTGCAGAAATCGTTCATGAAATTCTGCGAATCAAACAAGATGGACTGCATTGAGCCAACCCAGGCCTTTGTAAAACGCCAGCGCATGGTGGACGTGTTCTTCATGGATGACGGCCATTTCAACCCATACGGGGCGGAAATGGCGGCGGATATCATCAGTGAACATCTTGAGAAAGCCAGAGTAGCCAGATGATGCGCGCCGACCGCCCATAGCGCTTCCAAGCGGGGCGTGGGCGCGACAATGCCCGTTTTTTGTATTGGCTCGCGCTTCTTTGCCCCTAATCCTGCCCAGCTAATCCAGCGGGTAGTCGGTGTAGCCTTTCTCCCCCGGCGTGTAAAAAGTAGCCTGGTCGGGAATGTTGAGCGGGGCCTTTTTCCGGAGCTTCTCTACAAGGTTCGGGTTTGCGATAAAAGGCCTGCCGAATGCGACCAGGTCGCCTTTGTTCTCGCCCAAATCCCGCCCGGCGCTGTCTGCGTCATAACCGCCAGATAGGATAACCGCCCCTTTGAACTTCTTGCGGATCGTAGCCTTCACTGCCGGGCTGACGGCGGGAGCGCCCATCGAGCTGTGATCAACGATATGCATATAGACAAGCCCGATCTTTCCCAACTCTTCCGACAGAAGGGCGTAGGTTTCGTCAATTCCGTCATAAAGCCCCGTGTCGTTGAACACGCCATACGGCGATACCCGCATTCCGACCCGGTCGCCCCCTATGGCCTGTGCGGACGCCTTGGCTACTTCGACGGCGAAACTGATGCGGTTTGGCGCCGAGCCTCCATATTGGTCCGTGCGGTGGTTTGGGGAAGGGTTGATGAACTGCTCGATCAAATACCCATTGGCTCCATGCAACTCCACTCCGTCAAATCCCGCTTCGATGGCGTTGCGGCAACCCTGCGCGTACTCGTTGACGGCGTTTCGGATATCATCCAACGTCATCTCGCGCGGGACGGGATAAGGTTGCATCTGCTTTTGATCCGTCCACATTTCCCCTGTCATGCCGATGGCGGAAGGCGCGATAACTTTTGAGCCCGGCGGCATGTTGAGCGGATGTGACACCCTGCCGGTATGCATAAGCTGAAGGAAAATGCGGCCGTCCTTCCCGTGTACGGCCTGGGTGACTTTGCGCCAGCCCAAAGACTGCTCATGGTTGAAGATTCCGGGAATGCGGGCGTAACCGAGGCCGTTGGGGGAAGGGGAAACCCCCTCCGTGATTAGCAGGCCGGCGCTTGCGCGTTGCTTGTAATACTCGGCCATGATGTCGTTTGGGATATTGTTAATGGCGCGGCTCCGCGTCATGGGACTCATGACGACGCGGTTGTTAAGGGTTATCCGGCCAAGTTTGAATTCGCTGAATAATGGATCGTTCATAATACCGCTCCCCCCGCTGACAGGTTATTTGCGATGGCAACCGCGCCCTATCGGCATAATAGCGCTTCTTTGGCGTGGGCAAACGGTATTTCGCGGTAACAAAAACTTTGGCGGTGGTGTTAAATAATGAAAGCCGGCCCTGAGTGTGGGACAGGGCCGGCCTTCAAAAAACACACCCCCCGAACGGGAGGCGCATAACCTAGATCTTGCCGAAAGTGGTGGTGGTTCTCGCGTGGCCATTGAAAAACGGCCGTAGGTTGGTGGTGAATGCAGTGGTGGTCTCGGTCCGGCAAGTCCAAGTATCTGCCAATATGGAAAGGACGTGGTCAACTTCGAATATGCATGGCCTGTGAATCATCAGCTTTCCCTTAAAAAAAGAGCGCCTGTCACTTAATGCCGATGTCTAGTTGCTTTTCCTCGTAGCGCTTTAAAAGTTGCTCTATGGCTTCCCTGAAAAGGACAGCCTTCGTCACTTTTAACTCCGCCGCCACATGATTCAACTTGTCAATCTGTCTCTGGTATAAGTGTGTGGTGACTGGGACCTTCTTGTCTAAATCAGTATTTTTCATCGTGCTTCTGATAAAGATGAATATAAGTACATACAATCATTGCATTCGATTAACAAATATTTTGACGGAATTTGTTTTTTGAGTCAAGGGTTTTTTTAAATATTATTTATCGCTTTATTTATTAGGCTATTCAGGCCATATTTGGGTTCTGTTGTCTCAGGGGGAGGGGGGGCGATTTGTGAATTCCCCTCATTTGAGCAAGAAGACGGGCGCATCGCGATGCGCCCCTACAATCGTAAAGGCCTCCGATGGAACCAGCGGCCCAATCCCTGTGTTATAATTTCAAGCGGATGCCTATAAAGGCATTGCATCAATAATATTCCCAAGAGGAACGGAAAATGTTTAACTGGAGCAGACGTAAATACCTGATGGTCATCGGTTCGGCCCTTTTCATGGGTGGAGCCGTTTTCGGCTACTATTTCGCCAGGCCGCTGGGGGTCATGAGCGCCAAGTCCCCCTTCCTCTCCGAGGCCCTTGCGCCGGAGGCGATGGCGCAGAACAAGGAAATCACCAACGGCGTATTTACAAAGATCGCCAAAGAGAGCATGCCAGCGGTCGTCAACATATCCACCAAACAGAAGGTCAAGTCCCACGCCTCTGCGGATATGGATGACGAGAGGACTCGCGAGTTCTACGAGCGTTTTTTCCCCGGCTACAAGGATGCGCCACGCGAGCAGGTCAAACAGAGCCTGGGTTCCGGGTTTGTCGTGGAAGAGGACGGCTTCATCCTGACAAACAGCCACGTCATTGACCAGTCTGACGAGATAATCGTCACGTTCGGCGACGGGCATGACCCCGCGAACGCCAAGGAATACACGGCCAAGATTGTGGGGCAGGACCCTAAAACGGACATTGCCATAATCAAGATACAGCCGGACAAAAAAATCACAGCCCTTAAGATGGGCGATTCGGACAAACTGCAGGTGGCCGAGTGGGTGATGGCTATTGGCAATCCCTTTGGATTCGCCCAGTCTGTCACGGTCGGGGTGGTCTCCGCCAAGGGCCGGGTGATAGGCGCAGGCCCCTATGACGAGTTCATCCAGACAGACGCCTCTATCAACCCGGGCAACTCTGGAGGGCCGTTATTGAACCTTAATGGAGAGGTTGTCGGGATAAACTCCGCCATTTTCACCGGCGGATCCAGCCAGGGGAACATCGGTATCGGCTTTGCCATACCGATCAACGCCATCAAATCCATCTATGCAGACCTGAAAAAAGGGAAAGTCAGCCGAGGGTGGTTGGGCGTGATGATCCAGAAAATCACGCCGGAGTTGATGGGCGCGATGGGCCTGAAAACCTCCAAGGGCGCGCTGGTGGGCGACGTGCAGGAAAACTCCCCCGCAAGCAAGGCCGGGATAAAGAGAGGCGACATTATTACGGAGTTCAACGGGCTTGAGGTCTCGTCCTCCGAGCAGTTGCCAAAGATGGTTGCGGTCATCAAACCCAATACTAAGGTGAAGGTGAAAGCCCTGCGTGACGGCGTTGAAAAAGCCTTCACGCTTTCCCTTGGCGAGCTTCCAGACGAAGCCGTTGAAAAGCCATCAGCCCCTTCACAAGACGACAGCCTTGGCATGTCTGTGGAAAAGCTGACCGGCGACGCCGCAAAGCGGCTCAACGCAGAAGGCGTGTCCGGCGTTGTGGTGAGGAACGCCTTGCCAAACAGCCCCGCCGGCAACGCCGGGATTCATGTTGGCGACATCATAACGGAGGTCAACAAAATCCCGGTCAACGACGTGGCCTCTTACACCGCCGCAGTTGGCAAGTCCAAACCGGGCGAGCCTGTCCTGTTCCTCATCAAACGGGGCAAGAGCACCGTCTTCATCGCCGTGAAACTGCCGGAGAAGGATAAATAGCGCCGATTTCCATCTGAACCAAAAGCGCGGGGGCTGATAACAAGGTTCCCGCGCTTTTTCTTTTCCCACGCCCCCTAATCGAAACAGGGGGCAGGGTGAGGGAAAGCTCAGTTTTCCCGCCCCACCCGGTGTGGTTAAAATAATTTGAATCAACCGCCGGGCGTTTTTGCTCTAAAATCAAAATAGCAGAGCCCTTAATGGAGACCATTGGCCCGGTGAATCAATTATTCCGGTTTTTAAGATGACGCCCACAAAGCTTGGCCGGTACGAGGTTATCGGCGAGATAGGTAGCGGAGGGATGGGAAAAGTCTATAAAGGCTGGGACCCAAAACTCAGCAGGCCCGTGGCCCTCAAGGTAATCCATCATTCCGCCCTGGGCACGTTGGAGGAGGACAGGCTACAACCCGTGAAACGGTTTTACCAGGAGGCCCGCGCCGCCGGGAAGCTCTCCCATCCCACCATCGTCACCATCTACGACATCAATGAAGAGACGGCGTTTGAAGACCCGCTGATTTATATCGCGATGGAATACCTGGATGGCAAAGGGCTGGATTACCACATCAAAAACAGGACGCCGTTTCCCTTCGGCAAGAGGATAAGCATAATCAGGAGGATCGCAGAAGGCCTGGCCTACGCCCATGACAACGGGGTGATACACCGCGACATAAAGCCGGCCAATATAATACTGGCCGCCGATGACACTCCAAAAATCACGGATTTCGGATTGGCCAAACTGGCGGACACATCGCTGACGCTTTCGGGGGCGGTGATGGGGACTCCCAGTTACATGTCCCCGGAACAGATATACGGCTCCAAAGTGGAGCGCCGCACCGATATCTTTTCACTTTCGGTCGTGTTGTACGAGCTTCTCACAGGAGGCAGGCCGTTTAGCGGCGGCAACATCACCGCGATAATCTTCAGCGTCCTCAACAAGGCCCCGGAACTTCCGACTTTCCTTAACCCTGCCCTGCCTTTGCTGGTCAATTCTTTCATGCAAAAAGGCCTGGCCAAAGACCCCAACGAGAGGTTTTCGGGGATGGGGGAGTTCATCGCCGCGCTGGATAGGGTAATGGCGCAAGTCAAAGCCGAGGGGGGCGATATGACAATCTGCGCGCCTTCACCCGGTCATCCTAAAACCTCCACAGCCTCGCAGGAAACCACGTCGTCTGCGGATGTCACCCAGGCTTACGCCGATAGGACGGCAGACTACACCGCCGATGTGAAGAAACCGGGAGCCGGGCAGGCTACGATAACCACGCCGGTGGCGCCAGCGTCCATGACTGGAGAGAAGGCCTTTTATCAGAACGCCCATAAAAAGAAGCTGGGCGGACCCATAAAATCCCAGCTTGAGGGACTGGCGAAAAAGTTCCCGGACATAACCTACAACATAGATGAGCCTGGGCTGGCCGACCGGCTTCACGACGCGTTGGAAGACGCGGGTTTCATTTTGCACCTGGCCCCAAGCCTGTCGGGGGCGGACATGGCCCGCCGGATAAACTATGCGTTGAAACGTGGGCACATTTTCCTGCTCCATTACAAGCCCAAACAGTCCGGTTACAACCTTGTGGATATTTTGAAAGAGATCAGGGGGTTCAACCCGTCCATCTCGTTTGCGAGCCTGATCCCCATTTTCAGGAGCACAGCCACAGCCGACCAGCAACGGACGCTTCTTAAATTCCTGGGGGATTTCGGGATCATGTACTGCGTTTTCCTGACCCCTAACACGGCGCTCGAAAAGAACCTTGAAGAGATACTCCGCGGCCTTGCCCTGTTCAGCCAGATGGCTGGCGATGACTTCGCCGTCAAAGAGGCGTCCCCGCCTGGAGCCGACCTTGGCGAGGCCGAGAAAATAGAGACCTATACCGGCCTGCTGGCGTTGGGCGAGGACCTTATGAAACGAGGCCGGTACGAGGAGGCCGTGAAAGTTTTTTCGGAGGCGATAGGGTTAAAACCGGATTTTCAAACCCTGGTCAACAGGGGCGACTCCTATTTCAAGCTTAAAAAATATATCCCCGCGCTCACCGACTACCGCCAGGCCAACCGGATAAAACAGGCCGAGCCACTGCCGTACGCCCGCGCGGCGGCCTGCTACCTTATCCTCGCAAAAAAGGCGGATGAAGAGAACGAACCGGAAAAGGCGAGAAAAGGCATAGACGCCGGCGTCAAGCTCCTGCTGGAGTCGGAGCGGCTGATAGAAAAAAGCATGAAAGACAACAGGGGCCATCCCGAACGGCTTCCCGCCATTCCATACGGCCCACTGCTATCGGCCCTGCACGAGTCGGAGTTTATCGAAATTGCGGCCAGCGAAGAGGGGAAAAAGAGCCTGTTCAACCTGGCGGCGCGCGTGATCCAAAAAACCGGCGGCCTGCGTGAAGACGACACGGCTACGGAAACAATGGTAGACCGCGCGGTCGTGCTGGCCGCCATGGGGCATCAGGCCGAGGCGGAGAAAATATTCAGGAACGCGCTTAAGCGCAACCCGCCGGCGGTAAGCGCGGCTTTCAACAATTACGCCATCGCATTGCGGAAAAAAGGGGAGTACGACAGGGCGTTCGAGATTTATATGGAGCTTCTCAAACGCGCCATACCAGAGCGCGATGTCGTGATTGAAAACATGAAAACCTCCGGGTTCCGCCATGCCGCGCGGCTGAGGGGCCTGGGGCGCTACGACGACGCGAAGATGGTGTATAAAAACATCCTCGTCCAAAACCCGCAGGGCAAGGAATGGGTATTGTGCGAATTAGCCATGACATACCTTGAGACAGGCGAGGAGCCAGGGGCGTGTTCCCGGTTCGTGGAAGCCATTTTCATCAACACCAACCTGATGAAGTCCGAAGAGTTCGGGCAATATAAAGAGCTGGAAAAACTTTATCACCTGATGACGCGCAAGCTGGGGATGGCCAGGCCGTAAGGGGAGCTTTGCATAAATCATCGTTGGTTCAAGAAACCCCCGCTCACTATCGTTCGCCGCCCCCTTATCAGGGGGCCTAATGACGATCTTCTTATACCACCCTCACCCTGCCCTCTCACACACATCAAGGGAGAGGGTAAAGAAGTTGTCGCGTTGGGTTTTACGCCTTGTGTGGGTGGTGCGGAAACTGCGGGATTTGCCGGTGGCGCCGCCCCATGTGAAGTTCACGTTTTTTATTTCGTCCCTTCACACCCTGTCTCGACCCGGCTGTCGAGCAGGCTTCCTATCCGCCCGGCAAGGGGCGGATAGGAAGATGGAGCGGCAGATGGTTCCTAAACTATAGTACGATTAATGGCAAGCATGCACGGTTGTGTCGCCGCACGCAAGAGCCCACAATGCATCCCAAGTCGCAACGATGAGGCGGTTGGTCTGCGCTTCCCATAAGCCAGCACCCAGTGGAAAATCAACATAAGCAGTCACCCCGAACACGAGGTTGGCCGAACGATCAGTTGGGATAGCGTTGACAGGTGTACCAAGAGTAAGATTGTCACTAGTCTGCCAGTTCATTGCCCACGGGGAACCATACGACAAAGTATCCATGTCCGAACCAA
>Ga0315281_10010957_pt1 | contig 12445 bp, 8 predicted proteins | sample YL17G07_0_MG_FD_204540 | JGI IMG/M metagenome (GOLD analysis project Ga0315281, IMG submission 204540) | Sediment microbial communities from Yellowstone Lake, YNP, Wyoming, USA - YL17G07_0 | ecosystem: Environmental > Aquatic > Freshwater > Lake > Sediment | place: USA: Wyoming | collected... | reverse complement strand
TATCTTCATCTTTGTCGTCCTGTCCATGATTGTGATTGTCATGGAGCCCGTGATTGTGCTCTTTGGTTTTGTCCTTGCTTATGTCCTATCAGGTCCGGTGGGGCTGATTCTTGCCTGGCAGAAGAAGAATGCCGCGAGGGAATTGGAGCCTATGGCTGAAGCCGAAGTGCGGACCGATTAAAAAGATATTTTACTTGTCTTCTTAATTGTTTTTAGGTAAATTATTTTTGAATAGATTCCTCGGTAGCTTCTACCTGTCGGTAGACAGGCAATCGGTAGAGCGCCTGCCTGCCGGTAGGCAGGGGTGGCTGAAAAGGAATGGATCGGTGGTTTGTCTATGCGTTAAGGAGCGTTAAAGATGGTGGACTTTATATCGGTATTTCCCAAAATCCTGATAAACGTCTCAACTCTCACAACAGGGGGGTGACGAAATCCACCCAACGTCGACGGCCCTTCGTATTGATATTTCGAGAATCATGCAACTCAAGAAAGGAAGCCAGAGAAAGAGAAAAGTACTATAAATCAGGGATTGGCAGAGAGATATTGAAGAAATCAAATTCCTCGGTAGCTCAATCGGTAGAGCGGGTGGCTGTTAACCACTAGGTTGCAGGTTCGAGTCCTGCCCGGGGAGCCAACTTATCAAGGCCAGGCATGAACCTGGCCTTTTTATTCTGCCAATGTGGGTAACCACTCTGCAAGGCGGAAGCTCGGGTCGTCATTACTGCGGCCAAACGAGCGATGTTGACCGCCGCCTCCGACAGCATAACAGTCCTGTCTATCAGCTTTCAAAAACGGCGAAGAGATTCGAAGGTCCCTGGAAGCTTGTTTGAGTTCAGGAGTGCATAGACCGGAGCGAGGCGACCGAGTTGGAGAGATTGATTAAGAAAAAAGGTATTGAACGTTACCTGAACGATCTCAACCAGTAGTAGGCATCACTAACCACCTAACCACTATAACTACCAAAGGGGGCAGGAGGTTTCTTTCTTAGGTAAACTGGTATGATATTATTCTCATTTCACATTGGGGAGTCTACCCTTGAACATCTTGCGGGATGAACCTTAATTGTTTTGGCATGCCCAGAGGGCCAAGTTAGATGCTTCGGGGATTTCGCATCATGTCATGGCGCGAATCTAATGGGCGAATTAGCAGTTAATTTTAATAATTCAAACTAATCCACAACGTCCCTTCCTGCGTACAGGAAGGTTTTTTTCTCTTGACAACAGACTGGGCTATGATATTCTCATGCCCATCCAAACATCAGATCCCTTCGTTGATTCCTCATGATTTAAGGAAAATCCGCGCAGAAGAACTGAGGGCTGCGGGATTCAGGGGTGGATTCTAAACACAGTTACGGGCAAGTAGGAAGAGGATGCGCGAAGAACATGCAATGTTGATAGGGAACATGTTCAAGAATGCTCACATCACATTTTGTAAGATTGGTGATGTCCCCAGGAGATCAGGTGAACAGCCATGACAAGGAAGGCCTATAGGAAAAAGCGAATTGACACAGACGTGTTGTGCGTTGGCGGAGGGATCGCAGGTTTAATGGCTGCAATACGTGCAGCCGAATGTAAAGCCAGAGTGTTGATTGTGGAGAAGTCGAATGTCCTCTATAGTGGTTCCGGAGGGCTCGGGAACGATCATTTTATGTGCTACATACCGGAAGTTCATGGGAACGACATTGAGTCGCACGTGACGGAATTTCAACGTGGACAGCAGGGTGGCATAAGAAACCGCACGTTCATCAGGAGATGGCTCGAACGATCATTTGAAATTGTGAAACTATGGGAGAACTGGGGAATTCCAATGAGATATAACGGGAAGTACGAGTTTGCCGGTCACGCACTGCCAGGCGAGCTTCTGACCCATCTCCATTATGCAGGAAAAAACCAGAAGAAAGTTTTGACCGAACAGGCCACGAAAAGGGGAGCCAAAATCATCAACAGGACCATGTGTTATAACCTCCTGTATGATAAAGAAGGAGTGTGTGGCGCCATAGGCATTAACACCGATGAAGACGAGATTCTTGAGATCCGATGCAGTAGTGTAGTTCTCGGAACCGGCTCTGTGATGCGGTTATATCCGGCCCCAACCCCTGGATGGATGTTCAACACCCGACTTTCCCCCACATGTGTCGGAGATGGGAGGGCAATGGCTTATCGGGCAGGAGTAGAACTTGCCAGTATGGAAATCCCGTTGATTCGTTGCGGACCAAAGTACTTTGCCAGGGCAGGCAAAGCAACATGGGCAGGTGTCTTGAAGGACCCTGGCGGCAAACCGGTGGGACCCTTTGTCGACAAACCCGACAATCAATACGGAGACCCTGTGGTGGATGTCTATCAGGACATTTTCATCGATTATAAGGAGTCGGGAAGGGGCCCGGTGTATATGGATTGCGGCGGCCTGTCTGACGAAGAGCTGGCGTATATGCTTCACTGGCTAAGGAACGAAGGGAACGAATCCTTCCTCAATTCCCTTGAAGCAGATGGAATAGACATCAGGAAGAACCCGATAGAGTTCTGGACCTATGAGAATGAACTGTTTCCGAGAGGAGGCGTATACTATAACGAGGACGGAGAAACTTCTGTGGAAGGTCTTTATGCTGCGGGCGATGAGTTTTTCGGTGGGATTTCCGGCGCTGCAGTGTTCGGATGGATAGCAGGCGAGGGTGCGGCAGGTCGCTCCCCTACAAGGAGGGAAGGAGAATCAAAGCAACTGAAATTGCAGATCGAGGAAAATTCGTGTGTCTTTACTTCCTTGCGGCGTAGGGAAAATGGTGCTACCTGGAAAGAGGCCAATATCCTGCTCCAGCAGATTATGGGGGATTATGCCGGGCTTATCCGATCCGAAACGCTCTTAAATGCCGGCCTCGCCGCATTGCTTCGGTTAAAAGATAAGGCTCATGAGACCCTGGTTGCGAGGAATTCCCATGAGCTAATTCGGTGTCTTGAAGTACTCAACATGATAGAGATAGGGGAAATCATCTTCCAGACAGCGAGGGAACGGAAGGAAACCAGAGGGAAACACATGCGTGTGGATTATCCCTTTACGAATCCTTTGCTGGAGAAACTGCTTGTAGTGAAAAAAACAGAACGAGGCCCGAGTTTTCAATGGAGGTCTCTGAAGAGGTGAACGATGCCACCCATCATACATCCGAAAAAATGTAAACAATGTGGTCATTGCGTCGATGTATGCCCAAGCGACGTGTTCTTCGGATCTGTGAAAAATGGGATACCGGAGGTAACGTATCCTGATGAATGTTGGCACTGCAATGCCTGCGTGGATGGATGTGCCGTGAAAGGAGCGATACGTTTGAGAATTCCACTGCCGCTGATGGTGCTTCACAGGGGGTAATAGACTCTTTAGTAAGATGGGGGTTAGGCTTTGCAACAACACATTTCAAATCAGCACGTTGAAACAAAGATGAAGTGACTGTATTGCGGACAGAGCCAAAGCTTCTCCATTCGCTTCATCAAGTTGGGAGGGAAGTCGTCCAGGGAAAGCTCAGTAGAGGATGAAGAGTTACTCTTCACTTTCAGACAAGATTTGCATTGACTGAGATAGCTTTTGCATCATCGTCCATTCTTTTATCATCGCTTCCACGGTTTTGGAAGAGCAACAACGGGTTGACACACTTCATTTCCAGTTACTCTACCGAGATATTGAAATGCTTTATTTGCTCGGCTACGATGGCCCCCTCCTCACTTGCTAAAAAGTTGCGAAATTCGTCCAATACGGGGAGCCATTAAATTCAAGGGGTTGGGAAATTTGTCCCGGCCCTTTTTTTGTGCTTGCAGCACTATAGCAGCAGTTGGCTGACCGACTTTGGAGAAGTAGCTCTGTAATTTCTCCATCGCATCCTTGGCATCCGGCTGGTCCACGCTGTTGTAACGGGTGAACATGGCAAGGGTCTTGTGGCCGGTTAGCTTCATGGTCACCGTCCGGTCAACTTCGGCTCTCCTGGTATTGCTGGCGTAAGTGTGTCTCAGGTCATGGTGCCGAAAGTCCTTGATCCCCGCCCTCTCAAAGGCCTTGGCCAAAGCGTATTTTATGCTTCTGACAGGCTTGCCCTTGCAGGTGAAGGCAAATGGGAGCGAGAGATGCCTGAGATGCGACCCCTCAGCGGGAGAAGGATTTTGAGGCGTAGCTCTGCAAGGTTTCGTAGGAAATAAATGATTTGGAGATTTCAATCGGGATAACAGTGGTTCTGGCGACTCCAGGTAGGCTGTTTATAACCGTAGCCACGTAATCACTCATAACATCGTCACTCTTAGACAATATCGATAACTGGATACCGTCAGACGGATTATGGAAGGTAAAAGCAAAATATACTTTCTTCATTCCGTCAGGAATGTTGGGGTCAATTAAATTCTTGTAAACATCTGTTAGATACGGAGCTTCAACCTTGAGGTTGATGACAAAACGCTTGTATTCCTTGGTATCACGAGGCAATGGGTAGAGCTTGGGTTTGAAAAGATGATGGATAACAAAATTGTCAACACCTTTGATCTTAGCCAGATGAGAGACAACTAAATATCCCAGTGTGGATTCGTCAGCTACGTCCACAAAAAGGCTGGCTTCTCTATTGAAACCCATCCGCTTGGTCAAGTAAAGCAGTTGGCACTTGTCTGGGAATGCTTTCTGGATGGATTCTTGTTGCTCAACAATCCTGTCCCAGACCGGCTGAATAGGCCCTTTGGAGTGAATTCTAATAATAATCAGCATAAATACTCCCATTTAGTTATTGTTGTTACTCAGGCATTAGGCCTGGAAATTCACTCTTCTGAGTAAACCAAATCCTGCTCTCAAATCGCAACAAACAATACTTTTTATAAGAACTTGCTTTGGTTAGGTCGAATATACAAAAAAGGGAGTAGTTTGTCAATAAAAAAACAACAAGATATGGGAGTGCTTCTTTCATCTGTTTGCGCCACATAGGCAGGGAGAAACAGGAGGTTTCGACCACAGTGACCGATTTAACCCGAGCCTGTCCTGAGCCTGTCTAAGGGGCTTCCTCGGAAAGTCTGAACTGAGGCTCAAGGGTTCTTGGGTTGCTGGTCCATGGATTTTTCGACGAGTTCGGCGATGTCGTAGACCTTCACCGAGTCGTCCTTTCCCCTCGCCTTGAGGCCGTCTTCGAGCATGGTCAGGCAATAGGGGCAGGCCGTGGCGATGACGTCTGGCTGAAGGGCAAGGGCCTGGTCCACGCGCATCTCGTTGATCCGCTTTCCCTGATGTTCCTCCATCCACATCCTGCCGCCTCCTCCACCGCAGCAGAAGCTTCGGTCGCGGGACCTCTCCATCTCTTTCAGGGTCATGCCCGGAATGGCTCTCAGGATTTCCCGCTGGGGCTCATAGATCTGATTGTAGCGGCCCAGATAACATGAGTCATGGTAGGTGACCGTCAAAGGGTACACGTTATGAAGGGGGATCTTTTTCTGGTCGAGAAGAGTTTTTAGGAACTCGGTCTGATGGATGACTTCAAAGTTTCCCCCAAACTGGGGATATTCATGCTTCAAGCTGTTGTAGCAGTGGGGGCAAGTGGTGAGGATCTTTTTGACGTGATACCGTTCAAACGTCTGGAGGTTCTTTTCTACGAGCATGGAATACAGGTACTCGTTGCCCGTCCGTCGCGCAGGGTCACCGCAACATCCTTCTTCTGGGCCGAGAACGCCAAAGGAGATCCCCACTCGCTGAAGGATCTTCACCAAAGCCTTGGCGACCTTCTTGTTTCGATCATCAAACCCCTTAAAGCAACCCGGAAAATACAGATAATCCACCTTAGGGTTCTCAGCCAGAGTCTTCACTCCGAGGGGTTGAGCCCAGTCAGCCCTCTCGGCCTTTTCAACTCCCCAGGGATTGCCTTTTCTTTCCATCGCCCGAAAGACTTCCCTGAGTTCTCCGGGGAATCGGCTCTCCATCAGAACGCTGCTTCGCCTCAGGTCGATGATCTTGTCATAGCCGGAGATAAAGACTGGACATTGTTCGTAACAGTTCAGACAGGCTGTGCAGGCCCACAAAGTATCCTCCGAAATCACCTCCCCCAGCAGCGGAGACGGTTCAGATGTCGGCTGGGGGTTCGTCGGAATGATGGCCCCTCCCTGAGTCAGGAGATGAGCCTTGAGGTCCTGAATCACCTTTTTCGGATTGAGCGGTTTTTCGCTCAGATGAGCCGGACAGTTGTCCTGACATCTCCCGCATCGGGTGCAGGCCTCAAGATCGAGCAACTGTTTCCACGTAAATTCCTTGACCTCTGTGACGCCGAAGGTTTCCGCCTCCTCAAAATTGGGAATGGGCCGCACGGCTCCTTTCGGTTTCAGGGATCGATAAAAAACATTGAGGGCGGAGAGATAGATGTGCTCGAGGGAGGAACGGCTCACAACAATATAGCCAAAGAAAGCAAGCGCGGGGATGGCGTGGATCAGGACCCGGTGCCAGACGAGGAGTTCGTTCAAAGGCTCGGAAGGCAGAATGAGGACGAACCGGGACACGGCGGAGCTGATCGGCGCCCACATGAAAGAATCGGCTGGAAGACTTCCACCCGCAAGCATCAACCGGTATCCCTTGACCAGGTAGCCAGTCAGGAGGATCACAAAGACCCAAACGTATTTCAGGTGATCATCGGGTTTCGAATCGAGTCGTGACGGTTTGACAACGAACCTCCGGACAACGGCCATCAGTGCCCCTAAGAGGATGATCACTCCTCCAACTTCGGAAATAAATGAGGCAAAGAGATAAATGCTGTGGGGAGGGGCTGTCAACCCGGTCAACGGAGAGAAGAGTCGAATGAACTTTCCCAGAAAGACGAAAAGCGTTCCCCAAAAGATCAGAAAATGCATCGTCCCCGGGTATGCCTCTGTCCCCTCTCTCCAGAAGCGCACATGACCGAGAACCACCGCGAGAAAAGTCTTCAGCCTTTTAAGAGTTTGGCCCGAACAGTCTTCCTCTTTTCCAAGGTGCCACAACAGGTAATGCTGCTGCCGGAAAGTGTAGACGAAAAGCGCGGCCAACCCGACGAGGATGACGCAGGAGCCAATGCTCACCGGATAAAGGACGCGCATGATATATGCATTTTGCTTCGCCCAGAACTGTAGATATGTTGGGTCCACGTCGATCCCTCGAACCAAGGTTAAGGTAGAAGTTTGGGGTAAAACAGGGTCAGATGGGCAACGAAAAATGCCGAGATCATTGCGCCGACAATCCCCAGCGTCCACCTCAAGAAGCGGTCGTATTTCGACTGAAAACCAACATCAAGGATCGTCAGTCGGGCGGCCAGGAAGAGGCAATAGATCACTCCCATCAGGACCAGAACTTCAATGACAATGGCGATAGGTCTCAATGTTGTTCCTCCGTATCGGACATTAGGGTCTCCCACAATCCGAGCTGTTTCTGTCGGTCTCCACACCTTTCAAAAATCTCCCGAGTCAGGCCGTCGGGGCTGTTCCGGCCGGAATGGACTCGCCAGTCCGGGCAGGCAGGATCTCCAGATACCTCAGGCCAAGGACAAACAGTAGCCCCACGAATGCAACGATGCTAAGGCTGAGCAGGGTCTCCCAGGGTGTAATCGGAAAGATCCCCGGTTCTCCCCATGGCCCTTCGATCTGGCCCGGGAAAAACGGCTGTGGATTAGCCGTGCCCGGGATAACCAATGCTGCCCTCTCTCCAAAGACTCCTATGACCACCGAGGCCGCGGCGCAAACCACTCCCTTCAGGGTCTTCTTTGTCCTCGGGTGAATGAGCAGGATCAAGGGGAAGACGATCCCCATGCCGATCTGGAAAATCCAGAAGATCCACCAGTAGTCCCCGGTCAACAGGTACACCGCTGCCTCGCGGTTCGGAAAGTAGAGATGGGTCAGCTTGTCGAAAAAAACCATGACCAGCAGGATGAGGATAATGCTGGTGAGTAGCCTACCGAGCGAAAAGATCAATTCGTCCTGAATGACCCTCCGGGTGAGCTTGAAGGTCACCACGGATATCAGGATGATCAACGATGTTCCGGAGGTGAGAGCCGCCGTTAGAAATTCGAACGGCTTGATGGGCGAGAAGAAGATCTCCCGGTTCCCGATCAGCCCGAAGATGGCCCCTGTCCCCATATGGACCGCGATGGCCCAGAGGACGTCCACGGTTCCCACAATAGCCGCCAGCCGTTTCCTTCCTTCGAAGATGAGCCAGAGATAGATCAGCATGAGCGTGATGTATCCCGTGTAGAAAATGGAGTTGATCGCAAAGAGGGAGGTCATGTTGTTGAGGTAGAAATACATGAAGAGCCGCCACGCCTTCTCGGGCCTGCCCAGGTCGACCATGACAAAGGACATGGCCCCTACCATGAGCAGAATACCCATGAAGACGGCCATTCGCCCAATGGGCTCATAGATCTCCTTCTTGAACACGTAACTGAGGGAGGAGATGATGATGGCCCCGGCACTGAGGCCGATAAAGAAGATGTAAAACGTGATGAGCTGCCCCCAAGGAATGATGTTGCTGACCCCCCACACCTGTTGACCCTTGAGGTAGGCCACCAGGAAACTCACAATGAAGACTCCAACCATCACCCCGAGCAGCGTCACAAGAACCTTGTACCCCCTCGATGTCCCTTCAATTGTTGAATAGTTTCGTTCCATCTGTCAGTCCTTCACCCCGTTGGAAAGCTCCGCAATGGGATGGTAGAAATCAAAACGTCAGCTCCTTATTAAGGGTAGGATCAAAGTCCTGTCCCTATCCAACAGGGTTCACCGGGAGAGATAAATGACCTTCGGTCGTGTGGCCATCTCCTCCCGAAGCCGGAAAGAAGCGCGGGATGCCAGGAGTTGTGCCACCGGACTCTGAGGGTCATCCAGGTCCCCGAAAGTCCTTGCATGAGATGGGCAGGCCTCGACACAGGCCGGGACGACCTCTGTCCCGATCTTCTTCCCTTCCTTGAGTCCCTGGTCGATCCGGTGGAAACAGAAAGTGCATTTCTCCACCACGCCCTGTGTTCTCACAGGAAAAGGCCAAGGAGCCCAGGAATTGCGGTCCGGAGGCTCGTCCTGGTGGTGATAGGGCTTTGTCTCCTGCGCCTTGTAATTAAAGCTCCTCGCCCCGTAAGGACAGGCCACCATGCAATATTTGCAGCCGATGCACCTCCGGTAATACTGCACAACGATCCCATCTTCCCGTTGGAAGGTGGCCTTTGCCGGGCAGACCGTGACACAGGGAGGATGTTCGCATTGCATGCAGGGCATGGGAATGATCTCCGTTCGGACATGAGGGTATTTCCCTTTCGTCACGGCAATCATCTTGTGCCAGTAGATTTCCCTCCTCAACCTCTGCTCCTCCGGTGATCCGTGGGGGACGTTGTTTTCCTCCTTGCAGGAGACAACGCACGCCTGGCATCCGACACATTTATCCAGATCGATCACCATGCCCCATTTTGCCATCTCTGCTGTCCCTTCTATGCCTTGTAAATTTTGACCCTTGTGTTGAAAAAAGCGGACTGTCCGCTCAGAACATCAAAATCAATCCCGATCACCTCGTTTGGATTGCACCCGATTCCCTTCTGCCACTGTCCGTAAGAGGTGTGGCCTTGCCCGCTGGGCATGCAGACAATCCCGGGATGAACCCCCTCGGAGAACTTGACGTACGTTCGGATTTTGCCGAAAGGCGATTCAATCCAGACTTCGTCGCGATCCCGAAGATTCAGACTCCGGGCCGTCTCGCTGTTGATCTCTGCAGGGCTCACCCATCCCACCCCCTGCATGGGCAGGAATATCTCCTGGGCCCAGGGGTAGTTCTGGCTCCCGTTTCCAAAAGTGAGCAGTGGCTGGTAAGGAAAAAGGACCAGAGGATATTGCCCCTCTTCCCCCAGCCATTTCAGCTCCGAATAATGCGGGGAAGATGCAATCCCTTCCTTCGCGCTTTTTCCCTTCTTGGTCTGGAGAGCACGGAGGTTCCCGGAGACAAACTCAAACTTTTGGGAAGGGGTATGGAAGATCCGGGGATATTTCCTGTATTGATAAGCCGGCCCCTTATAGACCCCTTTCTTCAGAAATTCCTCCCAGGGAAGGAGAGAGGACGTTCGAAACCGGACAAAGCCTTCGGCTGATCCTCCCATGTCTTTGAATGCCTTTGCCACCACTCCCGGAAATCTTTCAGCCAGATGAAAGAGAATGTCTCCAATCGATTTTGAATCTCCTATCGGCTTAACAACGGGCTGTTTGATCCTGGCTTCTGCAGAGCCCCCGCCAGGGGAAGAGTGATCGTATCCCCATTCCTCTAAAAACGTGGTTGAAGGCAGGACCAGATCGGCGTACTCCGCCATTTCACTGATAAATGGAGCGACATGAACATAAAATGGGATCTTCTTGAGGCTCTCCTCCCATTGGCCTGTGCCTGGAGCGGTCATATTGAAATTGCTGTTGAACCCGATGGCCATTTCGATCGGGTAAGGCTTCCCCTCCAGCATGGACCGCGGGACTTGGTTCGTGGCAACACGGGCGGCTGGAAAGGCTTCCGTCCCATGAAGATCGAAGGGAGGTTGTTCAAGCCCTTTCTTTGCGATCTCATCTTGGGCGCCGTTCGGAAACGTCCGGTACCCTGGTGATTCCTGATAGAGAATTCCGCCCGGCACATCGATGCTTCCGACCAGCGCGTTCAGGCAGTGGATCGCGTACCCTGTATAAGACCCTCCAGGCCAGGCGATCGCTCCCTTGCCCGGAATCGCCAGGGCAGGTCGGGTCCGCGCAAACTCGCCTGCTATCCTGTAGATTGTTTCAGCAGGAATGCCCGTGATCTTTGATGCAGCGTCAGGTGCATAATGCTGAAGGGCCATTTGCCGGTACTCGTCAAAATCCACGGTCCATTCTTTGATAAACCCATGATCAAAAAGGTCCTCTTTAATGATGACATGGGCGATGGCCATGGCGAGGGCGGCATCGGTCCCCGGGTTGATTGGAATCCACTCATCCGACTTCGAGGCAGTCAGCGAATACCGGGGTTGGACGTCGACGACTTTGGTTCGGGTGGGTTTCTCACGACGCAACCTGCCCCACTTTCTAAGCCACCGAGCAACCGGCGGGGTCGATTCAAGAAGATCCGCGCCGAAAGAGAGTAAATAGTTCGTTTGATCCAGATCATAGGCACAGGCATCAAAATGACCATCCGCCATCCAGTTCCCTGTCTTTTCGGCCTCCCGATCCAGACCGTCCCCCGAGACCAGGTTCGGCGTACCGAAGGCCTCGGCAAAGCGTGAGAGCAGGTCTTCGTTGCTCCTCGAGTTCAGTCCGGACATGAGCAAAAGGGGGTGGGGCCCGAAGCCGTCACGCAGGGTTCGGAACTTCCCAACGATCTCCTCTATAGCTTGATCCCAGGACACAGGCTTCCACTGGGGATCAATCCCCTTGCCTTTTTTCGACTGGGACCTCTTCAACGGGGAACGGATCCTCTCCGGGTCATACAAGACCTGAAGGCCGATGTGCCCGCGAGGACAAATCTGTCCTTCCGAAATGAGAGATGAGTGATTCCCTTTGATCTGCAGGGCTTTCCCATCAGCCACCTTCACGTTTATTCCACAGCGAGCAGGGCAATTCAGACAAGAGGTTGAAATCCATCTCCCCTTGGCAGTGCTTGCGTTAACGGGTTGAACAGCAGGAGCGGAATCGGATTGCTTATGGACCCCAATGGCACCCACAGAAAGCCCTGCTATTGCTGTCAGTTTCAGGAATTTTCTACGACTCAACCGCGAATAACGGCCACCCTTTTCATCCGCCCCTGAAAGATGATCATCCATGTCTCTCTTTGCTCCCATTTTCGCTGGAGAATAAGACCATAACCGAACACTAATCACTTAATTTGAAAAGATCCGTAACTGTCAGCCATGAACTTCCGCTGTGGAGTTGTTCATATTTTCACATACGTTTGTTCAAACTTTCACTTTTGTTTCTCTCTTCTCTCATAACAAGACTATAATGTTTCTGTCAAGGGGACAGTTAAACCATAAACGTTACGGGATTATGTCAGATAGAAGAAACCCACCAACAGGTGGTAGGAATAAGTTGCGTTTTCCCCTTGTTGGGGCAGACTCCTTCATTTCATAGAGCAGCCACACCATTCCAGGATAAAATAAGCAAAGACCTTTGTACATTCTATCACGGAGTCTAAGTCAACATACTCATCAACGCCGTGAAGATTTTCTCCATTCGGCCCAAAAGAAAGAGATGGGATACTGAAATACTGCCCAAATCTCGTATCAAGGCCAGCGGTCTTTCCAATCACGTCGATGGACAATCCCAAGACATCCTCGGCACAGGCTTTGAAAGTCCTAACGAAGGGATGGTCGGGATCCTGTTCCCAGGGCTCCGCGTTCCACCCAAACCAGGTGACCTCAGGACGATGTTGTGTCAGCCATTCGTCTCGACGAGCTACACCGTCGACAACTTGCTCAACCTGATTCTTGACTTCGGCGAGAGTT
>Ga0315281_10010956_pt1 | contig 12445 bp, 4 predicted proteins | sample YL17G07_0_MG_FD_204540 | JGI IMG/M metagenome (GOLD analysis project Ga0315281, IMG submission 204540) | Sediment microbial communities from Yellowstone Lake, YNP, Wyoming, USA - YL17G07_0 | ecosystem: Environmental > Aquatic > Freshwater > Lake > Sediment | place: USA: Wyoming | collected... | reverse complement strand
CCGCTTGCTGGCGAACGAGAAACCGTTGCCCTGCTGGGGCAGGTTCGCCGTGAGTTCCTTGTACTCCGCGGCGCCCGCCAGGTTCTTGCCGCCCCGGCTCGTCTCCAGAATCTGGTTCAAGTACTCGGGCTGGGTGGCCAGGAAGAGGTACTGCCCGTCCTGGGCAATAACAGGCTTCAGTTCATACGGAAAATCCGGCGGAATCGGGACGGGAATGGAGAACTTGCGCACGCCGCCCTCCACTGTTTCCGTCGTGGATGGATCATGCATGCTCAGGGTTTTCACCGCGAGCTCGTAGAGGGTGGCGTCCTTGGTCCGCACCATCAGGACCGCCTTCGGATAGGCAAAGGAGAGCGGACCGGCGGGGCTGGTGGGGATCTCCAGGCGCTTGGCGGGGTCGAAGCCCGCGATGAACGTGATCTCGCCGCCCAGCGAATCGAGCGCGCCCTTGAGCGTCAGGCTCTTACCAGCTATGCCCGTCAGAGCCGTATCCACCTGACCCAATCCCATAAGCAGCATGTCCTGTGCTTCCTGGAACTGGCTTTCTTGAAGTCCCGTCTGGATGGCTTCGAGGAGGGCGGCCAAGTCCACGTCTCCCGACCCGAAAAGAACGGTATCCTCGGGAGCATACTTCACCGCTTCGCACGCATGTGGGGCGCCGCCGAGGCATTTCAGCACCCCTTTTCGGCCTTCGGGAATCCGGACGTAGGACTTGCAGTGATACAGACCATTGGGCTGCCGGACCGCGCTTGCCCCAACGTCCTCGATCGAATACAGACCGAGCGACTCCAGCATCTTGTCCGCGAGGTCGAATCCCCGGATAACCGAGGGGTCCGCGCCCTCCGGCGCAAAGCTCGTCCGCAGTGTCCGCACGATGTTGCGGACGGAATCCTTCGCGTTCATGTAGACGTAGGTCTCACCCCCCGCGTCCAGTTTCTGGGCTACCTCGGCGAATCTCGGGTTGGCGGGCACGTTTTCGGCCCGGGCAATCCCCGCCGGACAACCCAGCAAACACAATAACGCCAATACTCGAACAGTGTGACGCATCATGAGGAAACCTCCTTTTCTTGAGAAAACGGCTGGAACGGCGTTCTCTCTCGGTATGTCATGCCTTCCCTTTGAATCATGGGGATCCTGCATTGTCCCTGGATCCACCGGAAGGTGTTTTTCGCCAGAATCGGGTGCGCCATGCCTCTTGTTGGGTCCATTCGCGCTTGGGGGCCGCAAAATATGCCTTCACCACCGGATTTAGCACGAAAAATGCCAGGCGCCCCGGGACGCTCGAAAGGTCCCTCCCTCAGACCTTTTCCGGCACCACAAAAGGCCTGCGGTAGTTGCGCGAGATCAGGGCGTTGGCGACAAGAGCGTCCGATCCGGTGAACTTCTCCGCCGCGGGGTCCATTTCCAGCCAGGGCCCGTGCGCCGCTCGATCTTTGGACAGATCCACTCCGTTCACCGCCAAATGCTCCTGGAAGCGTTCGAACGCTTCGAGCATCGCGGAGTTCGCTTCCAGGCGCTCTCGAATCTCCTCGGGGGGCCGCCGGGTTCCCAGCCGATGGGAGACGTTCCCCATGTGGCAAAGCGCACTGGAAAGATGGCCCTCCAGAATATCGGCGTTGAGGCTCTCCCTTTTCCGGCTTCGAACCGCGTCAATGAAGTTCTTCGTATGGCCGGCGCCGCCGTCAAGCGGGAAATCCCGGATCTTCTTCCCATCCTGGTCGTAGGCCCAGCCAGTCGCATAGTAGCCGTGCTCGCAGTGGATCACATTGCCGGTGCGGATTCCCTTGTAGTGCGATACCTCGTCTACGCCCGGCTTCATCGGCAGACCCCGCACCTCGAACAGTATCGGAATGTCCGGGTAGTCGTAATAGACGAACTGAGTGTTTGCCGTTTCCCCGTCATCGTCGTAGCCGAAACGGCCGCCGACGCTCATCACCCGCGGCGCGAGCGCCTTGGCGCCGGTGGCCCAGCGGGCGATATCCATTTCGTGGATGCCCTGGTTGCCGATGTCGCCGCTCCCCGTGTTCCACACCCAATGCCAGTCGTAGTGCAGCTCCTTGCGCATCAGCGGCAGCAACTCCGCCGGCCCGGTCCACAAATCGTAGTCCACCGAGGAAGGGATGGGGGTGGGTCCGGCCACCTTTCCGATGCTCTTGCGGCGCTTGTAGCACAATCCCCGAGCCAGGAGGATTCGACCGAGATGCCCCTCTTTCAGCCACGCAATCGCTTCCCGCAGCCCGGGATCGGAGCGGTTCTGGGTGCCCGCCTGAACGATCCGGCCGTATTTGCGCGCGGCCTCCACGGCCTTGCGGCCCTCCCAGACGTTGTGCGAGACCGGTTTTTCCACGTACACGTCCTTGCCCGCCTGGCAGGCCCAGACCGTCATCAGAGAATGCCAGTGGTTGGGCGTGGCCACCGACACGGCATCAATGTTGGGATTCTCCAGGAGTTTGCGGACGTCGGTGTAGGCTTCCACCTTCTCGTTGCGCTCCTCGCATTTCCGCACGCCCGCGTTCAGAACGTCGCGGTCCGCGTCGCACAACGCCACGACGCGCACCCCCGGCAGCTCCCCGAACTCCCTTATATGGTCGGCGCCCCTGCCGTGGAAGCCGATAACCGCCAGGCGGATGTCTCCGTTGGCCCCGATCACCTGGGATCGCGTCGAGGCGGTCGCGGTCGCGCGTCTTGCCGCTCCGCAACCCTGCAACACCAGGGAGCCGGCGGCGGATACCAGGGCGGCTTTCTTTAGAAAACTCCTGCGGCTGACGGAATTCATGGTTCGTTTCCCCTGCCTTTCCTATTTCTTCTCTTCCTCATCCAATACAGGGGACATCTATGATAAGTACACGTCAAGAAAAAAAAGAGGTTTTTTCCGCTCCCGGTGATTGCCCCGGGGGTCCTTGTCCAGCCCGCCGCGAACGCCTCCGGCCTTTTTGGTCTGGGGTCGCCGCAATTTCGCAGACTGAGATTCCAAGTTCCGGGGACGCCGAATCCACCTTCCGGAGACGCCGCACTTATATCAGCCTGCCCCCACGCGGTTTCCTCCCCCGTTTCGCGCGCACCAAGGAGCGGCCCACCACCTGCCCCAGGTGTGCCGCGCAATCCTTGTCACTTCGGGCCGAGGCTTGAGGACAATGCCCTTCTGCGTGTGCTCAACCGTATCCCCGCGCCGACTAAAGAGTCACGTTTGGGAATCACTCCACGGGATCAATCCTTCGCATGCGTTTGTCAGCCACCCACTCGTCGTATGTCTTCCCGTAGCCCACATAATGAACGTGATACCGCTTTTTTTCAGAGTCTGTCGTCATGATCGTCGCCGGCCACCATTTGCCACCCCACTCGACAAGGACGACGTTCTTTAGCGGCGGATGCTGCGCGGGGTCGCCGAGAATTCGGTCCGCGAGCACCCACTCCTGCCAGTAGGAAGGCCAGCCGATGTAGCTGATCAAATGAAACCCGTTTTGCAGTCTGACGACCCTCGCGGCCACGGGCTCATTCCGCCATGACACGGTGACTGTCTTGCCAGGCTCGCATTGTTTGAATTTGACCGCGCTAAGCTGTGCGGGCGTGAAAGCGCCCCGTGTTTTCTCCGTGTAGCCATAGAATTCGACGAGATAACGCCCTTTTTCCCAGCCCACGATGCGTCCGACGCGCGTTTCCTTCTCGTAGGGCGCCTCGACGTACTCCTTCAGCGGAAAGCTTCCCGGCGCCGGCCCCGGCGGAACGGTTGCTCCCTTTGTCCTGGCGAGCCGCCACGATTTGGGAAGCCCCGCGAAGGTGCAGCCGGAGAGCTGCCTTTCGCGGAACTTCATTTCCGATGACACTTCCGCCGCCGTTTCGCCGAGCGTGATGACCCCATCGTTGTTGCTATCGAAGAAAACACTGCCGTTTAGCGCGTCCAGGATCGTCTGGCTAAAGGTCCAATTGCCGGAGGATTCAACAGTGGCATCCGCCGATGTCAGGCTTGCCGCTTTGAATCCCGCGGCGGCAAGATCGTTGGCTACAGCGCCGAGCCCCCCGGAGTAGCAGCAATCGGCCATGAGCAGAACGTTCTTGCCCTTGAAATGCTTCTTTATCGCTGCCGTGATTTCGGAGAGGTTAAAGCTGCGTTCTTCTTTTCCATTCGATGTGCAATCATAGTTTAGGAATGCGCCTGGACTGCCATGACCCGCGTAATAGAAGATAAACGTGCTGTCCGGTGTCGCGCGCCCAAGCACCGTGCTGAGCCCCTTGCGCATTCCTCTGAGAGTCGCCTTGTCGTCGAGGAGAATCGTCATATTCGTTTTGGGCACGCCGGTTCTTGCCAGAGTGTCGAATAGCTCGCGGTCCTTGCGGTTCTTCTTTGAAAACGACGAGACCGACTTATCGGACCACCCAAGCACGCCGACGATCAGGGCGTAGGTTCTTTGCGGCTCAATATCGGTTGCCGCGGCTGCCGGCGCGGCCGGGCGCGGATTCGTGGCGCGGTCGTTGGCCGCCTGCACGGATGAAGCCGGCTTTCCTTCCGGAGCGATTTGTTTCTCAAGCCAGGCGCCTACCTTGTCCGCCCACAGTTTGCCGTGGGCCCGCAGGCCCTTGCCGCTGAAGTGAACGTCCACACGATTGTCGCCGTTCAGGGCATCGGTGTCCGGACCCTCGCCGGCGAGGCCGGATTCCCATAGCGCCTTCTGCGCGGAGCGGAATTCCTCGTCCGGAGGTTCGGTGGGACTGTGGATGGTTGTCAGGGCGACAAACCAGGGGACTTCCCATCCGGCTCGCGCGCGCGAGGCCCGGATGAGTTTCTCCATGAACTTCGTGTATTGCTCACCGGTAATCTGCCTGTCAGCCGGATAACCCCAGCGCACCTGGCCGGCATCGCTCTCGCCCTGGTGCCAGAGCACCGCGCGGAACCCTTGCGGCCCGAGGAGGGTGAAGCGCTTCACGAGACGGTCGAAAAGGTCGCCGGTGCTTTCCCACTCGCCTGGGCCAACCGGTGTGACGTTGGCGCCAGTGGTCGGCTGCTGTTGCATCCGTTCCCCCTTGGGCAGCCACTCGCGGACGCTCGTGCCGCCGGCGGCAATGCCGATGATGCCGATGGGCGCATGAAACCGCTCGTTCATCGCGTCACCGAACGCCGGCATGAAGCTGCCACCGGAACCATCCGCGCCCTGCTGGGGATCGTTCGCCAGTGCCCACCGCTCGCCGTTGAAAGAACCCACATTGCCGGTCTTCGTGATCTGTTTCTCGGAACCAAAGTTCCCCGCGTTGGACTGGCCCGCGACGATGAAGACTTCGCCAACGCCCACGTGCGCGACGCGGGCTTCGACCGCGGTTTGAGAAGCGCTGACACCGCGCACTTCCAGACGATACCAGCCGCCCGCGGGCGCCTTGACCGTGAAATCGAAGGCGCCGTCCTTAACGGGCGATGGGAAGTCATGCCAGGCTTCATCCGCCTGTCCCGCCAGGGGCTTGCCTGGCAGCCGATACTGCCACTTCTCTGCCATGAAGGTGGTCTTGCCTTGCAGATGAAGCGCGCCTTCTGTGGCGGTTTGGCGCTGCACAACCTGATAGTCGAGGGGACTGCACAGGGTGAGGGTTTCATTGGCCGACTGCACGGAAGCGCCGAGCAACAGCACAGCCGCTGTTCCAACGATTGCGCCTGCGATATTCATATTCATCTCCTTTGCCTGTATTGGGCGACCCGCCCGTTCGTCCCTGGTTTTACAGACGCTTTGCCCGCACTGTTTTGGTTTCACCATTCACCACGATCGTTACCTGGCGCGGCTGCGTCGAAGTGATACGGTAGTCCGTTACCTTGCCGTCCTTCCACTGCACGTCCACGGTAAAGCTGCCGCGCGCGCGCAGGCCCTGGACGGAACCCGTCGCCCACGTCTTCGGCAGGGCAGGGAGCATACGGATGATCGGCTTGCCGTCGGTGGTAAGTTCGTGGCTTTGAATCAGCATTTCGGCCACGGCGGCGCACCCGCCGAAGTTGCCGTCAATCTGAAAGGGCGCGTGCAGGCAGAACAGATTCGGCGCGCCGCGGCCAATGAGCATCGTGAGTAACTTGTTGGCATGATCGCCATCCTGCATGCGGGCCCAGAAATTAGCCTTCCATGCCATGGACCACCCTGTGGAGGCATCCCCGCGACGCTCAAGGGACAACCTGGCGCCTTTGAATAGCTCGGGTGATTGGGGACTTATCTCCGTTCCCGGGTACAGGCCCCAAAGGTGCGAACAGTGGCGGTGATGGATTTCGTTTTCCTCGAAATCTTCCTGCCATTCCATGATACGGCCTTCTTTGTTCACGCGGGTGGGCATGAGTCTGGCCCTTGTGGCATCCAGGCTTTTGGCAAAATCTTCGTCGGTTCCGAGGATGCGCGCGGCCTCGGCGGTGCGGGCCAGAAGGTCGCGGATGATTTGCAGGTCAAAGGTCGAGCCAACGCAGAAGGACGTGGATTGACTTTTCCCGTCGCGATCCGTATAGCGGTAGGAATTCTCCGGTGAGTTGGAGGGGGCGGTCACCAGTAAATGCGTCTTGGGATCCTCCACCAGCACGGCCTGGCAGAATTCGCTCGCCCCACGCGTAATCGGGTAGTATTTCTTCAGAAACTCTTTATCCAAAGTGAACGCATAATGCGTCGCGACGTGCTGGGCCAACCAGGCGCCGCACGTTGGGCCGACGCAAGCGCCCAAGTTGCTGGGCGAGGTGTCAAACCAGGGGTTCTGAGTGTGGTTGGCCATCCACCCGGGGGCGTTGTAGTAGGCCTTGGCGGTCTTTTTGCCTTCCTTGGAAACGCCCTCGATGAACCGCATGAGAGGCAGGTGGCAATCCGAGAGATTCGCGACCTCGGCCGGCCAGTAATTCATCTGCAAGTTGATATTGCTATGAAAGTCGCCGCGCCATGGGGTGTCGTATTCCTCAGCCCAAATGCCTTGCAGATTGGTCGGAAGCTGCGAGTCTGGCCGCGAGCCGGAGACCATCAGGTGGCGGCCGAATTGAAAGTAGAGCGCGGCCAGTGCGGGATCGGGAGTGGTCTCCGCCTGGCGGACGCGTTCAGGCGTTGGCAATTGCGAGTTGGCGCCCTGGGGCAGCGAAATCCGGCAACGGTTCATGAACGACGCATGGTCGGCCGAGGCATCGTTCAGAATGGCGTCAAAATGTTTCGCCAGGGCCTTTGTCAAACGCTGTTGCGCCAACACGGCAAAGCTCTTGTTGAACATGTCGGTGCCGGCCGAAACGATGAGGGTGGCTTCGTCCGCGCCTTCGATGGACAGGCCTGATTCCGAGGCAATGACTTTGCCGCCCCTGGTGGTCGCGCCCAGGATCGCCAGGTAACGCACGCCTTCACCGGTTGCTCCCTGGGGCTTGTTGAAGGGGAGCCGGCCTTCCATCCGTTGAAACCCGCCTTCGGTCCCGGTGACCGAACATTCCTTGCGGGAGAGGGCCGCGGTAAAGGAGAGGGCGCCCGGCTTGTCGGCCTTGAGGCGCAGCGCGATCACTTCGTCCGGCTTGGAAACCACCAGGTCACGAATGAAATGCGCGCCGTTGTGTGTGTATTCGGTGTGGGCCACGCCGCGCATCAGGTTGAGATCGCGGCGGTAGCCCGAGTACACGAGCTCGGTCTTGGTTCCGTCATTCCCTGGTTGGCCGCCGGGGGAGGTCGTCTGCGGTGAAGAGACAAACTGGATGAACAAGTCACCGAGGGTTTGATAACACCCGAATTGATCTCTATCCCCCCACCCCCTGATGCCGTCGGCATAACCGAAGTTTTTTGACAGCTCGCTTTGCGCCGCGCCGATGTTGCCGGCGAAAAGGTTCTTGCGCACGTCCGGCAGGCACTGATAGGCGTCATAGCGATTGCCATCATACGGACCGCCCGTCCAGATGGAAGACTCGTTGAGCACGATTCGCTCCTTGCCGACCCCACCCAGATCCATCGCGCCGAGCCGGCCATTGCCAAGCACACAGGATTCATGGAAAGAATCGGCCGGTTTCACAAACCATACGCTCATCGGCTCCACCGGGGCGGATCTTGCGTCGGCCTGTTTCGGATTCTCGCCGGCATTCAACTGCTGGGCCGGAACCGGACACGCGATCACGGTCAGCATGGCTGCCTCACCAATAATCATCAGTAACTTGTTCATATCTTTATCCTTTCTTTTGCGGACTCTAACCTTTTTTCCTTATGTGCGCAACCTTCGTTTCGTTTGCCCGTTGGCTTCCGCTCATTTCGCCAGCATATTGACCACGTCCGCCGCGCGGGACTTCGGAGCCACCGTGAGGGACACGACTTTGCCCTTGCGCAGCTCCCCTTCCAGCGGCGAAATTCAGCAAATTCAGGGGAGACCAAATTCAGGGAAATTCACAAATTCAGGGGACACCACACTTATCTACGCCTCCTAATTCAGGGGACACCACACTTATCTACGCCTGCCCCCACCCGGCTTCCTCCCCGGTTTCGCGCGCGCCAAGGAGCGGCCCAGCTCCCCCTCCAGGTGTACTACGAAGTCCGCGTCTCCCAAAGGCCGCCCGGTCCGCACGTGGCGCGATAAGATCTCCGCCTCCTCCGCGCGTGTCGGCACGCTCAGGAAATCCTCCCAACTCTCGGCGCCACGCGTTCGAGAAAAAGGTCTGCTGACGGCGTTTGCCGCGTTGGGTGACGTGGCGCGTATATGGAGCAATGACTCTCGCGAAGCGTGCCATGACCCGGAGAATACCCGAAGAATGCGCGACGTGTCAAGAAACAGGTGTGAAACAGGCGTGATGTCCCCAGAATTCAGAATTCAGGTTTTTGGGCAGAATCTATGGAGTGCTTTTAGTTGACCGCGGAAACAGCAATCCGAACCGGCTTTTCAGATACGGTCTTAATCCAAACAATCAGGTCGGTACTTTCGAGCGTGCGCCGGTGGCCGTACCGGAAATCCCGGCCCCGCGGAACTTCGGCGCCATTGATCCTCAATGCGGCTTCTTTCTCTCCCCATCCCTGGATAACAAAAGCCGGATTGAAAACGGGTGAATCGGGGCTTCCGGCCAACTCTACTTCAAGGTTGCCGCCAGGCTGAACGCGCTTAAGCAGGTAAGCCCGCTGATCCTGGTTGTAGCCGTCGCTGGAAAAAGAGCTCCCGGCGGTCTTGATGGCCGGGGGGTGAATCCAGGCTTTGGCCAGGGGAAGCAGTTCCACCGGCGATTTATCCGTCATGCCATAAAGGAACGCGTCGGAAGATTGCGAGACCCAACTGAGCGAAGAATGGGCTGCCTGGTCGGGCGCCATGGCGTAACGGCCGTCACTGGCAACCCGCGCGACCGGCCAGTGATTCCACCACGGGAAATGGGAAAACTCCTTGCGAACTTCACCACCGAAAACGCCAATTGTGGATCCCGGCTTGACGATGATGAGGGGCCTGAATCGCGATTTCAGGTTGACCATTTGAATGACCGGCGTCTCCAGGTCCAACTTGGGGAAGCCCTTTTCCCAGGAATAGGTTTTCGATTCCCCCTTGAGGTTGGCCAAGCTGAGCGCCTCAAGCTCGCAGTTGTCCTCGGGACGCGTCCCGGGCTCACTGAGGAAAATCGTCTCCTGGTCAACGCGATGCACCGGCTCAGGCCACCACCCCGTCACGTCGCGGGTGCTCACGCCGTCGGGATAGACATAGTAAAACTCATCGCCGTACTGGCCTTGCCCCGCCACCTCATCATATTCGGCAAACCGGAACGCCGCGTCCACCATCGCATAACGCCAATGGATGACCACCCGGGCGTCGGTGTTCTCGACAATTCGAACATGGGAAAACCGGCATTGAGAGTCCGACATGTGCTCACAGCATCCCACCGCCCCCTGCCCTCCCCGGCGCCGCAATTCTTCCGGCCAGACCCCGGTTTCCAGGCTCTGGTCAGCCATCCATTTCCCGTTCTCGCTCACCCAGCATGGGGAAAAGCGGGTCCCGCGCCAGAACACCATTTGGACCGGCAGCTCGTCAAACTTGACGACGATGTCCGGGTCACCGGCCATCTGCCACAACGCATCCCATTGTTCGTAGTAGTCCAGCTTGGCCGGGTAGGCGCCGAAACGCATCGAGCCCCTGGCAACATCCGGAAACCGGCGGGGAGGGATATTCGGCGCGCGGGACGGCTTGTCCGAGGCCCAGGAGGATTGGATTTCCGCTGCGGTCAGCGCGCGGTCATGGATTTTGATCTCGTCAAGCAGACCGTCAAGAGACCACCAGGAAGGAAACTTCGCCCAGTCCCGAACCAGGTGCGCCGGAACCATTTTCTCGTGATTGCGGCCAATGTGGAGGTCTATCTCTTTGGCGAAGCTAAGATTTTTCTCGACGGGAAACGAGCCGGCGGGTTGACCATCCAGGTACAGACGAACGCCAAAGGCCGGATCATACGTGACCGCCAAGTGGTACCAGGTCCTGAGACTGAGAACCTTCGTGGCGACACAGTTCGTCCAGCGGAAATCCGCCGCCAGTTGCAGTCCGAAATGCCCCGTGCTATCTATCCCGAACGAATATCCGCGGGTGTCCCCATCTCTCTGGGCAAGAATCGGCGTCCAGTTCCACGAATAAGCAGCCAGGGCCACCCAGGCCTGAAGCGTGAATCCCTTGCTCAGATCAGGAACCTTGGCCGCCTTGCGCCGGATAAGGGTCGTGAATCCGTCGAACCTGAGGCAACCCCCGCGAACGCCCTCCGGCATGAACTTGTGGTTGCCCTCGATGGTATCCGTCACACCGCCCGCTGAATCCAGGGCCGTCTGGTCGTCGAATTTCCACCAGGCAACGGGGCCCTCCGAGGCCGGCGCCTGAGTGGCAACCGTAGGAAAGAGCAAACAACTCAGCCATAGAATCGGTGAGCGCGACAACGCTTGCAGGTACATGGGAACCTCCTGAGATACTGAAGATTTCATCTTGATACAGCCTTTTGCCGGCACAGGCCGAGTCATCATCTGTTTGCGATGATGAATAGTGAATGAACACGGCCCAGCTTCAGCTTTACCTTCGTCACTGGCTGATTATCCTCGACCACGTTGGTATATTCAGGAATGGAAAACTGACCCGTGTGGGGATCCCACGCTTCGGGTTTGAGTTTCCCCCGTAATCGGACCAGGGCATCCGCATCCTTGTCGCCGATATTGGCGAAGAAGTAAATCTCGGTTTGGCCTTTCACCTTGTGGATGTATCTCAGCTTCTGGCCGCTCTCGATGTCCACATCATACACTTTGAGGGCATGATCCAGAGCCTGTCGCAGGTTGGACTCGTTGGGTGAATTCAGATAGATTGCGCGCGAGCCTTTTCCGCCTTCTTGCACAATCAAGGCATCGCTATGGGCCAGGTTGGGGCCGTCATCCAGATGTGCTTCGAACTCGAAGATCGAAGGAGTGGCTGAAGACACGCTGCCGATCGAAAGCCGAACCCGCGAGGCGGTAACGGGGTTGAACTTGTCCACCTTATTGGCGCCGAGGGACGTGCCGGAGGCGCATGTGATCCAGGCGCTGCCGTTCCAGTATTGGATGCTGTAGGAAGTCACCCGGTTGAAGGCCTCGTTGATCAGGGTCGAATTGAACGTTTGGCTCGTTCCAAGATTCACTTCGAGCCACCAGTCTTTCGATTGTTCATCCGAAGGCGCCCAGCGAGTGTCCTTTGAGCCGTCTATCGCCTTCGCCGCTTCATACGCGCCGGACTCACGCCACTCGGTGGAGGCCGTGGCGAGGATCTGCTGATTGACCCCGGGGAACATCGCCTTGATGGCCGCCACGACGTCCGCATCGCGGCCAAACTCGGCCGATTTGTACGGGAGTTGGCCGGTGGCGATCACCTTGCCGCCGTTGTCGTAAAACTGCTTTATCTTCTTCAAGTTGCTCCAGCGGATGGTTTTGTGCCCCGGCAGGATGAGCACCTTATACTCTTCGTGATTCATCTTATTGTTCAGCTTGATGAGGTTGCCTTGGACCGAGCACCGCTCGTCCAGAACCTCCGGGTGAAGAAAAGTGAAATCGCGGCACACCTTGGTGGCCAGGAGTTCCCCGAGGTAAACGTAATCCGCTTCCGGGATATTCACACCGCCGGAATAGGGACTCAGCGGACCGTCGAAATAGTATCCCGCTTGCAGAGTTGATATCGGATAGAGCACCGCGATATCGGCCACGTGCCGGCCCGCATCCTGCAACAGCACGTTGAGCCGCCCGATGTAGGCGTTATAGGCGGGCAGCCCGCTCGCGTAGCGGGAATTGCGATAGGAGAGCTCGGGCAAGTAAGTGATATCGCCGAGATTGTACCAGACCCCATGCTGAACGAAGTTATTGATGCCCTTGGCATACTGCTCCATCACGATCTCATAGAGCCGGTCCCAGCTTAGATTGCCCATGGCGCCATAAGTCTCGGTCATGGCCTGGGTCTTGTCCCAGTTGTAGGCCACGGAACTGACTATCTTGTAATATCCCTCGGGGTCATTGTCCCAGCCGAT
>Ga0315281_10010955_pt1 | contig 12445 bp, 16 predicted proteins | sample YL17G07_0_MG_FD_204540 | JGI IMG/M metagenome (GOLD analysis project Ga0315281, IMG submission 204540) | Sediment microbial communities from Yellowstone Lake, YNP, Wyoming, USA - YL17G07_0 | ecosystem: Environmental > Aquatic > Freshwater > Lake > Sediment | place: USA: Wyoming | collected... | reverse complement strand
CTTAGGATAGTTCAAACTTCTGATAGGCGGCAGAATTTTTTCGAGCCAATTCTTCCTGTTGTAGCTCACAACCACAACAGATACAAAAGGATATATTTTCATGCTCTTCATTTTTATTTGTACCGTATAATTATAAAAGTCTTAATTGAATGATTAATATGGAAAAACAACCATCTGTCACAGTACTTGTGACTGTGAAGAATTCAAGAGATACGATTGAGAATTGTGTGAAATCTCTTTTGAGCCTGAGATACAAGAATTACAAGATTTATGTCACTGACGCTTTTTCTGACGATGGAACATGGGAAGAGTTGGAAAAGATACAAGAGAAATATCCTAAAAAAATAAGGTTGGAAAGAATAAAAGGGAATATAGGTAAAGCCCACAACCACATGATTGAAAATTGCAACACAGAATTCATTGCGATGACTGATGCCGATTGCGTTGTGGATAAGAACTGGCTGAAAAATTTAATCTCTGGGTTTTCTTCAAAAGAAGTGATTGCCACAGCAGGTTATTGCTCGACTCCAAGGAATGTCAACAGGCTGCAGAAGCTGATTGGGATAGAGCTGGAGGACAGGTTCAAGCACTTTCCGAAATTTATTTGCAGGGCTCCTACCATGAACATCTGCGTCAGAACAGGGCCGGCCAAAAAAATAAAATTCGATGAGAGGTTTGGTGTTGCTCAGGAAACTGACTGGGGCTACATACTGACAAAGTTTGGTAAGATGGTTTACATTTCCTCAGCAATAATCTGGCACTACCATAGGCCAACACTGAAGAATTTTTTCAAGCAGCAATATTCTTATGGCAAGTTCATGCCGCTCCTCTATCTCAAACACATGGGTAAGTCAGCAGGAGATCATATAAGCAAGCCAACAATGATACTGCAAGAATTCATTTTCCTTTTTGCATCACTTTTTTGGATATTGTCTCTATTCAATTCAATTTTCACCAAACTCTCAATAACCTCATTTATTTTGCTATTTATTTTATTTTTCTTTGAGGCAATTCGCCTAGGAAAAAGCATTTCTGACATTATCTCATTTTTCTTTTTGTTTTTCTTTAGAACTATAGCATGGACAATTGGATTGATTGTAGGAATTTTTGCTTACTTGAAGGGCAAGCTATAAAAGCCCTTCATAAATTTTTATCAGTTTTTTCATAAAATCATCCCATCTGTACTCACTTGCTTTTTTCCTGTTAGCCTTTCCCATCTTGATTGCAACCTTTGGATTATCTGTCAAGTAGCTCAGAGCTTTTTTCAATCCTTCAGCATCTCCAAAGTTCACTCTAATTCCTTCATAATCAAGTGGAAGTGTAGAAACAATTGCACAGCCAGATGCCATAGCTTCCAATTGGACGAACCCGAAAGTCTCGCCGACAGATGGTAAGCAGAAAACTAAAGCCCGAGAATAAAGGTCAATTAATTTCTTGCCCGAGACAAACCCTAAAAATTTCACGTTTGCAGGAGCAATTGCCTTTAATTTTTTCTCCTCTTCACCCGAACCAACTATCAAGAATTTTATTTCTGGTAGATCTCTCGCAGCTTTAATCATATATTCCAAACCTTTCTGTTTAGCCAATCTTCCAACAAAAAGAACAAATGACTCTTTCTTCCCAGCCTTGTATTTTTCGAAATCAAATCCAGGTTTTATCACTTCAGTTATCTCTTTTTTTACTCCAGCCTCCATGGCAGCATCCCTGCCAAACTTGCTGAAAAAAAGCATCTTATCATAATTATGTGTTACTTGAAATTTTTCCACTAACATCGACAGGGAACCTAGGACAGTACCACGCATCTTCAACCATCTTCTGCCGTACATCCCATGGATTAGGCAAACTATAGGTTTGTTCATCAACTTCGCTGCGACATAAGACGGCAGGCAGGCATTGTAATTGTTGGTTTGAATCAAATCAAATCCTCTTGCGTTCTTACATATCCATAACGCAGAAAGATTCATCAGGTATCTTTGAACTGGCAGCCTAACAGTCGGTATCCCATCAATCTCTTTTATTTTTGGGTTTCCTGTTGTCAAAACTTTTACTTCAATCCCAGCATTTATCAGTCTCCTAGCAATATCATAATTAATTTTTTCTCCCATCCTCCAAACTTCAGGAGGGAACAGCTCATGCGTTATCAGCACTCTCATGAGATCAACTCAGTACAAATTTTCCATAACCTTTCAGATACATTGACAACTCTCGACTTTTTCTTTCCATCAACTTTCCTATTTCCAAGTCATCAATCTTTCTTATTTTTTGAGTTTGCCTTCTTCTGTAAGCAATTCTCGGCAAGTTCTTGAATATGTGAATGAACCCGCTGATCATCGCGTTCACATCTTCTGGTTTGTTAAACGCAAGATACAGCAATAGTTCTGAAAATTTTAAAGAGAAATAGAATGGCATCAATTTGATAAGGCTTGGCAAGCTGTAGTTCTGAATCATCGTCATCAGCCTGTTCCTCTCAGTATAATATTTCACTTTTGTCGTGAATGGAGTTTTCGACGGAGCCAACTTGTGAAAGGCAAGAGAAGTCGGCACATACATTATCTTATAACCAGTCATCCTGATTTTCCACGACAATTCAATATCCTCGTAGTACATTCCCAAATCAGGGTTGAAAAGGTTGATTTCCTCCAAAACATCTTTCCTTGCAATCATTGCAGCAGTGTATGCGGAAAAAACTTCTTCTTGCTTGTCATACTGGCCTTCATCTTTCTCAAAATTCCCCCTGCACACCAATCCCCTGCTGAAAGCAAACCCGTATTTGTCGCAACCCATTCCAGCAGAATTAATCAAGCTCTTGTTGGAATAAAATTTCACCTTGCAAGCGCAAGCCCCTATCTTCCTGTCACTGCTAATTACTTTGACCAGTTCAGAAAGCCATTCAGGTTCAACCTCTATGTCACTGTCCAGAAATGCGATCAAACTTCCCTTTGATGTTTGAACTCCGAAATTTCTCGCCTTGATAGGTCCAACATTCTCATCGTTAACCACAATCTTAACCCAGTCAAGCTTTTTTACAGCATCCACGCTTCCATCAGTTGAAGCATTGTCTATCACTATAACCTCAAAATTCTTGTAGCTGGTCTTCTTCACAGAATTCAAGCATGCCTTCAAATCCTCCTTCCTGTTGTGGTTAATGATTATTATGCTAACAAACTGCTTTTCAGCCACTTCCATCACTTTTTAAGTATGTTAATATACAAATTAAAGATAGATTTTATGGACTTAATTAAAATTAGAAACTGGGCCGTAACTATTTTACTTCTTTCTTTTATCATATACCTTTCAGGCTTGGTCAGGGCCGGGACTCTGAATGCAAAGACAATTCTGGATTACGATCCCTGGTGGTACTACAGGCATGCAATAGAAATAATGAACAATGGAATGGTTCCGCCGAAATGGGACATTATGAGTTACTTCCCGGGTGGAAGGCCATACGACGTTCAGTTGGGTTGGTCCTACACCATGATAATTATTTACAAAATACTTTCTGTTTTCAGCAAAGGAATCACTTTCCTTTACTCTGCCCAGCTTTCTCCAATTATAATGGTCGGGCTGGGTGCAATCCCAGCATTCTTACTAGGGAGGCTTCTGTCAAACAACTGGGGTGGACTCGCAGCTGCATTGTTTGCTCTGCTCGCGCCGACTTTCATCGGAGTTTCCATGGCCGGCTACACTGACAACGATCCTGTGGTTGTGTTTTATACTTTCTTATGCGCATATTCTGTGCTCCTGGCCTTGATAAAGAGATCCATACCATACTATGCATTTGCTGTAGTTGCAAACCTTCTGTTCACGTTCAATTGGGGTGGCGGCTGGTTCGTTCTACTCTTGTTTATATTCTTCTTGCCAGTGATGTTTGTTTTCAAAGCAGTTGAGGAGATTTTACATCAGAGAAAAATACATTTTGATTTAAGCAAAATAATTTCAGAAATCAAGCCGCTACTAATTCCGTTAATAACAATTCTAGTTGCGACAAATGTTCTCGGCTCACTCATGAACCGTGGCAACATTTATGTGTCAAGCCTGATTGGTCTGACATTTACCGGAGCAGGAAGCATTTTGATTTTATCAGGATTCATCTTGGCCATTGCTTTTATCGGATTTATAGCAGGGTTCGCGTACTATGGTTGGAAGGGTGGAATATCTGGATTTATTTTGGGTTTAATCATAGCTGTAATACCGTTTTTAATTTATGGGACTAAATCTGAGCCACTTTTGGTTAACATTTCTGTAGCAGAGCTGCAAAATGTCAACATCCTGTCAAAAGATGGGTTCCTAACAATCGGAGGCAGAATAGGATCTGCGCCATTTTTGTTCACCATAATAGGACTGCCTATTTTAATAATCTTCAAACTCTACAAGAAAATAAAAATAAGCTTTGTCGAAGTGTTTTTGTTCCTCTGGTTTTTGGTAACATTCTACATGATTTTGAACGGAATCAGGTTCTCCCTTTCATTCGCAATAGCAGCAGCTGTGTCTTCAGGCTATGTGATTGGTAATTTTTTCAAATATCCAAAATTCGGCCTGTTCATCTCGGCAGCAGTTCTTTTAATGGCCCTATTGTTTTACGGAGTGAACATGATTCCTGCAGTTTTAGTAATTACTCTGGTTGTCACTGTCGCTTTGGCCAAGCAATTCGATGAAAAGGTTTACTTGTGCACGGCTCTTGGGATCACACTCATCTTAGCATCCTTGTTCATTTCGGATGCCATCAAGACTGGGAATCAGGCTGGCGGCATGGAAGTGGGCCAGAACTGGCTTGATGCTTTAGGCTGGCTGAAGAGCAATGCGGATAAAAATTCTCTTGTTGTAACATGGTGGGACCCTGGCCACATAATTACTGGATACAGCGGGTTGAAGGTGCATGCAGACGGTTCCCACTGCGGTCCTGGTGAGTGCATTCCATACAACCACAACATAAGGATTCAAGACATGGGAAGAATTTTCTCTACAGGCAACGAGGACGAGGCGATATCCATCCTGGAAAAATACAAGGGTTTGACTCCCGACCAGTGCAATCAGTTAAAGCAGAAGTATGGCGACATCGTGCCAAGTGATGCATGCAATCCAGTCACCGACATGTACATCATAGCAAGCAGCGACCTTATCGCAAAATACCACTGGATGAGCTATTTTGGTGATTGCTTGAATCAGTACGGATTGAAAGACGCCCAGTCTTGCTACAACATGGACGCGAGCTGGTTCAAAGCCCATGCCCAGGCAAAAGATTTCTACCAGCTTCCTCTAAGCAATGTTGACCAGAATCAGGGAATATTAAGTTATGCGAATGGACTCATTAATCTTGTAAGGAAGGGAGACAGTTGGGTTCCAGTTTACAACAACAAATATGTTATAAGATATATTGATTATTTTGAGAATGGAAATGAGAAAAACCTGAGTTTCCAGAATGTTACTGACAACATTGACGGGCTGGCATGGGTGGATCCAAGCATGCGAACGTTGATTTTCATGGAACCTGCTGTTAGGGATTCTGTGTTCGCTAAGATGTTTTTCTGGAATGGAGCTGGGTTGAATCATTTCCAGCTGGTGTTCAGCAACTCTGAACTGAAGGTTTTCAAAGTAGTTTTCTAGAACAGAGCAAATAGTTTATTTTATATGAAATCTGTAGATTAATTAGAGGATTGATATGTTGCCACTGGCTCCTTTTGAGAGAATATTGAAAAAAGCAGGTGCGAAGAGAGTTTCTCAGGATGCACTTGAAGAGATGGCAAAAGTCGTCGAGGAGAATATTTTCAAGATTGCGACTGAGGCGTCTGCCTTGGCAAGGCATGCTGGCAGAAAAACTATAACAGACAAAGACGTAAGAATGGCCAGAAGAAAGGTTTAATTTTTATCTACCAAATATAATTGGAGATTAGATGCTTCTTGAAGAGATATTGGTTCAGCTAGAAAAGCAGAGCAGTACGCCTAGGAAAGAGCTAATGGAAATGATAAACAAAAAGCAGAGGAGCATGTCTGGTCTGGTTTCTCCTGAAGGAGCTGCCTACCTGGTTGCAAGGGACTTGGGGGTGATGCTTTCTGATTCTACAAGGAAAATTGAAATCAAGAATGTCATCAGCGGGATGAAAAAGGTGAACATAATCGGAAGGATTTTCAGGATTTCTTCCCTAGTCGATTTCAAGAAACAGGACGGAAGTTCAGGAAAAGTGGTGAATATTTTCATAGGTGACTTGACTGGATACTTGAGAGTCCCTTTGTGGAACGAGCAAGCGAAACTTGTTGAGGATGAGATGATAAAACTGGGTGACATCATCCAGATTTTTAATGGCATGGCAAGGGAGAACACTTTCGGTGATATAGAAGTCTCGATTGGAAAATATGGAACCATACGACAGTTTGAAGAGAGTATTGACCTGCCGAGTGCGGAGCAGATGGCAAAAAGATATTTTTCACTCGTGCCAGAGAGGACTTCCATCAAGGATCTGGTTCCTGGCAATTTTGAGATCAGGGGAGTTGTAATCGATGTTTTCAAATCAAATTTCATTTTTAACACATGCTCGATCTGTGGCGGGACAGTTGAAGGCAGCAGATGCTTGGAACATGGAGAGGTTGAATGCAATCCTGTTTTGGTTTTTTCTTGCGTGGTTGATGACGGGACTGGCGATATGCGGGTAGTTTTCTTCAGAGATTTGGCAGCAAAAGTTTTGGGAGTGACTGCTGGAGAAATGAAAAATTTGGAGCTTGATGAAAGATACAAACTGGTTAGAGAGAAGATCATTGGAAAGGATTTTGTGCTGATAGGAAGAGTGAAAAAAAATAAAATGTTTGACAGGATTGAGATGGTGGTGAACGACTGTAAGGATTTAAATGTCTTGGAAGAGAGTAAGAAATTAGCTGAGGAGATTGAATCTAGAATTAATTCACCACCATAGGTGGTGTGGAAAGTAGATTAAGTTTATAAGCATCCTAAAATAATATGAAAAAAGGTGTTGGCTTGGCAAAAAAGATAATAGCTGTTGAAGACATCCCTGGTGTTGGGATAAAGATTGCTGAGAAGCTGAAGGAAGTTGGATATACGGATCCTATGGCTTTGGCGGTGACATCTCCTTCAGAGCTTGCAACGATTGCCGAGATTGGTGAAGGACAGGCAACAAAAATAATCAATTCAGTCAGGCAGATGCTTGAGATCGGTTTTGAGACTGCAGACAAGATTGCCGAGAGAAGAAAGAACATTGCAAAAATTTCTACTGGGAGCAAGAATTTAGATGCTCTACTTGGCGGCGGGGTTGAGTCCCAGGCGATCACAGAGGCTTATGGGGCTTTTGGCTCTGGTAAGACACAGATTGGATTTGCACTGGCTGTCAATGTTCAGTTGCCAAAGGACAAGGGTGGGCTTGGAGGGAACGCTCTTTGGATCGACACTGAGAACACTTTTAGGCCGGAAAGGATAGTAGATATTGCAAAAGGACTCAAGCTCGACCCGGAAAAGGTTTTGAAAAATATTTTTGTGAGCAGGGCGTTCAACAGCGAACATCAGATTCTTTTGATTGAAAAGGCCCCTGAGATGATTGAGCAGAACAATATCAAAGTTATTATTGTTGACAGCTTGACTTCACATTTCCGTGCTGATTTTGTTGGTAGAGGCGAGCTGGCAGAGAGGCAGCAGAAGCTGAACAAGCACCTGCATCAGCTGCAGAGATTGTCAGACGCTTTCAATCTGGCTGTATATATTACAAACCAGGTGATGACCAGGCCGGATGTTTTGTTCGGAGACCCAACCACATTCGTAGGCGGGAATGTTCTCGCGCACATGTCCACATACAGGCTGTATCTGAGAAGAGGGAAGGAAGGGACGAGGGTGGCGAGGATGATTGACGCGCCGAATCTTCAGGAAGGCGAGTGTGTTTTCAAGATCACAGAGAACGGACTGATAGACCCGTAAGTTTTTCTCCTAAGATATATAAACTGAATTATTTGAAAGAAATGCTGAACCTTTTTGCTAAATGGCTTGAAATAGAAACTGATAGAGTTATCATAAAGCCAACAGCAAAAAAATCCTCAATCGGTACTTTTGATATTGAAAATATTGTGTTAAAGTTATAGCCATATAAACCAACAGTTGTTGCATATTGATCAATTGCAAATGCAAAAATTGCTCCTATTAAAAAATAAAAAATAAATCTGCTAATTTTAAGTTTTTTACCTAACTTATTACCTAACTCATATGTTACAATAATCCAAGGAAAATAAAGCAAGTAAGTGAACCATGAAATTCCGAATAGTTTTGGGTCAGCATTGTAATATACAAACCCGAGTTTGATCACAGACGCTTCTATTATTATGTTTAGAGCAATTGCAATAACTATAAAAATTAAGTAAAATTTAATTTGCAGTTTTTTCATAATATATAATTCAATTTTTAAAATATTATTAATGATACTAATAACTGGCGGGACCGGGTTTATTGGGAGATACTTTGTCAATGATATGATTCAACAGGGTTATGATATAAGACTGCTTGCTAGGACTGATGAGGAAGCCAAGGATTTTTCCTCAAAAGTCGAGGTTTTCAAGGGAAATGCTACAAAATTAGAAACATTGAACGGCATTTCAAAGGATGTTGATATTGTTGTTCATATGGTTGGTGCAATTAGTTTAAATCCCGAAGAAAATTTTTTGGTGAACACACATAGTACAAAAAATATTGTAGAATTATGTAGAAATGTGGAAAAAATAATTTACACATCATCTGCAGATGTATTCGGACCGATTGAAGGAATTGCTGATGAAAATTATCCGTGCATGTCAAATAATCCCTACGGAATATCCAAGATTCAGGCAGAACAAATAATACTGGAATCTGGCATACCATCAATTATATTTCGCCCGACAATTGTTTATGGAATAGGCTCACCGTGGTGGAAATATGGTATGAGCTTACTTAAATGGGGGTTTGTACCCGATACAGAAAATTTTACACAAATAGTTCATGTAAAAGATGTTAGCAATGCCCTCTGTATTGGAGTGAAAAAAGGAAATGGAATATTTATAATTGCGGATGAAAAACCTATAAAAATCGTTGATTTATTTTCAAAAACTGTCCAACTGCTTGGAAAAAAACCTAGAAAAGTCCCGATGTGGGCCACAAAATTTGCTACAATATTGATGAGGAAAAGAAACTATTTTGAAGTCGCTATCACTAATCGTGCCTTCTCAATTGAGAAGGCAAAAACCAAATTGAAGTGGCATCCAAAGTGTGACTTTGATTTGGAATTTAAAAGTATGGTTGAGTGGTATAAAAAACTAAAATAAAGTAAATTTTTGACTTTCAACTAAGATATATTAGATGAATCAGACTAATTTTAGTTCATTAAATAACGGTTAGATGAATTGTTTAAAGTCCTATAAGATTCAATTGTTTCATTTCCTTTTCTGGTTTAGAAAGAGCCATTTTAGCTTGATAATTATAATACCTCGCCGTAGCAAGAACAATTAACGTATATCTATCTAGTGACCCACCATCAGAGAGAATTTCGTGACAAACAACGGAGAGTATGGAAGGATTTATATCCCTCTTTCTCTCACCCCTTGCTCTCATACGATTAATTGTATCTTCTAAGAAACCTGGCGGTAAATCTCTAGTAATGGTTTCTGGTAACGAGTAAACATCAGTTGGTAAAGCACATTCCGGATTTTTGGGTAAATAGTTAACTGATCTTGTTGGTAACATAACTTAAATGAAGTTGGAAAAAGATTTAAAGATTCGGTTAATCTATGTTAGAAGAACTAGATTAAGTTCGAATAAGATTACTCTTCTTTTATCCCATATTGTTCTTTAACAACATCTACAGCTCTATCCCAATTTGGCGCTAGGCCGACTTTCAGAGCTTCATGAACATCATAAACAACTTGTTGGGGAGTGCGCCCTGATTTTCTTGCAATTTCAGAATACACACTTGCCCTTTTTCCTGGAATCGCTGCAATTATTTCATCAAAAGTCAAATGTGCGTTGGCTCTTCCAAGTTTCGGATGTGGGTTTTTGGGGTTGCTCATGAAAACATTATAGCAACAAAAAAATTTAAGTTCGTTTTATGTATCTTAGATGAACTGCTCAATCAAGGATAAAAGTTTAATTTTTTATCATTAGTTTATGGCGCGGAGAGCATCTTCCGTAATCTATTATTGCAATCGTTATGGAAGTGTAACCGATGCGGAAGAAAGAAATAGACTTAGAAATGAATTAATGCAAGAAATAATTTATAATCTGATTTACGTAGATGGATCTCGGAAATGGTCTCGCATCGCAACTTATTTCGGAACCAATACTGGAAGTGACGCGAGCAAAACTATCAGGAGAAATTTGAGAATTTTAACAGATGAGAATTGGGGTCCGAATCCGCTTGTTAAAGTTATAGCTGGCAGATATGTTATCAATGATTCATGGAGTCCAGAACCACCCATTAAATTTGAAAATGGTAGATATAGATATGTCATTAATGATTCATAGAAGGATGACTAATCCGATTCTTTTTCAGGAGTTCATTTAGCTTATCTTAGATGAACATTTTCTCCAACAACTGAATATGAATATTTTGACTATTTCCTCAGCATCGAATAAGCAATATCCTTAACACCAGAACCGAGAGAAAACATGACGCCTGCAAAGAGTCCTGCGTATGCTAGGTGTCCAAATGTCCTATAAGGTTCGGGAAATTTGTTTATAGAATCAGGAGTGACGCCATAAAATGATGTATATGCTGCACAGAAAGCAGGACCAATAATTTTGAGTGCTCCGCATGAAAATTCGTTTAATTGTCTAAATAATTTATGTTCTTCTATTTCTTTTGACATTTTATCACAATACTGCAATTAACCATTAAAGATTTAAGTCTTTCGTTAAAATTCTTCTAACTGATCTTAGAAATTCTGAAGTCGTTTCAACTAATTTCAGGTATGCTTAAATCCCGCGTATATTTGTAGGCATCGCCTGTTCGCCGCCAATCCTATATAAACCCAATATTTATTTACGCGTAATATAAGCGTCTTTTACGCTAGCTTATATCGCGCGTATAAACGGCGTAAATCATGCAGAAACGTAGTACGCACCTTTTTTCTATGCTTTCTTGCTTTCAGGCGCTTGCTTGGACTGATCTGGCATCGGCTCTCTTGTTTTCTCCAGCTCGTTCAGGTACTGGACCAGCAACCTTCTTGCAACCGCTCCCCACTTTATCTCCGGATACTTTTTTATTCTCTCGTACTCATCTTCAGGAAGTGAGATTGTCACGTGCGCGTTTAACCATTTTACCATAAATTGAGGTGGTTTTGCACCCTATTTTAAAATTTAGAACTCCTTCCAGTGGTGAATTTCTTCCAAGGGACCCCTAACTGATATTAGATGAATTTAATATAAACAAATGAAAATAATATTATGAAATTCAAATTTATCTTAGTTTTAATCATATTTTTAATCGCTTTTCTCGCTATTTCTTTTCTAAATCCAACACCTGTTAATAATTTTATCAATTCTATTTTCAATCCAGTAGATCGGTCATGCAAAACAGATAATGATTGTACATTCAGATATCCGAAATGTGCTATTTGTGCTCCGTGCCTGTCTGATGATACATGGGCAGTTAACAAAAATTGGAAACCTCTATGTCCAATACCAACTTTACCTGTTTACGCATGCTTGGCATGTATAGCACATCCACAACATGTGTTTTGCCAGCAAGGAATCTGTAAAATAGCTGTATGTACCGAGGAAGCCAAAGTTTGTCCTGACGGCAGTATTGTTGGAAGAAATCCAAACTTGAATTGCGAGTTCAATCCATGTCCTTGATTCTTAAAAAATATTTCATCTAGGATAAATTAAACGGTTTGCTGACTCAGTAACTTCAGGCGCAGGGCCGCCTTGCTCTTCATAATTTCCAAACCTTTCCTGAACACTTTTCCATCCCTGTAAAAATTTGGTGTGGGCATCCTCAGTAAGCTGTATGCTTTTTGAAGCCAGTTTGACTCCAGAAGTGCTATTGTCTTCAACCAAACCTATGATGGTATATATATGATCTCTCACAAATCCGTAAAACCCCGGATTTTCTTGCGGTGCAGTAAACATTATTTTAGCCCTATTCACGCCTGCTCGAATCGCCCTATAATCAATGCTGCAGCATCCTCTTACCACTCTTGCTTCATGGATATATTCTGCAAGCCCCGATTTGTACAAAAACTCTACAGCATCCTTGAGTGAAAACTCTTCCCTTTGATGTCGCATTATAAAAAAATAGAAGCTAAAGCTTAAATTGTTTTGTTTTCACGATAGGAAATACGTCTAAGGTGAGTTAGAAGAAATCAGTTAAATCTTTGCTTGATTTTTCATTAAACCTTTTCAATATAGCTATGAAATAGAAAATTTTATAAAAATAAAAGTTTAAAGTCATTTAAATTAAGTATGGATGAAGAAAAAGTTTCTGTT
>Ga0315281_10010954_pt1 | contig 12446 bp, 13 predicted proteins | sample YL17G07_0_MG_FD_204540 | JGI IMG/M metagenome (GOLD analysis project Ga0315281, IMG submission 204540) | Sediment microbial communities from Yellowstone Lake, YNP, Wyoming, USA - YL17G07_0 | ecosystem: Environmental > Aquatic > Freshwater > Lake > Sediment | place: USA: Wyoming | collected... | reverse complement strand
CAGCAATGCTTCCTTGACGGCTACATGCAACGGCCCTATCCCCGGTTTTCCGTTTTGCATCAACGGCACACCTATCTCCGCCTGCCTCCTGGCGAAAAGAGCGGAGTCCCATCCAGGCGATGACCAGATAGAGTTCCCTTTGTCGTCTGCCACATTGAGATATAGCCCTGGCGTCAGTAGCGCCAGAAAATCCGCATCTCTCACGGCTCTCAACGCAATCGACCAGCCGTTTTGGTCGCGTGCGTTGATGTCCGCGCCACTCTTCACAAGTCACTCAACGGTGGCGGTATGGCTGCCTGCACCACTTATTGGCTTCCACGGTCATTCGCGAAATGCAAACATCAGCGGCGTTTCACCGCGCAGATTCTTGACGTTGGCAAGCAGGCCGTGCTTCGTTGCGAGGGTATCCATCAACACCGGTTCTTGTGCTCTGGCCGCGTAATGCATCAATGTAGTGCCATCGGGCGCGACTGTATCCAGCTTCGCGCCGAGTGAGGCGAGCACGCCGACGGACGCGGTAAGAGACTCGTTTTGCCTTTGCGTATCTTTGCCGCGTTTACCCATGTTGTTGGAAATGCGCCTGACTATTTCGTCATTTGCCACAACCATCACCGCTGTGCCGTGCTTGCTTGGCTCGTCGATGGAAATTCCCTTCTTTACAAAAAAACGAACCACATCCCACTGGCGCGACGATGCAGCGTAGTGCAACGGCAAAAGCTCATCCTCTGTTGTGCGAGCTTTAAGATCAGCTCCTGCAGCGACAAAATCCTTGACTAAGACAAAGTTACCGTTGCCAGCGGCACAATGCAGCGGGGTAACGCCTTCCCTGGTTTGCGAATTTGGAGAATACCCCACGCGCAGGAAGGCTCTGATGATGTTTTCATCATTGCCGCATGCGACGCCAACAAACGCCGCGCCGACTACGTTTTTACGCCATTCGGCAGACTCGTTGGTTTTCTTTTTCCACTCGCCAGTGATGGAAGAAATCTGATCTTTTGTTAATCCCTTAAAGAGAATTAGATCGACCTGCTGCTGCACCCACCATCGTCCGTAAAAGTGATAGATCAAAATTCCTGCCACGGCAAGAAAAACGAAGTACATGGCGTATTTGATTGTTTTACTCTTCATGTACGGTCTCCGGGTAATTCTGGAAATAATGGAAAAGAGACTGCGTCTCCCAATAGGCTCGTCACGATCTCTGTCCATTGAGCAGAAAACTCACGACGAAAATCGCGAGCATGACGAACACCACGGCGATCTTGGCAAGAGTGCCGAACAGCAACCCAAGCCAGGTGGCGATGCCGACCTTACCAGCGTCGCCCAGGCGTCCGCGCGCGATGAGCTCGCCTGCCACGGCGCCAAAGAACGGCCCGAAGAAGATTCCAACGATGCCGAAGAAGATTCCCACCACGCTGCCAATTAAAGCCCCCGAGATTGCGAGCGGACTCGCGCCGACACGCTTGGCGCCGAGGCCGCTCGCGACGAAATCGATCAGCATGGCCATCATGCCCAACGTGCCGAGCAGCATCAAGGTAAACCAGCCGACACGCTGAAAGTGGTCTATCCACGCGGCCAGCATCAGGCCGACGAACACAAACGGCACGCCGGGAAGCGCGGGAATAATCGTGCCGATGATGCCGATCAGCACCAGCAACACGACCAGCGACCAGAGCAGAATGTGTTCCATATAGATTGCTAATGCGATTGTTATCGGGTTTGTTTCGGCATGGCTATAATAAGCGAAAGCCCGAGCTCGGGCACCCACCTGGATACTCCTCCAACATCGTTCGCACAATAACGTGCAAGTCATTCCTTTATCGCCGTTGCCGAATCAGCCTGTCGAGGCGCGGTCAACGCTTGCGCGAAGGCTCAGGCAGTTTCTTCCCGCGCATGCCGTGCTCGCCGAGGAAGAAGAACTCAAGCCGTATGAGTGCGACGGGCTTTCGGCCTACCGTCAGTTGCCGTTGCTTGCCGTGTTGCCGGCTAGCGAGGATGAGGTCAAGCAGGTGCTCGAATTTGCCCATGACAACAAAGTGCCCGTAGTGGCGCGCGGCTCGGGCACGGGGCTGTCAGGCGGCGCCACGCCGCTCGAAAACGGCATCCTGCTTTCCATGGCGAAATTCAATCGCATCGTCGCCATCGACCCGCTTGCGCGCAGCGCTGTCGTGCAGCCCGGCGTGAGCAATCTGCGCATATCCGATGCTGCCGCTGTGCACGGGCTTTACTATGCGCCCGATCCGTCCAGCCAGATAGCGTGCTCCATCGGCGGCAATGTCGCGGAAAATTCCGGCGGCGTGCATTGCCTTAAGTACGGACTCACCGTGCACAACATTCTCAAGCTGCGTGTCGTGACCATCGAGGGAGAAGTCCTGGAAATCGGATCGAATGCGCTCGATGCGCCGGGCTTCGACCTGCTCGCATTGATGACGGGATCGGAGGGCATGCTCGGCGTGGTCACCGAAGTGACGGTAAAGCTTCTGCCCAAGCCGGTGCTGGCCAAGGTGGTGATGGCATCGTTTGACGATGTGGAGAAAGCCGGCGATGCGGTCGCGCGCGTGATCGGCGCGGGCATCGTTCCCGCCGGGCTTGAGATGATGGACAGGCTCGCGACGCACGCGGTCGAGGATTTCGTGCACGCCGGTTACGACCTGGGCGCGGAAGCGATTCTGCTGTGCGAATCCGACGGCACTCCCGAGGAGGTCGAGGAGGAAATCGCCAGGATCGTCGAGGTCATGACCGCCAGCGGAGCGACCGGCATTCGCGTCTCTTCAAGCGAAAGCGAGCGCCTCAAATTCTGGTCGGGGCGCAAGGCGGCCTTTCCCGCGGTGGGACGTATCTCTCCCGACTACTACTGCATGGATGGGTCGATCCCGCGGCGCGCGCTCGCTGCGGTGCTGAAGCGTACTGCACAATTGTCGCTGCACTATGGATTGCGCTGCGCCAACGTGTTCCACGCCGGCGACGGCAATCTTCATCCCCTGATTCTCTACGACGGCAACATTCCCGGCGAGCTGGAAAAGACCGAACGATTTGGCGCCGACCTGCTCGAGCTGTGTGTCGAAGTGGGCGGCACCATCACCGGCGAACACGGCGTGGGTATCGAAAAAATAAACCAGATGTGCAGCCAGTTCCGCCCCGCCGAGCTGGAAACGTTTCACGCGGTGAAACGCGCCTTCGATGCGCGCGCGCTGCTCAATCCTGGCAAGGCGATTCCCACGCTGAATCGCTGCGCGGAGTACGGTGCGATGCGCGTCACCCAGGGCAGGTTGCCTTTTCCGGATATTCCGCGCTTTTGACGGAAACGCTCATGCAAGAGATCGTCGCACAATTCCAGGAACGCATACGCGATGCAGTGCAGCGCAAAGCGCCATTGCGCATCCGCGCGGGAGGCAGCAAGGATTTCTATGGCGCCGCGCTTGCCGGCGAGATTCTCGACATGCGTGCTTACACGGGTGTCATCGAATACGAGCCGCGCGAGCTGGTGATCACGGTGCGCGCGGGAACGCCGCTTGCCGAAATCGAGCAGGTGCTGGCGGGCGACGCGCAGATGCTGCCCTTCGAACCGCCGCATTTCGGTGACGGTGCGACCATTGGCGGCACAGTGGCGAGCGGACTTTCCGGGCCGCGCCGCGCCTACGCGGGCGCGGTACGCGACTTCGTGCTGGGCGCGCGCATACTCGATGGCCAGGGGCAGGATTTGCGCTTCGGCGGCCGCGTGATCAAGAATGTGGCTGGCTACGATGTCTCGCGACTCATGGCTGGCGCATTCGGCACGCTGGGCGTATTGCTCGATCTTTCGTTCAAGGTATTACCCAGGCCGGTTGCCGAAACGACTTTACGTTTCGAATTGAGCGAAGCCGATGCAATCGAAACCATGAACCGCTGGGCGGGTCAGCCGCTGCCGCTGTCTGCCACATCCTGGCACGACGGTGCGCTCATGGTGCGTCTTTCCGGCGCGGCCGCCGGGGTGGCCGCGGCGCGAAAAAAACTGGGCGGCGATGAATGGATTGAAGATGCAGTTGGCGATGCGCAAAACTATTGGAACACTTTGCGCGAGCAGGGCGCGGCTTTTTTCCAGAACGCGAAGGTATTGTGGCGGCTGTCGGTTCCTTCTGTCGCGCCGCCGCTGGCGCTGGGAAGTTCGCAGTGGATCGAATGGGGAGGCGCGCTGCGCTGGCTGGCCGCCGCCGCGGATGCCGCGTCGTTGCGCGACAAGATCGCCGCGTGCGGAGGGCACGCTACCTTATTCCGGGCGGCCGACAAAACGGCAAGTGTCTTCCATCCTCTGGGCGCGGGGCTCGCGAAAATTCACCAAAAGCTGAAACAGACTTTCGATCCTGCAGGCATTCTGAATCCGGGACGCATGGACAATTATTGATGCAAACCCATCTCGCCGATTCCATCAGGGATACGCCGCAGGGACAGGAGGCCGACAGCATTCTGCGCAAGTGCGTGCATTGCGGATTTTGTCTTGCGACCTGTCCCACCTACAGCCTGCTCGGTGACGAGCTCGACAGCCCGCGTGGCCGCATCTATCTCATCAAGCAGATGCTCGAAGGCGCGCCGGTCACGCAAAAAACCCAGCGGCATCTTGATCGCTGCCTTACCTGCCGCGCGTGCGAAACGACGTGCCCATCCGGCGTCCAGTACGGGCGGTTGCTAGACATCGGTAGAGAGGTGGTCGATAAGTCGGTGGGGCGCGGCGTTTTCGAAGGCATCAAGCGCAGCGCGCTGCGCTGGGGTCTGTTGAGCCCGGTGTTTTTTTCAACGGTGCTGGCATGCGCGCGTGCAGGAAAATTTCTTCTTCCGCAAGTTCTGGCACGGAAAATTCCGCGGCAACGCCCGGCGGGAGTCTGGCCTCGGGCGCAGCATGCGCGCACGATGCTGCTGCTCGATGGTTGCGTGCAGCCGGTGCTCGTTCCCAATATCAATGCGGCTGCGGCGCGTGTGCTTGACCGTGTGGGCATTTCGCTCATCAAGGCTGATCAGGCAGGTTGTTGCGGCGCAATCTCGCAGCATCTGGGCGCGCCTGGCGATGCGGTGCAGCACATGAAACGCAATATCGATGTTTGGTCGCCGTACCTCGAATCGGGCGCCGAAGCCATCGTGATTACCGCAAGCGGTTGCGGCACACAGGTGCAGGAATACGGTCATTATTTGCGCAATGATCCCGCGTATGCCGGCAAGGCAGCGCGTGTGTCAGCGCTGGCGCGCGATGTGAGCCAGGTGGTTGCCGGGGAGCAGGAACGCTTGCGCGCACTGTTCAAGCAGTTGCCGGCAGCGCCATTACCGAGAATCGCCTTCCATGCGCCTTGCAGTCTGCAGCATGGCCTGAAAATCAGTGGCGTGGTGGAAAGTATTCTGGCGGACGCAGGATTTCAATTGACCGCTGTTCCCGACAGCCATCTGTGCTGCGGTTCGGCGGGCACTTACTCCCTGCTGCAGCCGGAATTGTCGCGGCAATTGTTGTCGAACAAAGTGACGGCGCTGGAGTCGGATCGTCCGGATGCGATTGCCACGGCGAATATCGGCTGCCTCACGCACATCGATACTGCCGCCACAAGACAGGTGCGGCACTGGATCGAGATTCTCGACGAACGCCTGCGCTGACGCGCGCCCGCCAAGCCTCAACCGTGCTTGTGATAAAGGCTGAAAAGCTCTTTCTTGTCTCCGGGACGCGCACCCTGCCAGAGAAGAACCCAACCGTTACCCGCCTGGGGTTCGCTGCCACGCGCGCTTTGCACGAGAAGAACGTCGCAGGGAATTTGCGCACTTTGCCGGGTATCGAGAAAGCGCAGTCCGGCATGATAGTCGAACGCCGCGCGTTGCGCGTCACCCAGCCCGCTTTGGGCAATACAAGCCGGGTGTGCGGGGAGTGCGGCTTTGAGCGTTTTCGCGGTTTCGCGGTAGCTGCGAACATGGTCTATGGCGGGAAGCCAGAGCAGATTGCCGAGCATCCATACCAGCGTGATACCCGAGGTCCAGTTGACGATGGCGCGCCGGTTGCTGCGCCGCGTCCGGAACGCCGCGAGCAGCCACAGCAGCGTCAAAGCCGATGCCAGCAGGAACAGCGGCCAGTTGATGCGGTGCACTAAGTCCGGCGCCTGACGCAGCACCCATTGCGCCGCGTCTTCGGGTACACCGGTATGCGCGGCGCTCCATCCCGTCCAGAGCAGTGCGGCCAGAAGGAAAAAGGTCACCGTGCCGAACCAGTCGACAAAGCTCGCCAGCCCGCGCGGCAGGCGGTCAATGCTCTGCGCGGCTGCGAGCGCCAGCGGCAGCAGCAACGGAAGCGCCATATCGTCGCGCGCTTCGCGCATGAAGCTGTAACCTGCCAGGAGGATCAGGAAAGTCGCCAGCGGCATCGCCTGTTCATAACGCTCGCGCAATTGTTTGCGCGCGCGCCACCAGGCCCATAGTGCGGCGGGCAGCGCAGGCAGGGCGTACCACGGAAGAATGCGTGCAAAATAATAGGGCTCGAACGACCTGCCTCCCTCAAGCACACGAAAGCCGGTTGCTGCAGAGAGCCAGCTTGAGACCGGCAGATCGGTGTGAAGCAGCAACAGTACCGGCCATATCAGGGCGCAAGGTACGGCGATTGCCAGCGCCAGAGCTAACGCCTTGAGCGTTTCCTTTTTCAGCCAGTCGCGCTTCATCGCTCCCAGGGCAAGAGGCACGACGACGGGAAGCAGGGCGGGCGCCGCGCCCCCGCCCAGCGCGAACAGTCCCATGCCTGCGCCGAGCCAGATACCGCCTTTCCACGGTGCGTCGCGCAGGCGCACCAATCCATAAAGTACGATCGACATGCCCGCAAACGGGGCAAGCTGCGGCGTGATTTCGTGCGCGCGCAATAACAACCCGAGGCTGCCGATCAGGATCAGCACCGAGATGCGACCGGCGCGCACATCGATGAGACGTATTGCCGCAAGCGCCGTGAACAGCATGGCTACCGACATGAATAGGCCGCTAGCGAGGCGCGCCGCATCGTGCTGGGAGAACAGCGGAGACAACAACGAGGCAAACAGCGCTCCCGCCCAGATGAACAACGGAGGCTGCTCCAGATAGGGTACGCCGGCGATACCCGGCACCAGCCAGCCGCCATCGGTCAGCAAATTGTGAATGGCGCCGAAGGCAATCGCCTCCTCCGGTTTCCAGGGGTCGTGGCCGACCAGCCCCGGCAGTGTCCATGCCAGACAGATGATGATGAAGAGCGCGGTTTTGACCGGCGTCGAGGTGCCGTCGAAGACGATGCGCTGTCTGAGCGTATCGGAAAGGCGCGCGCTATGCGATTTGGTATTCAATTCAGCTTCTTCATATTGGACACCGGAATTCCGGCCAACGGCCGGACAGAACTTTTATCGTCAATCTCAAAAAGTTGCAGACAGTCTGATGCATTGTGGCTTGAATTGCCGGAAGCCATTTTAGTCCGAATAATTCGCCGGGTGCTTGCAGCCGGTTTAAGCAGGCGTCATGCATCGGTATTTTTGCTGCGGGAAATAAAAAAGGCAGCCAGGGCTGCCTTTTGTGCGCAAGCTTGCTGAAATTACTTTTCCTCGGGCTTTGCGGCGGGTTTGCGCGCATAGCGCTGGCGAAATTTTTCAACGCGTCCCGCTGTGTCGACAATCTTGTGTTTGCCGGTGTAGAACGGATGCGACTCCGAGGAAACCTCGATCTTGACGAGGGGGTATTCCTTGCCGTCGCTCCACTTCACTTTTTCGCGACCCTTGGTATCCATGGCGCTGCGCGTCAGGAATTTGAAGTCGCAACTGGTGTCGTGAAAGATCACTTCATTATTTTCGGGGTGAATGCCGGATTTCATGTTTGTTCCTTAATTACCCATCGGGCAGCGCGGCAGGCAAGTCGAGCCGCAGGTTGCCGCCTTGGAAGGGCGTGTTGAAAACCGCTCATTATGCCAAATTGCCGGGTTTCAGGCAAATTCAGTTCAGCCGCGTTTCATCGAGTCGAAGAAGTGCGAGGACGGAGCGCGGAGATGCGAAGTTGCGACCGCGTAGGACGAAGCGGGATTTCTGAGTTCCAGAGAGTTCCTGAATTTGGGATATAGACAATTTTTCAGCCGCGTTTCATCGAGTCGAAGAAATCCGCATTGTTTTTGGTCGCCCTGAGCTTATCGACCAGGAATTCGGTGGCTTCTAGCTCGTCCATGCCATAGAGCAGCTTGCGCAGCACCCAGACCTTTTGCAGGATTTCAGGCTTGATGAGCAGTTCTTCGCGGCGCGTACCCGAACGGTTGACGTTGATCGCAGGATACACGCGCTTTTCCGCCATGCGGCGGTCGAGGTGCACTTCCATGTTGCCGGTACCCTTGAATTCCTCGTAGATCACATCATCCATGCGCGATCCGGTGTCGATCAGCGCCGTGGCGATAATGGTGAGCGAGCCGCCTTCTTCGATATTGCGTGCCGCGCCGAAAAAACGCTTCGGGCGCTGCAGTGCGTTGGCATCGACGCCGCCGGTGAGAACCTTGCCCGACGCGGGCACGACGGTGTTGTAGGCGCGCGCAAGCCGCGTGATTGAGTCGAGCAGGATCACCACGTCTTTTTTGTGTTCGACCAGGCGCTTGGCCTTTTCGATCACCATTTCCGCGACCTGCACATGGCGCGTGGCAGGTTCGTCGAAAGTCGAGGCGATCACTTCGCCGCGCACCGTGCGCGTCATTTCGGTGACTTCCTCGGGGCGTTCGTCGATGAGCAGCACCATGAGCACCGCATCGGGGCTATTGGCGGCGATGGCATGGGCGACATGCTGCAACATCACCGTTTTGCCGGACTTGGGCGAGGAGACCAGGAGACCACGCTGCCCCTTGCCGATGGGTGCAATGATGTCGATGATGCGGCCGGTCAGGTTTTCCTCGGCCTTGATGTCGCGTTCAAGGATAAACGGCTTGTCCGGGAACAGCGGGGTGAGGTTTTCGAAGAGTATTTTGTTCTTGGTGTTCTCCGGCAGGTCGCCGTTGACCTTGTCGACCTTGACCAGGGCGAAGTAGCGCTCTCCCTCCTTGGGCGTTCTGATTTCCCCCTCGATGGAGTCGCCGGTGTGCAGGTTGAAACGCCTAATCTGCGACGGGCTGACATAGATATCGTCGGGGCCGGCAAGGTAGGAGGTATCCGGAGAACGCAGAAAGCCGAAGCCATCCTGCAGTACTTCAAGCGTGCCTTCGCCGAAGATACTTTCACCTTTCTTGGCCTGGTTCTTGAGCAGAGCAAAAATGAGTTCCTGCTTGCGCAGGCGGTTGGCGCCCTCGATTTCGTTCTTGGCGGCCATCTCCACGAGTTCGGTTACATGGAGGAGTTTTAGATCGGAAAGATGCATGAAGGGTTGTCACCTGCAAGGGGAGGAATCAGAAGGAGGGATGCGCTGCAGGAATGCAACGCGGGTTTGGCTGTAGCGACGCAGGAAGAAAGGGAATTGTTGCGGGAGGAACAGCCAGAACAGGCGCAGGATAACGGCTTTATATATTGCTGTCAATAAATGCATTCAGTTGCGATTTCGACAAGGCGCCAACCTTGGTCGCTTCGACATTGCCGTTTTTGAACAGCATCAGCGTGGGAATCCCGCGGATGCCATATTTGGGTGGTGTGGCGGCATTTTCATCGATGTTGAGTTTAGCCACCTTCAGTTTGCCGGAGTACTCCTTGGCGACTTCATCAAGAATCGGCGCGATCATTTTGCACGGGCCGCACCATTCGGCCCAGTAGTCGACGAGAACGGGCGTTGGCGATTGCAGGACTTCCTGCTCGAATGTAGCGTCTGAAATGTAAACGATATTGTCGCTCACGGTCACCTCTGGTTATGAAAAATCGGGAATATCAATGGAAGAAACGAACGTTTCAGTGCGTATCCTATCGAAAAAATACCTCAAGGAAAAGGTGTACGTGATTCCGGCAATGCGGGAAGGCGTAGCAAACCAATGGCGGCGCGGCGCAATTATTGTGACGCAGGCGCTTTCCCCAGACCCTTGATCGCGGCCCCCATGGCGATGTTGTTTTTCCTGAACCAGCCTGCGTTCATTTCCAGCGCATAAAGCGCGGGACCCGCAGCGCTATGCGTAACCTCGGAATGAGGTTCCATTTCTGCGATATTGAGTATCATCCCCTTTTTATCGATGAATGCCACCGAGAGCGGAATGAACGTGTTTTTCATCCACATGCCATGATAGCCAGGCTGTTTAAATATGAACAGCATGCCGCTATTCTTGCCAAGCTTCCTGCGGTGCATGAGTCCGCGCTCGCGGCTTTCCTGAGTGGCGGCAACTTCGGCGCGCACACTGAGGCCGCCAACGGTAAGGGTGATAGGTTTCTGAGTGGCATAGGCCGGGGATTGCGCCACTGCAAGCGCAAGCATGATGGGTATGGCCCATATGGTCTGGCGTATCCTGGAGAACGGGAATTTAGGCAGTTTCATCAATTTACGTATTATTTCTAATCAGAGAAGAGAAGATGTTAGCGCTTTTTCGTTACTTATCGTACACAAGGCGAACCACGATCGCCATTGTAGTGCTGTTCGCGACCAGTGGTTGTGCTTTGACACCCAGGCCAGGGGGCGGAATGGATACGCGCGGACCGCTCCCAGTCAGCACCCGGCCCGCATATAACCTTGCCGGTTATCCCCAGCCCTTCAAAGACGGATATATCGACGGATGTGAAACCGCCAAGGGAAGCGCGTGGGGGTGGAAGGACGAAAGCCACTTCAAGACCGATGCGCAATACCGGCTCGGTTGGGGGGACGGATTCAATCTGTGCCATGGCAAACGCTAACCCGGTGTGCAGGCGCTAGTTGCGGCCGGTGTGGCCAAAACCGCCCGCCCCGCGCTCCGACGCCGCGAAATCCTCCACGACATTGAGTTTGACCTGAACCACGGGCACCACGATAAGCTGCGCAATCCGCTCAAGCGGCTGCACGGTAAACTCATGCTGCCCGCGATTCCACATGGATACGAAAATCTGTCCCTGATAGTCTGAGTCGATCAATCCCACCAGATTGCCGAGTACGATACCGTGTTTATGGCCCAAGCCCGAGCGCGGCAGGATCATGGCGGCGAAACCCGGATTGTCCAGGTGAATGGCGATGCCAGAGGGCACCAGGCTGCTGTCGCCTGGCTTCAGTGTGAACGGCGCATCGATGCAGGCGCGCAGATCCAGTCCTGCGGACCCGCTGGTGGCGTAACGAGGCAAATCTTCGCTGAGACGCACATCGAGGATGCGGATGTCGAGTTGTTGCATGGTTATTTTTGGGATTTGAGAGTTTTAAGAGCGTGTAAACGCCGTGGCTGGGCAAGTTTTCCGGCAACAAAATCGATGATGGCGCGCGCAATTTTGATCTTGGAATCTCGGGGTACGGGATGCAAACCGCATTCGTCGATTATGACCACTTCGTTGTCATCCGAACCAATGGCTACCTGCGCAAGATTTGCTACGATCACCGGTATTTCCTTTTTTTCACGTTTTTTAGCAGCATATTCGACGACGTTCTCGCTTTCTGCTGCGAATCCTACACAAAACGGCGGGTTGGGTAGATGCGCGACGTGACTCAGGATATCCTGGGTAGGTACAAGCTGAATTTCGAGAGGTGCGCTGGATTTTTTAAGCTTTTGATTATGTTCGATCTTGGGTGTGTAGTCCGCTACGGCTGCAACTGCGAAAAAGATATCAACTCCGGCGATATTGTAGTTAACTTCATTAAACATCTGCGAAACTGATGTTATCTGTATGGTATGTGCGTTGGCAGGGGGTGCTAAAGCCGTAGGACCTGTCACCAAAGTCACTTCCGCACCGGCGTCGAGTGCCGCCTGAGCAATGGCATAACCCATTTTTCCTGAGCTGCGGTTGGTAATCCCACGGACGGGATCAATGGCTTCAAAGGTCGGACCGGCTGTAACCATCACACGTTTGCCTGTAAGCGGCCTGGGAGAGAATCGGGCCAGCAGGCGGTCGGCCAGGAGTTGCGGCTCCAACATTCTCCCCGGGCCGGATTCGCCGCACGCCTGTTCTCCCGAGTCTGGACCAAGGATGATGGCTCCATCCTGCTCCAGGCGCGCGATATTGCGCGCTGTGGCCGGGCTAAGCCACATTTCATGATTCATCGCCGGAGCAACCAGTAGCGGGCAGGCGGTGGGGCGCGCGAGGCAAAGCGTTGAAAGGAGGTCATTCGCCAGGCCAAGAGCCAGTCTGGCGATAAAGTCGGCGGTTGCGGGCGCAACCAGCACCAAGTCAATCGAACGCGTCAATTCGATATGCGACATACGGTTGGATTTGCCATTGACTTCACTATCCTCCCAAAGATCGCTCAACACTGTGCGGCCGGTGAGCGCCTGAAACGTCAAAGGCGTGACGAATTGCTGCGCGGCTTGGGTCATTACCACTTGGACTTCCACCCCCGCCTTGATCAACAATCGCACCAGTTCGGCGGTCTTATAGGCAGCGATACCC
>Ga0315281_10010953_pt1 | contig 12446 bp, 10 predicted proteins | sample YL17G07_0_MG_FD_204540 | JGI IMG/M metagenome (GOLD analysis project Ga0315281, IMG submission 204540) | Sediment microbial communities from Yellowstone Lake, YNP, Wyoming, USA - YL17G07_0 | ecosystem: Environmental > Aquatic > Freshwater > Lake > Sediment | place: USA: Wyoming | collected... | reverse complement strand
GGGGTTGTTGTATTGCCGCACGGGCAAGCCAGAAGAAGCGCGGCGCCTCTGGCAGGAGGCGGAAGGCAAAGCCGCGGCGGAGAAGAAGGTGAATCAGGCCCTGGCGGCTTTGGGGATGAGCGTTCCCAGCGCTTATGCCCAATCTGACGAGGCGGCGCCGGCTAAGGGAAAGCCGGTGGAGACGCCGGGCAAGGAGGGGACCCAGGCCAAGACGGGGCAGCCCGGGCCGGTGGCCGGAGTTCAGGCTCCCTCACCCGGCGGCGCCAGATTGGCAAAGCGGACTGAAATCGGCGCCAAGGCCGCAGAGGCGCCCCCTGCCGCAACCTCACAGGCTGCCGCGGTGGCGCCCAGGCCCGTGGCCGAGACTGTGAAGAAAGACCAGGCAGTGGCGTCAAAGGCGACCCAACCTGCTGCGGTGGCGCCCAAGCCCGTGGCCGAGATCGAGACCGTCTGGCAAGGGCAGGCAGCGGTGCCAGAGGCGACCCAGGTTGCCGCGATGACGCCCAAGCCGGTGGCCGAGACCGTGAAGAAAGAGCAGGCAGCGCCGCCAGAGGCGACCCAACCTGCCGCGGTGGCAAAGACCGGCCATACTCCCACCAATCCGGCACCCGAGGGCCCGAATTACCTTACCTGTAAGGAACTGGTGGAAACTGGCATCGAGGTGCGCAACGGCGCCGGCACCCGGTCCCTGGCGCGCCGGACCCGGTCTATGCTGTCCCAGGAAGGCTTTACGGTGACGCACATCGGCAACCACGTGGATTTCGGGGCGAAAAAGACCCTGATCTATTACCGGCCGGGGGCCGAACGGGTGGCCCGGTTCCTGGGCAGAGATTTTTTCCCCACCGCCAAGGTGGAGCAGAGGCGAAAGCTTCGTAAGGATGTGCAAGTCAAGGTAGTCTTGGGACGCGATTTCGTGAAGCGCCCCGACCTGATGGCCCAATTGGCAGGGGGAAGCAAGTAATTATGCCGCGTAAGAAAGTCAGACCAGTAATTGCCACGGCCTTGGCCCTGGTCCTGCCGCTCTTGTTGAGTCAATGCGCCGGGAAGCAGACCTCGGTGCGCCCATTTTCGGAGAAGGAAATCGCCAAGCTGCAGGCTGCTTATTCGCCCGATTACAGTAAGAAAATGCCGCGGACGGACCAGAAGACCCTCCCCCCAGACCGCCTGGAGGCGTTGGGGGAGGTTGCCTTGCAAAACCGCGATTATGAGAGTTCCTTAGTCACCTTTCTGGGAATCCTGCAAAAGGACCCCCAGCGCTATGACCTGCGCTACAAAGTGGGGGTGATCTTTCTCCTGACGGGGCAACTGGAAGCGGCCAAGCAGGAGCTGGCCAGGGTCCTGGTGGCCCAGCCGGAGATGCTGAAGGCCCATGAGGCCCTGGGCCTGGTCCACCTGGAGGAGAAAAACTATCCCCTGGCCATCGACGAGTTCCAGTTGGTGTTGTCCCAGGAACCTAACCAGGCCAAGACCCGGCACCTGCTGGGGGTAGCCTTCCTGGAGGCGGGGCGGCCGGAAAAGGCCGTCAACGAACTCAAGCGGGCTGCAGCCTTGGACCCGGGCCAGGTGTCAACCCTGGTATCCCTGGGGCAGGCTTTCATGAAGCTGAAGAAATACCAGGACGCCGCCGGCTGCTTCAAGAAAGGGCAGGCTCTGGCCCCCCAGGACCCAAAAGTGAACTATGAGCTGGGGATGGCCCTGGCAGCCCAGAAGCGCTATCCCGAGGCGCTGGAGGCCTTTATCAAGGCTGGGGACGAAGCCCAGGCTTACAACAACATCGGGGTCCACTATTTTGGGGAAGGGCGCTTTGAAGAAGCGGCCAAATGCTTCCAAAAGGCCATTGAGCTGAGACCCACTTTTTATCAGGAAGCCAGAAACAATCTGCAAAGGGCCCTGGAAAAGCTGCACCAGTCCCGGAAGGATGACGGCTAGCAAGTCGCGGTAAATAAAGTGGCAGAAAAAGACAGGGGGGTTCCGGAACCCTCCTGTTTTTTTTGGTTTCAGAATTACTGGGAAGGGGGCGCGCCAACATCATGGGACCCCCGAAATTCTTTGAATATATTACGGCCATGGTGGCTGCCCCCCAGATTAAGCCCGACGTGGTGGAGACTGAAGCCCAGGGCCCTTCACCACCAAGGCGGGAGGTCAAGCTGGGGATATCTGAGTCATTGGTTAGGATAATTGGCAAATTATCTGACATTTTGCAAAAAGACCTGACATCCTCCTGCCTGTGGGGAGGCCCAGGGGCACTAAATTATACGTCCTACCGCGGTTTCTGCCAAAATTTTCTTTAAGAAATTGCCGCCCTACCAGCGGGGAATTGCCCTGGAAAGAACTGGAAAAGAAGTAGCAAATGCGGCGTTTTTACCCATAATTATAAAAAGATAGTCAAAACAAGGTAATAGCCAAAACCCGCTTATCGCCGCGGTAAATATGCCGCACCTGGATGGTTCCCAGCCGGGGGGAGTTTGTGATAATTGCCGCAATCTCCGCCCTTTTCGGAGCCCGGCCGTCTGGGCACATGCTTTGCATAAAAAAGTGATGGGCCTAGTGGTTTGGGGAGGAGTTAAATGGGTCAATCTCAGCCTCGGGTGCGGTGATGATAGAAAAGTGCAAAACGCTTTTGGTCGCCGAGTGCGGGTGTGAGCTGGTCCAGGGCCTGGACGCCTGGCTGCGGGAGCAAGGCCACCGTCTGAAAACCGCAGATAACATCAAAGACGTCCTCATGACCCTGCAAAACGAAAAGATCAACGTGCTGGTGATGGACGTCCGTCTCCCCGAAGCCATGGGCTACGAGGCCATCTCCATCATCAAGGGGCTGCACCGGAAACTACCCATCATTATCACCGCAGACGAAAACAACCCGGAGCAAGAAAGCCGGATCAGGCAAAAGGGCATTTTTTACTATCACGTCAATTCGTTTGGCATGGATGAACTCATATTAGCCATTTCCAATGCCATGATGCGCTCATCCCAATAATGCTAAAGGGGAGTTCGATGCGATTACAAGAGAAATTGGCTTCCGGCGAGTTTGTGATTCTGGCGGAGATGGAGCCGCCCAAGGGCACGGATGTATCCGCCATGGTGGCCAACGCCGCCAACGTCAAGAGAATGGTGGACGCCTTCATGGTCCCCGAGATGAGCAACGCGGTGATGCGGATGAGTTCTCTGGGGGGCGCGCTCCTGTTGCAAAGCAAGGGTCTGGAAACCGTGATGCAAGTGTGCTGCCGGGACCGCAACCGGCTGGCCCTCCAGGGCGATCTTTTGGCGGCCCAGGCGCTGGGGGTGCCCACGGTGATGGCGGTGGCGGGGGAAGAAATTACCCACGGCGACCACCATCAGGCCAAGGCCGTCAATGACCTGGACCTGCTGGAGCTGCTGGGCGCCATCCAGAGCCTGCAGTCCGGCCGGGACCTGGCCGGGGTGGACCTGAAGGGGGCGCCCCAGTTCCTAGTGGGGTCCACCGTAAAGGTGCCCGGGGGCGGCGCCGCCCTGGAGGCGGAACTGGCGGAGTTGGATAAGAAGATCGCGGCAGGCGCCCGGTTCTTTACCACCCCGCCGGTCTACGACCTGGCGGTCCTGGAAACCTTCCGCAAGAAGGTGGGCCAGCGCCAGGCGGCCATCATCCCCACCGTGTTGCTCCTCAAGTCGGTGGGCATGGCCCGGTACATCAACCGGCACCTGGACCAGATGAAAATTCCGGAGGATTTTATCAACCGCATTAATAAGGCCGCAGATCGGGTCCGGGAATGTGTGCAGATTGCCGCGGAAATCGTCGCAGCTTTGAATGATAAGGGTTACCACGGCGTGCTCCTTTCCACCATCGGCTGGGAAGACAAGCTTCCCGCGATCCTGGCCGCAGCCGGAGTATGACATTCACTCCTGAAACTCTTCAAGGTACCCAATTATGGCCAAAGAGAAAGACAAAACGGTGCAGAGCGGTGTAAGCGGCGGCAGCGCTGCTGCTCCCACCGGCTCCGTGATGGTAGTGGGCGGCGGCGTGGCCGGCATCCAGGCTTCCCTGGACCTGGCCAACTCCGGTTTCTATGTCCATCTGGTGGAGGCCAAGCCCGCCATCGGCGGCGTCATGGCGCAGCTGGACAAAACCTTCCCCACCAACGACTGCTCCATGTGCATCATTTCGCCCAAGCTGGTGGAATGCGGGCGGCACCTGAACATCGAGATCCACCCCCTCACCGAGGTGGAGGCCATCAGCGGCGAGCCGGGAAATCTTCAAGTCACCCTGAAGAAGGAGCCCCGGTACATCGACCCGGCCAAGTGCACCGGCTGCGGCGAGTGCGCCAACGTCTGCCCGGTGACCATGAAAGATGAGTTCAACGAGGGGCTGGCCGAGTGGCACGCGGCCTACCGCCTCTATCCCCAGGCCATCCCCGCGGCCTTCGGCATCAAGAAGTTGGACCGGGCCCCGTGCACCATCACCTGCCCGGCGGAGATCAACGTCCAGGGTTACGTGCAGCTCATCAAGATGGGCAAGTACGAAGAAGCCGTCAAGCTCATCATGGAGCGCCTGCCCCTGCCCGGGGTCCTGGGCCGGGTCTGCCCCCATCCCTGCGAGGACAAGTGCCGCCGGGCCGAGATGGACCAGGCGGTGGCCATCTGTTCGCTGAAACGCTTTGCCGCGGACCAGATGGATCTGGGCACCGTCCCGGTGCCCCTGGTGGAGGCCAGGCCCGAGAAGATCGCCATCGTGGGCTCGGGCCCGGCGGGGCTCACCTGCGCCTACCACCTGGCCCGGCAGAGTTACCGCCCCACCATCTTCGAGGCCCTGCCCAAGGCGGGCGGGATGCTCCGGGTGGGCATCCCGGATTACCGGCTGCCCAAGGACGTGCTGGATCGGGAGATTGACAACATCCTGCGCCTGGGGGTGGAACTGCGGACCAACACCGCCTTAGGAAGGGATTTCACCCTGGACGGGCTCTTTGAGGAGGGCTACCAAGCGGTTTTCCTGGGCATCGGCTGCCACGTGGGCAAACCCCTGGGCATCGCCAATGAAGAGGCCCCGGGGGTGCTCCAGGGGGTGGAGTTCCTGCGGCGCCACAACCTGGGTGAGCCCCAGGAGATCGGCAAAAGCCTGGCGGTCATCGGCGGCGGCAACGTGGCTATCGACGTGGCCTGCACCGCCCGGCGGCTGGGCTCCCAGGTGACCATCGTCTACCGGCGGTCCCGGGAAGAGATGCCAGCCTTTGAGCACGAAATCGAGCAGGCCCTGTGCGAGGGCGTGCAGATCATCTACCTGGCCGCGCCCCTGGAGGTGGTCACCGGCCAAGACGGCAAGGTGGTGGGCCTCATCTGCCAGAAGATGGAGCTGGGCGAGCCCGATGCCTCAGGGCGCCGCAAGCCCGTGCCCATTCCCAATGAGACCTTTGAGCTGCCGGTGGACATGCTCGTGCCCGCCATCGGCCAGGAAGCGGCCCAGGGGCCGCTCAACGACTGCGGCGTCAAGCTCTCCCGCTGGGGCACCATCGAAGTGGATGAAGTGACCTACGAGACCTCACGGCCCGGAGTGTTCGCGGCGGGCGACGTCCACACCGGCCCCTGGATTGCGGTGGAGGCGGTGGGCGGCGGCATCGAGGCGGCGGAATCCATCCACCGGTATCTCAGGGGGTTGGATATGCGGGAGGGCCGCACCGAGGGGGAGGAAGCCCATAAACGTTGGGCCGCCATTCCCAAGGACGAGGAAGGCCAGCCCCGGGAGGTGATGGCCAGCCTGCCGCCGGAGCTCAGCTGCGGCTGTTTCGAGGAGATCGCCAAGGGCTACACCGAAGAGCAGGCCCAGCGGGAGGCCTCTCGCTGCCTCAACTGCGGGGTGTGCTCCGAGTGCATGCAGTGCGTCATCGCCTGCCAGGCCGGGGCCATCGACCACTTCCAGAAGCCGGAAACCACGGAAGTGGAAGTGGGGGCGGTCATCCTCTCTCCCGGCTTCCAGGGCTTCGACCCCTGCAAATATGAGTCTTACCAATACGCCAAGTATCCAAACGTGGTGACCTCCCTGGAGTTTGAGCGGATCCTGTCGGCCTCCGGGCCCTTCGGGGGGCACCTGGTGCGGCCTTCGGACCACAAGGAGCCGGCCAAAATCGCCTGGCTCCAGTGCGTGGGCTCCCGGGACGTGAAGCACCACTCCTACTGCTCGTCGGTGTGCTGCATGTACGCCATCAAGGAGGCGGTCATTGCCAAGGAGCACGCGCCCTACGACCTGGACGCCGCCATCTTCTTCATGGACATGCGCACCTTCGGCAAGGACTTCGAGCAATACTACAACCGGGCCAAGGACGAACAGGGGGTGCGGTTCATCCGCTCCCGGGTCCACACCATCGACCCGGCGGCGGATGACAACCTCAAGATCTCTTATACGGACGAGGCCGGCGAGAAGAAGTCGGAAGTCTTCGATATGGTGGTCCTGTCCGTGGGCCTGGAGGTGAGCGAGGCGGCCAAGAGGCTGGCCGGGACCGTGGGGGTCGATTTGAACCGCCACGACTTCGTGGCCACGGACCCCCTGGCGCCGGTGGCCGCCTCCCGGCCCGGGGTCTACGTCTGCGGCGCCATGCAAGGCCCCAAGGACATCCCCGAGTCGGTGATGCAGGCCTCGGCGGCCGCGGGCGCGGTGAGCGCCTCCCTGGGCGAGGCCCGCTGGACCCGGACCCTGACCCGGAAGATCCCGGAGCCAAAGCCGGTCAAACCTGAGGATCAGCCCCGCATCGGGGTCTTCGTCTGCAACTGCGGCATCAACATCGGCGGCATCATCAACGTGCCGGCACTCAGGGAGTACGCCGCCACCCTGCCCAACGTGGTGTACGTGGAGGACAACCTCTTCACCTGTTCCCAGGACACCCAGGTCACCATCACCAAGGTCATCGAGGAGCAAAACCTCAACCGCATGGTGGTGGCGGCCTGCACCCCCATCACCCACGAGGCCCTGTTCCGGGAAACCATGATGGACGCGGGCCTGAACAAGTACCTCTTCGAGATGGCCAATATCCGCAACCAGGACTCCTGGGTGCACATGAAGGAGCCGGAGGCGGCCACGGACAAGGCCAAAGACCTGGTGCGCATGGCGGTGGCCCGGGCCTCCCTCTTGAAGCCCCTGGTGGAAAGGCCCCTGACCGTCAACCAGCGGGCCCTGGTCATCGGCGGCGGGGTGGCGGGACTGAATGCCGCCCTGAACCTGGCGGACCAGGGCTTCGAGACCATTGTCCTGGAAAAGGAGGCGGAACTGGGAGGCAACGCCCGGAAGATCCACCACACCATCGAGGGCATGGACGTTAAGGCCTACCTGGACCGGCTCATCAACCAGGTCAGGACCCACGACAAGATCCAGGTCCTCACCGAGGCCCTGGTGGTGGGCTTCAGCGGCTACAAAGGCAACTTCACCACGGAAGTGCTGGTGGGGCCCGGCATGTACGAGCGCAAGATCGACCACGGGGTCACCGTGGTGGCCACCGGGGCCCACGAGTACCAGCCCCGGGAGTTCGCCTACGGCGAGCACCACCGGGTAATGACCCAGCTGGAGTTGGGGGGCTTGCTGCACCGGAGTCCGGCGGAAGCGGAAAAGTGGAACCGGGTGGTCATGATCCAGTGCGTGGGCTCCAGAAACGAAGAGAACCCCAACTGCAGCCGCATCTGCTGCCAGGGGGCGGTGAAATACGCCCTGCAGCTCAAGGACCTCAACCCCGAGATGGACGTCCTCATCCTCTACCGGGATATGCGCACCTACGGCCTCTTGGAGGACTACTACCGGGAGGCCCGGGACCAGGGCGTCATCTTTGCCCGCTTCGACCCGGAGCGGGTGCCCGAGATCCGCACCGCAGACCGGCAGTTGAGCGTCACCTTCATCGACCACGTGCTGGCGCGGCCCATAACCTTGCCGGTGGACGCGGTGATCCTGAGCGCCGGGGCCCGGGCCAACGACACCGAGGAACTGGCGTCGCTGTTGAAGATCCCCAGGAACGCGGCGGGCTTCTTCATCGAGGCCCACGCCAAGCTCCGGCCGGTGGACTTTGCCTCCGAGGGCATTTTCCTCTGCGGCATGGCCCACTCGCCCAAGCTCATCAGCGAGTCCATCGCCCAGGCCCAGGCCGCGGCGTCCCGGGCCGGGGCCTTCCTGGCGGACGTCAACCAGACCATCAGCGGCGTCACCGCCCACGTGGAGCCGGACCGCTGCGCCGCCTGCCTGGTGTGCGTCCGGACCTGCCCCTACGGAGTGCCCCAGATCAACCGGGACAACGTCTCCGAGATCAACGAAGCGCTGTGCCAGGGTTGCGGCACCTGCGCCTCGGAGTGCCCGGCCAAAGTGATCCAGGTGGCCCATTTTGAGGACGATCAGCTCGCGGCAAAGATAAAAACCCTGTTTTAAAGTTTCGAGTTTCAAGTTTTGAGAAGGAAGAACGGCACGTTCAAGATATGGTTACAAGGTTTGAGGCAAAGAAACAATCTCCCCTGATCCGCCTTTTCTAAAGGGGGATTTAGGGGGATTTTAAAGTGGAGAATATATGGAAATCTCAACTGGAAACTCGAAACTGGAAACCCGAAACCCAAAAGGAGTTGAGGATGGAAAACTTTGAACCGAAGATCGTCGGGTTTTGCTGCCACTACTGAGCCTATTCCGCCGCGGACCTGGCAGGTTCGATGAGACTGCAATACCCGCCCACCATCCGCATCATCGAGGTCCCCTGCACCGGCAAGGTGGACATCCTGCACCTGCTGCTGGCCTTTGAGCAGGGGGCCGACGGCGTCGTGGTGGTGGGCTGCCTGGAAGGTGACTGCCACTACATGGCGGGTAATCTTTATGCCAAGAAACGAGTCCAGCGCGCCAAGGAGATCCTCGACAAGGTGGGGGTCGGCGGCGAGCGCGTGGCCATGTATAATCTTTCTTCCGGCATGGGTGGGAGGTTTGCGGAAATTGTCCGGGAGATGACCAGCAAGATCATGGAGCTGGGACCCAGCCCCATCAGACACGCAACGGGAACGGCCGCAAGGCCCAGCGCGGAGGTAACCACATGATTAAGGCAGTGCCCAAACCCTTGGAAGAAGTCATTGGCAGGGTGCAAGACTTCAACAAAGTGCTGATCGCGGGCTGCGACGGCTGTGTCACCGTGTGCGAGGCCGGCGGCCTGAAGGAGGCCAAGATTCTGGCCTCGGCGCTCAGGCTCTACTTCACCCAGGCCGGCAAGCAGGCCCAGGTTGACGACACCAGCCTGACCCGCCAGTGCGAGAAGGAGTATTTGGCGCAGCTCTCGGATAAGATCGACGGCTACGACGCCGTGGTTTCCCTGGCCTGCGGCTGCGGGGTCCAATACCTGGCGGAGATGTATGACAACAAGCTCGTCTTTCCGGGAGTGGACACCTGCTTCCTGGGGGTCAACGAAGAGCGGGGCCTGTACTCCGAACGCTGCCAGGCCTGCGGCCGGTGCATCCTGGCGGAGACCGGCGGCATCTGCCCCATCGCCCGCTGCTCCAAACGCATGCTCAACGGCCCCTGCGGCGGTTCGGAAGCGGGCAAGTGCGAAATCAACCCGGAGATCCCCTGCGGCTGGCAGTTGATCTACGAGCGCCTGAAAACCCTGGGCCAGCTGGACCGCTTTGAGAACCCCGTGGAGCCCAAGGATTGGAAATCTTCCCGGGATGGTGGACCCCGCAAGATCGTGAGAGAGGATTTACGGATATGACGACGACTCCCAGCAAACTCCAGAAGATGATTGCCGCGGGCCACTTTGCGGTCACCTCGGAGGTGGGTCCGCCCCGCAGCGCCGACGGCCAGGTCATCGAGCACAAGGCCAAGATGATCAAGGATTATGTGGACGCCATCAACGTCACCGACAACCAGACTTCGGTGTGCCGCCTGTGCAGCCTGGCTGCCTGCATCCGGTTGAAGCTCATGGGCCTGGAGCCGGTGCTGCAGATGGTGACCCGGGACCGGAACCGCATTGCGCTGCAGAGCGACATCCTGGGGGCCGCCTCCTTCGGGATCAACAACATCCTCTGCCTCACCGGCGACCACCAGCACTTCGGCGACCACCCCAACTGCGCCAACGTCTTCGACCTGGACTCCACCCAGCTGGCATTGACGGTGCGGATGATGCGGGACGAAGGCAAGCTGCTGGGGGGCCACGAGTTCGAGGTGCGGCCCCAGATGTACATCGGCGCCGCGGCCAACCCCTTCGCCGGCCCCAACGTGGAGATGCGGGTGGCGCGGCTGGCCAAGAAGGTGGCCGCGGGCGTCCAGTTCGTCCAGACCCAGTGTATCTATAATATGGACACCTTCAAGACCTTCATGAAGATGTCGGTGGACCGGGGCCTCACCGAGAAAGTCGCCATCCTGGCCGGCATCACCCCCTTGAAGAACGTGGGCATGGCCAGGTACATGCAGAAACGGGTGCCGGGCATCGATGTCCCCGATGAGATCGTCAAGCGCATGGGCGGCGTCCCCAAAGAAAAGCAGGCCGAAGAAGGCATCAACCTGGCGGTGGAGCAGATCGAGGAATTGAAGGGGGTTCCCGGCATCCGGGGCTTCCATATCATGGCCATCGAGTGGGAAGAGAAGGTGCCGGGAATTGTGGAGCGGGTCGGCCTGTATCCCAGGCCCAAGCTGAACGGCGGATAAGGGGGAACCGGGACGTTATCGGGGGCGCGATTTGCCCGCCTCATGAGCCTTGTAATTTAAAGATTTTAAGGTCATAATGGAATTACGCTCATCTCGAAAGGGGAGGTCTCATGTCGAAAAAGTACGTGCTGATCGTTGACGACGATCCTGATCTGGTGGAAACCGTATCCATGATGCTGGAAAACAAGGGCTACGAGGTGGGAAAGGCCTACGACGGGATCGAAGGCGAAGAAGCCATAAAAAAGCGCCGTCCGGACGTGTTGATCCTGGACGTCATGATGCCCCGGAAAAACGGTTATCAGCTCTGCAAGGAGTTGAAATCCAATAAGTGGACCCAGGATATCCCCATCGTGCTGCTCACCGCGGTGGGGGAAGCGGTGCCCACCACCACCTACAGCCACGCCGAAGGCATGGCCACCGAGGCGGAAGACTACATCCCCAAACCGGTGGATGCCGCCACCTTGGTGGAGGCGGTGGAAAGATTACTCTAACATCTTCTCAAGGCATGTGCCCGACGCACCTTGGAGATCAAGAGGATCAGAATTGGGGGCCTTAAAGTCCTGGAGGGGGGCGCCTGCGTGGTGTCCTCCTCCCCCCGGGGGGAGGACTGCCTGTCGGCGCGCCTCGCCGCGCCCCTGGCCCAGAGCAAGATCAACCTGACTTTCTTGACCCACGTGGCCGGCGACCGGGAAGTCCTGTGCACCGCCGGCGAGGCCGGGGAAGCCGCCCTAACCCTCTTAAAGACTCACACCGCCCCCCAGGGTTCCCTGCAACTGCAGTCCGGCACCGCGGTTCTGTCCCTTTATCCCCACGACAAGCGCCCTGAAATCATCGGCAATTTTATCCGCAGCCTGGCCCGGGCCCGGGTCATCATTCACGGCCTGGCCAGCTCCCCGTCCGCCATCTCGGTGGTGCTGTCCGCCCGCCGGAAAAAGGCCGCGGTGCAGCAGCTGTTCGAGGATTTTCAGTTCTCGTCCTTTGAATCCCCCAAAGATTTTTTTGAAGCCCAGCCGCCTCCCCGGGAGTATCTGGAAAAAGTGGTGGCCACCTACCAGGAGAAGGTCATCAAGGTTTATTGGATCGTGCCGCAGCCGGACTTGGACCTCTGGGGCTTGAGTATTTCCTCCTCGGAGATCCTGGAGGGCTTTGCCAACGCCTTGATGGACTTGGCGGATTTGGGGTTGAAGGTCCCGTTCCTGGTGGCTCTCCCCGGGTTGGGAAGCAAGGAATTCATCGTAGCTTGCAGCACCGCCCGCCCCCTGTCCGCTGGGGACCAGGGCCTTGAGGTGCGGCGTCTTCTAAAACAGCACTTGCCCGAGGCCAGGCCCATGCGCCTCACCCCGGTGGCGGGGCTCTTTCTCCACGGGCCCCATTTCGGGGACCGCTACGGCATTGTCCATACCATGCTGGAGGCCCTGGAGGGGGCCCACGTGTCCCTGTTGGCCCTGAGCTGCACCATCTCCTCCATTTCGCTGCTCGTCCGGCAGCAGGAGCTGGCGGCGGCGCAGCTGGTCCTGGGCAATACCTTCGAGGCCCCGGTGGAGTCCCCGCCGGCGGCGGCGTCGGCCAAGTAAGGGGGTTGAGGAGAGGGCCGGGGGAAAACGATTCCCCCCCTCCCCTCAAACTCCCCTCCCAACCGCCGGTAAGGGGTTTGGGGAGAGGTCACAAGAAAATATAGGGCGGCCCGTGGCCGCCAATAGAAAGACTAGTGTAGTGAATCATAAATAGCTTTACAAAGCTTATCAGTTCGGCTATGCTGTTGGACATGAGCAGAACAGCTAAACCCGTCATCCTGACTGTGGAGGAACGCCAGACTTTGGAAACCTGGGTG
>Ga0315281_10010952_pt1 | contig 12448 bp, 12 predicted proteins | sample YL17G07_0_MG_FD_204540 | JGI IMG/M metagenome (GOLD analysis project Ga0315281, IMG submission 204540) | Sediment microbial communities from Yellowstone Lake, YNP, Wyoming, USA - YL17G07_0 | ecosystem: Environmental > Aquatic > Freshwater > Lake > Sediment | place: USA: Wyoming | collected... | reverse complement strand
TGATCCGACCCCCTCGTCGGCGCATGCGCGCCGCCGAGGGGGTTTTCGCATGCACATTCCCCGGACTATGATTCGCATTGTCGCTATGATCGCCGCGCTCGCGGCGGCGCCGGCGCTGGCGCAAGACGCAGCGGCCAGGCTGACGCTGTGCCAAGGCTGCCACGGCCCCGACGGCAATTCCCGGAATCCACAGTATCCGGTGATCGCCGGCCAGCCGATGATCTACACGTTTCTGCGGCTGAAACAACTTCAGCAACAGATCGAAAACCCCGAGATGACGCCGATTGCGCGCAGCCTCTCCGATAAGGACATCGAGTGGCTGGCAACCTATTTTTCCGGTAGAAAACGTGAAACCGGACTCGCCGCTTTCGATGCAACGCGCGCCGAACGCGGCAAGCAACTCGCCGCGCGGCTCGGCTGCGCGCAATGCCACCAGGCGAATTACGCCGGTGCCAACCAGATGCCGCGCCTGGCCGGCCAGCATGCGCCCTACCTGGTCGCGCAAATGCAACTGATCCTCGCCAACCGGCGTTCCGACGACAACGGCAACATGGTTGATATGCTCAGGCGCATCCAGCCGCAGGACATCGAAGACCTCTCACACTATTTCGCGAGCCTGCCATGACCCAAAGTATCCGCACCTGTATCCGCACCTCACGCCTGTCGCTTGCCGCGACGCTGATCGCAGCGCTCGGCGGGCTGCTCCTGGCAACGGCCGCCGCTGCGCAGCAGGGCTCCGATGCGCGCGTGGTGGTCTCCGCGACGCGCAGCGAGCGCAACAGCTTCGATGTTCCGGTCTCGATCGATGCGATCGACGGCGAGACGCTGCGCGAGGGCCAGCCGAAGGTGAACTTGTCGGAGTCGCTCGGCCGCGTGCCGGGCCTGGTGATTCAGAACCGCCAGAACTATGCGCAGGACCTGCAGGTTTCGATGCGCGGCTTCGGTGCGCGCGCGAGTTTCGGCATTCGCGGCGTGAAGCTCTACGCCGACGGCATTCCCGCCACGATGCCCGACGGACAGGGACAGGCGGCGAACTTCAATCTGTCATCGGCGCAACGCATCGAAGTCATGCGCGGGCCGATCGCCAGCCTCTACGGCGGCGTCTCAGGCGGCGTGATCCAGCTCTTTACCGAGAATGGCCCCAAGCGCCCGACGCTGACGGCAGAGGCGATGGCGGGCAGCTACGGCGCGCGGCGCTTAGGCCTGCAGGCAGGCGGGGAGTCCGGCGCATTCAATTACATCGGCGACTGGTCGCGTTTTCACACCGACGGCTACCGCGCGCACTCCAGCGCCGACCGCGAACAGTTCAACGGCAAGCTGAAATGGCTGGCGGGCGAGGATACGCGGGTGACGCTGGTCATGAACGCGCTCAGCCAGCCTGAAACGCAGGATCCGCTCGGGCTGACGCGCGCGCAGGTGGCGGCAGACCCGCGCCAGGCCGATGCCTCCACGAGCACGTTCAACACCAGGAAGAACATACGCCACGAGCAAGGCGGCCTGACCGTCGAGCACAAGCTGGGCGAGGGCAACCGGCTGCGCGCGAGCATCTTTACCGGCGACCGCCAGGTGCGCCAGGTCCAGGCGCTCAGCGGCATCGCCATCACTTCCTCGGGTGGCGTCGTCGATCTTGACCGTTATTTCGGCGGGCTGTCGTTGAACTGGCTGCACGAGGGTGCCTGGCTCGATCGCCCGCTCTCGACCACGGTAGGCCTGGAGCAGGAGATGATGCAGGAGCGGCGCCGCGGTTACGTCAACAATGCCGGGGTAATGGGCGCGCTGCGCCGCGACGAGGATGACCGCGTGGAAAGCACCAACCTGTTCGCACAGGCTGACTGGCGCTTCGCCGAGCGTGCGAGCGCCACCCTCGGCGTGCGCACCACCCGGGTCAGCTTCAACTCACGCGATTACTTCATCGTCGGGGCGAACCCGGACGACAGCGGCCGCATGACGTTTTCCGATACGCGTCCGGTCGCGGGCCTGACTTACCGCGTGACGCCGGAGATGAATCTCTATGCGAGCGCCGGCGGGGGATTCGAGACGCCGACCTTCGCCGAACTCGCCTACCGCACGAGCGGACCGGGCCTCAACTTCGCCCTCAAGCCAAGCCACAGTTCGAGCGTCGAAGCGGGGTTGAAAGGGCGCATCGCCGATCATCAACGGGTCACGCTGGCGCGCTTCGAGACGGCAACGCGCGACGAGATCGTCGTGGACAGCGCGGCCGGCGGCCGCACCACGTTCAAGAACGCCAGCCGCACGCGCCGCTCGGGATGGGAAGCTTCCTGGCAGGCGGTGCTGCCGGCGGGTTTCGAAGCCCAGGTCGCCTACACGCTGCTCGATGCGCGCTTCGATGAGACCTTTGCGAGCGGAACCGCCGCCGTGCCCGCCGGAAACCGGATTCCGGGCGTGCCGCGCACTTCGCTTTACGCCGAACTGCAGTGGCGCGAATTCGCCAGCGGCTTCGCTGCGGCGCTGGAATTGCGCGACGTCGGCAAGGTGCACGTGGACGACCAGAACAGCGACGCGGCCCCCGCCTATACGGTAGCGAGCTTGCGCGCCGGCTTCGAGCAGAAGGCGCGCGGCTGGCGCGTGACCGAGACGCTGCGCATCGACAACCTCGCCGACCGCAACTATGTCGGCTCGGTGATCGTCGCCGACGGCAATGGACGATTCTTCGAGCCCGCCCCGCGACGCAGCGTGGCGATGATCGTGAGCGGCAGGCTCGCGTTCTAGGTCCAACCGCTGCGACTCAGAACCCTACCGGCTCCGCGCAAGGAAGTGCGCCATGGCGCGGATGTCGGCGTCCGACACGCCGTACATAGACGCGCTCATGTTGGACTCAGTGCCGGGCAGCGGCGCGTCGCGAAATGCACGCATGATGTCGACGAGATATTCCTCGCGCTGGCCGGCGAGGCGAGGACTCCCCTCGCGGCCGCGGTAGTTGCGCAGATGGCAGATGCCGCAGCGGTACTTGGCCGAAGCCAGCCGTCCCTGCTGCATCAGCGCGGCATCGGATTCGCCCGGCGCCGGGCGAATCGGCAGCCTGGAGAAGTGCGTGGCGAGGGCGATGATGTCGCGATCGCTCACGCCCTTCATCTGCTGCTGCATGGCCTCGCTGCCGCGTACGCCCTCGCGCACCAGTATCAGGAGATTCTCGAGGAAAACCTTGGGTTGCGCCGCGATCGAGGGAATTCCCGGCGTAACCGAAGTCCCGCCGGTCCCATGGCAGGACGCGCAGCGCTCGGCGAGTTGCGCGGCGGCGGGCGCGGAAAATCCGGTCGTGCAAAGGGCGGCGAGCAGCAACGCCCGCCGCCCCTGGCGCAGCAGAGCCAGCACTATTTCTTCTTGTCGCCGCTGTAGGAGACGCGGTAGATCGCGCCGAGCTGCTCGTCGCTCACCAGCATGGAGCCGTCGGGCATCTGCAGCAGATAAGCGGGGCGTCCCCAGAACGCGTCGGTCTTGCGGTCCAGGAAACCGGTCAGGAAGGGTTTCACCTTGGCCTTCTTGCCGTCCGCACTTAGCTTGACGTTCACCACGTCATAGCCGAATTTCTTGGTGCGGTTCCACGAGCCCTTGCGCGCGATGAACAGGGTGTCCTTGTACTCCGCCGGGAACATGTTGCCGGTGTAGAACCTGGTGCCGAGGACCGAAGCGTGCGGTCCGAGCAAGGCGATCGGCTTGACCACGCCTTCGCACGGCTTGTCCTTCTTGATGTCCGGGTCGGGAATGCCCTGCGCATGACAGTAGGGGTAACCGTAGAACTGGCCCGTCTTCGCCATGCGGTTCAGCTCTTCCTCCGGACCGGCGTCGCCCGCCCAGTCGCGTCCCTGATCGACGAACCAGAGTTCGCCGCTCTTCGGATGCCAGTCCATGCCGAGCACATTGCGCACGCCGCGAGCGAGCACTTCCATGCCCGAACCATCGGCGTTATAGCGCCGGATCTGGGCGCCGTGCTCAGGCGGCTCGCAGATGTTGCAGGGTGCACCTATAGGCACGTAGAGTTTCCTGTCCGGACCGAAAGTGATGTATTTCCAGTTGTGATGTGTCGTGACCGGGACGTTGAACGCCTTGGTCATATCCACCGCCGCCACGTCCGCCTTGTCCTCGATGCCGTCGTAGCGCAGCACCTTGTCTATCGACATCACATAGAGCGAATTGTCCTGGAAGGCGACGCCCGACGGTTGATTCAGCTTGTCCACCACGATGCGGCTGGTGCGCTTGTCGCCCTGATCGGTGACTTCATAGACGCGGCCGATGCCGCGCGTGCCGACGTAGATCTTGCCTTTCGCGCCGCGCACCATTTCGCGGCCGCCGGGAATGCCGGTCGCCCAGATCTCGGCCTTGAAGCCTTTGGGCAGCTTGAGTTTGTCGATCGGAATTTCGCTTGCCGGGGTCTCGGTGTTCTTTCCCGCGTGCGGCGCGAGCTTGGAATCGGCCATCGCCGGCCCCTTGCCCTGCTGCCACGCCGGCGGCGGCGCGGGCTTGTCCTGCGCCTGAGCGGAGCCGAAAGCGGCCAAGAGCATCACCGCGATCATCGATTTACTCATGATGTCTCCTCCTCTTCTTGATTTGTGACGGGATAATCAGTCTACTCGTTTTCGGCGCCGGTCAAAATTGCGTCCCGAGCCCGGCCATGCCGTTGCCGCACAGAGGAATGATTTACTTGCACCATACCGCCTTCCGGCTGTCTGGCGCAGGGGCGTTTGGGGTAAAATACGCCACTTTATTCATGGGAGCGAAGCTGTCATGCTGACAGGAAGCATTGTCGCCATCGTCACACCCATGCGGGATGACGGGAAACTGGATTTCCCGCGCTTCAAGACGCTCATGGATTGGCACATCGCCGAGGGCACCGACGGCATTGTCGTGGTCGGCACCACGGGCGAGTCGCCGACGGTCAATTTCGACGAGCACAAGGAGCTGATCCGCGTGGCTGTGCAGCACGCCGCCGGTCGCATTCCGGTCATCGCTGGCACCGGCGCCAACTCCACCGCGGAAGCGGTCGAACTCACCGAGTCCGCCAAAAAAGCGGGCGCCACGGCGTGCCTGTCGGTGGTGCCGTACTACAACAAGCCGACCCAGGAGGGTCTCTACCGCCATTTCCGTGCGGCTGCGGAAGCGGTGGACATCCCGCAGATCGTCTACAACGTGCCGGGCCGCACCGTCGCCGACATCGCGAACGACACGGTGCTGCGCCTGGCGCAATTGCCGAACATCGTCGGCATCAAGGATGCGACGGCGAACATCGAGCGCGGTTCGGACCTGCTGCGGCGCGTGCCGAAGGACTTCGCCGTCTACAGCGGCGACGATGCGACCGGCATTTCGCTGATGCTGCTCGGCGGTCACGGCATTATTTCGGTCACGGCGAACGTGGCGCCGCGGCTCATGCACCAGATGTGCGCCGCTGCGCTCGCTGCCGATGTGAAGCTCGCGCGCGAGCTGAATTTCCGGCTGCTGCCGTTGCACCAGAAACTGTTCGTCGAGGCCAATCCGATACCGGTGAAATGGGCGCTGGCGCAGATGGGACTGATAGGACCGGGACTCAGGCTGCCGCTCACGCCGCTGTCGGCGCAGTACCATGAGATTGTCATTGAAGCGCTGCGCGAGGCCGGCATTGCGCCGCCCGGCGGGCTGCGCGTTGTCGAGGGGAAGGCAGGATGATGCAAAAGTGGTTGGTGGTCGCATTGGCCGGGATCGTGGCTGGCTGCAGCGGCTCGCTGCTCGAAGGCCAGAAAGTCGAGTACAAATCCGCCGGGAAACTCCCGTCGCTGGAGGTCCCGCCGGACCTCACTTCGCCGACGCGCGACAACCGCTATCAGGTGCCGGATCTCAATCCGACCGGGACGGCGACGTACTCCTCCTATAGCTCCGAGCGCACCGGCGCACCGCGCGCCGGGTCGACCGAGGTGCTTCCTGCGGTGTCGGCTGCCAAGGTGCGCATGGAGCGCTCCGGCGCCCAGCGCTGGCTCGTGGTGCCAGGGACGCCGCAGCAGGTCTGGCCGATGGTGAAGGAGTTCTGGCAGGGACTCGGTTTTCTCATCAAGGTCGAGGTGCCGGAGGCCGGCGTGATGGAAACCGACTGGGCCGAGAATCGCGCCAAGATTCCGCAGGATTTCATTCGCAATACCATCGGGAAACTGCTCGACAACCTGTATTCGACCTCCGAGCGCGACAAGTATCGCACGCGCCTCGAGGCCGGCATCGAGCCCGGAACGACCGAGATTTATATCAGCCATCGTGGCGTGATGGAGGTCTATACCAGCACCGCCCAGGATCGCGTCGTCTGGCAGCCGCGCCCGTCGGATCCGGAGCTGGAAGCGGAGTTCCTGCGCCGGTTCATGGTGCGCTTCGGGGTGGACGAGCCCCAGGCACGGGCACAACTCGCCGCCGCTGCAACACCGGAGCTCGCGAAAATCGTGCGCTCGCAGGATGGGGCGGATCTGCTCGAACTCGCCGAGCCGTTCGACCGCGCATGGCGCCGCGTGGGGCTGGCGCTGGATCGTGTCGGCTTCACGGTCGAGGATCGCGATCGGTCCAAGGGAACCTACTTTGTCCGCTATATCGATCCGGAGAAGGATGCGCAGAGCACGGCGAATAAGAGCGACGGTTTCCTGTCGAAGCTGATGTTCTGGAAATCCGCCGATCCCAAGTCGGCCGAACAGTACCGCGTGCAGGTCACGGACAGGAAGGACTTGAGCCGAGTCGAGGTGCTCGGCAAGGACGGTCAGGCGGACAAGTCCGATACCGGGCGCAAGATTCTGTCGCTGCTGCGCGATCAGCTGAAATAGCGGGTGCTTCGGAACCAAGCGCGCGCTTCGCTTGAGGGATAAAGGAACCAAGCGTGCGCTTTGCTTCGCTTGGTAGTGGCAGCGAAGGCAATGGCCTCGTCGTCGAGGCCGGCGGCAGCCGGCTGCTGCTCGACTGCGGTTTTTCTTCCAGAGAAACGACGCGGCGTCTTGCCCGTATCGGCCTTGAGCCGACCGATCTTGCGGGCATTCTGGTTACTCATGAGCATTCCGATCATGTGGGCGGCGTATTTTCCTTCGCGCGCCGCTTCGGGCTGCGGGTCTGGATCACACACGGGACGCTCAGCGTGCTGCGCGAATCCGATGCTGAGATCGACGCATCGGTCGAGCTGACGTTCGTGCACGGCGAAGACGGATTCGGCGTCGGCGACCTGCACGTGCTGCCTTTCACCGTTCCTCACGACGCACGCGAGCCGGTGCAGTACGTCGTGTCCGATGGAGCGCGGCGTCTCGGCGTGCTCACCGACTCGGGCTGCTCGACGCCGCACATCGAAGAAGTCCTGTCCGGCTGTGACGCTTTGGTGCTCGAAGCCAATCACGACAGCGACATGCTGCAGCGGGGAGAATATCCACCGGCGCTGAAGGCGCGCATCGCCGGCCGCTACGGCCATCTCGACAACACCGCGGCGGGAGGGATACTCGCAGCGATCGACCGGAGCCGGCTGCAACATGTCGTCGCGGCGCACCTGTCGCACAAGAACAATACCCCGGAACTGGCGCGCGCGGCGTTCGCGGCGCCGCTGTGCTGCGAGGAGCATTGGGTCGCGGTGGCCAGCCAGGACGAAGGCTTCGACTGGCGGGAGATCGTCTGAAATAAAAAAGCCGGCCTTGTGGGCCGGCTTTTTCGTGCCTTGAAGAAAATTACTTCTTCGCAGCGTCCTTGCCAGCGTCAGCCTTGGGGGCGTCGGCCTTAGGAGCTTCAGCAGCCTTAGGCGCTTCAGCCGCAGCCGGAGCAGCGGCGGGAGCCGGAGCCGGGGCAGGGGCGGGAGCAGCCGCAGGAGCAGCCGCGGGAGCCGGAGCAGCCGCGGGAGCCGGAGCAGGTTTCGCTTCTTCTTTACCACATGCGGCCAGCGCGAGCGCGGCCAGAGCGGCAACAACGAGGGTACGTTTCATCTTTATCTTCCCTTAACTGTGTAGAGAGTGAGCACGCAACGACTCGGCCTTTTTATAAAATACAAGCCTAGCCGAGTATTGAATTATAACAACATTTATCGCACCGTACCACAGGCACTTTTTACCGGTCTAGAGCCCAATTTTGGTGGCCGAGACCGCGGGGACTGAGCTTTCCCAGATCTGGTCGAAGCGCAGGCGCATGGCCTGGGTTTCCTGGGGATCGGCGAGGAACACCGCACCGCGCGCTTGGCTCGCCACCGGGCAGCGAACCACGTGATTGTCGTCGGCGAGAACGAAGCGGTCCTGCGCCCGGGTCGCCTCGCCCTCGGTGCGGAAAACCAGCAGCCCGGCCGGGAAGGTGCCGACCAGATCGAGCAGGCGTGGACAACGGGTGCTGACGTGCTCCACGTCGTGCAGGGCGATGTAGATTCGGTGCATGCGTCCTGCGGCGAGCAGCCGTCGCAGGACGGCAATGGTTTCCTGCGCGTTGAAGCCGAGTTCGGACAGGTCCGGGTCGAAGATGCGCAGTTCGCGCCTGGCCAGCCCGAACAAGCGACCGGCCGCATCGATGTACTCCCGGCGCGTAGTGATCAGCGTGCGTTGCGTTTGCCTCGGCGCATCATCGTCAGCCATGCTCCTCTCCGATCAGCAACCAGCCATGAAGATACCAGCGGTGCAGCAGGCGCGAAAGCGGCGGTGCCAGTTTGCTGCCGGCGGCCAGCGTGCGGCGGTCGGCAAGCGCGCGCAGCGGTGCGCGCTCCCGCGCCGATGGGATGACGGTCTCACCGTTGATGTAGAGCCGCGTTGCGTCGAAAAGAAACAGCGTGCGCGGATCGAGCCGCGCGCCGCGTTGGCTCGTGAGCGTCTGAAAACGTGCGGCCGCGACCGGCGCTAGAGGAGGCGAGAACACGATATCGGGCTTGGGCTCGGAAAGATACTCGCCGAGAAAATGTCGTATGTCGGCACTGCGCAGCCGTATCGACCTGAGCATGCGCTCGACCTTGTGCGCCATCGCCGCGGGTATGCGGGCGGCGTGCCGCTGTGCCTTCAGGTCCGGATCCGCATACATCCCGTCGAGTTGGACGTTGTCCCTGAGGTAATCGAGATAGGCGGTTGCCAGTTCCTGCGCCGATGGCGCGCGAAAGCCGATCGAATAGCTGGTGCAGGCGCCGACAGCGGTGCCTTCGTGAGCGTAGCCCGGCGGAAGATAAAGCATGTCGCCCGGATCGAGCACCCATTCCTGTTGCGGCCGGAACCGCGCCAGAACGCGGTGCGGCGCGCGCGAATCGAGTTCGCGGTCGCGCTGATGGCTGACGCGCCAGCGGCGCCGTCCCTCGCCCTGCAGCAGAAACACGTCGTAGGAATCGAAATGCGGGCCGACGCCGCCGCCCGGCGCGGCATAGCTCACCAACACGTCATCCAGGCGCGCATAGGGGAGGAAACCGAACTGCCGCAGCAGCGCATCCGCTGCCGGGACGTGCAGGTTGAGACCGTGTACGAGCAGCGTCCAGTTCGTGCGCGGCAGGTGCGCGAACGCCGTGCGCGCCTGCGGGCCATCGCGCACCGTCCAGCGCGCACCGCGCCGCACGAACAGCTTCGACTCGACGTCATCGAGCCCGGCGAGGCGGAAAAGCCCGGCCGGTGGAATGACGCCGCTGAACTGCGGCATCGCCTGGCGCACGAGCAGCGGCTTTTTCTGCCAATATTGCGACAGGAACTGCGCCGGCGTCAGCCCGCCCAACAGTTGCAATCTCATGGAATGGATTATAGTCTCCTGCGCGGTTGACTCAGACATGCCAAGGATGCTTTAGAATCACACCGACATAACAGAAGAGCCCTATGCTGCAAGCAGGACAGCACGCACCCACGTTCACTTTGCCCGATGCCGACATGCAGACGGTGGATGTGGGAAGGTATCGCGGCAAGAAACACCTCGTGTTATATTTTTATCCCAGAGACGGAACGCCGGGATGCACGATCCAGGCGACGGAGTTCTCCGACCACGAGGACGAATTTGCGCGCTACGACTGCGTGGTTCTGGGCGTGAGCCCGGACGACTGCATGGCGCACGCGCAGTTTCGCGACACCAACGGCGTTTCCATCCAACTGCTGGCCGATACCGAGGGCGAGGTCTGCCGCAAGTACGGTGTGCTGGAGGAAAAGGAAGCCAACGGCCAGTTCAGACGTTCCATCACGCGTTCGACCTTCGTGATAGACAAGAAGGGCCTGGTGCGGCACGCGTTCTACAACGTGAACCCGCGCGGACACGCTAACGAGGTTCTGGGCCTCGTCAAGTCGCTGGGTTGATGGTCGAACTCGCTGTGCTCTGAGCAGCAGGCGGCACATTCTGGCGGGAGAGAAATCATGGCCGCAGGCGGGGATGTCATGACTATGCATACGGCAGCACAACGCAATCGAACATGGATGAGGCCGGGCGCCGGATGGGTTGCCGCGTTTGCGGCGATGATTTTCGCCGCCGCGCCATTGTGGTGTTCGGCGCAATATCCGGCGCGGCCGGTACGCATCGTCGTTCCCATCCCGCCGGGGGGAGCGCCCGACGTGGCCGCGCGCGTGGTGGGTCAGAAGCTGGCCGAAGTGCTGGGCGTGGCTGTCGTGATAGAGAACAAGGTCGGCTCGAACGGCAACATCGCCGCCGAATACGTCGCCAGGTCGCCCGCGGACGGCTATACGTTGCTGTTCGCCCAGGACAGTCTGCTGGAGATCAATCCGTACATCTACGCGCGCATGCCCGTCGACGTGCACCGCGATCTGGTGCCGGTGTCGGCGGTAGTCAGCAACATGTTCGTGCTCTCGGTCAATCCCTCGCTCCCGGTGAAGACCTTCAAGGAGTTCATCGACTACGCCCGCAAGATCGATCCGCCGCTGACCTACGCTTCGGGCGGCAACGGCAGCCAGCATCACCTGACCATGGAACAACTCAAGCAGCGCGCCGGCATCCATCTCGTTCACGTGCCCTACAAGGGCGGTTCGCCTGCGACCACCGCGACCGTCGCGGGCGAAGTGGCGGCGATGTTCGCGGGCACTTCAACGGCGCCGCAGATCAAGGCGGGCCGGCTGCGCGCGCTTGCCGTGACCGGCGCCGCGCGCTCGGAGGTGTTCCCGGAACTGCCGACGATCGCCGAGTTCTATCCGGGCTTCGAGATGACCATCTGGCTCGGGCTGTTCGCGCCGGCGGGTACGCCTGAGACGGTTCTCGCCCGCTTGCGGCAGGAAATCACGAAAGTGCTCCACACAGCGGAGGTCAAAGACCGATTGAAGACAGCAGGCGGGTTGCAGCCGCTCATCATGACGACCGCGGATTTCGAATCGATGATTGCGCGCAACTCGGTGAAATTCCAGAAGCTGATCAAAGAAGTCGGCGCAAAGGTCGATTAGAGGCCATGCTTACGTGAATATCATCAAGAACGCGGTCGTATCGCTCAATGTCGAACTGTCGGACATCTGGGGCAACCTGATAGAGAAATCGGAGGAGCCGGTGCAGTATCTGCACGGCGGCTACGGGGATGTGTTCCCGGTGGTCGAGGCGGCGCTGGAGGGCAAGCAGGAGAAAGACCGCGTCGAGGTGCGCCTCGAACCCGAGGATGCCTTCGGCGATTACGACGAGCAACGGCTGCACCTCGCGCCGCGCGCGCATTTCCCGGAAGGGCTCGAAGTCGGCATGCGCGTCGAGGGTGAGGCCGGCAGCGCCGATGAAGGCGTGATCTACACCGTCACCGATATCGCCGAGGGCAAGGTGGTCCTCGACGGCAACCATCCGCTGGCGGGAATCGCGCTCAAGTTCTGCTGCGCCGTCGTCGACGTGCGTCCGGCGACCGACATCGAAATCGAACATCGCTCCGCCGACGATCCCGGGTCGGTGATCATGCGCATCCTTCCTTAGCGGGACGAGGGGCCGCGATGTCAGGCGTGATGGGAATCATCTCGTACGGCCTGGGTGCAGCGATCGGCTTTCTGGTCGTCGCGACGCTGATCGTCTGGTTCATCCAGGACATCAGCCAGAAGAAGCACGCGGTGCTGCGCAACTTCCCGGTGATCGGACGGCTGCGCTATTTTTTCGAGCGGCAGGGCGAGTACTTCCGGCAGTACTTCTTCATGAACGACCGGGAGGAGATGCCGTTCAACCGCTCGACGCGCTCCTGGGTCTACCGCCTCGCCAAGGCCGAGGGCGGGGTCATCGGTTTCGGCTCGACCAACAACACCAGCGAGCCGGGCTCGATACTGTTCGTCAACCATCCGTATCCGGTGCTCGAGGAAGACCGCATGCCGACGCCGCCGATGCTGATCGGCGAGGGCTACTGCAGGGAACCTTTTCTCGCCAAGTCGGTGGTCAACATCAGCGGCATGAGCTTCGGTGCGATCTCCGAGCCGGCGGTGCGCGCGCTGTCGCGCGGCGCGGCGGCGGCCGGCTGCTGGATGGACACCGGCGAAGGCGGCCTGTCGCCGTTCCATGAGGAAGGCGGCTGCGACATCGTCATGCAGATCGGCACGGCCAACTACGGCATCCGCGACGG
>Ga0315281_10010951_pt1 | contig 12448 bp, 9 predicted proteins | sample YL17G07_0_MG_FD_204540 | JGI IMG/M metagenome (GOLD analysis project Ga0315281, IMG submission 204540) | Sediment microbial communities from Yellowstone Lake, YNP, Wyoming, USA - YL17G07_0 | ecosystem: Environmental > Aquatic > Freshwater > Lake > Sediment | place: USA: Wyoming | collected... | reverse complement strand
GAAGGTGTGAAAAAATTGCCTCCCGCCCCTTTTTTGTAGGGGTCGGATTTATCCGACCCGTCAGCGGGCTTGATAAATCAAGCCCCTACACGATGGGTTACACATGCGCAAGCGACAAACCGGATTTATTCACACCTTCTCACCCATTCGACCCAAGTAATCGACCCAAGTAATGGATTTGACAATGGCAAATAAAAGTGTTATAATTACTATGATATAGTTGATAATAAGCGGGAACGGAGACCGTGTATGCGGCGCCTTTTGAAATATTGCTTTTACGGGGCTGTGCTTCTTTTCCTTTCAGCAGCTCTAACAGTTGCCTGGGCTGAGCGCCAGATTCTCAAGTTTGAGGACGATGACTCACTCGAGGTCATCAGGGGCAAGATCAAACACAATAGCTATGACTTCGAGGTCGGCCATAACTGGGTTTTCGACATGCCCTCTGAGATGAAGCGGGAGTTCTTCAGCCGCCATCCGAGTCAGTCCACCGCCATGGTATCTGACGACATCGGGCCCCTCGAGAAGCATCTCGGGAACGTTGCCCTCCCCTCGAGTTTTGACTGGAGAAACTATAACGGCCATGCCTATATCGGTCCCATCAGAGATCAGGGCAGTTGCGGATCGTGCTATGCCTTCGCCGCCTGCGCTGCAGCAGAGGGGGTGTACAACTTCGCATTCGGCCTTTTCGATTATAACTGCGTGGACTTATCCGAGTCGTTCATCATCTGGTGCCTCGCCAGTCTTCCTGAATACAACGGTCATTTTTACGGCTGCTATGGTGCGGATTACGATTATATGGAGCTCCAGGCGCTTACCACACAGGGGTTGTGCGCCGAGAGCAGCTTCCCGTACACCATAACTGACCCCGGTTCATGCACGCACTGGGATGCCCCACGCGCGAGCTTCTCATCCTGGTACAGAGTCCCCTGCGGCGATACCGACGCCATCAAGACAGCGATAATGACCTACGGGGTTGTGGACGCTGCCGTATATGCGGATTCTGCGTTCCAAGGATATTCAGGAGGGATTTTTAGCAATTCCAGCACCAGTTGCAGTGCAAGTACATGTTACTATACGACCACAAATCACGCGATATCGCTGGTGGGCTGGAATGATGCGGAAGGGGGCTACTGGATATTGAGGAACAGTTGGGGGACCGACTGGGGGGAAAGCGGTTACATGAGGATAAGATATACTGCCGCCCGCGTCGCGTGCGAGGTGGCATACCTTGCAGGAGCCCAGCCGATGGCCACACCGACACCCTTACCCACTCCGTTGCCAACATCCACGCCATTACCGACCCCCGTGCCGCTGCCGCCGATCAGCATCGAGCCGAGCGGGCTGACGGCGGGTCAGTGCTTCACGGTTGACTTCATCCTGGGACGGGAGATGAACCGGTCATTCGATTTCTACATCCTCGCCGACACACCGTACGGCCCCTACACCATCTTCCCGAATGGCTCGGCGGTGAAAGGAATTCGGCCGATCTACGCGAACATTCCCTGGTATCCGGCGCCGTTTGCCATGACCATTCGACCGGCGGCCATCATTCCTTATTCGATGAGCGGGAGCGTGGTGACCTTTTATGCCGCAATCGTGCAGGCCGGTATGAGGCCGCCCGTGAGAAGCCTCGCGGAGCTTGAGCCTGACAGCCCCTATGTGATCCTGCTCTCAATAAAAGCGGTGGCGGTCAATTAGCGGCATTGCGAGCGAAAGTTCATCCCCCGGCGCTGCTTCAGGCTGCAGGGAGACACTCCGTCCACCAATACTTCCGGCGGGAATTATGATGGTGTAAGGGAGCCCTCGATGCGTTATTTCTACCAGCGGACGACCTCGTCGAGAAAATATCGCTTGCAGTCATCAAATTTCTGGCGCGCCGAGGTGCATCCGCTGACGGCGAGGAGGGACTGGAGCAGGGTGAGGGTGAGCAGCAGCGCCACCACGACTCTTCTTATTTTCATGTTTTCCGGCCCCTGTTGAGAGTAGCACAGCCCTCCCCCTGAGGCAATAATATTGCTTGTCATATGAGGGCAGTGTGCAATAATTACGGTGCATCCGAGCTGCCTCCCATGAAGGTAAATAACCATACGCTCGTCCGCACACTCTGCGAAACTGTGGTGGTTTTAATCATCGGCCTCCTCGCTGGTTTTTCCAATAATGCCCTCTCATCGCGTAGTATCCCCCTCATGGGCCAGTGGGACAAGGCCTATGGCGTGCCCTCACCGGGGGGGATGCACGACCCGACGCGCGGGAACATCGAGATCGGCCTGGGAGAGGCACTGCGCCTCTTCAATGAAGGGGCCGTCTTCCTCGACTCCCGACCGGATGAGTCATACGCGGAGCGCCATATCCGGGGCGCTCGCTCTGTCCCTGAAAAACAGCTCGCCGCGCGTATGGAAGAGGTACTCACGATGCTTGAGGGAGATAAGAAGGCCGTGGTGTATTGCCAGGGCATGGAGTGCGACGAGGCCCACCTCCTCGCGAGAGCCCTGCGTGAAGCATGCCTCAATAAGACTTTTGTTTTTGCCGGGGGGATGAAGGAATGGGAAGCGGCGGGGTACCCTGTGGAGGGGGCTGGAGGCACCCCGGAGCCTGTTGAGCAACCGGCCGCGCCGTCTGAGTCATAGAGGGGTCCGCCATGAAACACGGGGGAATTCGATTGCTCGACCAGTCAATGGTTCTTATCCTGCGCCTGTTTCTCGGCGGGCTGTTCATCTTCGCGAGCCTGCACAAGCTGGGCGACCCGGTTTCATTCAGCAGGATCATTTACGGCTATAAGATACTTCCCCCGTGGGCGATAAACATCCTCGCGATTGTTCTCCCCGGCGTGGAACTGATCGCGGGGGTGCTCCTCATCCTTGGCTTCCTCAGCAGGGGAGCCGCCCTCACCACCACCCTGAGCCTTGGCGTTTTTATCTGCGCGCTCGGTTACAATCTCGCGCGGGGCCTCGAATTCGACTGCGGCTGTTTTTCCTTCGCCCATTCACCAAAAGGCGCTGCCGTAGATCTCCTCATCCGGGACCTCATCCTCCTCGCGCTGAGTCTCAGGGTTTTGCTCGCCAAGCGCTACGCGTGCTCGCTGGACTGGCTCTTCGGCCTCGAGCGCGGCGGGAAATGCTTCGCCAGAGAGTAGCCTCACTTCGGCCCGGACGACTCACCATGTTGAGGCGGGTCTCTTATCACAAAAAAATTCAGGGTCAGACCTCTACTATACACTGAGAGGAGCATAGTTGATCAAGTGCGAGCATGGCAAGACCATTGAGGATTGAATATCCTGGTGCATGGTATCACGTCGCAAGCCGCGGGAACGAGCGGGGGGAGATATCCCGGGACGACAAGGACAGGAAGCGGAGCCGCAGTGACGAATAATCATATGCGCCTTCAGAAGCAGATGTTGAAAGACCGAAGATTGGCGAAGCGGGTGAAACAGATTCACAACAAACTTGTTAGTGTATAGTAGAGGTCTGACCCTGACGTTTCCCGACGGAGATAACGTAATACCTTAAATAATAAGTCGTTACGGTAGTTCTTTCTCTGTGGGTTCTCCGTGCTCTCCGTGTCTCCGTGGTGAAAAATCACCGTAGTTTGTAAAAAACGGGGAAACTCCTGCTATTCGATTCTCTTGCCCGACAGGCTGGAATGGTGTAAAGTAGCGCCGCGGTTAAACGCCGGCTGCGCCTGGAGTGACCTCGCTGCAATGGCAGCGCGAATTAGATGGGCGCGTGCACTCAGGTACAGCGAGGTGGAGATCCCGTCAAGGGAAGGAGGGTTCCGATGAAGGAGTTCTTCAAGAAGGGGCTGCTCGTGGGACTAGGGGCGGCAGAGTTCACACGGGAGACGCTCGCGAAGGCCATCGCGGAGCTCGAGAAGAAGGGCGAGGTGAGCAAGTACGAGGCGAAGAAGATCATGGAGTCATTCTCGCAGACAGCCCGGAAGAGGCGCAAGGAGCTGGAGGCGGGTCTGGAGAAGGCATTCTCTTCGCTCGTCGGGAAGACGCGGCTCGTCACCACTGACAGGATCGAGGAGCTGGAGAAGCGGCTGAGGAGTTTGGAGCGGAAGCTTAGAACCAAGAAATAGCGATTGATGAGATACTTATCCCTGATCAGGCGGCGGGATGAGCTGGCCCGTTTCCGGTGCGTGATGGGAGTGCTCTTCCGCTATGGATTCGGTTATCTCCTCTACGAGCTCAAGCTCGGCGAGCATCTCCCCCTCGTCAATCGATTCCTGAAAAAACGCGAGGAGGTGAAACCGCTCAGTTTCGGCGAGCGCCTCCGCCTCGCCTTCGAGGAGCTCGGCCCCACCTTCATTAAATTCGGCCAGCTCCTGAGCACCCGCGTGGATCTCATTCCCCCCGAGGTCATCCGCGAGCTCACGAAGCTCCAGGACCACGCCCCGGCATTCCCGTCCGATACGGCCCGGAGGATTATCGGAGAGGAGTTCGGCAAATCCCCACAGGAGCTGTTCGGCGAATTCGCCGCCCAGCCGATCGCCGCAGCTTCGATCGCGCAGGTTCACCAGGCCGTACTGCCTTCGGGGGAGAAGGTGGTGGTCAAGGTGCAGCGCCCCGACATCCACAAGCAGGTGAGCACCGATCTCAATATCCTCGAGGCGCTCGCCGCGGGCCTCGAGCGCTACGTCCCGGAGAGCAGGGCCTTTTACCCCGTTGACCTTGTCAAGTTCTTCCGCAAATCGATCACCAGGGAGCTCGATTTTGTGTCTGAGGCGCGTAACGCCGAACGGTTCCGGCACAACTTCTCCGATTCCACCGATATCTGCATCCCCAGGGTCCACTGGGCGCTCACGACGAGCCGGGTGCTTGTGATGGAGGATCTGGAGGGGGTGCGGGTGGACGACGTCCAGCGGTTGAAAGAAATGGGAATTAATGTCAGGGAGGTCGCGCTGAAGGGGGCGAAGGCGTTTCTCAAACAGGTCTTTGTCGACAGATTTTTCCACGCTGATCCCCACCCGGGAAATTTCAGTGTCCTCACGGATGGCCGCCTCGCGCTCGTTGATTTCGGTATGGTGGGACGGCTGGACAGCGAGCTCCTGGAGGAGATCGCCAATGTGCTGCTCGCGGTGGCGGACTGGGACGCGGGCCGCGCCGCCCGCCACCTGCTGAGAATGCGGGTGTCCGAGGAAGAGGTTGACGAAGAGTCATTCAAGTCGGATCTCGCCTATCTCATCGAGGGATACGCGGGACGCCCGCTGAAAGAGATCAACCTCGGCCACGTGATCAACGAGACAATCTACATCGCCGCACGCTACAGGATAAAGATGCCTCCCGATTGTGTGCTCCTGGGCAAGGCGATTGTCACGATGGAGGGGGTGGGCCGCCGGCTTGATCCCGATTTCGATATGATCAGCGTCGCCCGCGAGTACGCCAGGCAATACGTACTGTCCAGATTCAAGCCCGCGCATATCAAGGGGCGCCTTGAGGATATTGCCAGCGATCTGGTCTACCTGTTCAGGGAGCTCCCGGGCGATCTCCAGCTCATCCTCAAGAAGGTGACCAGGGGGCGCCTCAAGATCGAATTCCAGCACCGGGGGCTCGATACCTTCATCAGCGAGATGGATAAATCGAGCAACAGGCTCTCGTTCGGTCTCATCGTTGCCGCGCTCATCATCGGCTCGTCACTCGTGACCCTGAGCGACAGGGGGCCACACCTGCTGGGGCTCCCCCTCTTCGGAGTGGCCGGGTTCCTGCTCGCGGGGCTTCTCGGGCTCTGGCTCATTATCGGCATCGTGCGGTCGGGGCGACTCTAACTACGGTTGAAAGCTTAAAGTGTAAAGTTTAAAGAACAGTTGCGCTCGCTCATAAATCTCCGGTGTGAGTACGCGGTAACTGCATAATGCGAACGATTGCGAGGAGTGATCTCTTTTTTCACACTGCGTGCGCCGGGCTCCTTGCCTTCAGCATTGTTGCGCTCTCAATCGCTTCGCTCCATCCCGCATGGGGGCTGCTCGCGGTACCCGCGCTCGCCGTGTACGCCTCGCTGGCACTGAGGCGTCCCTTAAGGCGGATGCGACTCGTGAAGCAGCCTATTCCTTCCGCCTGGAGGGAGGTGCTGCTCAGGGAGGTGCGCTTTTACCGTGGCCTCGATCTCAATGAGCGCCAGCGCTTCGAACGGAACGTGCGCTACTTCCTCGCCGAGCAGAGGATTGAAGGGGTGGAGGGATTGGAGATCACCGATGAGATCCGCGTGCTGATCGCCGCAGCCCCCGCCGTTCTCATCCACGGGCAGCCGGAGTGGGAGCTGCCGAGGGGACATACGATTTTGGTGTATCCGGGGAGCTTCGATGAGAAATTCAGATATACCCGTCATGGGCCGTTCCTCGGCCAGATGCACGGCCAGGGGCCGCTCATTCTCTCGCGGGAGGCGCTCCTGGAGGGCTGGCGCGCGCCGGGCGGCGACAACGTCGCGCTGCATGAGTTTGCCCATCTGCTGGATATGAGATGCGCCCGCGCGACCGGGATACCGAGGATGTTGAATCCGGTGGCCGCGGGAGCCTGGCTCGGGCTGATCCACCGGGAGATGATGAAGGTCGCGCAGCACCGCTCAATGCTTCGCGCGTACGCCGCCGAGAACGAGGCCGAGTTCTTCGCGGTGGCGGTTGAGCATTTCTTCGAGCGGCCGGTCGAGCTCAAGGCGCGGCACCCCGAACTCTACGGGGCGCTCTCGCAGTTCTTCAACCAGGATCCGGCGGAACGGCAGTGAATAGTGGAGAGTGGAAAGTGAATAGTGAACAACGAAGCGATAAGCAGAACGGCAGTGAATAGTGAAATAATGAAAGGAGAGATATCAGGTCATGAAAAGAATCACCATCGCACTATTTCTGTTTCTCCTGTTGACTCTTCTCTCGGGACCGCTCCGGGCCGAGTGGATCACGGACAAAAAGGTGCAGGATACGCTCACGCGCGTGGCTGCCTTTTCGCGCTGCAGGGAGGAGCTCGCGATGTCGAGGTATGGGGGGCAGCGCCAGGCGCTCCGGGAGCAGCTCGAGCAGATGAGGCGGGAATTCAAGAGGGATACTATCGACTACGAGAGCTTCATCGGCATCCGTGGCCGCGGCGAGGATATTCAAGGCGACTGGTTCTTCGACGGGGCGTGGATCTCCAACAGTCTCTACTGGAGGATATTCCGTCTGTTCAATGTACCCAGAAGCCTGCGGCGCCTCGCGGGCCATCCGAAGCAGGCAGATGACCTGATGGAGAGCGGGGGGATCCCCGACTCGGCGTTCTTCTTCAATACCGACCCCAGCGCCGTCACGCCAGGGATGTTGAGGGAACAGGACGAGGTCGTCCGCCCGCGCGGGAAGATCACCATCACCCGCAAGAAGCAGGAGGGGCAGTCCAAGGGCTTCTACGGCATGGATGAGCGCGGGGTCGAGTACATCATCATCGTCGATCCGCCGGGGATGGAGGAGCAGGTCACGGCTGCCGAGGTGGTCGGCTCCACGCTCATGCGGATGGCCGGCTACAACGTCGCCCGGAGCGCCATTGTGAGGATACAAGGGACCGGCAACCCTGAATTCGACGGCCGGCGCGGCGTCGCCACGAAGCTCGTCGAGGGGTACAAGGGGCACTGGACATACCGCGCCTTCAAGAATCGGAGGGAGATGCGGGCGGCCATGATCTTCGGCGCATGGATTCACAACACCGACTGGGTGGACCACAATACGGGGATCAGCGTGGTCAAGGTGGACGGCGTTCCGGTCACGCGCTACTACGTCTTTGACTTCGGCGGCTCGCTCGGGAGCTGGAACATACGCATCAAGGAACCACGAGACGGCTGGGAGCACTACGTCAGCTTTCACGAGTTCTTCCTCTGGCCGGTCACACGCCCCCTTGAGCTCGCAGGGCTCATCCATAAACCGTATGGCACCGATGGCGCCCAATACAGCGAGGCGGTCGGCTACTTTGACAGCAATTTTTGCCCCGACCGTTACAGGCCGAACTATCCGAACATGGCATGGGAGGAGATGACACGGGAGGATGCCTTTTGGGCGGCTGGCCTGATCGCCCGGTACACCGAGGAGCAGATTCGGACCGCCGTTGATCTCGCTCGCTACACGCGTGCGGAGGATGCGGAATACGTGTACAAGACGCTGCTCGCGAGGCGCCAGAAGATTCTGGATTATTATCAGATAAAGCGGTAGGAGGCGTAGGGGCGCGATTTATCGCGCCCGAGTTTAGTGCTGCAGCGCGGGTTCAATAAATTGAACCCCTACAGACATGGTATGAAGATGTCGTTTGAAAAACTCCTCAAGGTGCGCCGGGCTGAGCAGCCGCTGCTCATGCTCATGGTGGGGACCATCGGACTCTTTCAGTTCTGCCAGATCATCAATGAAAACTTTTCCGAGACGGTGTTCCTCAAGCGCTACGGCGGCGTGCGCTACCTCCCCACCACCTTCTTTTTCAACTCGCTCGTGTTCCTGGCCCTCCTCGCCGTACTCAACCGGGTGGTGGACCGCACGGCGCGGACCCGGCTCGTGTCGAACCTCCTGCTCGTATTCGCCGGCCTGCTCCTCTGCTTGAGACTCCTCATCCTCGTTCACGCGCCGCTCACCTACCCGGTCATCTACATCGCGGTCAAGCAGATGAAGTACGTCTTTTTCATCGTCTTCTGGACGCTCGCCAGCGATGTCTACTCAACCCGCAAGGCGCGCAGGCTCTTCCCCATCATCGGCGGCGGCGCGGTCATGGGAACCATCGCGGGGAGCCTCCTCAGCCGCCGGATTGCCGCGCTCACGGGGACGGACAACATGGTGCTCTTCTCGAGCATCGGCATGATCGTCTCGTATCTGCTCGTGGGACTCGGTCGTCGCCAGGTGAGCAGGCTCTCCCCCATCAGCTTCGCGCCGGCGGAGAGCGTCACGATGGCCTCACTCGGGAAATTCCTCAAGCGTGAGCTCGTTCAGTTCCACGGCTCATCCCTGCTCGGTTATCTCATGATCCTCGCGCTCCTCCCCGGCATCATCGCGCCCATGTTTGAATACATATTCAATTACCTCGCGAACGAGACCTATGGATCGGAAACATCGCTGCTCGGCTTCTTTGGCATCTTCAAGGGCTCATTCAACATGCTCATCTTCGCATGCCAGATCATCCTTGCGGGCAAGGTGTTCCGCCGCTACGGGATAATCAATGTGCTCTTTACCTATCCCCTCGGCTACCTGCTCACGTTCGGGGGCCTCTACTTCGGCTTCCGCATGCCCTCTGCGGTAATCGGCAAAACCGCACTGGAGGTGATCGACGCCTCCTTCTATAAGCCGGGTTCTCAAATGCTCTACAATATCATCCCCGCAGAACTTCGCGGCAGGGTGAGCGCGCTCATCCAGGGGGCCATCCGCAGGCTCGGCGAATGTGCGGGGAGCGGCCTGTTGCTGGTGTTGAAGATTTTCGTTTCGCCGTTGAATCTCAATCTGGTCGGGCCATTCTTCGTGCTCGTGTGGGCTTTTTACAACCACAGGTTGAGGCGGTCGTACTCCGCGATCCTGTATCGGAGCCTGAGTGAAAAACACGTGAACTTTGCCGAGCTGGAGAGCCGCGACCTCCTCTCCCTCATGACCGCCCAGACGGCCGACATACTCGCGAGAAACCTCTCCAGCGAGAAGGCGGCGACCGCGCTCATGGCGGCAAGGCTGTTGAGCCAGTCGGGCATCAGGGGCTGGCCCGAGATGGTGTGCGCCCAATTAACCAGCGGGGGGCCGGCGTTGCAGATTGACATGCTGAGGATTGTGGGGACAGGCCCGCCCGCCGAAGTGGTGCCGGCGTTGCTCGGAGTGTGCGACAGGGTTCACGAGTCCGCGCTCGCAGAGCTCTCAATGATCGTGAGGCGCATGGCCCCTGAAAAGGGAGGCGCGCTGTTTCGAAGATGCCTGAAGAGCGATGATCACCGCCTCGTTGCCGAGTCTATGCTCGGCCTCATGGCGGCGGGGGAAAGGATTGACGCCGGATGGGCATCTGCGAAGCTCGATTCGGAACGGCCGGAGGAGGTGTGCAGCGCGCTCTATCTCCTGGGTGAGCTGGGAGATCGCGCCTATCTCGGGCGGCTGCGCGCCCGTGCGCACGCGAGCGACCCTGCAGTGAGGGCTGAGTCCGCCCTGGCCCTTGGGAAGCTGGGACTCGAGGTTTCCTCAGATCATTGGCCCCGCCTCCTCGGCGATCAGGATTCCCGTGTACGCCTCAAGGCCGTTGAGGGGTTGTCCGCGCTCCGGCATCCTGAGGCGGTATGCTTGGTGATCCCTCTCCTCGGCGACGAGGAGGGGAGCGTGCGCGAGGCGGCCCGCGCGCTCATTGACCGCCAGGGGGAAGCGGCGATTCCGCTCCTCACCCGCGCCCTCCCCGATGCGGGTTTTTTCGCGAGGGCGGCGTTGATCGAAATCCTCGACAACCTCGGCGTGAAGGAGCAGACCCTCTTCACCTTCATTGATGCGAAGGTGCGGGAGGGGTACCAGGCGGTCGCGAGAATGCGCGCGGTGGAGGGGATCCCGCTCGGGCGGTCCCGTGAGGTCCTCTCGCTGCTTCTCCGAAACAGGCTGAGCGAGGCAACCTATGAGATTTTCCGGACGCTCGCCGTGCTCCTGAAGGGGAGCCGGATGCAATTCATTCTTGAGAGCTCCCATGACTCCGAGGAGGCGGTGAGGGAACAGGCGCTCGAGGCGCTGGAGAACGTGCTCACCGCCGATCTCGCCCGCAGGCTCCTCCCGCTGCTCGAAGACCTACCCCTGGAGCTCAAGCTCGCCGCGGGTTCGCGGTACTACCGGCTCGATGAAACTGACCTCTGCGGCATACTAGAAGAGATGCTGAATTCTGCAAGCGGCCCAGATGCGCTGTGCGGGCTCATGTGCATCGTGGAGGCGCGTGAGCGCGGGAAGCCGCCGATCACCGCCGGCCTTGAGGATCAGGCTGCCCGAGAATGTGAGAAGAGGGATATACAAGGAGGTGCGTTCGTGGAAGACCTAATGGAAAAAGTGCTCACACTGAAAAGCGTCCCTATCTTTTCCCACCTGCAGTTCAAGGAACTGCTCGCGATCGCCTCGATCTCGAAGGATGAGACCTTCTATGACGGCGACACGATCATCAGCCAGGGTGAGCGCGGGTACACCATGTACATCATCACCTCGGGGAGGGTGCGCATCGTCTCGCACGCGGAGAAGGACGAGGTTCCCCTCGCGGCGCTGGGCACAAACGACTACTTTGGCGAGATGGCGCTCTTCGACGACTCCCCTCGTTCCGCCACTGCCATCGCCGAGGGGGAGGTGCGGGTGCTCACGATACATAAGCGCGAATTCAGGGACATGCTCCGCGAGTACCCCGGGGTCGCGATCATGATGTGCGAGGAATTCTGCCGCAGGCTCCGCCACACCATCGAGAAGGTGAGTGGATAGGTTCAGGTTTAGGAATTTCAATAAAGTTTGAGGTGAGCACCTGATTGACCTGATTACTCTGAAAAATCAGGTTAATCAGAGAAATCAGCTGCTAAAGAAGTTGTTTTAGCTAACTTGAGGTGGCATTGAGCAGAAAGTGAGTCAGGCGGATGAGCGCATCCCTGTAGGGAGAATCTGGCAGCGGCCTGAGATCCCCTCTGGCCTGATCGAGCAGTATCTCGGCGTCCCGGCGGCACGCCGATAGCGCGCCGGCCGCGGTGATGTCGCGCCTGCACGTATTCACCTCTCCCCCACGGAAGGCGATGGCGAGACGCTCGCGCTCCTCACCGTGGAGTGCGGCGAGGGCTTTGATGAGCGGGAGCGTGACGCGCCCCCCTTCGATGTCCTTGAAGCGATCTTTTCCCCTGTGCTCCTCGCTGATATCGAGGCAATCGTCAATGATCTGGTACGCGATGCCGAACCGTCTCCCGAACGTGGAGAGCGATTCCTGAATGGGTCGAGGGGCTCCGGCGAGCGACGCGCTCAGGCGGCAGCAGGTCGAGAAGAGCGAGGCGGTCTTCATGGAGACCGTCCCACGGTACTCGTCTTCGGTCATGGAGAGAGCATATCTCCGGCGCAGCTGATATATCTCCCCCTCGCACACCTCCCTGGTCATTGATATCATCTCGGGGAGAATGCCGCTGTCCGCGGAGCGGCAGAGGATGCCGAACGCCTGTGAGAGGAGATAGTCGCCAAAGAGCACGGCGACCGTGTTTCCCCACGAGGCGTTGATCGTTGCCTTCCCGCGCCGTACGGCGGCCCCGTCAATCACATCGTCGTGAACCGTTGTCGCCATGTGGATGAGTTCGGATGCCGCCGCGAGATAGAGATTCGCTTCGCGGAGCCGACCGGCGACAGCCCCCGAGAGAAGTGTCGCCGTGGGTCTGATCCGCTTCCCTTTGCTCTCCAGGGTATAGCGCTCGAGCTCGCCCAGCTTTTCCTCGGTGGAGGAGAGGCAGGAGAGAATGATCTCCTCAACCGTCCGCAGCTCGTTTTCTACCGGCCGCGCTATCTCTGA
>Ga0315281_10010950_pt1 | contig 12448 bp, 6 predicted proteins | sample YL17G07_0_MG_FD_204540 | JGI IMG/M metagenome (GOLD analysis project Ga0315281, IMG submission 204540) | Sediment microbial communities from Yellowstone Lake, YNP, Wyoming, USA - YL17G07_0 | ecosystem: Environmental > Aquatic > Freshwater > Lake > Sediment | place: USA: Wyoming | collected... | reverse complement strand
CAAATCTTCTCATGCTTAAAAGATAATTACGAACTTTCTCCCGGCACAGAAGTTACAGTAGAGGCGAATCCTGGTACGCTCTCTGAATCCAAAATATACTTGCTCCTTTGTCTTGGTGTAAACAGACTGAGTATCGGGGTACAGTCATTTAATAATGAGGAACTGAGAGTTCTCGGCAGAATTCACACATCTGAGGAAGCGTTACGGTCAATCGAGCTTATCGTAAAAGCAGGCTTGAGGAATTTTTGTATTGATTTGATTTACGGAATTCCCGCTCAGTCCTTCAATTCATGGTCTGAGTCGCTTTCAAAGGCTGCTGAGTGTTCGCCTACGCATATTTCTACCTATGAACTAACGCCTGAAAAGGGAACAGTCTTGTTCGATTTAATAAATAATCCCCCCTTGCACCCCGTTAGTAACCTTATAATGCTTCCCGAAGATTCAATCCTCGATATGTATAACTATACAATCGACAGCATGGCAAATAACGGCTATGAACATTATGAGATATCGAACTTTGCAAAATTAGGATTTCAATGCATCCATAATCTCAATTATTGGAACAAAGGCGAATATATAGGCGCAGGTGCAGGGGCGCATTCGTTTATAAACGGGTTGAGATCAAGAAATGTTGAGGATATTCATACGTACATAAATCAGTTGAGCAGGGGTGTTATTCCTGAAGAGGATAAAATATACCTTACATTACAGGATAGTCTCAGGGAATGGATATTCCTCGGGCTAAGGAAAACACAGGGAATCAGCATTAAACATGCTCAAAACGAAGGATTGGATATCCTGCTTGCTTGCAGGGAGATGATCGATAGCGGTCATATCGAGGTGAGAGATGATGCATTCAGATTAACCCGTAAAGGTGTTGTGATATCCAACACTATAATCGCAAAATTGTTTCAAAATTTGGATCTCTGACTGAAAATATCGAACCATTAGCTTAAGGTTATATCTTCCTCATATTCTTATAGAAATTTATCACTCCATTTGTAGAAGAATCATGTGAATCAACCGGTTTATCATCTCTTAATTCTGGCAAGATTCTCTGGGCCAGTTGTTTTCCGAGCTCAACACCCCACTGATCAAAGCTGAAGATATTCCAGATAACTCCCTGGACAAAGATCTTGTGCTCATACATTGCAATAAGGCTTCCTAAAATCCTCGGCGTTAGTTGCTTAAAGAGAATTGTATTTGTTGGTCTATTACCCTCAAATACTTTATAAGGGTAGAGTTTTTGAATTTCCTCTTTTGTCTTGCCTTCTTTTTTTAATTCTTGAATAACTTCTTTTTTTGTCTTTCCCTGTAAGAGTGCTTCGGTTTGAGCGAAAAAGTTCGACAGGAGAATAGGGTGATGTTCTCCCAGAGGATTATGGCTGATTGCAGGTGCCAAAAAATCCGCAGGGATCAGTTTTGTCCCCTGATGGATTAATTGATAAAATGCATGCTGGCCATTTGTTCCTGGTTCACCCCATATAATTGGGCCTGTCTGATACGTTACCTTCTTGCCATTTCGGTCAATGGACTTTCCATTACTCTCCATGTTTCCCTGCTGAAAGTAAGCAGGGAAACACTGCATATATTGGTCATAAGGCAAAATTACTTCGGTCTGAGCACCGAAGAAATTCACATACCAGATACCAATAAGTGCAAGGATCACAGGGATATTTTCTTGAAAAGGAGTGTATCTGAAATGGAGGTCCATGTTGAAAGCGCCTTGCAGCAATTCTGTAAAGTTTTCATATCCGATGTAGCATGCAATCGATAATCCGATTGCTGACCAGAGAGAATAACGACCGCCTACCCAGTCCCAGAAGAAAAACATGTTGTCTCTGTCTATGCCAAAGGCTTCTACTTTTTCGATATTCGTCGATATTGCTACAAAGTGTCTTGCAATGTGTTTCTGGTCTTTCGCATGGTTTAAGAACCATCTTTTAGCTGAGAATGCATTGGTCATGGTTTCCTGCGTGGTAAAGGTCTTCGAAGCAATCATAAATAAAGTCGTTTCCGGATGAAGCCTCTTAAGAGTTTCTGTAATGTGAGTTCCATCTACATTTGATATGAAATGGATTGATATATCTTCCTTTGCATATGGTTTCAAACATTCTGTTACCATAGCCGGCCCGAGGTCTGATCCACCAATACCGATATTAACAATGTCAGATATCCTCTTCCCAGTATATCCCTTCCAGCCGCCTGTGATAACCTGGATGGAGAGGTCTTCTATTTTTTTTAAAACTCTATTCACTTCAGGCATCACATCCTTTCCATCTACATAAATAGGTGTGTTTTCCCTGTTCCTCAGAGCAACATGGAGGACAGCCCTGTTTTCTGTTTCGTTGATTTTATCACCGGTGAACATTCTCTCAATTGCATCTCTGAGATTTACCTCTTCTGCTAATTCGAGAAAGAGCGTTAAAGTCTCCTCAGTAAACCTGTTCTTGGAATAATCCACAAGGATATCATTGAATTGAATGGAAAATTTTTCAAATCGTTTGGGATCAGCAGTAAAAAGGTCTTTCATGTGGATGTTCTTTATTTTTCTAAAATGTGCAGTGAGATTCTGCCAGCTTTCTGTCTTTGTTGGGTCTATTCTTTTCAGCATAAAAGAACCCTCCTTATACATTTCTCAGAAGTGAATACATTTTACAGTATTTTGTGATATAAATATTGTCTGTTAGTGGAGATTTACAGAACTTATCTTATATCATTATATCCATGATTTTTAAACTTGATATTCTCTATAGTCTTGCTCAGGGGTTCTGTTATGTCATTGCGAGCCCTTCGCCTTTTGTCATTCTGAGCGGAGCGAAGAATCTCATTTATGGCTCAGGGTAAACTCCGCGTGGCAATCTCTTCTTTGAGATTGCGGAGCCTGCCCCGAACTGAGATTGCTTCGGGACTCTGTCCCTCGCAATGACAGATGAGGGGTTTCGTTCCTCGCAATGACTTTAATGATATTCTCATTTAGATACCCTGCTGTCTTTCCATAGGGTGGATCATTATAAATAAAAGGATATCATTCTGGAGGAAATATGGATTGGATAACAGATTCACAAATATGGATTAGTTTAATAACCTTAACTACTCTCGAAATTATTCTCGGTATCGATAATATCGTAGTGATATCGATTCTGACGAATAAATTACCTCATCAACAGCAAGCAAAGGCCCGGTCTATCGGTATAAGCTTAGCACTAATAACCAGGATATTACTTCTTTTAAGTATTGTCTGGTTAGCCAGTTTGACAATTCCACTCTTTTCTCTCTTCGGTGTTACTTTTTCCGTCCGTGACCTCATTTTGTTGAGCGGCGGGTTGTTTTTGCTTTTTAAGGGGACACATGAGATACATAGTTTGCTTGAGCGGGAAGATATAAAGGTAAAAGAAAAAATCAGAACCACATTTGTTGCGATCATTGTCCAGATTATTCTCTTTGATATTGTCTTTTCCCTTGATTCCGTTATTACAGCAATAGGGATGGCACAAAAACTGGGAGTGATGATTGCTGCGATAGTTATAGCAATTATCATTATGCTGGCTGCTTCTCATATCATTAGCGCCTTTATTCAGCACCACCCCTCATTGAAGATGCTGGCACTGAGCTTTTTGCTGATGGTGGGGGTGACATTAATTGGAGAGGGTTTAGAATTTCATATACCGAAAGGATACATTTATTTTGCTATGGGATTTTCAGGTTTTGTTGAAACATTGAATATTATTGCAGGGAATAGAAGACGGAGGAGAAAAGGGATATTGAAGGTTCAACAGGAATCGTAAAATGTTCTCTTAAATCAAAGAATTCCCAGAAGGTCTGCTTCGGGTATAATGTTATAGTTCTGTTTGTCATTCCCGCTTGTCCGCACTCAGGCGGACTCGCTGAGGAGAGTCGGGAATCCTTCTGAAGAAAGATTCTGGACAAGCCAGAATGACAACTAAAACACCGACTGCTTTGCTACAGGAGTTCATGAATTCTTTGCCGCATATTAGAACAATGATTCCAATGAATACATAGGAGGATTCCTTTATGAAGATCCATCCACTTGCAGGAAAGCCTGTCCCTGAGGAGTTATTGATTGATGTAGAAAAACTGGAAAAAACTTACTATGAACGAAAACCGGACATTGGTGATCCTGAGCAACTGGTGAGCTTTGGAACGAGTGGACATCGAGGTACGCCCCTGGAAGGCACCTTTAATGAAGAACACATCTTAGCTATCTCCCAGGCTATCTGTGATTATCGTAGAAGTAAGAATATCAACGGCCCACTCTTTATGGGAAAGGACACCCATGCAGTATCTACTCCTGCTCAACGCACTGCCCTGGAGGTGCTTGCTGCCAATGGAGTTGAGACTTTTATCCAGCAAGCAGGTGGTGTAACTCCGACACCATCTATTTCAAGAGCAATCCTTGTTTACAACAGGGGAAGGAAAGGCTCCCTATCTGATGGCATTGTCATAACCCCATCTCATAATCCCCCTGCTGACGGAGGATTCAAATATAATCCGCCAAACGGAGGGCCTGCAGATACCGATGTGACTAAATGGATTCAAGGCCGGTCAAATGAACTTCTGCGTTCTTGTAATAGGGAGGTAAAATGGATAGATTATGATTCAGCTTTAAAGGCAGAAACAACGCATGAGTATGATTATATATTGCCGTACATGAAAGACCTTGTAGAAGTTATTGATATGGATATTATTCGTTCGTCCGGAGTTAAAATCGGAGTGGATCCTCTCGGCGGTTCATCTGTTGGATATTGGGAGCCTATGAAAGAGCACTATGGGATTAACCTTACCGTAGTAAACCCTCTTGTCGACCCAACATTCCGTTTCATGTCTGTTGACCATGATGGTAAGATTCGGATGGACTGTTCAAGCCCTTATGCAATGGCAGGGCTGGTGAAAATGAAAGATAAATTTGAGGTCGCTTTTGGAAACGACACAGATTCAGACCGTCACGGCATTGTTACCCGTTCTATGGGGCTTATGAATCCAAACCACTATCTGTCAGTGGCGATTCACTATCTACTTACTCACCGCTCTGAGTGGCCGAAGTCATCAGCAATTGGAAAGACACTTGTGAGTAGTAGTCTCATTGACCGTGTTGTGCATGAACTGGGCCGGACTTTATCAGAAGTTCCTGTGGGTTTTAAATGGCTTGCACCAGGGTTATTTGACGGTTCTTACTGCTTTGGGGGTGAAGAAAGTGCTGGTGCCAGTTTTTTAAGAAAAAATGCGATAGTTTGGACCACTGACAAAGATGGTATCATCCTTGGCCTGCTCGCTGCAGAAATTACTGCTCGAACAGAAAAAGATCCGGGTCATTATTATCAGGAACTCACCGAAAGACTCGGGACACCTTACTATATTCGTATTGACACTCCTGCTACAACTGAGCAAAAGATTGCTCTAAAGAAATTGACACCTGAGACTGTAGCAGCAACAGATTTAGCAGGCGAACCAATCCTTGCAAAACTCACACGGGCACCAGGGAATGGTGCTCCTATTGATGGCTTAAAAGTTGTGGCAAAAAACGGTTGGTTTGCTGCACGTCCATCAGGGACTGAAAACATTTATAAGCTTTATGCAGAGAGTTTCAAAAGCCATACTCATCTTGAAACAATAGTGGAACAGGCACAGCAGATAATTATCCAGTCACTAAAAGGCAAATAATTCAGAATAAACTGAATAATCAACTAATGAACTTTCAGTCTTTATCAATATCTTTCTGATTTTTATCCCCGGTAGAGATGAGAGGCTGGATGATTTTCACAGGTAATTTGATCGTTCTTTCCATAATTCCCAATAACCCGGATCCAACACTTGATAGCGGATGATAAGTTACATCTGGATTTCCTAAATCACCAGTTACTCTGAAAGGTATCGAGATGAGAGAACGACCTGTGATATCCCTTATGAGCGGGATTTTCCTTAGAACAAAATCTACTGTTTTTAAAGGAGCTACAAGCATGTTGAGATTTACCTTTTTTTCTATGAGGTCGATGTTGCCTTCAAAAACTATTTCCATTGATGAACCATCAATAACTGCTTCTTTGATCAAAAGATTACCATTCTCAACCTTTCCTTTTACAGAAATAGTGTGATAAGCAAATCCCTCCTGGGCAACATCAGGGAACTTGCCACGGAAAATCTCTGTCAAATTCAGCAAAGCGAAGATTTTGGCGATAGTTCCGTATCTGTAGATCCGGCCGTCCTTTGCATTAAAGACCAGATTGCCATCAAGATTTTGGATCAATGTATCAGGTTTGCCACGTGAGCTGAGTTCACCCTGTAGATCAAAGCGGCCTGTCATGAGGCCTTTGTTGTCGAAGCAGGCAACAACAGGTTCGATAGTCTGATTGCGAGAAGCGATTTTGAAATTTGTTTCTATGTTATTACGGGAAATGTTAAGTTCCCCTGAAACTGGAATAGTACAGACGTCAGCCTTCGTGATGGTTGTATCTACTGCACTACCTCTCAGAGATATGTCTGCATGGAATGGGCTGACTGTAAAACGTTTGAATGTGAGAGCCTTTGACTTAAGCCTTATCATTCCATGAATAGCTTGTTTCCATATTTGATCTGATTTTTTATCTTCCCTGTAATTTACCGCCAGTATTTGTTTTATGCTGTTCCATCCGAGCCTGTCAGCTGAGACATCCATATCAACAATCATGCCTTTTTCATTAGAGTTTAAATTGCCTTTAAGGGAGAGTGAGTTTTCACCCCATGTGAGCGAATTCGTTTCGAGATTGATACCTTTTGTGCTTGCATTAAGGGAAAGGCTTCCAATTTTTACCGGGCCCTCTAATTTCCATGGAATGACAATCTTTTCTCCATTGAGTTCTCCCTTTGCATTAATTATCGCAGGTTTATCTATTTGAATCTCTGCTTGAAAGTCTCCTTTTATTGAACCACCTGGAAACTCAGGCAAAGTGATTAAAGTATCGACTGTTTTTCTTGTAAGTATTCCAGCAAAGGCAAAATTTATCCTTTTCCCCTCATTGCTGAATGAGAGCGTTGCATTAGATAACCTGTCTTTTACAGAAATCTTTTTGATTGACAGTTCGTTTAGGGTTTTATGTATATCGAGAGCAACATCCGGGCCATCTCTTATCTTCATAGTACCCTGAAAGGATTTGATGCCAGTTTCTTCCCATACAAGGTGAGACTCTGACAGGGAGAGCGCATGTGGAACCTTAAATTCCGAAGGCAGGTTCATAATTTCTTTTATCCACCGTAGTGTTGAAGATTTTGCAGTTCCGTTCAGAGAAACGTCTGCTTTCTGAATGCCCTTTAGGTTTGCTTTGAAAAAACCTGAGAGTGTTACTGATGCATCGAGCATGTTTGTCAGGGCTTTTGAAAGAGAAATCCGCTGAGGTGTTGCTTCAAAGTTCCTGCTCGTTAGTGAAAGAGGACCTGGAAAAAGGGGAGAATTTATTTTGAGATTTTGAAGCGCGCCAGCCATGTGAAAATCCCATTTTCCCGGATTTAGAAGATGGCCTTTTACATTCATGGAGTTTACAGAAACTGTGCCCTGCAGGGATGTGATATTCGTCAATGAGCCCTTGAGTTGTTCATATGATGAGACCCATGGATATATTTCTTCAAGACTTAGAGAGGACTTTCCAAATGCTATTTCAAGGTTATGGGGTTGTTCTAATTGCAAGGTGCTATTGAGCTTGGTGAAAGAGGACTTTCCTAATGTGCCGCTTAGGTTCTTTACACTGATTTTTACGCTGTTGTAAGAAAGACTGCCTTCATTGACTTCAACGGTGTAAGGAATTCGTTTATAACGAGCAGACAATTTAGTGTTTGAAACATCGAAGCCAACCTGTATTGAATCAATTGTCTCTCCTAAAATAAGCCTTCCCTTAGCATTACCCCTTACCTCGCTTATGAGATTGAACTCCTTTAACAAAGGCTCATTTTTAACAATGCGTTTCAGGATTGGCAGTAGTTCAGTAAGATTAACCTTTGCGAGAGTATCAATATGGAGGGGGGCATCTTTGCCTTTTAAGCCAACTCGTAATTGTCCTTCAGTCAAGTGGGCATTGCCCAGGTGTGCCTGGATCCGGGATCCTTTTAGAATGCCATTTGAGATAACACAATCGCCCTTTACTGCCTTAAATGCTAAATCAGGGCCGGGGATAAATATCTTTCCTTCGAGCATTTGGCCTTTAGTTACTATATTTTCTGTTTTTCCAAGATCATCAAGAGAACCACCCTGGGTATGGAAAGTGATGAGCGGTACCTTGCCTCCCTTAACATAGACAGATATGTCTCTGACGATAGGGATATCTCCAGCAAGAGCAAGGGCAGCATCTCTAAATTCATCTACATTAATCTCTTTACCTTCAAGGGTCAGGTCAATATAATGGGGGATATTGTAAATCCGTAACAAACCGCTCAAGGTGATTTGTGGATCATCAAGTTCCAGTTTGTTGATTGCTACTTGAGTCCGTTCCTTGTTTATATCAAAAGCTGCTTTAATGCCTTTGCCTTTTATGATTACTCTTTGATTTCCGTTCTGCAGAAAAAGATAAGGGATAGAACCTTCTGCCTCAGACTGCAATACCCCGATCCCGTTTGTTTGAAAAGTTAGTCTCAGATTCACAATGGAATCAACAACGTGTTTTAAATTATCCGGAAAAAGGAAGTCCAGAAATGTATGTAGTTTGAGATTCTTTACATAAATGCTTCCTTTGCCCTTAAAGTTTTCCGGGTCTAAACGGCCTGAGATGGCAATACTGCCAGAATTGCCTGAATGGCCGGTAATTGTGTATTTCAGATCCATCGGGGGAAAGCCAATTTGTGCATTGATATCCTGTAACAATAGATTGGCTGATTGATTTTTATAGAGTTTCAGCCTGCCCTTTTTAATGGCGACATCAAGTCCTGGTGTATTTGCTTTTAGGATGTTTAGTAAGGTTGATAATTTGTTCTCTATATCCATCAATGAGAATTTCTCTTTCTTTTCCGGAATCCAGATCGAGAAATCAGGAGATTCTGCATGTATTTTTGATATGTGGATTTCACCAGCAAGCAGAGGTATTATTTTAGGATAAATTTTTAATGATTTAATGGTACCCTCGGCTTTTTCATGAATTGAAAGCCGTACCTGATGGATTTTGATACATGGCCTAGGGAAAAAAGATATCTCAGTCTTTTGAATATCTATTTTTCCTTCAAGGTCTTTTGTTAGCGTGGCAATAATCTTTTCTTTTACGGATTCTGTGTCAATGAATCGTGGAGCAAATATACTGAAAGTCAACAGGACAATGGTCAGGATGCCTATTACTCCTGCAAGCCATAACAGTATCCTTTTTTGCCTGCTCATGAATTCATACTTTTAGTAACAGCATCGGTTGATTTACAAATTCATACACTATAAAGCACCTCGATAATTATAGCTCATTACATGGCTTTTCATTAAACTTGTGTCTTACGGGGTAAGCATCTTCAATTCAGTGAAGGGCAGGATATAGTATTTTCGCTCATTCTCGCCCCGATAAGATCGGGACTCCGAGGTTTTTGCCTCTCTATATTATTATATTCTCAATTGACTATCAGCAAAAAAATCCGCTCAAACACTATGTCCTGCCCTTACAGAATGGGGCATGCTTCTATGTTTGAGGAGTCCATAGGATTTTGAAAGATCCTTGTTACAGATTTTGCAGAGACTGTCAGTTAAAACTTTAAGGAATCTTCAGGGTATCAAGGATACCGAATACCGCTTTCACTGCTATGGATTCAGCGGGAAGTTGGACAATCGGTCTTCCGTGAAGGTCGTAGTCCAATACCATACTATCATAAGGCACAAGTCCTGCTACAGAGAGTCCTGAATTCTCTGCAAGAGTCTTCAATTGTTCTCCTTCGTTGCCTGATATCCTGTTAATCACAAGGACTCTTTTGTCAATCTCAAGTCGGAGTTCATTAACCAATTCATTGATCCTTTTTGCAGTGTGGATACCTCGCACTGTTGCATCACTCAGGACTAAAAGCAAATTAAGTTTCTGGGTTATTCTCCTGCTGAGATGTTCCATACCAGCTTCATTGTCAATGACAATATAGGGGTATGACTCAGAAAGCCTTTCTATATGCTTCCTCAGGATATTATTTGCAGCACAATAGCACCCCGGTCCCTCAGGCCGTCCCATGACAATCAAATCAAATCCTTTTGATTCAATGATAGACTGCTGAACCTGATACTCTAAAAGCTGCTCCACTGACATCCCTCCCATCCTTTCAGCGCCACCCCTTACTGTCTGGAGTGACTCTTCCCTCAATCTGCCTATGGTTGAGTGGACTTCAATTCCGAGGGCCTCGTTAAGGCAGCTATTTGAATCCGCATCCACTGCGAGCACAGCTACCTTTTTCCTTTCAAGGAGGTAATGAACAGTAAGCCCAGCGATGCTTGTTTTTCCTGTGCCACCTTTGCCTGCACATGCAATTATAAACGCCATATATTTATTATAAACGTTATTGAATTTTTTAACGTAATAGAGGAAAATAGGATAGTTTTTATTAGACTATGGATTGGAGGTTATAGAAATAGTTACGTTTCTTAGGTTTGTTATTAAACAGTCGTTATTTACTTTCATAACGATCCTTCTTGTACCTTCTGTGATAAACCTGTCTCCTGGTTTTGCTGAAACTAAAAGCAGAATACCCAAATACGTCGGCTCATCAGCCTGTAAGCCCTGTCATGGAAAAGAATATAGCAGTTTTATGATATATGCAAAAAAGAGCAGGTCCTTCGAAAGCATTGAAAGGGTAAAAAAAGGGTTGACAGAAGAGGAGATCAAAGGGTGCTATTACTGCCATACTACCGGATATGGTAAACCCGGAGGGTTTATCAGTCCAGAAAAGACACCCCACCTGAAGAATGCAGGCTGTGAGGTATGTCATGGACCTGGTGAGTTTCATGTGAAGACAAAGAATCCTCAAGATATAAAGAGACATATGACCATGAAGGATTGCGAAATCTGTCATACCTCGGAAAGGGTTAGGGCCTTCAGGTATAAGCCCTTGATTCACGGAGGTGCACATTAATATAAAGTTAAAAGTGAGAAGTGAAAAGTTAAAAGTGAAAAACGATCGAAGTTTTCCAATGACGGGGCTTTCTAAATGCTGATAGATAAGTGATCAATGTTTACTTAAGACAGGAGAAGGGATGTTTGGTTTTCTAAGAAAGCATCTGGCTAATAAGATAATGGTTGCAATAGTAACTACCATAATTCTGATTATGGGGGCCGAAATCATTGTACGAATATACTTTGGGACCCAAGATAGGTTAGAGCTTGTTTCAGCGGCAAATAGAGAGCTTTCCGCCTCGACTTATGCCGGCATAAAATATCCCATGTCGGTGGGAGATGGCGAGGCTATTAAAAGAGAATTATTATACGTAAAAGAAAAGATGAAAGATATTGAGGTAGTTATCTGTGATTTCGATCAGGAGATAATCTATTCTACCCATGAGGATAAGGTGAAGACCAGGGTAGCAGATTTCATTCAAAGTAAAGCCGCCTTGCAGGCCTTAACTGAGATATTAAAGACAGGGGCTGAAACAAAGAAGACATTTGAGGATAAAATTTTGGGTAAGAGGCATCTCGTTTCTTTCTATCCTTTCTTGAATAAACAGGAGTGTTATCATTGCCACGGTTCCTCAAGGAAGGTTCTCGGGAGCATGATTATAAGGACGAATCTTGAACATACCTATGCGACTGTTGTTGTCATGCGGAATCGGACTATCGTTGTAACTGTGTTCGGCTTACTTCTCGCTATAACCTTGATTTATCTTATGGTGAATAAACTGGTAAGGCGTCCTGTGGAGGGTTTAGCTGAGAAGGCAAAGAGGTTTGCAGAAGGAGACATGTCTATTTCCGTGGATATAAAAACAGAAGATGAGATCGGTGTTCTTGGAAGCACCTTCAACTATATGGTCGGAAGTGTCTCCTCATCCAGTAAAAGATTAGAAGAGGAAATAGAGAGAAAAACAGCCCTATTAGATGAAAGGACCCGTCTCTTAGGATTATTAGAAAGAGCTAATAGAGACCTCAGGGAGTTGGACAGACTGAAATCCACTTTCTTAGCCAATATGTCTCATGAACTCCGCACCCCCATGAATGCTATTATTGGCTATACAGAACTTTTATTGGACAGGGTAGATGGAGCCATCAATGAAGAGCAGGAGAAAAGCCTCAAGAGAGTTGCAAATAATGCCAGACATCTCCTGCAATTGATAAATGATGTTCTTGATATATCCAAGATAGAGTCGGGAAAGGTAGAATTAGAGATAAAGGAGCTCGACCTGAAGTGGCTCATTGATTCTGTCATTCCAACCTTTGAACCTCTGATAAAACAAAAGGGGCTTTTGCTTACTGTTAGTATTGATGAAGGCTTACCTCTTATCTATGGAGATGAGGAGAGGATTAAG
>Ga0315281_10010949_pt1 | contig 12449 bp, 11 predicted proteins | sample YL17G07_0_MG_FD_204540 | JGI IMG/M metagenome (GOLD analysis project Ga0315281, IMG submission 204540) | Sediment microbial communities from Yellowstone Lake, YNP, Wyoming, USA - YL17G07_0 | ecosystem: Environmental > Aquatic > Freshwater > Lake > Sediment | place: USA: Wyoming | collected... | reverse complement strand
CGCGACAAGGTCGTCCTCGCCACGAAGTTCGGCAACGTGCGCGCCGCAGACGGCACGTGGAAGGGCGTGAACGGCAAGCCGGAGTACTTGAAGCAGGCGTGCGACGCGAGCCTCGCGCGGCTGGGCGTGGACGTGATCGACCTCTACTACCAGCACCGCGTCGACCCGAATACGCCCATCGAGGAAACCGTCGGCGCGATGGCCGAGCTCGTCAAGGCGGGGAAGGTGCGGTTCCTCGGCCTGTCCGAGGCGGCTCCCGCCACCATCCGGCGCGCGAACGCCATCCACCCCATCGCGGCGCTGCAGAGCGAATGGTCGCTTTGGACGCGCGACCACGAGACCGAAGTAGTCCCGACGTGCCGCGAGCTCGGCATCACGTTCGTCCCCTACAGCCCGCTCGGCCGCGGGTTTCTGACGGGCAGGTTCAGGTCGACCGCAGACCTCGCCGCTGACGACACGCGCAGGAACCACCCGCGGTTCGAAGAGGAGAACCTTAAGCGCAACCTCGCGATTCTTGAGAAGGTCGAAGCGCTCGCCAAGGAGAAGGGCGCGAAGCCATCGCAGATCGCCTTCGCGTGGCTCCTCGCGAAGGGCGACGACATCGTGCCCATCCCAGGAACGAAGAAGAGGCACTACCTTGAGGAGAACCTGGGCGCGCTCGACGTCGACCTCACCGCCGACGAAGTGGCGCGGCTCGACGCGGAGATACCGCATGGCATTACCGCCGGCCCGCGCTACCCGCAGCAGGCGATGGGCGCCGTGAACCGGTAGCGGATGGACAGGCGCCGTTAGGCGAAGAAGGGAGGCGGGCAGGGACGCCCGCCCCACTGAGTCTTAGGAATCGCCCGCCCGGCCCGATGATATAATCGGCGTATGGACCTCGCCCAGAAGGTCGCCCAGGCGGTGGGCAAGGAGTACGTGTCGAAGGCGCCCGAAGACCTCATCACCCACTCGTTCGACGCCTCGCAGCTTCGCGCGCTGCCGTCCGTCGTCGTCCGCGCGAAGGACGCGGAGCAGATAAGCCGCCTGATGCGATTCGCCAACGCCGAGCGCGTGGCCGTGTTCCCGCGCGGCGCAGCGAGCGGCCTGACCGGCGGGAGCGTCCCGGAGAAGGGCGGCGTCGTGCTCAATATGGAGCCGATGAACCGCATCATCGACATCGACAGGGGCGACCTCGTCGCGATGGTCGAGCCCGGCGTGCTCACCGGCGAGCTTCAGAAGCGCGTGGAGGCCGCCGGCCTCTTCTACCCGCCCGACCCCGGCTCGTCCGACTTCTCAACCATCGGCGGCAACATCGCCGAGAACGCGGGCGGGATGCGCACGATCAAGTACGGAGTCACGCGCGACTACGTGCTCTGGCTCGAGTGCGTGATGCCGGACGGCGCGCTAATCACGACGGGCAGCTACGCGATGAAGAGCGTCACCGGCTACGACCTCACGCGCCTCATCGTTGGATGCGAAGGAACGCTTGCTATAATCACCAAGGCTCTGCTGCGGCTCATCCCGCTGCCAAAGTACGTGAAGACGCAGGTCGCGTTCTTCGACGACGAGGCGAACGCGCTCAAGACCGCGAGCGAAGTGGTGGCGGCGCCGCTCGTCCCGCGCTCGATGGAGTTCATGGACCACGACTCCATCGCCTGCGTAGCGAACTACAAGCCGAGCAACCTCATAAGCCCGGACTATCAGGCGCTCCTCGTCATCGAGTGCGACGGGAACGACGAGCCGACCGTCTCCGCCGACGCCGAGGCAGTCGCCGAGGTCTGCAGGCGCGAGGGCGCGGTCGCGTTCCACGCGGCGAAGGACGAGCGAGAGCGCGAGGACGTCTGGCAGCTCCGCAAGTCGGTATCGCCGGGGCTCTTCACCATCGCGCCGGGGAAGATAAACGAGGACGTGGCCGTGCCCCGTGCGCGCCTCTCCGACCTGCTCAGGCGCATCCGCGAGATCGGGCGCGAGCACGGCGTGAGCTTCGTCAACTACGGGCACGCCGGCGACGGCAACCTGCACGTGAACGTGATGTTCGAGCCGAAGGACGCGGAGCTCATCGCGCGCGCGCAGAAGGCGATGGAGCAGGTGTTCCGCGCGGCGGTTTCTCTCGGCGGCACCATCTCTGCGGAGCACGGCATCGGCCTCACCAAGCGCGCGTACCTGGGCATAGAGCTGTCGGATAAGCAGATAGACGTTATGCGCACCATCAAGCGCATCTTCGACCCGAACAACATCCTGAACCCCGGGAAGATATTCATCTCATAGCACACGACCGACCACGCAACCTCGTCCTAGGAGACACAACGATGAGCCGAATAGAAGTTAGCCGCGACATACCGTTTGCGCCCGAGGCGGTCTACGCCGCCGCGAAGAAGGCGGAGGAGTTTCCGAAGTATATGCCGAACCTCAAGAGCGCCGCCGTCACCGAGCGGGGCGACGGCTTCACCGTGACGGAGTGGCGCGCGTTCGCCGAGGTGATGGGGATGAAGCGCGACTTCAACTGGACGGAGAAGGACGTTTGGGACGACGCGAACTTGCGCTGCGACTTCACGCAGGTCAAGGGCGACCTGAAATCGTACGCGGGCTACTGGACGTTCGCGCCGGCCGCCGAGGGGAAGACGCGCGCCGTCCTCGCCATCGAGTTCGACCTCGGCATCCCGATGCTGGGCGCGATGGTGGTCAAGCTGGTCGAGCAGACGCTCAAGAAGAACTGCGAGGAGCTACTGGCCGCGCTCGAGAAGATCGCCGCCGCGCCGGGCTAAGCGGTCTGCAGGTCGAACGCGCGGAGCGTGTTCATAAGAAGCGACGCTATGGTGAGCGGCCCCACTCCCCCCGGCACGGGTGATATCGCCGCCGCTTTCGGAAGCGCCGCGTCGAAGTCCACGTCGCCGATTAACCGCTTTCCGCCCTTCGCCGAGGCATCAGGCACCTGGTTGACGCCTACGTCCACCACCACGGCGCCGTCGTGGATATAGTCCGCCGTTACGAAGTGCGGCTTGCCTATCGCGGCGATGAGGATATCCGCCTCGCGCGCCACCGACGGCAGGTCCCGCGTCCGCGAGTGGCAGAGCGTCACGGTCGCGTGGGCGCGCAGCATAAGCGCCGAGAGAGGCTTGCCGACGATGTTCGAGCGCCCGATGATGACGACGCGCTTCCCCTCGACACTGAACCCATAGAACGCTAGGAGCCGCATTATGCCGCCGGGAGTGCACGGCTCGAACCGCGGCGTGCCGAGGAAGAGCAGCCCGACGTTCTCCGGGTGCAGGCAGTCTACGTCCTTCACCGGGCTGACGCAGCCGATGACCGCGCGGGCGTCGATGTGCTTCGGCAGCGGGAGCTGAACGAGGATTCCGTTCACCGCACTCTCGCCGTTCAGCCCATTGACGAGCGCGATCAGGTCGGCCTGCGACGTTTCGGCGGGCAGATGGAAGTCGCGCGTGTCGATGCCCACCTTGCGGCACGCGGCGTGCTTGTTCTTTACATAGGTAGCCGATGCAGGGTCGTCTCCGACCAGGACTACCGCAAGGCACGGGCGCCCGCCGCGCGACTTGAGCCTGTCCTCGACCATCGCCGAGGCTTCGGCCCACATCGCCTCCTTGAGAGGCTTGCTCTCCATCACGATCGCGGTCATCGCGGGCTAGTCTCCGGTTGCGCCCTGGTGCAGGAACACGTCGTTCGGGTTGACGGCCTGTCCGGCCGTGTTGAAGTTGAGCGCCTCGACGTACCACCTGAGGTCTATCTTCGGTGAAGTGTCGATCTCCTTCTGCAGGTCAGAGAGCATCTGCTCGTCGTTCGTGAGGGCGGCGACCTCGTAGAGCGCGAGGCGGCAGCGCTCGACGTTCAAGCCCTTGCCCCTCACCGCGGCGAGGTAGCGCGTGAGTATGGTGATGGCCGTGGACAGGTCGTTCTTGCCGATGAGGTACCGCGCCTTGTAAAACGTCAGCGTTGGGTCGTTCGGGTCGAGGCCCTCGATCTTGATCATGTACTTCTTGAGCTCGTCGGGGCGTTTCTGCCTGCTCACGACGTCGAGGAGCGCCGCGTAGTAGCGGGTCTGGAAGTCGGCGGGAGCGGCGGCCATCGGCTGGTCGATGAGGCGCAGCTTGTCGTAGTCCTCGGTCGCGGCGTACGAAAGCCCCAGCATCGCGAGACGGTCCTGCGTCACGGTCTTGACCGTCCCCAGCTGCGCTATGCCCTCGGCGTCCTCCGGCCCCGCTATCTCGTTGATGCAGGCCTGGTACTGCCCCTCGTAGAATAGGAGCTTTGCCTTGTCGAATATAGTCGAGACCAGGGAGCCGGTGGAAGTCTGCTCCTGCCGCTCCATGTTGATTATCTCGGCGTCCACCATCTTGTAGTTCGATGTTATGAGGCGCCCGGCCGTACCGGCGAACTCTTGCGCCTGCCGGAAGGCGCTGCGAGCCTTGACGAGGTAGCCCTGTTGGTAGTAGTCGACGCCCTTATTGTTGTAATCCGCCTCGATGGGCAAGTCCGCGCCGTTTATCCGGAGCAGGTGCGGCCCCATCATATACATCTGTCCCGCTTCGTCCCACTTCACCATAAAGTAGGAGTACTTCGCGGGCGGAGCGGAGTCGTTCAGGAAGATGGGCGCCTTCTGCCAGACGAGGAGCCCTTGGAGCGGGGTGGACGCGACCTCGGCATTGAGAGCGTCCTTCATCGTGAAGAGAAGCGCGCCCGGCTTGCCCGTGAGGTCGAAGATGTCCACGGTTGAAAGGAAGTCGCCGCCCGTCAGCGGCTCCTTTATCCTCGCGGCCATATGGTTGCCGTCGCTTATGAAATCGATCTTCGCGTCGGCCACTTCGGTCGGCTTGATAGGGAGCGACAGAAGCTCGACGGCGCCCTTTCCCTCCATCCGCACGGCCTTGACGAAGCCGCCGCTGTCGGTCTGAAGGACGAGGCCGTAGATGGCCGTCTTGTCTATCGGCGCGAGTTCCTGCACCTTGATCGTCATCCCTGGATAAGCGGCCTTGATCGTCTCGGTGTCGTCCGCCCGGGCGCGGGCCGGGTAGAGTGCCAGGGAAGCGACCGCAAGGACGCCCGTCGCAAGCAGGATTCGTTTCATCTCTTACACCTCGCCCATCCTAGAAGTACACCTTTCCTTCCGGAGGCGTGGCCGGTGCGCCCGGCTGCCCGCCCTCTGGGGGCTTTTCCTCCGGCTTAGGCGCGAAGGCGGGCAGCGACCTCACGGGCGCGTCTTCCGGCGCCGCGAAGTCGGTCTTCTGCGCGTCTTTTAGGAACGCGGACATAAAGTCGCGCCATATCTGCGCGGGTGTTCCGCCTCCGAACATCCGGTTCATCGACTGGAAGTCGTCGTTGCCCACCCACGCGGCGGTGCAGACGTCGGGCGTGTACCCGACGAACCAGGCGTCGCGGTAGTCGTTCGTCGTGCCCGTCTTCCCGCCCGCGGGCCTGCCGATGTTCGCGCGCGTGCCGGTCCCGCGCTGGATGACGCCCTTCATCAGGACGACCATCGTGTACGCGGTCTCGGGCGACATCGCCTCGGTCGAGCGCGACTGCATATTCTGAGTGTTGTCTTCGATGAGCGTGCCGTTGTGGTCGTACACCTGCAGGACGCAGACGGGTTTCACGTAGATTCCACCGCGCGGGAACGTGGCGAACGCCGCGGCCATCTCGAGCGGGATGACGCCGTCGCTGCCCAGGCCGAGCGACAGGTACGGGTTCAGCTGCGTGGTTATGCCCATCCGCCGCGCCATTTCGACGACCTTCTCCGGCCCGATGTGGTTCAGGAGGTCAACCGTCGCCGCATTCTTCGATTGCACGAGCCCGTACCACACCGGGATCGTGCCAAGATACTTGCGGTCGTAGTTGTGCGGAGTCCATTCGCCGCCCTCGCCGTCGGGATAGCCGATCTCCTTGTCCTGGAGCGTGTCGGTTATCTTCCAGCCTTCCTCGAGCGCCGTGGAGTACACGAAGGGCTTGAACGATGAGCCCGGCTGCCTCCTCGCCATAGTCGCGCGGTTGAAGTTGCTCTTGTCGTAGTCGAGGCCGCCCACCATCGCGAGGATACCGCCCGTCTTCACGTCGACCGAGACGAGCGCCCCCTGCGACACCCGCTTCGACTTCACCGCCGCCGTCACGTCCTTCACGACGGCGTCTTCGGCGATGGCCTGCGCGGTGGGGTTGAGCGTCGTCACGACGGTGAGCCCGTGCCGAAGCACTTGATCCTCGCCGTACTTGTCGAACAAGTACTGCCTCACGTACGAGACAAAGTACGGCGCGAACCATCCGCTCGGCCCGGCCCGCCTGTGCGAGAGGACGACCTTCTCCGCCTTCGCCTTCTCGATCTCGCCCTCGCTGATGTACGAGAGGTCAAGGTTGCCGCGGTGCCTCTCCTCCTCGAGGCGTGCGAGCACCTCGTCCCTGCGGGCGAGCGCCGCGTCCTTATTCTTGAACGGATTCAGCAACGTGGGCGCCTTCGGGAGTCCCGCGAGGAGTGCGCACTCTCCGAGCGTGAGCTTGTCCAAGTCCTTGTTGAAGTACGAGTAGACAGCCGCCTTCACGCCGTACGCGCGGTTGCCGAAGTAGATGTAGTTCAGATACGACTCGAGTATCTCCTGCTTGGAGTACTTGTTCTCGATGGCGCGCGCGAGGATTATCTCCTGGAGCTTGCGCGAGACGGTCTTCTGGCTTTTGATGTTCGACAGGAACACGTTGCGGGCGAGCTGCTGGGATATGGTGCTCGCGCCCTCGCGCAGCGACTGGGAGCGGACGTTGGCGACCGCGGCCCGGATGATGGAGCGGACGTTGAAGCCCTTGTGCTTCCAGAACCCGGCGTCCTCGCTCGCCAGGATACAGTCCACGAGCTGCTTCGGCACGTCGGAGAGCTTGACGTAGTCGCGGTTCTCCACGTACAGCGCGCCGAGGAGGGTGCCGGTGTGCTTCTCCGGGTCGTAGTCGCTCGCGTAGACGCGCGTGTTCTGCGACGTGAGCGGAAGCGAGATGCCCGAGACCAGGCTCTGGTTCTTGGATATCTGGAAGATAAGGAAGAGGACGTACGCGAGGAAAACGACGACGAGCGCGAGGACGGTCGCGAGCGTCCCGATAAGAATCCGCTTGAGTACCTGGCCGGACATACGGAAGGCCGGACAATTGTATCAGACCGCGATACTACTGACTGAATCCGCCGCCAGATGTTCCGAAGAACCGCTACTTCGACGCGCAGGCGGAGCAGAAGCCGTAGATCTTGAGCGAGTGGTGCGTGGCCGAGAAGCGCTTCTCGGCGCATATCCTGTCCTGGAGCGCCTCGATCTTGGGCTCGGAGAACTCGGTGATCTTCCCGCACTTCACGCAGATCATATGGTCGTGGTGGCGGCGGCCGACGAGCGGCTCGTAGAAGTAGGAAGACGAGTTGAGCTGAACCTTGGAGAGGATGCCGCCCTTCACGAGCACTTCGAGCGTCCGATACACGGTCGCGCGGGAGATGCGCGGCTTGCCGGCGCGGGAGAGGGCGAGGTGGAGGCCGTCGGCGTCGAAGTGGTCGAGGTTGGAGGTGAGGATGGCTTCGAGAAGCGCGCGCCTGGGCGACGTGAGCTTCATCCCCTCGTCGCGTAGGTACTTCTTGAATACGTTTAGGACTTGTTCGGATTTGGCGGTCAAGCTCGCCTCCGGAGAACCGGCTTGGGAATTATATCACGGCGCTGAGTCTGCAACAGAATCATCGCCGCATCGTAGGGGCGACCCGGTCAGCCGACGCGCCATAGCGCTTTGGCGACGGTGCGTGGGTCGCCCGCGGGCGGGGACGCCCGCTCTACTGGTTCTCGGAGACCGCCGGCTGCCCCATTCCCCGGAGGCCCGACACTCCTGTCGGGCGGATAAGCCGTGCCGGGCAAGTCTCCGACGCGCCATAGCGCTTTGGCGACGGTGCGAGCGCCCGGCATCCGGGGAACGTACAGGTTCAACAGCCGGGGCGCCTATCCCTGCGCATTACCTATAGTTAGTATGCGTACTTCAGAGTTGAGAGTGCGGAAGATGAAGGCGGAGGAAGGGCGGACCGTGCCTCCTCCGCCAAAGCAGCTACGGCTGCGGCGGCCGGGCGTGTCCGCCCGGTGTCGAACCGTCTGGAGTCCTGAGTCGAGAAGACTTACCACAAAGACACAAAGGCACGAAGGAGATCGGAAGGGGGAAAGCCGTTGTGTGCTTATCCCTGCGCATTAAGGATAGTTAGCCACAAAAGCTCAGAGTTGCGAGTTCAAGGTTCGGAAGACAGAACCCAACGCAGGGGCGCGATGAATAGCGCCCGAAGCCGGCAGGGTGCCGGCGGTACATCCGTGTGCACCCGTTTTCATCTGCGCAATCTGCGTAATCTGCGGATGGATTCTCTGGGCGTTCAATCGAACGCCCCTACGGTTTTTCCTTTGCGGCCTTTGCGGTTGATTTCCATCTGTGTCCATCGGTGTTCATCTGTGGTTTGCCCGGATGGCGCCAGCCCGCGTTGCGGCTCGGTCGGCCCCTCGCCCTCCCAAACGCTCGGTCGGAGTAAGCCCCAGACCCTACGGATGGGCGTTCAATCGAACGCCCCTACGATTTCTTTGCGTCCCTTGCGCCTTCGCGGTTCTGTTCTGGCTCCAGACTCAGGACTCCCGACTCCGGACTGCTTCAGCGCTGCTATTGCCGCGTCAGCGCATTTGTGCTAAACTGCGCGTTCCCAAAATCCTATCTGAGGTGGCCGTTTGGCGATACGCGAGTACGAGGTGATGTGCATCCTCCGACCCGACCTTGAGGAGGACGCCTTAAACGCGGACGTGGCGAAGATCGAGGAGACCGTGACGGGCTCCGAGGGCAACGTCCTGAAGGTGGACAAGTGGTCGAAGCGCCCGCTCGCGTACGAGATCAAGGACTACAAGGAGGGCTTCTACGTCATCTTCCGCGTGAAGGGCGAGAAGCGGCTCCTGAAGGACCTGAACTACGCGCTCAAGTTCCATCCGGACGTCATCAGATACGGCGTGCTCGCGTACGAGGCGAAAGGAGCGAAAGTTGGCCGATAGACCCAGAAGCATCAAGTCGTTCAAGACCAGGAAGGTCTGCCAGTTCTGCGTCGAGCGCAATATGCCGATCGACTACAAGGCCGTGCTCATCCTGAAGAAGTTCGTGAGCGACCGCGGCAAGATCGTCCCGCGCCGCCGGACCGGCACGTGCGCGTCGCACCAGCGCGAGCTGGCGCGCGCCATCAAACGCGCGCGCCTTATGGCTCTCCTGCCCTACGTGAAGCGATAACCCATATGAAGCAGACAATGAAATTAGTTCTCCTGGAAGACATCGCCAGCCTCGGCACGGCGGGGAGCGTCGTGGACGTGTCGAGCGGCTACGCGCGGAACTTCCTCGTGCCGAAGAAGCTCGCAGAGTACGCGACGAAGGACATCCTGAACCGCGTCGAGCAGATAAAGGCCGCCGCCGTCCGCAAGCGCGAGAAGGTGCTCACGGAGGTGAGGCAGGCGTTCGAGATAATCCAGAACGGCGCCGTAACCATAAAGGCGCGCGCCGGCGCCGAGAACAAGCTCTTCGGCGCGATAACCACGTCCGACATCAAGGACGCCATCAAGTCCACGTTCGGCGTCACCGTGGACAAGAAGTGGATAGAGGCGGAGCCGATCCACTACCTCGGCGAGTTTCCCGTCGAGGTGAAGTTCAGCCAGGACGCGAAGGCGAGCCTAACCGTGACCGTCGCGCCCGAAGAGGGCGAGGCGTAGAAGCGCCGTCCGGCGCGCCCGCCGCTTTTCCAAACGACCTCCCAGCCGACGAGCGTCAGTCCTTCCGCCCGCGCCAGGCCTCGATTCCCGCGATGCCGACGGCTTTCAGATAGCCCACCACAAGCCAATCAAGCGCCCTCGATCCCGTGCCGCTCCTCATCGAGTATAGGCGCAAGAAGTCGCTCTCCGAGGCTTGTCGAATCCTGCCGATGCGCATCCGGTCGAGGAGCAGCCCGACGAACGATTCGAGGAAGAAGCCGTCCGCCGTCAGGACGGCCCGGAGCGATGCGGCGCTCGCGAACATAGCAACGTGGTGGGCGAGCCAGTCGGCGAAGACGAGGGGCGAGAGCCGGAAGCTCGTCCACGCGTCGAAGAACATCAGGAGGTTCAACAGTCTGTTGCGATGCCGCAGGTACTTCACGTACCACGCGGGCAGGCGCTTCGCGGTGTGCGAGCCGGCGTGACGGACGACGGCGTCCCCCGCGCGGACGATGCGCCCGCCGAGCGTGCGGATGAGCGCGCCCACGAACGCGTCCTCGTGGTACGCGAAGTAATCGGGAAAGAGCCGGTCGGAGAGGCCGAGCGCATCGAGCCCGCTCTTCAGCCAACCGCGGTCGATCAGGCACGCGCCGCCGCTCGGGTACAGGCAGTCCGTCTCCCCGTCGAGCCCGCCGTACACGCTGTATCCCAGGAAGTTGAGCGAATGGTGGTGCCGCGATTCTTCCTCACCGTCGGCCTCGTTGACGATGCGCCCCGACACCGCCTGGCATTCATACTTTCGATAGGCAAGCACCAGCTCGGCCAGGAAGTTCGGCTCCGCGACGGCGTCGTTGTTCAGAAGGACGACGAGGTCGGACGCGGCGAGCTTCACGCCCGCGTTCACGCCGCCCGTGAATCCGGAGTTGCGCAGAAGGCGGATGGTCTTGAGAGAGGGGAACTCGCCCGCGAAGAGCACCGCCTCGTCCTCCTTGCTTCCGTTGTCGACCAGGACGACCTCGTAGTTCGTGTATGTCTGCTTCGCCAACGATTCGATGCACGCGCGCGTGAGGTCGGCGGCATCGAGGCTTACGACGACGACGCTCAACTCGGGCTCCATCGCCGAGGGACGCTCCGCGTTGAACGGGCGGAAGAGCCGCTGGCTCTCGCGCTTCGCCTGCGCCTGCTCCGCCCTCACTTCGCACCTCCCTTGTCGCGAAGCGACGACTGCTTGAAATACACCCGGCCCGCGAACTTCACCCGCGCAGTCGCCCGCTGCTGGATGATTTTCCGTTTATGGAGCGCCCTCGGCAGGAGCGCAAAGTAGCGCGACAGAGCGGGGAGGAGGTATGGGTGCGCGACGACGTAAGCCGCGTGGTATAGCTCGTAGACGAGAAGGGGCAGGAACGCCGCGGCCTGCGACGAGAGCCGGTCGTTCTTCGCCACCATCAGGTATCGGTTCTTCTCCGCCTCGATGAGAATCGCGCGGCTCCTGCGCGCGCCGCTCCCCGCGCCGACGTGGTACGCGACGGCGGAGGGCAGATACAGGCAGCGGAAGCCCATCATGTTCGCGCGCCAATCCAAGTCCACGTCCTCGTAGTACGCGAAGAAGTCCGCGTCGAACACCTCTCCGTCCACAGCTATGGCGTCCAGCATCTCGCCTCTGTATACGGCGCACGCCGCCGTCGCGCCGAAGACAAACTCCTCTAGATCATATTGCTTATCATCGCGCTCGCCCGCGCCACGGTTGGCCGCGGTTCGGTCGGAGTGGAAGATATGCCCCGCCGCGTCGATGACCGACGGGTCGGCTGCGCTGAGGATCTTCGGCGCGATCCAGCCCGCTTCAGGATGCGCGTCGAACGCGCGGGCGACCGCCGCGAAGAAGCCATCGGACAGGTATGCGTCGGCGTTCAAGAGGCAGACGAACTTCCCACCCGCGGCCGCGATTCCCTGGTTGTTGGCGCGCGCAAATCCTACGTTCGACTCGTTCTCGATCACGGTGAGCGAGGGGTGCTTCGCGAGCGTGTCGGGCGGAAGCCACTGCGAACCGTTGTTGACGAGGACGATTTCGCTCGGAGGATTCTGCGCTGCAACACTCTCAAGCGCGCGTCCGAGGTAAGCCTCCGTGAGGTAGTTCACGATGACGGTCGAGAAGACAGGCGCGCCGGCGGACGGCTCAGACAACCTTCCTGTACACCTCCATCGTCTCGCGCGCCGTGCGCTCCGCCCCGAACTTCGCGGCGAGCGCCCTTCCTCGATTGATGAGGCCGATGCGCGTCTCGACGTCGGAGTAGACCTTCATCATCGCGTCCGCCGCGGCCCGCTCGTCGCCCAAAGGCACCTGGATGGACGCCTCGGCGAAATATTCTTTGAACGCTGGGATGTCCGAGAGGATGGTCGGCACGCCGAGCGACATCGCTTCGAGCGGCGGGATGCCGAACCCCTCATAACGGCTGAGGAAGACGAGGGCGAGCGCGTGCGAGTACTCGCGGGCCAGCTCGACGTCGCTCACGTAGTCGAGGAACCGGACGCGGCTCGCGAGGCCCAGGCGATACACGAGGGCGGTCAGGTCCACGGTGTGGTCGGTGCGGCGCCCCACCATCCTGAGACCCACTTCGGCGCGCACTTCCTCCGGCAGCCGCGCGTACGCGAGGACGACGCCCGCCGGATTCTTGCGCTCCTCCAGCGTGCCGACGAAGAGGAAGTACCGTCCCGCGAGCCCCGGCGCCTGCTCGACGCCCGCGACGCCCGCCGCGTGGATGAGGG
>Ga0315281_10010948_pt1 | contig 12450 bp, 14 predicted proteins | sample YL17G07_0_MG_FD_204540 | JGI IMG/M metagenome (GOLD analysis project Ga0315281, IMG submission 204540) | Sediment microbial communities from Yellowstone Lake, YNP, Wyoming, USA - YL17G07_0 | ecosystem: Environmental > Aquatic > Freshwater > Lake > Sediment | place: USA: Wyoming | collected... | reverse complement strand
GCGCCGTCTCGGTGGCCGGACGGCGCCCTCGGTGCGACGTTGCGCTCCCGGGATCGGCGCCTGCCTTCGGCTGCACGATCCCCGCTGCCCGAAACCGGCCGGCCGCAGGCGATGCTTGGTGGCACGCGGCGCGGCCCGTTTCGGCGCTCCCCCGCGCGCTTAGCTCGGGGCTTCCGTGCTCTGGCGAGCGCCCGAACGCGCGGCCGGGCGCAGGATCCGGCCGGCCAGCCCCAGCAGACCGGCGATGAATCCGAGCCCGTAGGACAGGTGCAGACACGCGAAGGCGGCGGGTAACAATGGGAGATGCCGCCAGCCGCGTCTGCGGGCCAGGGCGAGGGATGCGATGGTGGCAGCCAGAGTATACACCCCCGCGAGCGTCTTGAGCGCGGTAGTTTTCCCACCGCCCGCCAGCACCAGCGACGCGCCCAGGCCGGCGACGAGCGCCGCCGGCGCGAGTTGCCGCGGCCGCATCTGGGCGGGATGGCGCCGCAGCACCTCCAGCTTCGCGCGGCCGTAGCCGAAGTACTGGCGCCAGGCGCCGCCGAAGTCGCCGCGCGCGGTGTAGCGCGCCCGGATGCCCGGCACGAGCAGGATGCGGCCGCCGTGGTCGCGCAGCCGGTAGTTGAACTCGTCGTCTTCGCCCTTGTCGATGTCCTCCGCGAAGCGGCCGATGCGGTCGAATACGTCGCGGCGATAGGCGCCGAACGCCACCGTGTCGGTCTCGCCCTCGCCGCCGGTGCGGAACGCCGCGCCGCCCACGCCGAACGGCGACGACATCGCCAGCGCGATCGCCCTGCCGGCGTAGGTGTCGCCCTCGCTGTCGAGCACGCCGCCGACGCAGTCGGCGCCGCTGGTGTACAGCGCATCGACGCTCAGGCGCAGGAAGTCGGGCGCGATCGCGGCGTGCCCGTCGATGCGGATGATCACGTCGCCGCGAGCGTGGTCCAGGCCGATGTTGATGCCGGCGGCCGTCTTGCGCCGCGGATTGGCGACCAGGCGCAGGTCGATGTCGTACTCCGCCGCGAAGCGGTTCACGATCTCGCGCGTCAGGTCCGTCGACTGGCCGTCGACGACGATGATCTCGAGCTGGCTGCGCGGGTAGTCCTGGCGCGCGATGCTGTAGAGGCAGCGCTCGATGTAGCGCTCTTCGTTCCGCACGGGCACGATGATCGAGACGAAGTGCTGGGCCATGCCGCGACCGTAGCACGATGCGATCGGCGCGGGCAACTGCGGGTGCATGCGTCGGCGGTCCCGCGCATGCGCCCGGCGTCGCGAGGGCGCGGATCAGCAGGGTCTTGACAATGTCCCGGATGATCCACTTTTGAACTTGACGGGTAGGCAAAGCGCGCGTTATTGTCGCCTTTACCCGCCGTTATTTGCCTGGAGACGGAGGGGCCCGAGTGCCGCCTTGCTTGCTCGAACAATCCCGTGCTCGGGCCCTTCCCGATCCAGGTCCCTCCGCCGGCTGGCATCCGGCGATCTCACCCGCATCGCAGTGCTCGTTCCGCAAGACGCGTAGCCGCGCCCGCGCTGACACACCTCAGTCGCGCCGTGCGAGTCATCGCATCGGTGATGCATCAGATCAGGCAGACGTGAGGTGAGGGAGAAGAGCACCAACGCCGGGCGGTACGGCGAGCCTGAGTGGCTTGGGCGCACAGCCGCTATTCGACCGAGGCGGTCTCCAGCGGGCGCGACTCCAGCGATTCGAGCGCGGTGCCGACGTTCTTCGTGAACGCCTGGAGCTGGTCGTTCAGGCGGCGCAGCATCTCGGTTGCGTAGCGGTCCGCTTCGTCCATCTGCTGGTTGGCCAGCTTCTCGGCCTCCGCCAGGCGGGCGCGGGCCTGGTTCTCGGTGTCCAGCAGCATGCGGTCGCCGCGCGCCTCGGCTTCGCGCACCAGCATGTCGGCGCGGGCCTGCGCGGCTTTGACGATCGATTCGTGTTCGATGATGTCGTCGGCCTGCTCCTCGGCGCGGCGCAGCTTGATCTTCGCCTCTTCCTCGGCGCGCTCGATGATCTCCGTGCGGCGCTTCAGGACGTCTTCGGCCTCGCGGATCTCGTTGGGCAGCGCGGCGCGCATCTGGTCGACCATATCCAGCAGGCGGCGGCGGTCGACGACGACGCCCGCGCCGATCGGCATCCGGCGTCCCTCGGCGACCATCTCCTCAAGTCGATCGATCAGGTGTAGGGAATCCATGCTCACCTCCCTGCGTGCCCGCCGGCGCCATGCCGCCGGGCGTTCCTTGCGTTCGTCGTGCCGGGGCGGCCCCGCGTGGGCCGGCTGTCAGCGCCGCTCCGCGTTCTTCTTCTGAAGGGCCGTCCAGACGTGCGGCGGCACGAGATCGCTCACATCATACCCCAGCGCGGACACTTCACGAATGCGCGTGCCGCTGATGAAGAGGTGCTCGAGGCTGGCCATCAGGTAGATGGACTCGATCTCCGGGGCCATCTTTTTGTTCATCAGCGCCATGTCAAACTCCGCCTCGAAGTCGGTGACGGCGCGCATGGAGCGCACCATCACGTTCGCGCCCTCGCTCTTCGCGAAGTCGACCGTCAGCCCCGAGTACGACTTGACGTCGACGTTCGGGAGATCGACCAGCGCCTCGCGCAGCAGCGCGACGCGCTCCTCGGTGCTAAACAGGTAGTTCTGCTTGAGATCGGCGACGGCCACGATCACCCGGTCGAACAGCTTTGCCGAGCGCCGCGAGATGTCGCGATGGCCGTTCGTCACCGGGTCGAACCGGCCGGGGAACATGGCGATCTTCACGATGCGTCCTCCTCTGCGTAGATCGATACCACGGTGTCGCCGTGGCGCCGCGAGCGGTACAGCGGCAGCGGCCCCAGCGCCGGCGGCGTTTCCAGCTTCTTGTGATGCTCCAGCACGAAGACCGTGCGGTGATCGACGAGACGGCTATCGGCAGCCAGCGCCTGCACCGCTGCGAGCGCGGCATCATCGTAATACGGCGGGTCGGCGAGGACGAGGGTGTACGGGCCGGAAAGCCGGGCGATCGCGCGTTCCGCTGTCAAGCGGTGCACCGTCCCGCGCGGCCCGAAGCCGGTGATCGCCAGGTTCGCCGCGATCACGTCCGCCGTGGCACCGTCGCTCTCGACGAAGTCCGCCGTGCCGTCGCCACGGCTCAGCGCCTCGATGCCCAGCGCGCCGGTGCCGGCGTAGAGGTCGAGCACGCGGGTGTAGTCGGCGCCCAGCGCATCGAGCATGTCGAAGATGGCGCCGCGCACGAGGTCGGACGTCGGCCGCACGCCCGGCTTGCCGGAGGCGCGTGGCCGCGGCGGGCTCATGAGGCTACGTCCGCGCGCGCTCCCGCCGATCACCCGCATGTGTCGCGGCGCCGTGACACCAGGGATGCAGGTCGAATCCAGTTCACTACCGACTACCCACTACCTACTACGGACTACCCGCCGCCACCACATCGAGTGTCAGCTGCTGGCCGGCGCGGACGACGCCGTCGCTGACGATCAGCACGACCTGGTAGGGGCCCGCCGCGGCGGGCGCGGTCCACGTGGTGGTGTCGCCGGCCTGCGGGCTGATCGTCCCGTCGCTGACTGACCAGGTCGGTGTCAGTAGCTGCCCGTTCGGGCGCACCAGCGTCAGGTTGCCCGTGTCGGAGAGCTGCTGCACCGGCGCCCAGACATCGGCGCCGCCGCCCTCGGCCGAGACGTCGTTGATCGTGACGCCGCCCAGTCCGAACCGCTGCGCCAGGTCGAGCCTGAAGGCGGCACTGAACTGGTTGGCGATCCAGACGGTGCGCGTGCCGCCACGGCCGGGGTAGCTGAACGTCACCGAGCGCGCCTGGTCGTCCCAGTGCATGCCGCTGGCCGCATCGCTCTGCGCCAGGTTCTGGCTCACGAGCTGGACTTGCGCTCCCGGCGTAATGTCGCCGATCGACTTCACGGCGATGATGCTGGCGCGGGCCAGCGCGTCGTTCAGCGCCATGGGGCGGACGCCGTCGCCCCCGCGCTCGATGCTGAGCGAGCTGATGTTCAGCAGGATCTTGCTGCGGTCCACTTTCTCGGTGATGTACGTGAGCGCCGGCTCCGTGTTCTGAAAATACAGCTCCTGGTCCAGTTCGCCCACCAGTTCGATGGTATCAGCGAGCTTGCCCAACTGCTCCCAGTCGTAGGCGCCCGTCTGGATCGTGCCGCCGTCGCTCGCCGGCATCGGCAGCGTCAGTGTCAGCGTCCGGCCGTCGGCGTGCAGGTTCTTCGCCACCTGCGAGATGAGCGTCGTGAAGTTGTCCTTGAGCGCCGGGTTGACGTTCCGGTAGTCGATATCGATGCCGGCGAAGTTGCCCTGCTTCACCGCATCGGCGATGGCGGCCGCGTGCGCCGCCGTGATCGGCGACGAGCGGAGGATGTTGTCGACGACATCGGGGTTGGGTGCCACGATGCCCGGCACCACCTTGTACCCGGCGGGAGGCACGGCCGGCGGCTGCCCCGCCAGCACGCCGGTATCGGCGGGCAGGAAGACGATCGGGTGGAGGGTGGTGATCGCCGTCTGCGCGCGCTTATCGAGCGTGGCCCCCGCCGAGATGGAGCCCGCGACCTGGAGCGTCGACTTGCTGCGGCGCAGCACCGCGACGTTGCCCGGCAGCGTGCTCACGTCGCCGCGCACGGCGGCGCCGCCGGCCACAAGCGACGCATCGGAGAGCCGTTGCCACTTGCCGTCGATGTAGGAATAGACGCCCAAGTTCCGCTGTTCGGTCTGTTTCTCCTTCAGGGGGATGGTGATGCGCGAGGCGCCGTGCTGGTCGGCCGGTGCGGCGAGATCGAACAGCGCCGACGCGGCGACGAGCCCGGCCGGCAGCTTCGGCATGCCGCTCCGCACGGTGGACGTGTAGCGGTCGGCGACGCCGGGACCGCTCGGGATCTTGCTACCGCCGCCGCCGCTCAGGATCGATATGGGCGGCAGTACCAGGATGAGCAGCAGCAGCGCGAGGCCGACGATGGTGCCGGCGATGTACAGCAGCGCGTGGTCGCGCGGCGCCGCGGCATCGGCCTCGGGCGTGGTGTTCAGGATGCTGTCGAACGGACGACGCTGCTCGTTTGCCATCGGAAGGCGCAACCCCGCGGTGTGGCGGGACGCGGCGGCTACCTCCAGGGTGATCGAGTTACAGGGGCGTACTGCTCGTGCGCACGCGCACACTGCCCCGCGCCAGTGTGGCCCTCGCGCCGCCAAAGGGCAAATCAAACGCCGGCGCGGAAGCGAGACGTAACAGATTCGCAACCGGCGGGCCGAGAGATATGTCGGCGACGCATGAGTTCCGGCCACGCGGCGCCGGCGGAGCGCTGGACGCTTTACAGCGCGATCCCGGCGGGGGTATACTCCGGCCCAATCGTGGCTGGGGCTGCCCGCCCCGGTTCTTTTTTTCACAAGCGATCTTGCCTCGTGTGCCGACAGGCCACACAGGGTGCAGGCCGCGGTCCGGCATCGCCCCGGAGGACGCTATGGTCGAGAAGATCCAGCCCATTACGAAGGTAGGCCTCAAGAAGGCCGAGGAGGAGCTGCTCTTTCTTGAGACGGTGCGGCGTCGCGAGGTCGCGGAGAAGATCCACGCGGCGAAGGAACTCTCGAGCACGCAGAACAACGCCGAGTATGAGGACGCCAAGAACGAGCAGGCGATGGTGGAAGGCCGCATCGCCCAGCTCCAGGGGCTGATCACGAACGCCGAGATCATCGACGAGGCCGGAGCGCACAAGTCGAAGAAGGTGATCCTCGGCAGCACGGTGAAGGTGAAGATGGACGCCGGCAAGTCGCAGGAGTACACCATCGTGGGCCCGGCCGAGGCGGACCCGCGCGACGGGAAGATCAGCAACGAGTCCCCGGTGGGCCGGGCCCTCATAGGCAAGAAGCTGAGCGACGAGATCCAGGTCAGCACGCCGGGCGGCATCATCTCGATGAAGATCACCAAGGTCAGCTGACCGCCCGCCCTATAACCTAGAACCTAAAACCTATAACCTTCCCCCATGCCAGGCGAAGATGAGCTGATCCAGCAACGCCGCAACAAGCTCGCGCGGTTGCGCGCGCGCGGCGTCGATCCATACCCGCCGCGCGTGACGCGCACGCACGCCACCGCCGACGCCGTCGCGGCGTTCGAGCGCTGGGAGGCGGCTGGCGCCCAGGGCGACGCTCCTTCCGTGAGCATCACGGGCCGGATCACCGCGATGCGCGACATGGGCAAGGCGGCCTTCCTGGACCTGCGCGACGGCTCCGGTCGCCTGCAGTGCTACGTGAAGCAGGACATCATCGGCGAGGAGGCGTACGCCGGGCTGGCGGATCTCGATCTCGGCGACTTCCTCTCGCTGACGGGGCCGCTCTTCCGCACGCGGACGCAGGAGATCACCGTCGAAGCGCGCGCGTACGATGTGATCACGAAGGCGCTGCGGCCGCCGCCGGAGAAGTGGCACGGCGTCGAGGACGTGGAGATCCGCTATCGCCAGCGCTACCTGGACCTGATGGCGAACGCCGAGGTGCGGGAGATCTTCCGCAAGCGCGCCGCGATCATCGCCGGCATCCGCGCGTTCCTCAACGGCCGCGGCTTCATGGAGGTCGAGACGCCGGTGCTGCAGGCGGAGGCCGGCGGGGCGGCGGCGACGCCGTTCATCACGCACCACCGCGCGCTGGACCAGGACTTCGCGCTGCGCATCTCGCTGGAGCTGCACCTGAAGCGGCTGATCGTCGGCGGCTTCGACCGGGTGTACGAGATGAGCCGCATCTTCCGCAACGAGGGCGTGTCGTGGAAGTACAACCCCGAGTTCACGATGGTCGAGACGTACCAGGCGTACGCCGACTACAACGACGTGGCCCGCATGGTCGAGGAGATGGTGTCGGGCGTCGCCGGCGAGGCGCTGGGCAAGACGAGCGTGCAGTTCGGCGAGCACACGCTGGAGCTGGCGCCGCCGTGGCAGCGCGTGACGATGCGGGCGGCACTGATCGAGCACGCGGGCATCGACTTCGAGGAGTACCGCACGCGCGAGAAGCTGCTGGAAGAGCTGCAGAGGCGCGGTTTCGACGTGGACCCCGGCTGGTCGTGGAGCAAGCTGCTGGACGAGGCGGTCTCCCACTACGTGGAGCCCAAGCTGATCCAGCCGACGTTCCTGATGGACTACCCGAAGGAGATCTCGCCGCTGGCGAAGAACAAGCCGGGCGAGCCGGGCATCGTCGAGCGCTTCGAGGTGTTCTGCGCGGGATTCGAGCTGGGCAACGCCTATTCGGAGCTGAACGATCCTATCGATCAGCGCGAGCGCTTCGAGACGCAGGCGCGCCTGGCCGCCGCGGGTCTGGAAGAAGTTGAGACGCTCGACGAGGACTTCCTCACCGCGCTGGAGCACGGCATGCCGCCCACCGGCGGCTTCGGCATGGGCGTCGACCGGCTTGTGATGATCCTCACGGGCCAGACGTCGATCCGGGAAGTGATCCTGTTCCCGCAGCTGCGGCGGCGGGACTGACGCACGCCATCGCGGCACGCGGTGACGGCGAGACACGGGCGGCGGTCGCCGTTTCCAGCACGGAGGGAACGTCATGAACCCCGGCAGCTTCAGAGGCTTCGCGCTCACGATCGAAGATCCCGGCATCGTCGTGATCACGTTCAACCAGCCGGCGCGGCTGAACGGCATGACGCAGGGGATGAAGCGCGATCTCGTCGAGACGCTGCTGCAGGCGCAGATGGATGACAGCGTGCGCGTGGTCGTCTTCACCGGCAGCGGCCGCGCGTTCTCTGCGGGCGACGACATCAGCGGCCACGCGCCGGGCGGCGGCAACGCCGCGCCGCTTGTGCCGCCGATCGCCCCCGGGCACGAGAATCCCATCGGCACGTACGAGGGGCTGCGGGCGCTGTCGCAGCCGCTAAACCTCGCGGTGCGCAACCTCGACAAGCTGTCGGTCGCCGCCATCAATGGCGTCGCCATCCAGACCGGCTTCTCGCTGGCGCTGTCGTGCGACTTCCGCATCATGTCGGAGTCGGCGCGCGTCGGCAGCGCGACGCTGCGGTTCGCGCTGCTGCCCGATGAGGGCGGCCAGTACCTGCTCGTGCAGCTCCTCGGCGTCGCCGGCGCGATGGACTTCCTGATGCGGAGCCGGATCGTCGATGCGCAGGAGGCGCTGGCGCTGGGCCTAGTGCACGAGGTGACGCCGCCCGACGCGCTGCTGCCCCGCGCGCTGGAGCTGGCGCGCCAGCTGGCGAACGGGCCGCAGGTGGCGATGCGGCTGCTCAAACGCTCGATCTACAACGCGGGCGAGCTGAGCTTCGCGCAGGCGCTGGACGAGATCGCGTCGAAGACCGCCGTCTCGGACCACCACGCGGACGCCCGCGAGGGCATCGCCGCGTTCCAGCAGAAGCGCGCGCCGCGCTTCAACCGCTGGCTCGAAAAGGGGTAGGCGGCGGGCGGCGTTGCGATTTCCGCATCCCGCGGCGGCTTGAGACTTTCCCCGGATCGAGCCACAATGCCCGTCACCGCTGCCCGTCAGCATCGATTGGGGAGAATTTCCGTGGGTGCGCAACACTTTGACCTGCCTGTCGCCGTCACCCTCCGCATCCAGTCGCGCTCCGGGCGCGTCGACGTCGTCGCCGAGCCGCGCGACGACGTGCTGGCGGAGGGGGACAAGATCGAGGCGCTGAGCGACGACGGCGGCGCCACGCTGAAGATCCGCAACGGCCGCGGCACGAAGCCGTTCATCGTGCGCTGCCCCGTGGGTACCGATGTTGTGGTCGGCACGCAGTCGGGCGCCGTGCGCATGGAAGGGGACTTCGGCACCGTCTCGGTCACAACGATGAGCGGCAAGATCGAGGTCGAGAGCGCGGACGAGGCGGACCTGCGGAGCGTCAGCGCCTCGGTGGAGCTGGGCAACTGCCGCGGCCGCTGCCGCCTGAACACCGCCAGCGGCACGGTGAGCGCCCACAGCGTCGGCGCCGCTTCGGCGGGGACGATGTCGGGGGCGATCCGGATCGACCGCGTGCTGGGCGCGCTGAAGGCGCGCAGCGTCAGCGGCTCGATCAACGCGGCCTGCGGGGGCGAGGGCGCGATCGCCGTCAAGACGGTCTCGGGCAAGGTGCACATCGAGCTGCCGCAGGGCTGCGAGCCGCAGACGCGCTTCAAGACGCTGTCGGGCCGCGTGCGCTGCGACTGCCGCGAGGGCACCGACCTGCTCCTGGAAGCGATCTCGATCTCTGGATCGATAGAAGTGGTGCCTGCGTGACCACCGCCGCCCCCGCCACGGATGTCGTGCACGTACACGGCACCATCATGTTCACCGATATCGTCGGCTTCACGGAGTTCAACGCGCTGCGGGGCGACGCCGAGGCGCTCGCGCTGCTGGCGCTGCAGGAACGCATCGTCCGCGAGGAGCTGGTGCCGGACGCGCGGATCGTCAAGGACCTGGGCGACGGGCTGATGCTGTGGTTCGAGCACGCGCGCGACGCGATCGAGACCGGCCTGCGCCTGCAGCAGCGGTTCGAAGAGGAATCGGCGAACGTCAGCGCGCCGCTGTGGGTGCGCATCGGCGTGCACGCAGGACGGCAGACGTGCCGGGGCGACGACCTGCTGGGCAACGACGTCAACATCGCGTCGCGGATCATGAGCCTGGCGAACTCGGGCGAGGTGCTGGCGTCCGAGGCGACGGTCCAGAGCGCGAACGGCGGCCTGGACGACGTCGAGTTCGAGCGGCTGGGCCCGGTCGTGATGAAGGGCATCCCGACGCCGATCAACCTCTTCCGCGCGGAGCGCGTCGGGGCGTAACGGAGCCGCGTGCTGGCACCCGGCTCTCCCAATTGATAGAATCATGTCAATTGATAGAGCGATGAGGTGTCCGCATGAAGAAGACCGTCTCGGCCATGGAAGCGCGGCGCAAGTTCGGCGAGCTGCTCGAGGATGCGTCGCGCGGCGACCAGATCATCATCGAGCGCGCCGGCAGGGTGATGGGCGTGCTCGTGTCGCCCGACCAGTTTCAGATCATGGAGCAGAACCGCGAGCGCCTCTTCAAGTTCTTCGAGGAGGCCTGGGAGCGCACGAAGGGCACCAGCGCTGAGGAAGCAGAGCGGATGGCGATGGAGGCGGTGCAAAGTGTACGCGCGAAGCGGCGCGCCTCCCGACGGTCTGCGTGACGCTCTCCGCCGTCATCGACACCAACGTTGTCGTCAGCGCGATGATCAGTGGCCAGGTGCGTCCGCCAACCCGGATCATCGAAGCGTGGCATCATTCGGCGTTCGCCTGGATCACCTCGGCTCCCGTCATCGAGGAGCTGGAACGCGCCATCGATTACCCCAAGGTCGTACGCGCGCTCAAGTGGGATCTGGCCCGGCGTCAGGCGTTCATCTCCGCGCTGCGCGCTACCGCGGAGGTTGTCGAGACGACTTCCACGATCGCGGGATCTCGCGATCCCGACGACAACCGCGTGCTCGAAGCGGCGGTCGCCGGGGGCGCCGCCTACATCGTCACCGGCGACAAGGATCTGCTGAGTCTCGGGCGCTATGAGCGAATCGAAATCGTGACGCCGGCCGTGTTCGTGGCGGTGCTCGCTGCTCTCCCTCGCTAGCGGGCGCCCTCACATCGGCGCTGGTCGTACGGCTTGACGCCGATGACGCCGCGGCTGCGCGTGCAGCTTCGGGAGTCCGTATCAATGACCAGGTGGCCACCCGCGTTGACGCTCGTACCGAAGCGGTCGAGGTCGCCGTAGTCGGCGCCGAAGGCGTACTTCCCGTCGGCCCGCCACACGGCGCGGATGCCGTTGCACTCTTCGACGATCGCGCCGGTGATCCCGGCGAGCGGGTCGAGCGTGCCCACGCCCGCGGTGTCCTGGAACTGCAGGCGGCAGTCGCCGCCCAGCTCCTGCTGGCGCGTCGAGAGGTCGTACAGCGCGATGAAGCCACCGTCCGGGAGCCGCGTGACGAAGATGTGCTGCGCCTCGAGGTAGCTGATCGTGCCCGGCGCGTACCCCTCGGCCTGGCCGGCGTCGTAGCCGTGTTGCGGCTGGTCGGCGTTGTCCCCCTGGTCGAACGCGAAGCCGATGGCGATGACCAGCACGACGGCGCCGCCGATCGCGATGAGCGCGCGCGGCAGGCAGCCCATGCGCCGGCGCTTCGGCGTCGCGGCGGCGGGCGCCGTCTCGTTCATGGCGCTCACGTGCGCACGGCTTTCGTACGGGCGCGCGCGGCGATCATCGCCTCGATCCGCAGACCGTCCTCCAGCGGGAGGCTGGCGCCCCGCAGCATCGCCTCCTTCGCGCCGCGCGCGGCGGCGGGCGGCAACGCCGCGAGCTTCGCGGCGATGGCGGCCGTGCGCGTCTCCAGTTGCACGCGCGGGACGACGTGGTTCACCAGGCCGACGGCGAGCGCGCGGGTCGGGTCGATCGGTTCGCCGGTCAGCACCATCTCGCGCGCGACGCCGGGCGCGATCGCGCGCGGCAGCGTCTGGGTGCCACCCGCCGAGGGGATGTAGCCCAGCGTCACCTCGGGCAGCGAGAACGAGGCGTCATCCGCGGCGATGCGGATGTCGCAGAGCAGGCTCAGCTCGCATCCGGCGCCGAAGGCGTAGCCGTGGATCGACGCCACCAGCGGCTTCGTGATCGAGAGCATCATTCCCCAGAGGTCGCGCTCCTGCCGGGCGCGCCGCGCGTCCACGTACGAGGGCGCGGTGCCGAATTCGCTGATATCCGCGCCGGCCGAGAACGCGCGCTCGCCGGCGCCGCGGAAGACGGCGATGCGGATCTCGGGATCGTCGCGCACGGCCAGCATGGCCGACCAGAGCTCGTCGCGCATCGCCAGGTTGATCGCGTTGAGCACGCGCGGACGGTTGAGCGTCAGCCAGGCGACGCCGTCGCCGTCCTTGTCGAACACGAGCACGGGTTCGGGAGTGGTACTCACGTGGTAAGGCTAACAAGGCGGGCGCGGCGGTAGTAGCGGCTCAGAGCAGCACGAGGTTGTTGCGATGCACGACCTCGGCGCCGTACTGGTGCCCCAGCACTTCGGCGATGCGGTCGGAGCGGAGCCCGCTGATCGCCGCCAGGTCGCGGTCGTCGTAGTTGGTGATGCCGCAGGCGATGGGCTGGCCGTCGCCGGGCAGGCAGATGTTGACCGTATCGCCGCGCTTGAACGGCCCCTGGACCGCGCGCACGCCGGCGGGAAGCAGGCTCTTGCGCTGCTCCGTCAGCGCCTTCGCCGCGCCCGCATCGATCACGATCGCGCCGCGCGTCGACAGCCCGGAGAGCATCCAGCGCTTGCGGCTCTCGATGCGGCTGCGTCGTGCCGGGAACAGCGTGCCGATGTGCTCGCCGTTCGCCAGGCGATAGAGCACGTCGGGCTCGCGGCCGAGCGCGATGAAGACGTCGGAGCCGCCGCCGGTGCCCAGGCGCGCCGCCTGCAGCTTCGTCACCATGCCGCCGGTGCCGCGCCCGCTCTCGCTGCCGCCGGCGATCGCCTCGATCTCCTTCGTGATGCGGT